>PVBE011714353.1_pt1 | contig 13377 bp, 10 predicted proteins | sample 1631181 | NCBI WGS metagenome assembly PVBE01 (sample SAMN08397723, study PRJNA350692) | Marine metagenome, whole genome shotgun sequencing project. | isolation source: water | place: Pacific Ocean | collected 2012-04
ATGATATAGATCCGGGAAGATATATTGTAATTACTTCATCCAAAATATTAGCTACAAATAGGCAACAAGAACTTATAAATATTGCTAGAAGTAAAGGGAATGAAAACGGGCAAAAAATAAGGGTAATTATAGCTTCTGGAGCTGGAGGAGAAGGATTAGATCTCAAATGGATTAGGCAAGTTCATATACTTGAACCGCACTTCCATTTTAGTCAGATAGAACAGGCTGTTGGTAGAGCTATTCGAAATAATTCACATATTGAATTACCAGTAGAAAACAGAAATTGTACTATTTACTATCATAGCACGGAATATCCTAAAAATGTTGATGTAGAAACAGTTGACATGCATTTATACAGAATTGCTATGAAAAAACGTTTTGCTACACAACAAGTTAGAAAATTGATACAAGAAAATAGTATAACTTGTAATTTTTTCAAAAATGTTAATGTCTTTGATTATACGAGATTTTTTGGAAATGAAATTGTAGATAGCAAGGGAAATAAATTCAAATTTACCAACAAAATGGTTGTTGATGAAGGATATAGTAATGAATGTTTAACTTGTATCATGAATGATGATATCGATACAGATACTTATATGCCTCTCTTACATAGTAAATGGCATATTTTCGAGACGATTCGAAAAATAGATGATTTATTTAAGATAAATGATAAATATTCACTGAATGATATTATCCAACATATAAACACATGGAATAATCAAATTGATCAAGAAAGTATATACTTCGCATTAGATATTATCATTAACTCCCCAGAAAGAATCATTCAAAATCAATTTGAAGTTAAAGGAGTTATATCCTTAATAGGTAATTACTATGTTTTTGTTCCAGAATATGCTGAATATAACGGCGACATTAGTGGAATACCACTTCGATTATCCAATAAATCTGTATCACTGGATATAGTCGAATGGCCAAAAAGACCAGATCCAAATAAATATTATAGTACAGATATTGATATTACTATTGAGAATTCCTTTTCGAAGCTATTAGAAAAAATGAATTTTAATCAGGATGGATTCTGGTCAAACATACCCGATATTAGAAACCAACTTATAGCAGATGTATTAATAGATAAACTTACTTCTGAAGAGAGAAAAATCCTTTTTTTCGGAGAAAATAAGTTATCAAATAAATTTTTAATTACTTCTCTTGATAGATACAAACAAAATCAAAACTTTATAGATATAACCTCCATTGATGAAGCGTATAAAATCGTCGATTCAAAAAACAAGATTATAAAAACTGGACCTACACCTTCAAATCTAAAATCATTAAGAAGAACATTATTCGGATATCTTGATATTATTGATCATAGTACAAGCCTTTATGTAATGGATGGTAGAACAAGTAGTCGACCAAAAGGTTGGAGAGTTCTGAGTCAGCAAAAAGAAAAGATTATCGGATTCATTAACAGCTTATTTCAAATTGAACCAGGAAAAAACATACCCCCTTTATTCAAATACCCAAGATATGCAACAGATATTTCTAAAAAGGGACAGTTGTTATTGAAAACGAAGGTAATAAAAGCACCCGAATTAATGATTGAACTTGAAATTTTATTTCGGTACCTTAATACATTAATAGGTAATACTGACCCAAAAATGTTTTATAACCTATTAGATGCATATGACTATGGAATCGAATCAAAAAAAACAAAGCCAAAAGATGATACAAAAAAAGGTACAATTGTTAAAACAAGGCGCAAAAATAAGAATCCTTCTAATAAACAAACAAAACGCAAGAAATAAATTGTTACTTTGCTTAATAGAAGCATTCTTATACGTAACAAATATTGCTATACACCATTATCTCATATTTTACTGGATTATTATCAAAGAAATACGGGAAACAACAACCAAATCTTTCCAAAAAAGAGACTGACTTATCTTCAACTTCTAAATTATTACATCTTATTTTTAAAGGATACCTGAATTCAGTCAGAAAATCATACCCATATTTCTCTGGTATTTTTACAAATACCGGATTTTTTTTTTCAATTTTAACCAAATTATCCAATTTAATACACTCGCCATTGTATTTTTTTATTAAAAAATTAATTTTTTCAATTAATTCTTTTTTTATTGTTAATAAATCCCTCGTATCATAGTCACCAAAACAAAAAAATAGTTTTATTTTCATTTAATATAATGACATTTAAGAATAAAATCTTCTAATTAAAATCTTTTTTGTTCCTAATGAATCCGTTATTCAAATCTAAAACAATTATTAACACTTGTAAATCTCTTATCGAAAACAAACAATTTGTAGTTGTAAACACAATCTTAAATGGACTTGTATATAACGTAATAAACGTTGAGAACATTCCCAGAGAAATGATCAGTTCTGTTAGAAAAAATAACAATACGTATATTATTTTAGTTGAATCGAATGGCAACGGACATATAACTCAAATGAAGAGTATTATTGAGAATTTAAAAGATACATTCATTTGTACTGGAATAATCATTGGAAGACAGAAGTCTCTAGCAACTAAATTTGCAAATGAACACAATATTCCTATTTTGAATCTGGATGAACCAAAATACGTATCAAACCAAACAACAGATGACTTGGTAAGTGAAACGTTATCTTATATTGTTGAGTATAGTTATTACCATTACACTACGGTAACTAAATTTATTACTTCAAAATCTCCAGAATTCATAATCAATCTACACTTACCAATCAAAATTCTTTCTAATTATACAAGAACAGTATTCAATATAAGTAGTCAAAACCGTTTAAATTTTGAGATGGATGAAGAGAATATATTATCTGAAAACAAATTCAACAAATTTGATACATTACTTGTTCAGTTCTCCAGCTATATGATAAATAATAGTCATTTCAGAGCACATAAAATAGCCATTGATTGTATTGACAATCCAAACCTTATTACAATCCCACCATTGATTAAGAATGTTGATTATATATCAACTGGAATAGAACAATCTATTGTCTGTTATTTCAATATAGAACCATCTATATCATTTTATAAAGTTTTTTCAAGTTTTCCAAATATAGACTTTAATGTATTTGTAGAAAATCTACCTTCTAATAGAGAATTGATGTATTTATCCAATAATATTCATTTTAATGAATTGGGTAATTCATTCCATGATATGAGAAAACGGTGTATTGGAGTCATTTGTTCATGTGGAGTCGAAAGTGTTTATGAAAATTTTCAATTAGGGTTACCGATGATATGTATACCATCTAATTCAGAACAGTTATTTAATGCATATGATCATGTAAGAAAAATACCCGGATTTGATTATACTTTTGAACTGACTAAAGAACATATTGAATGGTTAATAAAATTCAAAAAAGATAAATTATATTGGAAAAGACATCAAGAATTTACAAAATATTTATTGAAAGACTATTTATTGAAAGATTACATTACAAGTGTTCTTGAAAGAGTATAAACTATTGAATACAGCATTCATGATGACTTGTGTCTTCTGTTACATCTGTAACAGTCGTAAAAGAAGCACATTTTTCAACTATTGCGAATGGATCTTTTATACTTACCCAAGTTATAATTTTACTTGGTGATAATAAAATCTCTCTATTTATTCGTAAAGTAACCAGATATCCAGCATAACAATTTTCTTCTGAAAATCTAAATATTTTCAATGCGGTCAATTCATCTGAATTAGAAAATTCAATATAGGTTTTGATAGTACACACAAATGTTCCTGAATCTGTCTTAATTACTTTTCCTATACCTCTTAACTCATTATCCGAATATAATCCAACGCGATCCCATTCTTTTACCCCTTCTATTTCCAATAAGGTTATTAAAGAGAAGGAATTATATTCCACTATATTTGTTTCATCTGCTAATCCAGTTTGAGATACATGTATTAATTCACTTGTTTCTGAGAAAAAGGGTGCAATTTCGGGTTCAGGTTCTGGTTGTGGTTCCGGTTCTGGCTCTGGCTCTGGTTCCGGTTCTGGCTCTCTTTTAACTATCTTAATTATATCATCAATGGGAATTTCTCTTGTTACTGTTTCCTGTTTCCTGCAGATCAGTGTATATTGTTGGTCGTCCATATATATTCTACCATCAGCTTTATTCGAAACCTTAATCTTTATGATATATTCTCCCTCCTTAACATTTTCAGCAGGAAATGTTATTGTTCCATCCTTATCTATAGTCATACCTTCAGGACCCTCTAATAGCTCCCACGTAAATTCCGGAGAACCAGTAGCCTGCACCCCATAAACATAGTCTTTACCGAGTACTGCTTCTGCAGGAGGTTCTGAAATTATTTTTACAGGTAGTTCTTTTACGATAACATCCCATGACTGATGATATTCTCCTGCCTGGTTACGAGCCCCGAATCGAATTGAATATTCTCCAGCCTTGGGAATCGGCCAGCGAATAGTAGCTTCCTGGTTACGGGTTTTTGCAAAACCAAATTTAATTTGTGAATTGTCACATAAAAGTTCCATTGGTTGCGTCCCCGTGATCTTCACGTTTCCTGTAAATTCACTACCTGCAGGGATTGTGGAAGAAAATGTAATTTCGAAATAAGGCCTAACAATATGCTTTACGCGAAATGTCTGACTGTCCCTACCAAACCAATTTGAGGCAGTTATGGTCAATTCCCATAGACCACCCTGTTTTTCCTGCCATATTATTTTCCCGGTCTCAGGATCAATAGAAATATCCGATTTTCGAACACTAGACCTAGATTTAGCATTAAGACTCCAGGTAACAGAGTTATTAAACCTGACAGCAGGTTGGTATGGAAACTTTTCTCCATCAATAAGAAGAACGGCTTCTTCATTCTTATCCAGAGTTGGTTTCGAAGTGATCTTTGGTGAGAAACATAAATAAATCAGGAATATGACTAATATAGCCAGTACTGTGATTATGTATTTAGTCAGTATTCTGGATCTCATTCTTACGGACAGGAATAATAACGCTGCAAATACAGAAGGAAGTCAGAAAACAAATTGATGCATCATGACTTATGTTCAGCTTCTTTCAAGAATATTTAAACCGATTATTGACGGTTACACTACAATCACCTGTCGACATCCAGATAGGCAAAAGTTCTCTATTCTATATCTGATTTCTGGATAAGAATAGAATAGCCGTCCTTATTACCTTTCAATCTCCAACTGACTTCCTTATCCTTTTTAAATACAGTATCTACATCAATCTCATTATCCACCACTGCGACCTTAAAAAGCGTCTGATAAACTGCAGCTAACAAATCCCTGGGTAAGGTTACCTGAAGACTTCCTGATGGAATTCCCATAGCACCACAGTAATCATCAAGTAACTTCCTACCCGTATCATTTGTTTCCAGGACGACAAGCTCATCTCCCGCCTTACTCGGGGACTTAGTTATTTTCGGCCCGAGGTTTGCGCCAACACCGCCCAATACAACCCCCCCATCTTTCAGAAAGCGGCCACCAAGATCCCAGATAGCATGCATTTCACCTACAGGATCTTTATCAGAAAAGCTATAGACACAGGCCGGGCTTCTGTTCTTATACCTATGTTCATAAGTAGAATTAAAACCTAATTGATTGTCAATATGACTCAAACCATAGACACTTACGGCATTTTCCAGTTTATACTCAAACGGCTCCCTCAAATCTTCAAAGTCGGCATTAACTGTCTTAGAGATTTGCACGGGCCAGGATGTTTTTTCCATTTTTAAATCAATCTGTTTTTTGTCACCCCCCGCAAGCACGAGACCAAATGACCCTTCCCTGAAGTCTTCAGGAATTTTACTAATCATTAACTTAATACCATCACCTTCTTTTGTTACGACAGGCTTTATCCAATCACTTATTTTATTATCATCAATAGTAATGTCAGTTTCTTTAAAACTGCCCTCAATAAGAATGGGCCCTAATGATAAGTTCTGTGAATCCTGTGACAATTCAAAAACTAACGGTTCAGAGTCTTTGAAATAAACAGGAGGTGGAGGGGGAGGTGGTGGTGCACCTGACCCTTCATCCTGACCGGACGCTGACTCAGTATCTCCTGCTCCTTGAGTCTCGCCAACCACATCAGTCTTTTTGGTTTCTTCAGTTTCCTTAGTTGGTGGTACTAGGTCAACATCCTTAAATACGACTATAAGAATAAATGCAATAAATATTACTGTTATTATTATCGCAATCCAATGCCTTTTCATTATTCTATTCCTTTAGATCCTTTAGAACTTCTTCGTACGCTAAACGTACTGTTTTCGAATCACCTTTAATTTCAGAACCTTTTATAAGAAATGCTACTTTCATTACGTCCTGATAAAGATAATTCCCTGGCGCATGTATAACAAATACATTTTCATTTCTCTCTTTGTCCCTGATCTTTAAATTTAATTTTTCTGCAAGCCGTTCATATTCAAGTTTAGTTTTCAGGTCATCATCTATCGTAAAATACACACTACCATTTTTATGCCTGTTCACTCCTACATTAATGATGTCTTCTGGAGGAATTTCCGAATTGTCTTCCTGATTGTTAAGATTCTCTTCTGTTACAAATCTCTCAACATTGTCAACCTTTACGCTTTTCAGGTAGCTCACATAGCCCATGAGCACGAATGAGATAAGCACCATAGCAAAAGAAAGAAACATCCAGAAGTCCTCAAAGCTGGATACACCAGCCGTAGAACTCATAAGAACTTGTTCCTGGGATAATTCACTTTCCCTAATCTTCATTGTTGTATTGCATACAATACCATTGAAATTTAACCCTTTTTATCTCAGCTTTGTCCGCACTTATCATACCGGACAAATTCAAGCTGTTTACTCAGAACTCTTTTGAGGTGAACCGATATCCTTCTCTTCATGCTCTTCTGTTTTATGTGAGTCTTTCGGAATATATACTAAATCTGGTTCTTCAGCATGAATATTAATTGATGCTGTCTTTGACTGTATAGAGAACTGCTCAACAATATCAAATATATTATATTTCAATTGGATTAATTCTGTAGTCAATATCGACATTTCTCTTTGAACTTTAAGACTGCACCACAAGTCTAAAGCTATCTTGAAGATAATAGCCAGGATGGTGGTCCACAAGGCCATTCCAAAATTTTTCATCAACTCATTCATTACAAGCTGCATATTAGGATTTTGGAAATCTGCACCAACAAATGCACAAAACATACCAATAAGGGTTCCAAAGAGCCCTACAGCAGGCAGGATTGATGACAGGCTCCTAGCTTTATCAATGCGTTCCCGTATTTCCGCTATAGAAGCAAATTCGACAGAAAGAGCTTGCAAAGAGAGCTGATTATCCAGATTTTGGATTGGACGCGAAATAAACCGCCGAATCAAATCGTATAAGAGGCCATGCTTATGTTTATCTTCTTTATCAACAGGCACTCTTGATGCCAGGCCTTCAACAAGTTTATCACTTTCTGTTGTATTTGAGCGCCCCTCGTATAATCTCTCCACAAGTTCGGCAGAATTCGGATGCGCCAACACATCCTTTAACTTATTGGAAAAACCCCTTGAACAGCCGTATATTACCAACTTGTCCAGAGCTCTACCAATGTGCCAAAACGAAAAACCTGTTATTATCAATATTGCAGCGAGAATTACAGGGTTTACAGTCGTTCCAATCGACACAAAGACATTCGCACCGATAAAATACATTTTATACCTTTCCTGTGGGAAACTTTTTTGTATGAATATACGTTATCACGTTAAGTAATGTGGATAACTTAGAATATTTTACTTTATAAAGGCATCCCGAAACGAATGGTATTGCTAAATACCGTAAATGGTATTCAAAGGCTGCTACTATATAATTCCTTTACCTGTCTCTTTTTCTCACTGTCATAAGAAGCTACGTCTTTTGCAATCATCCCGTATTTACCCTTCTTGAGAAAAATGACAAATTTAAACTTCGGTGACATATATTTCAAAACTCTTGCCTGGTTTTCACTCAGATCATTTAGATATTTATACGCTTTATCATACTCTTCCTTTTTTAAATGCGAGTAAAGGAGCATATCATTAAGTTCACCAACAGTTGCCAGGTCATCCTTAAATTGCATATGATCCATAATCTTATAAAGTTTACCTTCATCAAGCCTTCCCAGCCGCAGGCCAACCCTCACCAGGTTAAAAGCCAACTTCTCAGTTTCAAGATTGTCGTAAGACTGCCTCAGGAAATCATACCCCTTCTCCATGGTGCTTCTATCATGCCAATTTATCAAAAGGATGTAAGCGTAAAGGAGACTTATAGAGTCCTTATCACTGTACTTTTCCCGGGCATCCCTTAAATCCTTTTCGACATCGTATGTCTTACCATTTTTAATCTTTGTTAATGCCTTCCCCAAAGTTCTCTTATAAGTGCCGCTAACAATTTTCGTTGGCTTCTTTCCTTCATTTATTCTGGCCCACATTTTATCGGACGGCTTGGTAAGAAAATACTCAATCTTATTCTCATTAAGTTTTTCTTCTAATGCCTTAAACAGTTTCGGGTCCGTGAGCATCTTTGCTGCAACCTCTTCCGTTCTTGACAGGAATAATGTTTCATCAGGTACGGCTTTTTTCTCTTCTGAGTCCCAGTATTTTTTATATTCATCTATTTCAGAACTTAAACCCTCAAGGTCATCCAGAGCATTTTTGGACCGTGGTGCCAGCTTATGTTTGTCTATACGCTCACCTGATTCTTTTATAACCCTCTCAACTCTTCTGTTTATTATCTGAACTTGTTTCAATGTGGTTACAGGAAAATTCTTCTCATAGTAATTAATTGCCCCGGAGAGTGCTTTCCCCAATTGAGAAGAATATTCATCTCCTTTGTATTCACCTGAGGTAATGTCATCCATCATTTGTTTGAATTGCTTCTCAGTATTTACCTCAATATCACTCCGCCACTTATTAATTTTCTCCAATTTTCTTTCAATTGTCCTGAGTACTTCATTGTCAACATCCATATTGGAAGTGTCTATATCTTCCACTGAAACCTCACCTGATGCTTTAGCAGGAACAAGTAAAATTACAGACAGTAAGACCGCTAAACATCCTATTATTAAGAGAGTCCGTATTTTCATATTAAAACACCTCCTTTTTTATTGAATTCTTTAAGTATTTATACAAGTAGAATGTAAACCACCATATTAGTAATGTTGACTTAAGAATTTTGCCATTATGCTTTGTCGCAAAAAGAGAACTATCATAGTATGGACGAGTGAAAGGTATTTTCAATTCCACAAATCACATTTATTTAATAATGTAGACTCAATCAGCATTTCATTTGATGCCCTATGAAAGAATCTCTTTGAAGTCATAGGAGTTACAATTATAAGCATCCGTATCATAAGGACAAATCCTTATGACAATCACGAATTTATAAGTTAATAAAACAAAACATACCTGAATCACATCTTACTCAGGCTTTGTTTTACTATCAAGCTTAGGCTTCGTTTTACTATCAAGATTAATTTTCACCCTCTTTCCATTATAAATCGGTGCGTTACTATACCACTGACCATCTACAAACTCTATGTATTTGCCGGTATTTGCTTCCTTGTCAAAAGGCGCCCAATGTTTTTTTGTTGGTTCATCTTTGGTAACCCAAAACCAGCGGTCTCTTTTGGAGTTGTAAAAGTAATGGTGTTCAGGGTTACCATCATTGACTGACCCCGGCCGAGGAGCCATTTTAGATTGTTTAATCTTGACCCGCATATATTCTGATATAATACCACTCTTTTCTGACATTTTCTGCAGGTCATTTTTCATTATGAAGGCCATATACGAAGTATCAACGGGTGCCGCAAGTGTTTCTTTATCCTCTATTAGTTCATCATCCTCTGCTTGTTCAGTTAGGTCAGTAATTTGTGTTGGGGTACCGCCTCGTGTAATGGATGGTGGTGGTATTGTCGGCGGCATCACACTGTAAACACTAACTGACAACATTACAATCAGCGCAATGGACCCGTATGATACAAACCGATAACCCCTTCTAGCCCTTATAGTATTACTGATAAATTCAGAAATAATTCTACTCAAACTCTTCTCAGAACTCTCTGGAGCCAGGCTCCCTGCCGGCACTGGTTCTTCCGGTATAATGCTACCTAAGGCTCCCACTTCCCCTTGAACCAAGTTCTTTGCCTGTTCAGTTGCTTCTGTCGGTACCTCCATGTAACCACTTTGTTCTACCTCCTTCTTTATATCATAAAGCAATATGATCTGTTGGAGACAGTCACCACACTCTGCAAGATGCTCTTCAAAATCTTCTTTTTCGGTATCCTTTAGAAGATTATCAAGATAGCACGCAGAGGTCTCCTCAGAAGGGCAAACATGTTTTTTCCCCCGTAATAAATCTCTTTCCTCTTTTGTTTTATTCAAAAGAGACTTTAAAAATTCATCAATTCTGTCCATATCTTTTCTTATTAAGTGTTTAAATACTTCTTTGATTTAGTATGTAAAAGCTGCAGATATTCCTTCTCCACTATAAGTGACAATTCTCACTCAATTATCTCGCAATAAATGCAAGAAATCCTGCAATAAATTTTCCTTTTCTGCTGTTTTTTTCAACTTTTCTATGATTCGATTTTTTTTACTGTAAACGTTGTCCACTGTGATACCTAATATTTCTGCAATTTTCCCTGGTGGAAGTTTTTTTCCATAAGATAGTTCCAGAAAAAGTTTATCTTTGGCATTTAAATCTTTGATCAATTCTTTGACCAATTTCTTACGCATTTCTTCAGATTCTTTCTTTAACAGTTCTTCGTCAGGTTGTTGTTGAGGATCTGAAACTCTTTCTATTACATCCACATTATCTGTGGTGTCATCCTCTATCGGTTTGTATTTTTTCTGTTTCTTAATATAATTCAGAGTAAAATTGGTTGTAACTACCATGAGCCAACTTGAGACGGTACAACCATTTTTGCCTTTATACTGTTTCAATTTTCTAAAATCGTCATTCCACAAGGAGAGAAGGACACTGTTATGAATATCACTTGAATCCTGATAAAGATGTTCGGCATTGTAAGACTCGAGAGTTTTATTGATGGCATGGTAGATTAGTTTGGTATATTTTTCGACAAATGCGTCCCAGGCCTCTTTACTTCCCTGAATACATGCGTTTAACATTTTTTCTTCATCGCTTTTTAGAAATAATTTCGCATCTTCAAGGTTGTCTCTGTGTTTCAAAAGTATTTGAGACCTTTGTGCATCTCTATACAAAGAATCAGATAGAATCAAATCCATGAAAACTACTTTAACTGAATTTTCCATCAATGTAGTTGAACACAACGATGGATTAACCATTGAGGGTGGTACAATTACTGGAGGAGAAATTGACTCCTTTGGAGATCATAGAATAGCCATGACAGCCTTAATCGCTTCTGTTTGTTCAAAAGATGAAATTTTAGTCAAAAATACTAGAAACATCGATACATCTTTTCCCAACTTTGTAGAAGTAATGAATAGTGCAGGACTAGACTTACAATACATTAGATAATTAATTTGAAGAACATAATAACAATTGATGGCCCCAGTGGTGTTGGGAAAGGAACATTAGCGATGATTCTAGCCGAAAAATTACAATGGCATTATTTAAATAGTGGATCTTTATATAGAATTCTAGCTTATCTTTCAGAGAAAAATAACATTGGCATATCGGATGTAACGGCCTTAGTTAATCTTGTAAAAAATCTTGAGATACGGTTTGAAATTGATAATCGTTGTTTAAAGATCATTCACCAAAACAATGATATTTACAAACTTTTACAAAGCGAGGAATGTGCGAAACGGGCATCAGAAATTGCTCTGATTAAAGAACTGAGATTGGCGTTAATTAAGACACAGAGAAGTTTTTACAAGAATCCCGGACTGATAGCAGAAGGACGTGATATGGGAAGTGTAATTTTCACAGAAGCAGAACTGAAGTTTTTTTTAACAGCGAATACTTATATACGAGCTGAAAGAAGACATAAGCAGTTGAAACAAAAAGGAATTAATGTTAGCCTCACGCAACTTATCCATAAGTTAGATCAAAGGGATGAAAGGGATTTAAATAGAAGTGTTTCACCATTGGTCATACCTGAAGGAGCAGTAATAATTAATACTGATGGATTAGATGTCAATGAAGTGATTGATTCAGCATCCAAAAGTATCAATAAGATATTAAAAACAAAAATATAATACATTATTATGAATGAAAACTTTGAGTCTCTTTTTAAGAAAAGCCAGTACAGTGAAAATATAAAAAAAGGCCTAGTAATTCAAGCAAATGTAATAGAGATTACATCTGATCACGCTGTCTTAAATGCTGGACTGAAATCAGAAGCTCTTGTCAATCTAGATCAATTTAAAAACCTGGAAGGTTTAATTGAAATTGAGGTCGGTGATACAGTTGATGTAGTCATCGAAGATATTGAAGACGGTGAGGGCAATACAAAACTTTCAAGACAAAAAGCTAAAAATGAAATCACCTGGGATAAAATAAAGCAGGCACTTGATGACAACTCAATTATTTCAGGGCTTATTAAAACTAGAGTAAAAGGTGGATTTACTGTCTTAATTGATCAAATTAATGCTTTTCTTCCTGGATCTTTGGTTGATATTAGACCAGTACGAGATACCGAATACTTAGAAGGGACATTGTCAGAATTCAAAATCATTAAAGCAGATCGCAAAACCAACAATATTGTTGTCTCTAGAAAAGCGGCAATTCAGGGAGATAATACTCAAAGTAAGTCAGAACTACTAGAAAAAATAAAAGAAGGTGACATAGTAGATGGCATAGTAAAGAATTTAACAGACTATGGAGCATTCATTGATCTTGGAGGAATTGATGGATTGCTGCATATCACTGATATTTCTTGGAAAAAAGTAAAGCATCCTTCTCAATTTCTAACGATTGCAAAGAGTGTGAAAGTAAAAATACTTGGGATTGATAAAGAAAATTTAAGAGTATCGTTGGGCTTAAAACAATTAGAAAAGGATCCATGGGAAAAAATTATTAAAAACTATACCACAGGCATGAAAATTCATTGTAATGTTACAAATATAACAGACTATGGCTTATTTGTAGAAATTGAACAAGGAATGGAAGGCTTGGTTCACGTATCTGAAATGGATTGGAAAAACAACAATCCAAATCCTCAAAAGATTGCAAAAATAGGTGATGAAATAAAGGTAATGATTTTAGAAATAGACAACGAAAAAAGAAGGATTTCACTGGGCATAAAACAATGCCAAGTAAACCCATGGCAAGAATTTACAGAAAAACATTCAAAAAATGAAAAAATTTCAGGCACCATTAAATCAATTACTGATTTTGGTATATTCGTGGAATTAGAAGGGAAAATAGATGGACTTATTCACATTTCAGATCTCACATGGGAAGATGAGAAT
>PVBE012269422.1_pt1 | contig 13377 bp, 13 predicted proteins | sample 1631181 | NCBI WGS metagenome assembly PVBE01 (sample SAMN08397723, study PRJNA350692) | Marine metagenome, whole genome shotgun sequencing project. | isolation source: water | place: Pacific Ocean | collected 2012-04
CTTTTCGCCGTCACCCATTCGGTGCCTCCAGAGTGATTACGTAATCAGAAGCTCAAGCCTATATTCATGGGTGTATTATAGTACTTATGCGTCTATCATGACCATATTATAAGCAGATGATTCATAGTAATCACCGGAACGCCAATCACCAATTTAACCTATCTGGGAAATCTGGATTCAAGTCCGAACGATACAATGACGACGATTGTACAATCATCAACTCAGAGAGCTCGTGATATCAGCTCAAAGTCTCTATTAACAATCTGTCCCGTTTCTGCTGACAGCCAACACAGGATAGTTAACGAAAAGTTAAGCGACTCATCAGAAATCCGATACGGCGCTATCGGCGAGTGTGTAAATGCCTCTAGGTTCGGGAACGAACCCGTTGAACCCTGACATCTGAAGACGCGGCCGCGGCGGTCCGTGCGACGACCGAGTGCCCGGCTGCCAGCAAGCGCATGACAGCACGGAAACCATCATGGCTCCGAATCGCAATTTCGTCGGGGTCAACATATTGAGCGTGACCGAATTCGAAGGCGAAGTCGTCACGTTCGGCGCTGCCGAATCTTGAAACGAGGTCGATTTCAGAAGATCGGTCCGAAAACGGGCCGATGGTATACTGCCCCCGATAATCAGGACAGCGGAGCCCAATCATGACTGACGTACGACCCGGCGCACTCGAAGGCATTCGCGTGGTGGACTGGACCATCTGGCAGTTCGGACCGGTCGCGGCCACGATGCTGGGCGACCTGGGCGCGGACGTCGTCAAGATCGAATCGCTGGACGGCGACCCTGGACGTGCCGTCTTCGCGGCGGGCGGCGTCGATCGTAGCCTCCCCGCTGGACGCAACGCCTACTTCGAAGCCAATCATCGGAATAAGCGGTGCATCGCGCTCGATTTGAAGCAGCCTAAAGGCGTGAAGGTCGTCCATGAGTTGGTCGGATCGGCCGACGTTTTCATCCAGAATTTTCGCAAGGGCGTTGCGGAGCGACTGGAACTCGGATACGAGACGCTGAAAGAGATCAACCCGCGATTGGTCTACGCCTCGGGGTCCGGGTACGGACCGGAAGGGCCGGACTCGGAGCTGCCCGCGCTGGACGCCGCCGCCCAGGCGAGAAGCGGCCTGATGTACGCGACCGGACCGGACGGCGCAGAGCCGTACCCGGTGCAGGGCGTGGTCGGCGACCAGATCGGCGGCATCACTTTGGGTTTCGGCATCCTGGCAGGGTTGGTTGCCAGATCAATCCGTGGGATCGGCCAGAAGGTCGACGTGTCGCATCTCAGCAGTTCGATCTGGCTGCAAGGGCTCGCGGTGAGCATGGGCATGCTGACCCAACACAAGCCGGATTCCGAGATCAACCTTAGTTCAAAGCCGAGTCGCGATGACGCCTACAACCCGTTGGCCAACTACTACCGCTGCAGAGACGGTCGCTGGATCATGGTCGCCGATTTCCAGGCGGACCGATACTGGCCATCGTTTGCTGCAGCGCTCAGCCTCGGCGAGCTCGTCGACGATCCTCGATTCCATGACACCCTCGCCAGGGGAGAGAATCGCAGAGAGCTGATCGGGATACTGGACGATGTGTTTTCACGCAAGGCTTACGCGGATTGGGCCGAAATTCTGGAGCGCTCCGGAGACCACATATTCTCTCTGGTCCAAACCTTGCCCGAATTGGCGAACGATCCGCAAGTCATCGCCAACGGCTATATCGCTGACGTCGAACACCCTGATCTAGGAACCGTAAAGTTGGCCGACCATCCCGTGCGATACAGTGAGACCCCGCACAGCATCCGCAGCGTCGCGCCCGAACTCGGCCAACACACCGAAGAGGTGCTGCTGGAACTGGGCTACACGTGGGACGACATCACCGGTTTACAGGATCTCGGCGTGATCCTGTAAACCGGCATCGAATCGAATTCCGACGTCAGGCAGGCAAAACCACGTCCGCTAAAGCGACTGGCGCTGCCCTGTATCGGAAGCGCGTTGGATCGCGTCCAGCAGTTCGTGCCGGGTAACAGCGGTGTCGAAATCAGGCTCGGCGCGCTCTCCGCTGTTGATCGCCTGGGCGAACTGACCCCAAAGCTGAGCGATGTTGAACGCCGGACCTTGCTGCACGGAATCCGGCACCCATGTGTGATGCGGCATCGAGGGGATTTCTTCGAGTCCGGAATCGGAACCTTTGCCGGCCAACAGGCGCGAGCCTCCCGTCGACGGCGATCCGCCGCTGGTGAGCACCAACGTGCCCTCGCGACCGTAGACCTCGAATCGGTATCCGCTGCCGTGCCAGGGTACGCTGCTGGCGTGGGCCGACACGACCGCTCCGCTTGCCAGCGTCCCGCTGATCAGGATGTTATCGGGCGATGTGACATCGACCATGCGGTCGGTGTCGGTTTCGTGCCATTGGGGGACTCGGGTGCTTACGACCGATGCGACCTCGCTGAACTCGCCCAAGCACATGCACAGGGCGTCGATGGCGTGGCCGAACGATATCGTCAGAGTGTTGGCGCCAAGGGTCACGTCCCGCTGCCAGGTTCGCCCCGAAGGCCGGCTGAGGACGCCGGCCCCGGTCTGGTCGAGGTGACACGATAGCACTTCGCCGACGTAGCCGTCCGCAATCATCTCTTTCATCGTCAAAAACGCCGGTGACGTACGGCTTTGGAGGCCGACCATTGTCTGCACACCTTTGCTTTTGGCCAAATCAGCCATCTCCCGCCCCTCGGCGAGATTGGCGCCCAACGGCCACTCGGTGTAGACGTGCTTCCCCGTTTCGAGAACGTCCATCGTCAATTGGTGGTGAATCGGGACTCGGACGACGACGGCTACGACATCGAGGTTGGCGTTGCTGAGCATGTCGTGGTGGTTGTGGTACGCCAACGGCACGCCGAACTTCTCTGCTGATTCACGGGCGGTCTCTTCATGGGCGGTGCAAACGGCGGCGAGCTCGAACTCCGGCAGATGCTTGAGCGCCGGGATGTGAGCTCGCGGCGTCCATCCGTAGCCGACGTTCGCGCCGATGATTCCTAGTCGAAGTTTCTGCTGAGCCATCTGGTCCTCCGTTGCGTCCTGGTCGAGTCGTCGATTGCGGTTCGCCCTGTGGGCCTGCGGTTTGTTCTTCCTAGCATCGATTTTCAGCGAATGTAAGTGCGGTCGAAGCCCGCATCGCAAGACTAGCGCTCGATTGGCGCGCCGATCAGGCTGCTGTACTCCAACCAAGAGCCGTCGTAATTCCGAACGTTTTCGTAGCCCAGCACCTGTGTGAGCACGAACCACGAAAGCGAAGATCGTTCTCCGATTCTGCAGTACGTAATGACCTCACGGTCGCTCGTTACGCCCAGTGTCGCGCACATCTCGCGGAGCTCCTGGACCGGCTTGAACGTGCCGTCGCTCTCGTTAAACGCCATCTCGTACGGCAGATTGACCGCGCCTGGGATGTGTCCTTCCCGTTGAGACGATTCCCGGGGAAGGTCTCGGTCAGCAAGCGCCTCGCCGCTGTACTCGGCAGGCGATCGGACGTCCACTAACGCGATCGACGCGTCCGACGATGCCGCCCGAAGAACTTGGTCTCGGTACGCACGAAGTCCTGTGTTCGGCTGTCGAGCCGTGTACTCGACCGGGGCAAACGCGGGCGGGTCGATGGCAACGGGCCGGCCTTCGGCAATTCATTTTTCGCGGCCGCCGTTCAACACGCTTACGTGTTCGTGGCCATAGATCTTCATCTGCCAGAAGGCGTAGGAGGCGAACCTATTCGTGAAGTCACCGTAGAGGATCACCCGGGTGTCCGGACCGATGCCCGATTCTCCGACTAGCCTTTGCATTTGTTCGATGTCGAGAATGTCCCGTTGGATCGTGGGGTTGAGGTGAGACATCCGATCCCGCTGGACCGCTCCCGGCACGTGGCCGCCCACGTACGCCCCGATGTCTACGTCGGCTTCGACGATGCGAATGCCGTCATCGTTCAAGTGTTCTTCCATCCATTGGGTCTCGACGATGGACTCGGGTCGAGCATACTGGGTCATGTTCACGCATCCTCCTGAGCGCCGCACGCCCGGCACTTCTTCCCACATATTCACAGAATTGCGCGGCAGGGACCGTGCCTTGGCGCGCAAAATAGATGGTACAACATCTGCAAGACGGAACGTTACCATGGCGCGGTTCAGACACGTGACGTGGGTAGGAGTGTCCATCAAGAATTAGGTGTTGCCACTGCGAAATAAAACAGACGATCTATGCATTTAGAATCGAACGGGGTAGCGTCCGCCATGCATGAACCGCATGCGCGAACCCGTGGGCAGGCGACCGCATTGCCGTAATGCTGCCGCCGTCGAAACATATCCAAGAGTCTCGTAGGGGGCAGATCACATGGCTCGAATCCTTGTGGCCGAGGACGATAGAGACCTCAGAAGTTTGTTGGCCTGCATTCTCGAAGACGCCGGACATGACGTGACAGAGGCGGGGAACGGAACGGAGGCTCTGGAAAAGATTGAGATCACCGAGCCGGATCTGTTGTTGTTGGACATCATCATGCCGGAGCTCGATGGCTTCGAGGTGATGGAGAAGCTGAAAGACATCCCCGTCGCGGAAGGGATGATGCCGATCATCGTTCTCAGCGCGTTGGCTCCCCGCAAAGGCGAGGCGCGGGCATGGAAACTGGGCGCAAGGCACTACATCCCAAAGCCGTTCAACCCCACGAGAGTGGAGCTTTCAGTCAAAGTCGCTTTGCGCGACGCCGCGGAGGAAGACGAGAAAGCCGGCCGCATGGCCAGGGACACAAGGTGTTCCGGCCCGGATCGGTGGGACAGATGAGCGACTATGACGTTGGGGAGTCCGTGATCCGGACAGGGCACGAGTACCTGGACCTTGTGCTCAACGGCGGAATACATCTACCGTCGCTGACCCTTATCGAAGGCGACGTACAAACCGGAAAAGGCACGCTCGCCCAGAGCATCTCAAACGAAGCGCTGCAAGAAGGCAACGGAGTGACCTATTTCACGTCAGAAAACTCTCCCAAAGCCATCGTCGAGCAAATGCAGGCGTTCGGTATGGACATAATGGATCACATCACCAACGCGTTGTTCCATGTTCCTCGACTGCAACAGCCTGTAGTCGGAGATCGTTGCGAATGGGCTGTGAGTCCGGAACGACTGATGCTTGGGCTGATCGAAGATCTGCAATCGAACGCGGAACTGCGCAAGATCATCGTTCTGGACGACATCAGCGACATGATGAGGTTCGGCGAAGAGTCGAATGTGATACAGATGTGCCGAGTGCACTCGTCTGCGTGACGAAGGCACGACGATTATCGCCCTGGCACAGTCGTATGCGATCGAGCAGGATCGGATCGACGCCATTGCCAAATTGTGCGACGTGCACATGAATCTCGAGACCACCGGCCTCGGCGACCACAAAGGGACGCTGCTGACCGTGCACAAGGCCAATAATAAGTCGCTCGACGCTCGTAACACCGTGGCGTTCAGGATCGTGAACGGACAGGGCATCAAAACGGTTGACGTGCCGAGGACCGCCGCCAGCAGCACACTTCGACCCGCACTCGGACGGGCGGCATTCACTTCCGAATCCATGCCGCCCGTCCGATTCCAAGCTCTTTCTCGGCTATCGCCTCTTCACACAATACGGAATCATGTATGCATCAAGCCAGCGTGCTGATTATCGACGACGAACCGTCAGTCAGGAAGATGATTGCCGCTACCTTGGAAGGGGAAGGCTACCATATCCATTACGCTGAAAACGGTTTGGAAGGGCTCGAGATCACACGGATCGTGTCTCCCGAAATCGTCATCCTCGACCTAAAGATGCCAGAAATGGACGGGCTCGGTTTTCTCGAAGAATTGAAACCGAAACCTGAGAACCCTCGCGCAATAATCGTCCTTACCGGACACGGCGATGTCAAAGAGATCGAGGCCTGCTACCAGGCCGGCGTCAACTCGTTTCTCAGGAAACCGTTCCACCTGGCCGAATTGAGGGGCGTCGTCAAGAACGCCGTCGATCTCAAGCGGCATGCCTTCAACCTCGATCAGCTTGTCCAAACCCGGACCAAACAGCTCGAAGAAGAGTCGATGGCAAAATCTCAGGTGTTGTCGACGGCGACGCATGAGCTCCGAACGCCGCTCACCAGCATGTTGGGCTACGTTCAGCGAGTCCTTCACCGACCCGACAAGGTCGGACCGTTGACCGATCGTCGGCGGTCGTACTTGGGCGCGGCGGAAAAGAACGCGCTGCGGTTGAAAGCGCTGATCGAAAACATCCTGGATGTCTCAAAGGTAGAAGCCGGCAATCTTGACCTGGACCCCGTCGAGGTCGATGTTCGCGAGCAGATCGACGACATCTTGACGGAAATGGAATACGACATCACCGAGAAGCAGATCGAAGTGGTTATCGACATTCCTGACGATCTGCCGCAAGTGATGACAGACCAGCTCCGATTTTCGCAGATCGTCACCAACCTCCTGAGCAACGCGTTCAAGTACTCCCTTGAATTTGCGACCGTAACGATCTCGGCAAGGCCTGCAGACAAATTCGTTCAGGTCGATGTTATTGATACCGGAGTGGGAATCTCTAAAACAGATCAGACCAAGCTGTTCACCAAATTCTTCCGAGCGGATAATTCGTCCACGACGGAAGTTCCCGGCACCGGGCTCGGCCTGTTCATCGTCAAGCACCTTGTGGGCGCGATGGGCGGCCGGATTTGGATGGAGAGCGAAGAAGATGTCGGAACCACGTTCAGCTTTGTTTTGCCGGCCTCCGCCGGAGCCCTCGCGGTCGAGAGACCTGCGGCGTAATCCCCTTTGAGTCGCCCAGGTCACAGCATCGTTCGTCAATTTCAGAAACAATGATACCGAGACTGGCAGCATTGTCTGATTCAGGGCATCGCTCCAGGGCGTGTGAGTCAGCGTCAGGAGACGGGATCGCATGGCGAAAATACTGGTGGCAGAGGACGGTAAAGATATACGGAATCTCCCGGTCGACATTCTTGACGACGTAGGATATGAGGCCTCGGAAGCAAAAAACGGCGCCGATGCGGTTGAACAGATTCAGTCGTCTCAGCCCGACCTTTTGCTGTTGGATCTGATGATGCCAGTGATGGACGGGTTCGAGGTTTTGAACCGTCTGAGAGACAATCCGGAAACCCGTGATATGCCCGTCGTGATACTCAGCGCGGTGCCGTCTCGTAAAGGCGAACTGCGCGCGTGGAGGCTCGGCGTTCGCCATTACATCCCGAAGCCGTTCGCCTCGGAACGGGTACACCTTTCAGTGAAGATCGCGTTGCGCGAGGCGGACGAAGCCCAAACAGAGGCCGCATTGGCCGCCGGTCAGACAGGGGTAATTCAACCTGCGCAGATCACCGAAAATCAATCCGCGACTGAATCATCGGGTGCGGCCGTCGATTCCAGCTTCATCCGTACGAGTCATCGAGCGCTGAATGAGCTGCTGGGCGGCGGCATCGTGCCGGGGTCGCTGGTTCTGATCGAAGGCGACACGAAATCAGGCAAGAGCGTTATCAGCCAGAACTTAGTCTTCGACGCGCTTCAAAAAGGAATGGGCGTCCAATATTTCACGACAGGCGGTTCGTCGAAGCGATTGGTCAAGCGCATGCACTCGATAGGCCTGGACGTCTCCGGACACGTGCGAGAGGACCGTCTCGTGGTGTCGGAAATGACGCAGCCCAAGCTTCAGAAATCATCCTGAGAGATCAATCCAGGCAAGATCTTGCAGTCGCTCATGAGCGAGATGGAAGATCTGCCGAGTGAGCTCGACATCATCGTCTTGGACGATCTCACGGACCAACTCGATTTTGCCAGCTCGGTGGACGCCGACGAGTTCATCACCGACTGCCGCAACCTCGCCGACAACGGTAAGACGGTAATCCTAACGACTCAGAGCCATTCGCTGGAAGGTGAGAAGCGGGACCCAACCGAAGAAGCCAGCGACCTGCGCATGGAGCTGGAACTCATCAAGATTGTCGGAACAGAAGGCACGCTGCTCAAGCTTCTGAAATCCAGCACGGTCGAAATCAGAGAAGATAGCCAAATCGCCTTCAAAGTAGCGAAAAAGGTCGGGATCGAGCGACTGGACCTGACCCGCACGAGAAACTAGATTTCGTTGGCCCTTGCGCGGGAAGCGCCCAGGCCAAAAGACATACGCTGACCGATATATAACGAGGGTCGGCGCGTGCTCAGTGCGTGTGCCGGCCTTTGTGTTTCGTGCGTTTTGTTCACTCCCCAACACTGCACTGATCGGACTTCGACCACCTCGACCGCGGCGCCGAAACTCTTCGCGACTCAGCCAGAAGATTTTGACACCCAGCTTGTGGCCGCGTAACCTCGTTTCGAACTGACCGGTTTTCGCGGAGAAGTTGATGGTGTCGACCGATGTGATGCTCGACGGACTGCCGTACGGATTCTTGGGAGAGTCGTTGGTTGGTCTTGACGTCGATGTGAATCACTCGGACCGCCAGATTCTGCGCGAGTTGGCGAGCCGCGTCGCGGAACTGGCGGCGGACCCGTCGCAGGCGAAGAAGCGCGACCTCTGAACCAGGCACAATTCGCTCGAAAACGTCCGACCGGCGATCGTCTGCGACCTAGAGTACGGCTGGAGCGAGGTCTTCCTGCCGTCGGCGCTTCGATGCGCCGGGGCCATGGCGCGCAAGTGGGAACTGATCCTTCGCAAAGAGATCCACTGGGGCGCCGAATTGCGCGACGACTCGGTGATCTTGCCCGAATTTCGCGTCCCATGGATTCATGACGAGCTCGACTGGGGAGCCACTATCGAGCAGATCGGCGGCGACCACGGCGGAGCGTTCACGTGGGACCCGCCGATAAAATCGGTCGAGAACATCGATCTGTTGCGAACGCCAACGATCACCGTGGACGGAGATCAAACGCGGAGGTTGCTGGAACTCACCAAAGACACGTTTGACGAGTTGCTGGACGTTCGACTGGCCACGCGATGGACGCCGTTGTTTCCGATGACGCGAACGTGGCGCTCTTCCGAGGCCTCGAACAAACCATGTTCGACATGATTGACAACCCCGAGCTCGTTCACCGAATCATGGCGTTCGAGCAAGGCGCATACCTGTCGATGCTAGACACCCTCGAAACCGACGGCCTGCTCTCGTTCAACAGCGACGGCGCGTACGTCGGCTCCGGCGGCTATGGATGGAGCGACGAGCTGCCCGGTGCGCGTTTCGACGGCGCCGTTCGCGCATCGGACCTTTGGGGGCATTCCGAAAGCCAGGAGACCGTGGCCGTGTCGCCGGAGATGTTCGCCGAGTTCGTGCTGCCGTATCAGATCCCGATCTTGGAGCGATTCGGCCTCAATTGCTACGGCTGCTGCGAGCCGCTCGACGCTCGGTGGCATCTTGTCGAGACCATCCCCAACTTGCGACGAATCTCGATCGCGCCCCGGTCCGATCGCGCATTCATGGCCGAGGCGCTAGGCGATCGCTACATCATGTCGATCAAACCGGACCCCGCTGACCTCGCGATTTCAACATTCGATGAAGCCAGCTCAGGAGCGACCTCGAAGCCACGCGGGGTTGTCGCGTTGAGCTGATCATGAATGACAACCACACGATCGGGAACGAGCCCGCCCGCGCCGCCCGCTGGGTCGAAATCGCGCGAGAGGACATCGACCGGCTGTAATCAGCCTGCGGCCGCCGATCGCGAGCCTTACGTCAGCGCCGCCTCGATCTCGTCGATCTTGTCAGGCGTCAACGGCATCTCGATCTTCTCGAGGACGGACGTCAACGTCAGTAAGTTCTCGTTTGAAACGAGGTTCTCCGTCGACATCGCGACCGCCATGCGTTCCCCCGTGCCCAATCCGCGCAAGAACTCGATCGCGTATCGCTTAGTTTCGGCAGGTCCAAGCTCGTAGATCGCGGCGGGGAATCCGACCCAAACGGCCTTGTCCGGCCAAAGATCGAGAGCTTCGCCGATCGAGATGTCGCCCATGGGCGGTGGATGCAGCGCCTCGACGATGTCGACCGGCGTCCGGGTGATCAGGTCTCGCAACGAGCCGACCCTGCCGTCCATGTGCACGGCCATCAGCTTGCCGTGGTCGTGAATGACCTTGCCTTCCTTCTCGTACTCGGGCATGAAATACTTCTCGAACAGCTTTGGGCTGACCAGGAAGCCGTCCAGGTTGTCGCCGCACAACGTGATCGGCGCCGGTGACTTGGCCGCGATCTCGTACATCTGCTGGCGGCTGTCGGAAATCGTCTGATAAGTTTCTTCGACTATCTCGGGCCAGTCGGCGTGATGGTAGAAGAACCGACCCTCGTCGCTGCCCACCCAGTCGATCATCAGCATCTGCATCGGCGAGTGGGGCAGGGCGTCCATGACGACACCTTCGTCGCCCAGCCAGTCCATCGCCTGCTCGATCGGAAAGTAATCGGCGTTGTACTCGGTGTTTTCGACGATGTACTTGAGGACCTTGTAGTCGTCCTCACCCTTCACGAGCCGGATCGTGTGCCACGGGGCGATGTCCTTCCAGCTACGCTCGGCGTGCCACTGCCCGGTGCCCGGCTCTCGCAACTCCTCGAGGAACATGCTGCCGACCGGGGTCGAGTACGTGCGGCGAATCACCGGCCTTCCATCGGAGACGACCCGCTTCTCGCTGAGTTCGACGCCGTGCATCGTCTCGGTGTAGCAGGGACGGGTCCAGTTGATGCCCATGCCTCGATTGCGGGCTTCGCGCTCGGCCCAGCCGACCTGGCTGTGTCGCCAGTAGTGGAAGAACGGCAGCTTGTCGGTCGGTTTGCCAACCGTCGCTGCCATGAGCCTTTCGCGGCGAGTCATCTCTGCCATGTTGCTTGTTCCTCCGATCGGATATGTCTCATCGTTGGCGTCACCAATCTTATACCAAGATCGCGCCGCGGTGGCGTACGTTGACAATCCTTCGTCCCCTCTGTTGAAATAGGGCCGATTCTTTCGCTGACTCTTGGAGGTCATGGATGACAAACGGCAACGACTTCGAAACGCTATTCTCTCCGGCGTCGATCGGCCGGATGACGGTCCGGAACCGAACCGTCATGGCGCCGATCGTCACGCAATTCGCAACTGACACGGGCGCCGCGTCCTCGGTGCACGTCGCCTACCTGGGCGAGCGGGCCAAGGGCGGCGTCGGCCTCATCATCGCTGAAGCCAGCTACATCAACACCGAGGGTCGAGCGTGGAGCTGCGGACTAGGCATCGACCGCGATCCAGTGATTTCCAGCCACTTGCAGGTCACCGAAGCCGTTCATCGATACGGCGGAAAGATCGCGATCCAGCTCCACCACGGCGGCAACAAGGCGAACCCCACGTACAACGGCGGCAGGCTTCTGTCGGCGTCGGATGTCGCCGACGGAGCATTCCCGGCGCCGGAGCCGATGACCTCCGACGACATCGCCGACGTGATAGAGAGCTTCGCCGGAGCCGCAGACCGCGCCAAGCGCGCCGGATACGACGCGGTCGAACTCCACGGCGCGCACGGCTACCTGTTGCACCAATTCATGTCACCCGCCACCAACCATCGCACTGACGAGTACGGCGGTTCGATTGAAAACCGGGCCAGGTTCGCCCGCGAGGTAATCCAGGGCGTCAGGCAAGCCACGGGCCTGGGTTACCCGATCATCATCCGCATGAGCGCCGAAGGTGGGTACGGACTCGAGGACGCGGTCATCTTCGCCAAGGACTTCGAGGAAGCCGGCGCCGACGCCATCAACGTGTCGCAAGGCGGCACCGCTCCCACGTCGATAATGCCGCCGGAGACCAGCCCGATGGCCGTAGCTTTCGGGTATCTGGCCGGTCACGCTGAGACGATCAAGCAGGCTGTGGATATTCCAGTCATCGTCGTCGGCGAGATCCGCGAACCCGCGATGGCCGAGGACATTCTGTCGAGCGGCAAGGCCGACTTCGTTGCGCTGGCTCGTCCACTGCTGGCCGATCCGCACTGGGCCGCGAAGGCCGGTCGCGGGGACGCCGACCGCATCCTCAGGTGCATCTCCTGCGACACCTGCAGGCTCAACCTGTCCAAGAACGCGCCAATCCGCTGTCTTATCAATCCGAAACTCGGCCGAGAGCAATGGCTCGACGACCCCGAGCCGGTCTCCGCGTCCAAGAAAGTCATGGTCGTCGGCGGAGGACCGGCTGGCATGGAAGTCGCCCGAGTCGCCGCCACGCGCGGTCACCAAGTCAGCCTTTACGAAGCCGAATCGACTCTCGGAGGCGGTCAACTCGCCCTGGCCAAAGCGCCGCCATACAAGGATCGCCTCTCATGGCTCGAAGACTATCTCGCCAACGAGCTCGACCGCGTGCCCGTCAAGCAGCACCTGAACACCCGTGTCGACGCGAACACCGTGGCGAGCGAAGCCCCCGACGTGTTGGTCGTTGCAACCGGCGCTGCCCCGCTGATCCCGGCGATCCCCGGCATCGACGGCGACAACGTATCGACCGCGTTCGACGTTCTCGCGGGAAACCGCATCCCCGAAAACGAGCGTGTAGCGATCCTCGGCGGCAGGCAGGTCGGCTGCGAGACCGCCGAATTCCTGCTCGAACGAGGCAACCAAGTCACGATAGTCGCCCGCTCCCCGGAGTCGCAACTCGTCATCGAAGCGCCCGCGACATACCGAAACGCCCTCCTCCTCCGTCTTCGCAACGCCGGCGTTGCATTCATCACCGAGCACGACGTCACCGATGTCAGGTCCGACGGCCTAACGTTATCCGGCCCGGACGGCGCCGCGCGCGAACTCGCCGCCGACCGCGTGATCATCGCCCGAGGAGCGGTCTCCCAGCGCGTCCTCGCTGAAGACGTCGGCGCCGCCGTCCCCGAGGTCCACATAATCGGCGATAGCGAAGACCCCCGCACCATCGAAGAAGCCATGTACGAGGGCACGCTGCTGGGGCGACAGATTTAGGCGCGAGGCGGACTGGACGGACGTCTACACGGCCCTTCTTTCGGCATTGAAGAGCGCGTCTAATAGCCCAGCAGAAAACAGGGTTGTCAAAAAAGGGCTGTTTCAGGCGTGGCCTCAGGCGTGAGTCCGACACTTGTCACGAACTAGTCTTTTTGACACGCACAATCACCTGTCCAGCCAATTTCTCTCAGAGGTCCATGAAGCATTGGACGTAGCAGTTCGCATATTTATGAGTCGCCAACACAATGACTGAAGAAGCGTAGCTCGGAAACCCGTGCTGCTATTCGCTCGTGTAGGCTCGCACGAAACCGGGTCAGGACACTGTAGACCGTCAGCGAAAGTGGGACACATTTGGGCCTGAAATTAACAGAGACTCACATTAGGTAAAGCGAGCTCCTGACAGGGGGATAGAATGTCCCCAGGGAAGGAGCAGCAGTGATCGAGAACACAGAAGATAAGAAC
>PVBE012944459.1_pt1 | contig 13377 bp, 11 predicted proteins | sample 1631181 | NCBI WGS metagenome assembly PVBE01 (sample SAMN08397723, study PRJNA350692) | Marine metagenome, whole genome shotgun sequencing project. | isolation source: water | place: Pacific Ocean | collected 2012-04
ACAACTCCACCGCCCCGTAGCCTCCTGCGCGCAGGAGGCTACGGGGCCAACCAAACACTTGCATCCAGGGACCTCCTCTCTCTTGGCCCCTGGAACTCTACTCCCTACCCAAGGAGATGTCTCACATCTATCTGAACCTATTCAGGACCTGGATAACGTGGCGGGGGGGCAGGCCACCGGGGGGGGCTATTGTAGGAAAGTTATGGGATAAGGTGGCGGGGGGCGCAACGGCGTCCAACTGTCCCTGTGCAAAAAACGTCGGCCCCTGAAACCCGTCGGTGAGCTCTCTGACGAGGAACTGGATATGGGGGCGGGGGCGGTTGAAGCCGCCCCCTTTTGTCCCCTGGTTCATATGCCACAACCCATACAGACGCTCTCACGGCTCTTGGGGGGGGTCCCCGGCCCGTCGCTCGGCGGAATAGGGGACCCGTTGTGAAAAAATCAGCGGGGTGTGATGGGCGGGAGTAAAACGGGAGTAAATCGGGAGTATAGCAGCGGTCAACCCTGCCCATTCCGTGTCACTGAGTCCAACACCCCGGAATCGCCCAAGCCCTTATTCCTCAAAGGAAAACCCCAAAAAACCCGCATGCTACTTGTGTGCCGCGAACCTCTCAATTTCCCCTTATAATGATCGGCTGTTTCGACGTTCACTCCGCGGAAGTGCGCGAATGGAAAGAACCCCCGCAATCCGCTCTGGGAGATTCCGGATGACCACGAAGATGCCGTACGGTTGGGGGAAAGTTCCGTTCGATTTCGAGGACCGGAAAAAGTGGATGGACCTGCCCTTCCCCGTCGAGGAGTACGCGGCGCGCATCGAGCGCGTGCGGGAAAAAATGCGCCCGCGCGGCTTCGACGCCCTGGTGGTCTACGGAACCCGGGGGGACCGCGGGCCCATCCGCTACCTGACCAACTTCGAGGACTACTACAAGGGCGACAACCTCTGCGCCATCCCCCTGGAGGGCGAGCCGGCCTTCATCACCAACTCGGTCTTCCACGGCGAGCCGATGCACTCGGGCGTCCAGCACGTCTGGATGCGGGACGTGCGGTGCGCCGCGCACCCCCGGACGGCCCCGGACGCCGTCTCGGTCTTCGACCACCTGGCCGACGTCCTGCGCGATCGGGGCCTGGGCGGCGGGAAGGTCGCCCTCTCGGGCGACGCGGCGGCGGCCCTGAAGGAGCCGATCTCACACGTCCTGCCCGGGGCCGGGCTTTCGGACGCGGGGAAGATCGTCGCCGAGGCGATGACGATCAAAAGCCCCGCCGAGGTCCAGGTCCTGAAAGAGAGCGCCCTGGTCCTCGATGAGGCCCTTCACGCCGCGATGGTCAACGCCAAACCGGGGGTGAGCGAGTACGAGCTCTCGGGCCTCGCGATGGAGGCGCTGTTCCGGAACGGGGCCGAGGGCGGAAACTTCCCGATGGCGCTCTCCTCCGGACCCCGGGCCGGCTTCAAGCACGTCCCCCCCGTGAACCGGAGGCTCCGGAAAGGCGATTGGGTCTTCGCGGACCTGGGGGGGGTCTACAAGGGGTACGCCAGCGACGCTTCCCGGCAGACGGTCGCGGGCGGACCTTCCAAGGCGCAGCGGGATTTCATGGAGGCGCAAATCGCCATCGTCGAAGCGGTCCTGGCCGAGGCCAAGGCGGGCGTCCGCATCTGCGACCTGGCGAAGGTCGGCATCGAAGCGGCCCGGGAGGCGGGGGTCGAGGACCACCTCTACTTCCGCGGCCACGGCATCAGCACGTTCTCCCACGTCCCCCCCTCGATCAACCCGAAAAACGAGGCGGCCCTGGAAGAGGACATGGTGTTCTGCTTCGAGCCGATGCTGATCCGATACGAGTTCGGCACGGCCTGCGTGGAGAACATGTACCACGTGACGAAGGATCGCCTGGTCACCCTGAACGAATGCCCATGGCGGTATTGGGAGTGAAATTCGCGGACCTCTGGTGGGGCGGGCGAGGGTTGGTTGACCCTCCAGCCCACATTCGGAAGGCGGCCAAGGGGTCACCGACCCCAAGATGGCCGCTCCTTCAGAGGGAGGCGGCCTCCTTACGCAAAAAAGATTGTTTTCGGCTGGTGAAAGGCCCGGCTAGGCGCCTTCTTTCGGCGGGATGATCGGCAGGAGGACGTACGCGTCCCGGCCGAGGCCGATGTGAAGGGTGGTCTTGCCGCCGAAGACCTCAGCCGGGCGGTCGCGCGGGTCGTTGTGCAGGAACGGTCCGCACCCCTTGAACTCGTTCTTCATCGTCCCGAGTGTCCCCCCGCTTTCGCCGGCGTACTCGTAGTCCTTCCCGCGCACCGTCAGGGCGATCCGGTGGCCGGCCGGCGCGACGATGGAGGTCGGCCAGATCTCCACGTCCAGCGCAACCGCCTCTCCCGGCGTCAGCGGCTGTTTCTCGTCATGAGTGTGGTAGGGCCGGTAATCGGTGCTGAGGCCGGGGTCGAGCTTGCGGTGGGACGCCCGCAGCCAGCCCTGGCTGATCGGCGTGTGCGGGTCGATGGCCCCCTGGAAGACCACCTCCTCCCCGTCGGGGTCGAACACGCGCAGGACGAGAAAGAGGTCGGCGTCCGCCGTCGAGGACGACACGACCAGCCGGGCCGCCGAGGGTCCGGTGATCTCCGTCTCCGCCTCGAGCGGGGCCGAGGTGAAGGTGACGCCGTCGCCCAGGGCGTCGAACTCGATCCGTCCCTCGGCCGCCGCCGGCGCCGGACCGAGACTGAGATCGGCGGGGTCGAGGTGGAAGCGCGTCCACCGGGTCCGGGCGATGGGCCACTCCCCTTCCATGCGCTCCTTGAAACCGTCGATCCGGCGGACCTGGAGCTGGACGGCCGGCTGCTCCGGCCAACCGTTGTCGAGACCCTTGAGGAAGTGATCGAAGAAACGCTTCTGGAGGCGGACGCCGTAGTCGGTGTAGAAATGCGTCCAGTGCTCGATCCCGTGGATCTCGATCCACTTCCGCTCGGAGGCGGCGCGCACGAAGCCCTCGACGTTTCCGCGAAGGTGAAGCCCCTGCCCCCCCCAGTTCCCCGTGGTGAGGAAGGGGACGGCGACCTTGTCCCAGACCGGCGAGCGGTCCTTGTGGTAGTCGTCATCGAGCGGGTGCGCGAGGATCTCGTTGCCCAGGTCGCACCGGTTTTTCGCCATCTCCTCCTCGGACAGCGTTTCCGGGCCGCAGACGAGCTCGCCGGTGACCCGGCTTCGCGGGCCCCGCTCGCCCAGGCCGTACTGGACGGTCTTGACCTGCATGTCGTACCAGTTCTCCCAGAACCGGCAGAGGATGCCGCCGTGGTGCGTGCTGTCGCGGTACCAGTCGGCGGCGCCTTCCCAGATGCACATCGCCGTCAGGTGGGGCGGCTGAAGCGACGCCACCTCCCACTGGTTCATCGCGTAGTAGGAGATGCCGTTCAGGCCCACCTTTCCGTTGCTCCACGGCTGGACGCCCGCCCACTCGACGCAATCGTAGAAGTCCTTCGTCTCCCGGGGGGAGAAATGGTCGATGTACCCCGGCGTGCGGCCGGCGCCCCTGGAATCCACCCGCACGCAGACGTAACCGTCCGTCGCCCACTTCTCCGGATCGACGACCTCCCAGCTCTGGTATTTGTTGGTCGAGCCCGCCGGGATGTCCGGATGCTCTTCGACCATCCGGTCCCATTGGTCTGTGTAGCCCTCCTGGAAGGCGAGACCCTTGGCGTAAGGGCCGTAGGTCAGGATGACCGGGCGCCGGCCCTCCTCGACGGGCCGGTAGACGTCGGCCCGCACGACCAATCCGTCGTCCATCTCGATCGGCACGTCCCAGTCGATCCGCATCCCGTCCCGGACTTCGCTCTTGACCTCGCTCATCTCGTCTCCTTCGACTTGTCTTCTTTCAGATCTCGGCTCGGGCGGGGATCAGCCCGCCGCGCATCCTCCCGCCGCTCAGCGGACATCGGTTCATTCACGGAAATCGGGCGCATTATACCGGGCTTGCCCGGTGTGATCCAAAGGGTTTCCAGAAGATCTCTCTTCATCGGGTTTCTCCTAACCGAATGACCGAACGTCATGGCCGCCCACGACTTGCCTCTGCTCCTGCATCGCCCGGAGCACCCGTTCCGGCGTGAAGGGAAAGGACCGGATCTGAACGCCGATGGCGTCGTAGACGGCGTTGGCGATGGCCGCGGCCGTCGGGGCGAGACCGGGCTCGCCGACCCCCTTCGCCCCGTAAGGGCCGTCGGGGTGAGGCTCCTCGACGACCATGGGGACCAGGGATGGCATGTCGAGGGCGCAGGGGATTTTGTAATCGCCGAAGTTCGCGTTCACGACGGCCCCGGCTTCGAGACGCATCTCTTCGAACAGGGCCGTCCCCAGACCCTGGGCCAGGGCCCCCTCGATCTGCGCGTCGCAGCCCTGGGGGTTGATCGCCTTGCCGACGTCGTGCGCCGCGGTCAGCTTGAGGAGGCGCACCTCCCCGGTTTCCTCGTCCACCTCGACCTCGGCCCCCTGGGCGGCGTACATCCAGAAGGACGTGGGCTTCCGGCTCATGCCCGATTCGGCGTCGGCCGGTGAGGACGGCAGCGGCGTGAAGTGGCCCCGGCCGATGATCGGTCCCCCGATGAATCCGCCGTCGGGCTTGAAAACCCCCATGGCGACGTCGGCGAAGGTCACGAACCGGTCGGGGGCGGCCCGGATGAAGACCCGTCCGTCCCGGGTGTCGAGGTCCTCGGGGGCCGCCTCCAGGAGGACCGCCGCCTGGAAAAGCTGGGCCTTGACGTCATCGGCCGCCCGGAGGATGGCGTTCCCATCGAAGAAGGTGGTCTTGCTGGAGGCGGTCTCCCAGCCGTAGGGCGCCGTCGCGGTGTCGGGCTGGATGACGGAAATCCGGCCGGGCTCGATCCCGAGGGCCTCGGCCGCGATCTGCTGGAGCGCCGTGTGGGCCCCCTGGCCGTGTTCCACGGCGCTGGTGAGCAGGGCCACGCTCCCGCCCTCGTTCACCTTGATCACCGACATGACATGGGCCGTCGGGACGGAGAATTTCCACATGCAGGCGATCCCCCATCCGCGCCGCTTCCCCGGGGGGGCCGGGCGATCCTTCCTGTCGAGCGGCTCGACCGCCCGCCGGACGCATTCCTTGAGGCCCACGGCGTCCAGGGTCTCCCCCGTCGTGCTGACGTCCCCGGCTTCGACGCCGTTGCGGAGCCTGAGCTCGACGGGGTCCATCCCGAGCTCCCGGGCGATGCGGTCGAGCTGCCCCTCGTAGCCGAAGCACGTCTCCGGCACGTCGAACCCCCGGTACGCCCCGGAGATGGGGTTGTTGGTGTAAACGCAGGAGGAATCCACCCGGACGTTGGGGATGCGGTAAGGCCCGTTGGCGGAGAAGCCCGCGTACCGCGAAACGGCGATTTCGTACTCGCCGTACGCCCCCGTGTTCCAGAAGCACCGGACCTCCCGGGCCACCAGGTCCCCGTTCCGCATCACACCGGTCTTGTAGATGACCTTGAGGGGCTGTCGGACGAACGTTGCGACGAACTCCTCCTCGCGGGTGAGCGCGAGGCGGACGGGGAGGCGGCCGCTGTGCACGGCCAAGGCCCCCGCCAGGGTCTCGACGACCGCGCTGATCTTGCCGCCGAAGGCCCCGCCCACCCAGGTGCAGATGATCCACACGTCGCTTTGGGAAAAACCCAGGGCCTGGGCCACCTGCTCCCGCGTCACGTACAGACCCTGCGTCGTCGTCCAAATCGTGAGCCTGCCCTGGGGGGAGAGCTGGGCGATGCAGGCGTGGGGCTCCAGGGGGCAGTGCTGGACCATGGGGATATGGAACGTATCCTCGAATACAAGGTCCGATTGACGGAAACCTTCCTATACGTCTCCGCGACTGAACTCGAAGTGGTTGCAGAGGTTCGTGCCCGGGACCGGATTGAAGATGTTGCGCTGGCACTCGTATTCGCCGAGGTCCGGATGGAGGAGGGGGGCGTCGGGGGCCATGGCCTCCTCAATGTCGAAAACGGCGGGAAGCTCCTCGTACTCCACGCGGATCAGGCTCAGGGCTTCGAGGGCTGCGTCCTCGTCGACGGCGGCGACCCCGGCCACCGGCTCTCCCACGAAGCGAACCCGGTCCACGGCGTAGACGGGCCGGTCCTCAAGGCGCGTCCCCCATATCGCGTCGGGGAAATCCTTGCCCGAGACCGCCGCACGCACGCCCGCCAGCCGCTTCGCCGGCGCCAAGTCCACGTGGAGGACCTTGGCGTGGGGATGGGGGCTTCTCAGGATCTTGGCGTGGAGCATGCGGGGAGCGGTCACGTCCGGCCCGTAGGCCGCCATTCCCGTCGCCTTTTCGTAGCCGTCGCCCCGCTCGTAATTGGCCCCGATCCTCGTCTGACCCGCCATCGTCTCCCCCTCCGGATCGACGCCCTCGAGCACATGGGTAAACGATTGAGAGATAACCCGCTCGCTCGACCCACCCCGTTCGGGCGCTCGCGTTGGCGAGAAACGCGAGTGAGGTTCCGCCTCCATGTCGCGCCCGATTGAAAACCAGCGGAGGCTGAGGGTCAACCGACCCGCGCTGTCTTCTGATTCAATCGCAAGCGTCCGCGTAGACTCGCTACCGGGTCAGGACGATGACCGTGACCGCGCCCAGGTCGCCGTGCATGGCGCCGCCGGTGCAGTGGGCGACGCCTACGCGCCCGTTCTCAACCTGGCGGCCCTCCGCCTCGCCCCGAAGCTGCCAGACGAGCTCCGCCACCTGGGCGACGCCGGTGGCGCCCACGGGATGGCCCCGGGCTTTGAGCCCTCCGCCGGGGTTCACCGGAAGCCGGCCCCCGAGGGTCGAATGGCCCTCCTCGACGAACCGTCCCCCCTCCCCCTTGGGACAGAAGCCCAGGTCCTCGTAGTGCATGATCTCGTCGATGGTGAAGCAGTCGTGGACCTCGGACACGTCCACGTCTTCGGGGCCGATTCCGGCCGTTTCCCAGGCGAGCTCGGCGGCCGCGACCGTCGGGTCGAACGTCGTGATCTCCCGGTCCTCGGCGAAGGTCCCGGAGGTTTGCACGGCCGCCGCGATCCGGACGGACGGACGCCCCGCCCGGCGGGCGTAGTCGGCCGCGACCAGGACGGCCGCCGCCGCCCCGTCCGAGGCCGGGCAGCAGTCGTAGAGCCGCAAGGGGTCGGCGACCAGGGGCGAAGCCGTCACGTCCTCGACGGTGATGGCCTTGCGGAAGTGGGCCTTGGGGTTGGCGAGGCCGTGGCGGTGGTTCTTGACGGCGACGAGGGCGAGCTGCTCCCGGGTCGTGCCGAAGAGATCCATGTGGCGCCTGGCCACGGCCGCGTTGAACCCCGGAAACGTGAAGCCGTACTTCGTCTCCAGGTCCACGTCGGCCGCCGCCGCCAGCGCCCGGGTCACGTCGGCGGTGGACCGCTCGGTCATCTTCTCGACGCCGAACGCCAGGGCCACGTCGTAAAACCCGCCGGCGACGGCCATCCACGCCTCCCGGAAGGCGCACGAGCTGCTGGCGCACGCGTTCTCGACCCGGGTGACGGGGATTTTCGTGATCCCCACCTGCCCCAGGGCAAGCTGACCGATCAGTCCGGCCTGGCGGCTCGCCAGACCGCCGTAGCCGTTGCCGCAGTAGGCGACCTGGACCTCCTCGGGACGGACGTCGGCGTCCTGGAGCGCTTCCCACAGGGCGGTCTCCGACAACTCCCGAATCCCTTGATCTTTCATGACGCCGAACGCGGACGTTCCGACGCCCAGGACCCTGACCTCGCGCATCATGTCTCTCCTTCGATGGGCTGGAAGGCGAATCCGTCCGCCAATTCCCCGCGCTCGTCGGGCAGCGGGTGGAGGACCATCTCCATCGGCGTCCCGATGCGGAACGGCGTCTCCGAATCCCCGGACAGGAGGGGAGCGAACAGCCGCACCCCCTCGGGCAGGTCGATCCAGCCGACGGCATAGGGCGGACGGAACCCTTCGAGACCGACGTGGATGACCGTAAAGGTGTAGAGGACGCCGCGCCGGGAAAGGGGGACCGGTTGCATCTCCGTCGCGCGCTCGCACGTAAGGCAGATGCGCTTGGCCGGATAGAACACCCGGCCGCACGCCCCGCACCGGCACCCCCGGGGGACCCACTCCGGGGCCTCCGCCCCTTCTGGGTTTCGGGATAGACCCGCCTCAGGGGTCACGTTTCACCTCCCCGTCTCTTCGGCGGGATCGCCGTACTCTTCCCGAAGGAGCCATTTGTCCAGGTGATACTGGGGCATGATGACGCAGGCGTGAAGATAGGGGGCCTCCGAGGTGACGCGAAAGGTCGCCCGCGTCCCGTTGAGGATGAGATAGGTGTCCCCCTTCCGCGCCGTCCGGGTCACGACCTTGCCGTGGTTGGGGGGGAGGGTGTAGGAAATCTCGGCTTCGCCCTCCAGGATAAAGTGGACCTCGTCGTGCCAGAAGGCCCAGCGGGTCTCCCGGCCCGCGGGGAAGTCTTCGATGGCGATCGTGCCCGCGCGGTCGTTCACCAGGAACTGGACCCGGAAACGCTCCTTCTCTCCCACGACCGGGCCGCCGAATTCCATCTCCCCGGCGTCGTCGAGGACCGCCGGGTCCAAGTGCGCAAAGATCATCAGTGTCTCCTTCCCGCCAAGCGGGCTGGGGTTTTCTCACCGGGGTCTGAGGTCGGTCCAGCGCCGGCTCTTGTGGAGGCCCTCCCGGTAGGCGTCATAAAGGGAGGGACCGTCCCAGAGAGAAACCTCGAACCGCAGCCCCAGGGAGGCCCGCAGATCATCCATCAAGCGGGCGCAAAGGGCCGTCCCGGTTCCGGACGGGACTCCGGAATCCACCTCCACCCGCACGCGAATCTCCTCCCGGTCCCCCGTCCCCAGGGCGACTTCCCCCTTGTATTCTCGGATCTCGGGAAACCGGAACACCACGCCGTCCACGGCCTCGGGCCAGAGGTTCACCCCCTTTACCCGGAGCATGTTGTCCAGGCGGGAGACGGTTCCGGCCTCGATCCCCGGAAAGGTCCGTCCGCACCCGCACGCCTCCGCCGGCAGAGACCGGACCCGGTCGCCGGTGGCGAACCGGATGAGCGGGGAGGCCTCGGCGTCCAGGGGGGTGACGACCAGCTCGCCCCAATCCCCGGGCGCGACCGGCGCCCGCGTCTTCACGTCGAGGATCTCGAAGAGGACCCGGTGGGGGAGGGTGTGGAGAACCCCCCGGGCGCCCTTCCACCAGACACCCCGTTCGCAGGACCAAGCCATCGCCCGCTGGGTGGAGCCGTACTGCTCGAAGACCTTGGCCCCCCAGGCGCTCTCCTGCTCGTGGATCCAGGCCTCGGAGAAGGGCTCGCCGGCGACCAGGATCCGCTCGACCTCGAGGTCGGTCCCGGGGTCGAGACCCATCTCCCGCGCCACGGTCAGCATGCGCCGCAGGTAGGAGGGCGACCCGATCAGGAACTTGCCCCCGAACCGACTCAAATACTCGACCTTTTTCGGGGTGTCGTACGTCCCGACCTGGAAGATGTTGGCCCCCAGGTTTCGGAGTCCGTGGTAGTACCAAAGTCCCGCCGCCGAGGTGTGCATGGGGAGCGTATTGAACACCGCGACCCCGGGCCGAACGCCCGCCCAGAAAAAACCGCAGGCCTCCATGTCGAAGACCGTGTCCAGGTCGCCCCGGCTGAGACCATAGACCTCCCGGATCCTGCCGCTCGTCCCGCTGGTTTCGACGACTTGGGCCACCTCGCACGCCGGAACCTGAAGCCGCTCGCCGTAGGGGGGGGCCGCCTCGATGTCGTCCAGGACCTCCGCCTTGGAAGTGGTGGGGAGCCGCCGCACGTCATCCAGGCATTGAACACGGCCGGGGTCCGCGCCGGCCGCCTTGAACTTGCGCCGGTAGAAGGCGTTATTGCGCATCACCCGGTCCAGAAGGGCCCGGAGCTTGCGCAACTGAAGGGCCGCCAGCTCCTCGCGGGACAACGTCTCGACGGAAGGGTCGTAGAATTGAACCTCGGGCGCGGCCACCGGGTCCCTCTCTTCCTCGCGCCTCCTCGCGGACGCGGGTTCTTCGGGAAAACGCGCCGTCTTGGGATGTTGTCCGCTCAAGGTCTTCAAACGGTCTTGACCAGGGTCCCGTAAAGCTCCGGGCGTCGATCCCGGTAGATCATGATGCGGCGGCGGGCCTCCGCGATTTCGTCCAGATCGATGGTCCCCCGGACAAAGACCGGCCCTTCGGCCTCGGGTCCCTGGGCGATGACGGAGCCGTCGGGACCGACGATGCAGCTGATCCCGTAGTAGCGCGTATCGTGCCCATCGACCGTCTCGACCCCCGCTTTGTTGCAACCGGCTGTGAAGACGACGTTCTCGGCCGCGTTGGACCGGAGCCCGCAGACCCACATTTCCCAGACGTACCCCGCCGAGGCCGTCGGAACGAGGATCAACTCCGCTCCGCTCAGGGCGAGGACCCGCCATCCCTCGGGGAACCAGCGCTCGTAGCAGACCAGACACCCGATCTTCCCCAGGTCGGTGTCGAAGATGGGGTATCCCGGACCCAGCCGGAAGTAGAACTTCTCATCGTTCACCATATCCCCCCAGCGGAAGTGGGAGATGTAGTTCTTTCGGGCGGCGGGCACCCGCGTGCCGTCGGGGAGGACCCCTTCGATGACCTTTCCGTCCGGTCCGATCAGGGCCGCGCTGTTGTAGAACTCCCCCTCCAGCGGTCCCTTCTCGAACATGGGGAGCAGGATGTGACAGTTGTGCTCGCGGGCCTTCTCGCCGAAGGCCTCCGTGGCCGGCCCCGGGATGGTTTCGGCCAGGCCGATGTATTTCTGGTCCGTAAAACCTACGCAGAAGAACTGCGTGGTGAACATCTCCGGGAAGACGATCAAGTCGACCGGCTCCTGGGCCGCCTGGTCGATGAGGTCCAGCCCCGTCTGAATGTTCTCCTCCTTGGAGGGCGAAGCCGGGGCCGTTTGAATCAGACAGATCTTGGTCTCTCGCGACATGCTCCATTCCTCCTGTATTAAGTCTGCGCAGACTTTGAGGCCCGGCGCGGGATGTAGGCGCCGTGGCCGGGTTTGCCCGTGATCTCTCCGTCCCGCATCACCACCGTTCCCCGGACCATGCTCAGGGTCGGCCAGCCTTCCATCTCCATCCCGTCCAAAAGCGTGTAGTCGGCGTTGGAGTGAAGGATGTCGGGCGTCACTTTGACCTTCTTGTGAAGGTCCACGAGGACGAGGTCGGCGTCCGAGCCGACGGCGATCTCCCCCTTCTGGGGATAGATCCCGAAGACCCGGGCGTTGTTGTAGCAACAGAGCTCCACGACCTTCTCGAGGCCGATCCGGCCTTTGTTGACCCCCTCGTGAAGGAGGGTGCTCAACATGGTCTCGGTGCCGGGGAATCCCGGGATGGAGGTCCAAAGGCCCTCCTTGCGCTTCTCCGTGACGGGCATGATTGTGGACTGGTCCGACCCCATGCAGCTGATCACCCCCGAGCGGATCCCCTCCCAGAGCCGCTCCTGGTCCCACTCGCTCCGCAAGGGCGGGTTCACCTGCCCCAGGATGTCGATCTTGTCGTGGTCGTCCTTTGTGAACTGAAGGTAGTGCGGGCAGGTCTCGGCGATGACGTTGACGCCCCGCGCCTTGGCGTCGGCGACGAGGTCGACGCCCTGGCCGATGGTCATGTGGACGACATAGAGTGGGGCCCCGGTGGACTCGGCATAGAACAGGGCGCGTCTCAGATTTTCTTCTTCCGCGATGGACGGCCGCGCCTCCGTCCAGGCGGCGAGGTCCTGACGGCCGGCCGCCTTCAGCCGGGCCTTGTGGTGGTAAACGATGTCCATGTTCTCGGTGTGGACCATCGCCCAGGCGGGAAAGCCCTCGGCGTGAAGCTTTGCGAGCTGCTCGAAGCCGGTGATGATCTGCCCGTCGTCCACGGATCGGACGCCGAACATCTCGGCCTCCTCGCCCCGGTAGGCCATCATGAACTTGAAGGTGGTCATCCCGAGCTCCCGGGCGTAGCGGGGCAGCTCTTCAATGTGCTGGTCCGACGTGATGAGGCCGCTGAAGCCGAAATCGACGGTGGCCCCCTTCTCCACGAATCCTTTCGACTCTTCGAAGATCTCCAGAAAAGACAGCCCCGGGTCCCGGCGGAGGAAGACCATCGGGATGCACGTGGTGACCCCTCCGCCGGCGGCCGACTGGGACTCGGTCCTGACGTTGTCCTCGAAGGTGTAAACGGGGTCTCCGTTCGAAAAGGTGGGGTTGCGCGAGCTGTCCTGGAGGTGCATGTGGGGATCGATGAGACCGGGCAGGACATAAAGACCGGCGGCGTCGATCACCTCCCCGGCCTCCGGAAGCTCCGAGCCCGCCATGATGCCCGCGATCTTTTCCCCCTCGATGAGAACGCTCCCCTCCCGGGTCCCATCGTGATTCACGATCTTCCCGCCCTTCACGATCACATCCACTGTCGGCATCCTTCACTTCTCCTTTTCAACGTCATAGTGAACGTCGTACGCTTGCCGCGTCAAGATGCCCGCCCGCTCGGCCGGCGACGCCACTGTTCCAAGAATGAGGTTCTCGTGCGGCCCTCCCTCAAGGGGAATCGCTCACCCCCACCGCGGAGGTCACGTACGCTTCCAGGTCGATCCCCTCCCAGAGCTCCTGTTTGACGTCGCACCGCTCCGGGAAAGAAGTATCCACCGGTCTGCTGGCGTCGATGCCGACGCGGGTGTTCATCCCCCCGTGCTCGTTGCGGCTCCTGCCCGTATGGCCCGAGGGATCGATGATGCACACGAAGGACCCCGGGACGAAGAAAAAATCCCGGTCCGGCTGGGTGCGGGTGGTGACGGCCCACATGACCTCACGGTCACTATAGATGTCCACGTCTTCGTCCACGACCACCACCAGCTTCATGTAGGGATCCGCCGCCAGGGCCGCCAGGGCCGCGTTCTTTCCCTGGCCTTCATGTTCTTTGCGGATCTGAATGAAACCGGTCAGGCGGCAACCGCCCGATTCCGCCACGGCCACGTTGCGCATGGACGGGATCACCTCTCTCACCCGCTTGTACAGGTTGGACTCCCGGCCCAGCAGGCCCAGATAATTGTGATCCAGGTAGAGGTTGTTGAGGTCCAGAAAGATGGCGTCCCGCCGGTGGGTGATGGCCGTGACTTGGAAGACGGGGTTCTGCCGGGCGGGACCGTAGTGCCAGGTGAATTCGCCCATGGGGCCTTCCTCCTCCCGGACGTCGGCCAGGATTCGGCCCTCGATGACGATCTCGGCGCGGGCGGGGACGCCCAGATCCACCGTCTCGCCCTTTGACCTGCCCCCCTGAAACCGGTGCAGTTTGAGGGTTAGGATTTTCGTACAGCTTTCGGACTGGATTGGCCTAGAAAGGGGGCAGTGATGAGTCTGAAGGGATTCACCGC
>PVBE011650026.1_pt1 | contig 13376 bp, 12 predicted proteins | sample 1631181 | NCBI WGS metagenome assembly PVBE01 (sample SAMN08397723, study PRJNA350692) | Marine metagenome, whole genome shotgun sequencing project. | isolation source: water | place: Pacific Ocean | collected 2012-04
CGGGCTCTTCCCGCGCGCCTCGTCGTCCACCGAGATGGCTGCGCCGCTCGGCTCGGTCGCGATCCGCAACGTGCCGTGGCACCGCCCGTCGACCTTCTCCCGGCGCGTCTGGGCCACCTCTCGCTGCGGGCACTTCGCCTCGGGCGGGCACACCGCGAAGTAGCGGTCGAGCGCCGAGAGCGCTTCGCGGCAATGGCCGCCCCATTGGTCGTACGTCGACGCGAGGTTGAACACGAAGACCGCGTCCGGGCGTGCGGCGTAGGCCCGCTCCCACCAGGTGACAGCCGAGCCCCAATCCGCGTTCTTCATCGCCTCGATGGCCCGCGATTGGCAGCAGTCGGCGTCGCTGGCGCACTCCGCCGCGAACGCGGCGCTCGCGCAGAGCGAAAGCACGAAGACGAGAGGTCGCATGGAAAGGCCCGATTGGGTGCGGCTCTGGCGGATCATTGACATGGTGCGACACACACCGCGACCTCCACGGTCGCAGCGCCCTCGTTTCGAGCACGGTCGGTGAATCGCGCGCGGATGTGATACGTGCCGGCGGCCACCGGGCTGCCGTCGTCGTCGAGGCCGTCCCATTCGCGCCGTGCGGCGAAGCTCGCGTGGGCGAGCGCCCCGCTGGCGAGGGTGCGAACGGCCGGCCCATCCACGTCGGTGGCCTCGAGGAGCCAACCGGCGAGCAGGTCGTCGTCAGACGCGTCGACGCGGATCACGAGCGGCTCGCCCCCCACCTCGAGCGGACCGTCGGAGACGTTGATCTCGACCGATGGGGGGCTGTCGTTGACCACCCGCACCCCATCGGTCGAGGTCACCGCGGACCGCTCGAGCCGGCCGTCGACCGTGCGCCACGAGCGGATCTGCACGCGGTAGGTGAGGCCCGGCACGAGGCGCAGATCCGAGATGTGCACGGTGGTCTCGAGGCCGAAGTCCACCCAATCGCGGACGACCGCGTCGAACTCGGCGACCACGCGTGCCTCATATCCGTCGGCGCCCGCGACCGGCACGAATTCGGCACACAGCTGGTCGATCTGCCCCGTCTCGTCGATGTCTGCTGTCGGCTCGCACGTCGCCTGTGGTGGGCACGGCAGATCCCACGCGGCGGGCGGCGCAGCGATCCCGGCGCGGTCGTGGACGACGATGTCGCCGTCCGCGAGGGCCACCAACAGCTCGTCGGCACCATCGGCGTCGACGTCCATCAGCGAGGTCTGCCCGATCGCCGCGGGAAAGGCGCGCGCCCAGGGCAGGGCACCATCATCGCGAACCGCGTAGATCCAGGCGTCATCCGCGCCGACGAGCAGCACGGGCCGGTCGTCGTCGAGGACGCGCTGGATCCAGCGGATGTCGGCCGGTGTGACGTCGTCCTCCGCGCGCACGCCGTCGCGGAGCGGCAACACGCCGGTCAGAGCCCCGTCGCTCAGCGCGTAGCGGTGCAGCGGGAGGCCGACGGCAGGGGCGCTCCACACCCCGTCGCCCACAGCCACCGCGTTGCGAAAGACCCACGCCTGTCCGCGCTGCTCGGGTCCAGGCGCTCGCCACACGCGCGTGAGGTCGGCGTCGAGCGCCTCGAGCGGCCCGTTCCCGCCGGTTCGCAGCAGCGGCGGGCGCCCGCTCGTCGCACGAATCCAGCCGCCGCCACGCCTGAAGCCGGTGTCGTGACGCCCGGCCAACCCGGTGGCGGCGATCTCGCCGGTCTCCAGGTCGAAGCGGCGCACGGAGTCGCTCTCGGTGACGTACAGCACGCCGTCCGCGACGCTGGCCACCTGGTTGCCGGGCCCGCCGCACGCGGTGTTGGAGCGCACCAGGCTGCGCCAGCGACATACGCCGCTCGCGGCGTCGATCGCGGTCACGACGCGCACGAGGACCTGCTGGTCCGGGCACTCGGGGTCGGGCCCGGTGAGGTCTTCGGCGCTCTCCACCTCGTTCGGGCAGCGGGGATCGGGCGGCGGCCGCTCGTTCGGGCGGCCGACGTCGTAGCGAATGAGCAGTCCGTCCGCGAGGATCGGATCCTTCGGCGTCGAGACGCCTTCCACACCGGTGTGGCGCCACACGACGGTCGCGTTCTCGGCGTCCAGCCCGGTCCACGTCGTCGGACCCACGCGGGCGTCGCGGACCACGACCACGCTTGACCGCCCCGGGCGCGGCTGTACGAGCGGCGGCGCACCGCCGCGCCGACTGCTGCCCACGTCGACGCGCCAGCGCTCGGCACCGCCGCGAAGCGGGTCGAAGGCGACGAGAACGCCGGGCGCGGTGAGCGCCACCACGAGCGGACCCTCGGCGCCTTCGGCCAACGCGAAGGTCGGTGTGCCGCTCGGCGCGCGTGCGTGAGGAAGGTCGTCACCGTCGCCGTTGAGCAGGCGCAGCTCGCCGTCGAGTTGAGCGAGCGACCCGTCGGCGAAACCCACCACGAGGCTGCCTGCGACCGGCGTGACTGCGCCCGGGCGTCCACCGAGCGGGCGCGAGCGCTCGCCGCCCGCGGGATCCACGAGCAGAAGCTGGTTGGCCCGCTCGTCGGTGGCGGCGACCAGCACGACGCGGTCGCCGAGCACCACCGGTTCGGACATCTCGCGCGTCCGGCCCGAAGACCGCGCGGTCGGCGTCGTTGTGGGCGCGTCAACGTCGTCGCGCGCCCACAATGCATCGGCGCCCGCCCGCAGCTCGATGCGACCGAATGTGGTCGGGTCCGGGCCGTCGCCGCGTCGCAACAGGAGGCGGGGCTCGTCGCCTCCGTCCGCCGGGAGCACGCCGAGCAGCCGCGCGTCGGCGATCTCGCGGATCGGCTCGCCGTCTGTGCCGGACAGGACCACCGTCCGCCACGCGTCGCCGTTCAAATAGGACGTCACCACGTCGGCGACGCCGTCGTCGTCGAAGTGCCCGACGCCGCTACCCCCGGGCTGGATCGGACCCCCCAGGTCGGTCGCCCATCGTTCGGCGACCACCGGTCCCGCCTCGCAGCGGGGCGTCGTCCCGTCGCGCAGCTCGACCTTCATGGCGCGCGCGCGTTCAAAGACGAGCAAGCCGTCGTCGGTGGCGATGTGGGGTAGCCGGCCATCCGGTGGCGGGTCGGGCAGCTCGCCGCAGTAGACGCGCGCTCCGGAGCGGGGGTCGAAGCCCTGCATGCCCTGCCCGTCGGTGACGATCACCTCGGGCGCGCCGTCACCGTCCAGATCCGCGAAGGTATGCCAGCGCGCGCAGCGTCCGTTGCGACGTGGGCCGAGCACCGGCGTGAGCACCCGCGCCGCCTCGATACCGCCGGCGAAGGTGATCACCGCGCCATGACCGAGGCCGCCGCGGGCACAGCCACCGTCCGCGACGTACAGCTCGGGCAGGTCGTCTCCGTCGACGTCAGCCAGCAGCGCGCGCGTGACTTGTGTCAACGTCGCCTCGTCGGGACCGAAGAGCGCGTCGGGCAACCGCCACAGGACGCGGCCAGTGAGGGCGTCCAGGACGAACGCGTCACGTGTGGAGACGGCGACCACCTCGCGGCGGCCGTCCCCATCCAGGTCGACGACGCCGGCGAGCTCCGTGGCTGCGAGCACGGCCGTCCGCCAGCTGTTCGCCCCTTCCGCGGTGTACGCCTCGATCCGTCCGCCGCGCACCACGACGAACTCGACCGTGCCATCCGCGTCGCCATCCAGGTCGGCGGCGACCAGCTGCCCGCCACCCGGGGGCCCACCGGCCGGGAGGCGGAGTTGCGGGACCAGGCCGTTGAGCCCCGGTTCGACCTCGGGTTGCGGCGCCCCGTCGCACGAGATGACGGGCGGCGGGCCGTCGGGAGGCGCCGCGTCCGGCGTGAAGGTCTGCCCGGGCGGCGGCGAGGCGTCGAAGCCGCTCTCACACCCGCCGTCCTGCGCACAGACGCCTGCGTCCTCCCGGCTCGGGACCGAGTCTTCGCAGCCCGCGCACAGCAGCAGCAGCGCGGCCAGATAGCGTGTGGTGCCCATCTGTTCCTCAGGTCGAGATCCGAACGTACCAAAGACCCCGCTGGTGCGGGTGCGGGCTCAGCGTTGAGGCGCGATTTCCGGCGCTGGCCGGGGGCGGGACCACCCCAGGATTGACGTCAGGGCCCTCATTCGGCTAGAAACCGCGGCGAATCCAAAGGAGGCCGTGATGGACGAGGACATGCTCTACGACAGGCGCCTGCTGGACCGTCACGTGCGCAGCGGCCGGCTCGAGCAGGAGGCGGTCGACAAGCACCTGGCCGATCTCCCCGACATCACCGACCGCGCCGAGGTCATCGACTCGCAGATCAGCTCCGTCGGTATCGCGAACCGCGACGCCGAGGACACCGGCGAGGCGGATGATAGCTAGTCTGTGAGCGCCGACGACCCGCACCGCGACCGAGTCTTCACAACCGGTCCCGATGGTGGAACCGAGGTGCGTGAGTCCGCGAGCGACGGTGCCGACCTGACGGACCGGGCGCTGCGCGCCATGACGTTCTCGACCCACATCGTCTCGCTCAACGCGATGGCCCTGATGCATCTCGGCCACATCGAAGACGCCGAGGTGTCTCCCGACCGCGAGGCCGCGCGTCACGTCATCGACACGCTCTCCATGCTTCGGGAGAAGACCCAGGGCAACCTGACGCCGGACGAGGGCAGGCTGCTCGACTCCGTGCTCTACGACCTGCGGATGAAGTTCGTCGCCTGAACGGTGACCTGGCCGCATCGGTACGGTGCAGGCTGGTGTTATCGTCCTCCCCATGAACGATGTCGTCGGAGCGCTGACGCGGCCATGAAACGGGTCGGCGTCGCGATGGTCTGCGGGCTCACTCTCGCCTGTCAGGCACCCGAGCCTACGCCGCTCGCGGACCACGCGGAGCCGGCGCCGTCACCGGCCCCCGAGCCCGTCCGCCCTGCAGACGTTGCGCCTCCGCGGGCCCCCGAGCCGCCGCCCGCTTCGAAGCCAGAGCCGAAGCCGAAGCCGAAGCCGAAGCCGAAGAAGCCGCCTGCGACTGCGCCGCATGTGGGCGGGCCCGACTTCGCGGCTGTGTTCGCGCGCGTGAGCCCGTCGGTGGTTGGCATCGTCGCCGGACACCGCGTCGAGGGGCGCTTCCGACCGGCCCGCAGCGGCACCGGCTTCGCCTGGGACGACCAGGGGCATGTCGTCACCAACGACCACGTGGTCGCGGCCGGCGACGAGCAGCGCGTACGCACCCTCGAAGGCCGGGTCTACCCTGCGAAGCTGGTCGGCCGCGACGGACCGACGGATCTCGCCGTCCTGCGCGTCGACGCCCAGCTGCCCCCGGTCGAGCGCGGCCGGGTCGACACGCTGAAGCCGGGTCACTGGGCGGCGGCCATCGGCAACCCGTACGGGATGGAGCATTCGATCACGGTGGGCGTCATCAGCGCGCTCGGCCGTCACGACCTGCCCCCCGGCGCGCCTCGCTACGCGAACTTCATCCAGACCGACCTCGCCATCAACCCGGGCAACTCCGGCGGTCCGCTCGTTGACTCCACCGGGCGCGTCGTCGGCCTGAACTCGGCGATCGTGGGTGACGCCCAGGGGCTCTCGTTTTCGACCCCCATCGACATGGTCGAGACGGTCGTGGGCCAGCTGGTCGAGCACGGGCGCTTCGAGCGCGGCTTCGCCGGTCTGTACGTACGCGCCGTCAGCCCGATCGCCGCGCGGAAGGCCGGGCTGCCGAAAGCGATGGGCGCGCGGGTCACCGGGGTCGTCGCCGACGGCCCCGCGGCCCTGGCCGGGGTGACACCAGGGGACATCCTGCTGCGTTTCGGAGACCACGACGTTCGCGCCGCGGGTGCCCTCCCGTGGCTCATCGCCAGCACGCCGCCTGGTTCGAAGGTGGTCCTCGAGATCGCGCGGCCCGACGGCCGCGAGAAGCTGACCGTCGAGATCACCGCCGCTGAGTAGCGGTCTACTCCACGCGGGCTTCGGCGGTGCGCATCACCACCGGGCGGCGGTCCGCCTGCTCGTAGAAGTCGAGGAAGCGTCGCACCTCGGGCGCGTCGGCCTGGGCGAGCTCGGCCACGAAGCGCGCCGAGATGCTCTGGTAGAGCAGCTGAGCGTTGACCTCGAGCCCGACTCCGAGCACGTCATCGACCCGGAAATGCACCGCATCGGTCGGTCCGAAATCGGGGTCGCCTTCTACGCCCACCGGCGCGATCTCGGGCGGCGGGTTGGCGCGCCAGCCGATCGGGGGGATGCGGTTGTCCTTCAGGTTGGCGGTCGCGTCGACCACCGAGAAGGTGGGGCCGTCACCCCCCGCCGTCATCACCGCCTCGTACACCTGAACCTCGCCGTGGGCGACGCGGTCGCGGTGCGGCTCGATGGGTCCGCCGGGGAACTCGGACGGCAGCGGCAGCCCGTCGGCGCCGAGCAGGCGACCGGCGACGTCGTAGTCGCCGGAGAGGAACCGCACCTGTCCTTCGCGGTCTCGCACCTCGAGCCGGATCCAGACGCGGCGCGACGGATAGGCGGTCGGGAGCTTGTGCCCTGCGAGGTTGCGTAGCGAGACCGTCACTTCGAGCGCCTCCTGGTCTCGGCGCGCCGCCACGGCGAAGGTCGCTGCGCGCTCCGTGAGCTGCTGGCGCGTCGCCTCGATGGTCGCGTCGAACGCCTCGGGTGGCGCGTTCGGGCGCAGCCAATCGGCCTGGTCGCGCAGGATCGACAGCATGATCGTGTTGCCGCCCACGAAGAGGTGGCGTCCGAACGGTGTGCGCACCTCCAGCTGCGGATCGTCCGTGCCGCCCCGGGTGTTGGCGACCTGCGTCGCCACGGGCTCGCCATCGGCGTCCGTCTGCGGCACGTGGCAGCCCTGACACGTCTGGGCGACCCGAGCGTGGCGCCACTCGAGGTAGGGCGTCTGCTCGGCGAAGCCGTTGCCGCTGATGAGCGTGTGGCACGTCGCGCACAGCTCGGGTTGGCGCTGGTGCAGCCCCCGGACGGGCCGGAACCCGGTCCAGATCTCCATCGGCCCGGCCTGGATGTTCTCGTGCAGCGCGTTGACCTCGCGGTCGTCACCGATGATGAAGCCGCCGGTCCAGCTCTCCGGCGTGCCGAGCCCGGCCTCTTGGATCTGGTGGCAGGCGGTGCAGGACACGCCGTCGAGGCCGAGCAGCGACTCTGGGCTGTCGCCGTCGAGCAGGGCGATGCGCTGGGGCTCGTCGTAGACCGCCATCGGCGCGTGGCAGCGCATGCATTTGAGCTCGATCGCCGCGGCCGCGTCGGGATGGCTTGCCACTTCGGCCGCGACTACCGCCCGCCAGAACGGGTCGCGCGACGCGTTCGCCATCATCGACGAGCGCCACAGGTCGAATTGGCTGATGGGCCGGCCCTGCCCGTCACGCATCGCCTGACTCTGGTCGGTATTCGTGTGGCACTCGCTGCACGCGGGCGAGGTGACGAACCGGTCGCTGTCGACCCGCCCGATCGGGGCCAGCCCCTCGCGCGTGGCGGCGTCGGGTGGGCGGCCGATGTCGGGCGGGATCCGGGCGTCGCCGGCGTCTCCGGCCGCGGCGTCGCTCCCGCCATCGCGGTCGCTGGCGTCCGTGAGGTCGAGGTCGATCTTGTCTGCGTCGGCGCGCGCGTCGCCGCCGACGACGCTGCCATCAGGCGCCGCGGTGTCGTCGTCGCACGCGAGCGCGAGCACCGAGCACGAAAAGAGCAACGCGCGGCGCATCAGGCCTCCCCCAACGCTTCGATCTGGGCGAGCCGGGACGTCTCGACCCCCGCCTCCCGTGCTGCGGCGAGGGCGGCGCGCCAGTCGGGGTTGCCCGCTCGGGCGAGGGCTTCGGCCAGGTCGGCGTGCAGATTGGGCATGTCGCGCGGATCACAGACGTCCATCGCCCGGCGCAACAGCGACGCCGCCTCACCCGGCGCGCCGCCGCCGCGAAGCAGCACGCGGCCGAGGTTCGCCAACGCCGGGGCGAGCGCGGGGCGGCGCACGAGCAGCGCGCGGTAGCGCCCCTCCGCGGACTCGTCGCGACCGGTGGCCATCTCTTCCGCCGCCAGGTTCATCTCGATCCGCATCCGCTCCTCGGGCGGAGCGTGCCTGAGCGCCTCCAGGAAGGCCTTCCTCGCGCCCTCGTGGTCACCGGCGGCGCTGGCCGCCATCCCGAGCACGTCGGGCACCAGGTGCTTGCGCCCGAACCACCGTACGGCGCGCTGCCGACCGGCGAGGGCCTGCACCTCCTCGGGACGCCCCTGGGCGAGCAGCTGCAATGCGTCGCGGGAGAACCGACGCTCGGCCTGGGCGGTGATGCGCGGCACCAGCCACGCGTACCCGAGCAGCACGCCGACCACGACGCAGACATACGCCGTCAGCAGGTTCCGTTCGTTGCGCAGGAAGACGAGGACGACCAGCGAACACGTCAGGAGGAACCAGCGCAGCTGAAACTGGACCCGCGCCGCCAAGGTTCAGTCCGTGTGAAGGCGGCAGCAGCGGAAACCGAGCGACTCGGTCTTGTAGGTGGTCGCGAAGGTGCCCACCTGAGGTACGCGGCTCGCGTCACACGTGAAGAACTGGTCCTGGTGCATCTGCGCGACGATCTGCCAGCCCCGCCCCATGTTGAAGCGGTTGCGTGGACCCGACTCGTCCCGCTCGTTGCTCCACTCCGCGACATTGCCGACGAGATCGAAGACGCCATCGTCGGTCACGCAGTCAGCGAACTCGCCGGTGGGGGCCTCGCTCGTGAAATCGGCCCCCTCGGCCTGATACGCCGTGCGGATGTTGCAGCGGCCTCCGAGCTCCGTTCCGCCGGGGAAGGCCGTACCGGGTTCAGGTCCGCGACATGCCCGCACCCACTCGCCCCGCTCGCACAGGCGCCAGTCCTTGCCGCCGTCCTCAACGAGCACGGCCTTGCAGGCGTCGTCGGCGTCCTCCCACTTCAGCGTGTGCCAGGGGCGGACGCCGGCGGTCGAGCATGCGTGGGCCTCGCCGAGTGGCGCCTGGTAGTCGAGGATCACCTTGTCCTCGTCGCGCAGCCCGGCGCAGGGGAACGCTTCGGTGGCTGTGGCGAGCGGGTGGCTCGCCTCGTACACGAAGATGTCGAAGTCGCGGCCGGTCTCTTCGATCTCGAGGGTCACGTACTCCGGCGGCCCGGCGCACTCGAAGGGGGCTCCTTCGACGTCGGCGCGCTTGTCGGCGTCATCCGTGCACAGATCGATCGGCGCCGCGTCGGGGCCTTCGTTTCCGCCGCCTCCGGCACCGCCGCTACCGCCGCTGCCGCCGCCGCCGCCGCCGCCGCCCGTCGTGCAGGCGACCAGGAAGACCGAACAGATGATGTGGGTTCGCATCGGGCTGCTAGAGTGCCAGCCTGTCCAGTCCGACTCCAGCGGAACTGATGCGCAACACCCTCGCCCGCGATTTCGTCCGCAGCGGCACCGGCCTCCACGGGGGCCAGCCATGCCGCGCCGAGCTGCGATCCGCGCCCTCGGGTCACGGCGTGCGCATCAACGGGATCCGCGCGACGCTCTCCTCGGTGACGGATGCGCGCCTCGGCACCACGCTCGGTCGCGTCGGCACCGTGGAGCACCTGCTTGCCGCGCTCTACGTGCTCGAGGTAGACGACGTCGATGTCCGCGTGGTGGGGGGCGAGGTGCCGATCCTCGACGGGAGCGCCGCGCCCTGGACCGAGGTCGCCGTGACGGAGCAATTCGGCACCCGGTCCGTCCTGCGCCCGACCGAGCGGGTGGAGGTTCGTGACGGCGACGCCTTCGTGCGCATCGAACCCGCGGACGCCCTTGTCCTGGACGTCTCGGTCGACTTCCCGGGCGTCGGCGTCCAGCACTTCGTCACCACCGACCCCCGCGAATGCCTCGACGCGCGCACGTTCGGCTACGCCAGCGACGCCAACGTGCTGCGCTCCACCGGGCGGGCGCTCGGGGCGAGCCACGAGAACGTGCTCGTGCTCGACGACGACGGACAGCCCACCGGCGCGGGCGGGTGGCGCCACCCAGACGAGCTCGCCCGCCACAAATGTCTCGACCTGCTCGGCGACCTGGCGCTGTTCGGATGCCCGCTCGTCGCGCGCGTCACCGCCTCCTGCGCCGGCCACGCGTTGCACCACGCCCTGGTCCGTGCCACAAACGAGGCGTTTCGAGAGGAGTCACGATGAGAACGGCCCTCTGCGCCATCGCCATCCTGGGTCTCAGCGCCTGCGGCGCCCCCCCGAAGCCGGCCATCGAGCCGGGCCCATCCATCCCGGGGCTGAACCTGAGCGGCAAGTGGTACAGCCAGGAATTCGGCGACATGCAGATCGTGCAGACCGGGAAGAACGTCTCCGGCAAGTACGAGGATCCGCGCGGCCCCGACCACAACGGGACGATCCGCGGCAGCTTTGTCGGCGACCTCCTGCGCATCGAGTGGATCAAGGGCGGCAACCCGCTCGCCGCGATCCTGCCCGTGCGCGGGAAGGCGTGGCTGCGCATCAAGAATCGAGGCAACAAGCTCGAAGGACGCTGGGGCTACGACGCGGACGACACCGGAGGTGGTGTCTGGACCGCGGAGAAGTCTCAGTACAACTGAGCGAGCTCCGACAGCCGTCTCAGCGAACCGACTCGTGCCAGAAGTACGCGCTCAGGTCGAGGACGCCGGCATCCGGTCCGTTGTGGTTCAGGTTCCAGGCGTGGAGCCAGTCCACGAAGGGCCAGAAGTCAGCGCTCTGCCGCTTGATGACCCGAATCTCCTTGGGGTCATCAACCTCGCTGTAGCGCGTCAGGAAGCGTCGCCAGGTCGTGATGTCGTAGACGGGCCGCAGGTTCTCGACGAACTCGCGCACCTTGCCGAGGGGCACGTCGATGAAGAGCTGCGGGTAGTTGCCGACGACGCCGCGCGCAACGGACATCGTGTCGGTGAAGGGCGCACGCGCCAGAGACTGCAGGAGCGTCCGGTTGTGGGCGTCGTACCCGCGGTTCGCCAGGAGGGTGAACAGCCACGTCGGTTCGCCTGCGCGATTGAACACGCGAAGAACGGTGGTGTCGGGGAGGAATTGCTGGTGGTTCCCGGCAGCGCCAGTGAGCGTGCTCAACGCCCGCTCGACGCCGATGAGGTTGTCGACGCGCCAGTTGATCGAGAACGGCACGTCGAAGGGGTTCAGGTGGTCGTCGGGCCCAGGTGTCCCGCCGAGCCGATGCAGACGTCGCCGCGCACCATCGCGTCGATGAAATGGTACGAGTTCTCGATCATGAAGCGGTTCCGGATCCGGCTCGGGATCGGCTTGAAGGTCACAAACGGGTTGTGGCCCTCGTAGACCGGCGCCGCTACCTCGTCGTCCCATCGCGTTGACAAGAACAGGTCGTCCCAGCGTTCGAGGAGCGCGTCGTCGAAGCGCCAGGTCATGTGCTGCTTCTGGACGATGACGTCGGTCACTTTGAGCAGCCGGTAGAAGGGGCGCGCGACGCCGGGGTCCGAGGTGATCCGCTTGGTCGCGATCTGGTCGATGGGCTCGCCGGGCGGTGTCCGCGACCGGACCATCTGGAAGAACTCGCCCGTGTTGGCCGGGAAGTAGATGTGGGCGAAGAAGGTGTGCTCGTAGATGTAGCGCGCGGCCTGCTGCGCCTGGGGTGTGTCCTGGTTGAGAAACGCCTCCCACTTCGCCACCGTCTCCGGCGCCGTCGGTGTGGCCAGGAGGGCTTGCGCCTCGGGGGTGGGCGGTGGTGCACCCAGCGCGAGCCAGTTGATCAGGGTCTCGTAGCGTTTGGGGTCGAGGGGCTGCAGCCCAAAGGGCATGCCGCGCGCCGCGACCTTGTCGTCCGGAGGTCCGTCCGGGCCGACATTCTCGGCGTCGAGGCACGCCCACTCGTTGCCGTCCGCGCCCTGGTTGAAGAGCTTCCACTCGTCCTTCAGATCGGTTGGCTCCGGGTTCTCGAAGCCCTGGGCGACGAGAAATGACATCGCCGAGAAGTCCGCGTGCTCGGTCACGGAGTAGAACCCCTTGCCGCGCCAGTTCCTCTCGGTCGCGTCGAAGTCGGTCAGGCCGTTGTCGCCCGTGACTCGACCCGACTCGAGAGGCGACGGCTTCACCGCGTAGAAGCGCGGCTCGAACATCGACAGCGGGCTCGAGCCCCGACGGATCCCTTCATAACTCGTGAGCTTGAGCTGACACGGGGAATCGGTGCAGCCGTGGCACACCACGCAGCGCTGGGCGAGGATCGGCTGGATCGTGTCGTAGAAGGGGTCGCTCCCGGTCCAGCCATTGCGGTCGCCCACGCGGAAGAGCGAAGGCTGGCTGTCCAGGACCGATCCGACGCCATCGCTCTTGCCAAATGCTCCGGCGTTGGCGCCTCCGGCCGCTTCTTCCCCCGCCGTGGATCCGTCGCAGCCAGCGACCATCAGGACGGCCAGCGTCCAGCGCATCGGTGTTGGGCTCATCGTTGTCTCGCGAGGCGGGCTCCCGAGCCTACGGCGCCCGGGTCGCGGCGTCGAGGCGGGACGAGCCTCGTCGCCGGAGCCCGTGTTCTTCGCGGCCTTGTGCCCTCGCTCCCCATCGGTCATAAGGCGTCCCGGCGCACCCGGAGGACGATGGATGAGACAACAACCACCGCAATCGAAGTACTTCGCCCGGACCGTCATGTATGCGAGGCAGGACGAGGCGGTCGTGCTCGTCGACGTGGCCAACGGCCGCAAGACCAAGCCGCTCGACGCTTGGCTCGGCCGCGTCTTCTTGCTGGCCGATGGCACCCACACGGTGGACGAGCTCAAGGAGTTCTCCAGCCGTCAATATGGGGGCAGCCCGCCCGCCAACCTCGACGCGACCCTCGACTCCGTGATCGAACGACTGGCGGAGGCGAACGTCATCGCGCTCGTGGACGAGCCGGTTGGCCTGCCTTACTACCTCAGCCGGTCGGCGGATGAGCAAGACCTCGATGAGGCCCGGCGGTTGATGCAAGAGGATGGCTTCGAGCAGTGCAGCTTGCCGCAGGGTCTCTCGGGCACCGCCGACCGCTTTCTGCACTGAAGGCTCACTCGCTCCTACATCCCTCGACGAAAGCGCGCGCCTTCCACCCGGCCTCCGCCCACTCCGCTGCGGGATCCGAGTCCGCCACGATCCCGCCACCGGCCTGGTAGTAGAGCCGCTCGCCGACTTGCCACGCCGTCCGGATCGCGATGTTCAGATCGCCGCCGCCGCCCGCGTCGAGATAGCCCACCGCGCCGCAGTAGATCCCGCGTCGCACCGGCTCGAGCGACTCGATGATCTCCATCGCGCGCACCTTCGGGGCCCCGGTGATGCTCCCCCCCGGGAAGGTCGCGCGCAGCAGATCTGCCAGGCCCGCCTCGGGCGTCAGATGGCCCTCGACCGTGCTCACGAGGTGATGGACCGTGGCGTACGCCTCCGGCGCCATCAGCCGCGTGACGCGAACGCTGCCGGGGGTGCACACCCGACCCAGGTCGTTGCGCTCGAGGTCGACGATCATCA
>PVBE010556474.1_pt1 | contig 13375 bp, 16 predicted proteins | sample 1631181 | NCBI WGS metagenome assembly PVBE01 (sample SAMN08397723, study PRJNA350692) | Marine metagenome, whole genome shotgun sequencing project. | isolation source: water | place: Pacific Ocean | collected 2012-04
TATACCTTGGGACCCTCCATCGTTTTTATTAATTGGTGCATGGCCAGTATTAATGGGTGTTACTATGTTCCTTCAACAAAAACTAAATCCAGCACCACCTGATCCGGTACAGGCAAAAATATTTATGTTTTTTCCTCTTTTTTTGACAGTAATTCTAGCACCATTTCCATCGGGTTTGGTAATCTACTGGACAATTAACAACGTACTTACTATGGCACAACAGTACGTAATAATGAAAAGAACAACAGTTAAAACCGTATAATCAATGAATATTGAAAAGATTTTACCTAAAGAAGGTCCATCTATAGAAGAAGTAGAAAAATATATTAAAAAGTATTCTAACGAAATCATAGTAATAAAATGTGGAGGAAGTGTTTTGATTGATGAAAATTTATTCAATCAATTTATTGAGGATATCTCTATAGTCAATAAATTAGGATTATCATCAATAGTTATTCATGGTGGTGGCAAAAATATTAAAAAAAAACTTGAAAAACAAAACATAGAGACAAGGTTTATAAATGGGTTAAGAGTTACTGATGAAAGAACGATAAAAATTGTTGAAGAAGCTTTATTAGAATTAAATTTTGAAATATTAAAAAATATAAATAATAGTCAAGCAAATGCACAATCGGTAACTCCCAAAAGTGGCAATATAATTAAAATTGCTCCGGAAAAAAAAGAGCTTGGATTTGTTGGTACACCAAAAGAAATAAATAAAGATTTACTTTTAAATATAATTAAAGAAAAAATAGTTCCAATTATAATGCCAATGGGAACTGGAGATGATGGAAATATTTATAATATAAATGCTGATGTAGCGGCAGGGTCAGTTGCAAAAAGTCTAAATTCTAGAAGATTATTGTTAATGACAGACGTAGAGGGTTTACTTGATAAAAATAAGAAATTAATTTTAGAAATAAATTCAGAAGTTGCAAAAAAAATGCTTGAAGAAGAAACCATTTCTGGTGGAATGATACCAAAAATTAATACATGTATAGACGCTGTAGAGAATGGTGTGACAGGTGTTGTGATTGTTGATGGAAGAAAACCTCATTCAATCTTATTTGAGTTATTTTCTGATAAAGGCTCAGGAACTCTCATTAGGAAGTAATGAATCTCAAAAATATAAAATACATTATCGCGGATATGGATGGTTGTTGCTACAATCCTAGGTATTTGAAGACTTTATTTGGACAAGTTAGTTCCAGAATGACTGATTTTATCTCTCTTAAACTTGGTATTGAAAAAACTAAAGCAAAAGAAATTCAGCAGGAATATTTTTATAAGTATGATACTTCCTTAAATGGGTTAATGAAGAATTACCCAAAATTGATAGACCCTCATGAATTTCTTAAGTACGTCCACAATATCAACTACGACTGTCTTGAAAAGGATACAGAACTTAGAGAAGAACTAATAAAATTAGATGTAAAAATATATTGTGCAACGAATGGTAGTAAGGAGCATGCAGTTAATTGCATGAAAAAAATAGGAATTGATGATTTGTTTGAAGGAAAAATTATGGACATTGTAGATTTTGATTTTAAACCAAAGCCTAATTCTGAATCGCTTAAATTAATGTGTGATAAGTTTCAAATTCCAACTAATGAAGAAACTGTTTATATAGAAGATATTGCCAAAAATCTCTCCTCTGATATTGCAAAAGACATGATAAAAGTTTGGTTTATCAATGAAGAACCTATTAATAATATAGATAAACATAAAAATGTGATTGATTATAAAATTGATAATCTTGCTTTATTTTTAAAAAAAATAAGGCTATTAAAAGAGGCATAATATTATGAGTGATATTGAAAAAATTATTAATGATGCTTGGGAAAATAAAGACCAAGTAAATCAAAATTCAGATAAAAACTTAAAAGATATAATTAATCAAACTATTGATGATTTGGACAATGGCAAAGTAAGAGTTGCTGAAAAAATAAATGGCGAATGGATTACTCATCAACATATTAAAAAAGCCATAATTCTTAGTTTTAGAATATATCCTATGGAAAATTTAAGTGGTCCTTACAGCAGTTGGTATGACAAAGCTCATTTGTTAAAAGGCAAAACGGCAGGGTGGACTAAAGAAGATCATGAGAGAGCAGGGTTTAGAATGGTTCCTAATTCACCAGTAAGAAAAGGTTCGTTCGTTGGAAAAAATGTTGTCTTAATGCCATGTTATGTAAACATTGGCGCATATATTGACGAAGGTACTATGATTGATACTTTTGCAAGAGCTGGGAGCTGTTGTCAAATTGGTAAAAACTGTCATATATCAGCCGGCACAGGAGTTGGTGGAGTTTTAGAGCCTGCTCAAGCACTTCCAACAATTATAGAAGATAATGTATTTCTTGGGGCAATGTCCGAAGTGGTAGAAGGAGTTATAGTTGAAGAAGGCTCTGTATTAAGTATGGGAATGTATATTGGACAATCAACAAAGATTGTTAATAGAAAAAATGGAGAAATAACTTATGGAAAAATACCTCCTTATTCAGTAGTAGTTCCAGGTTCTTTACCTGATAAAAATAATCCCTCTGCGCCATCATTATCATGTGCTGTAATTATTAAACAAGTTGATGAAAAAACAAGATCTAAAACATCAATTAACGATTTATTAAGAGAATAAATCAATGAAAAATTTTGATGAAATAAAATTAGCTAAAGAGCTAATTAGGTTTCCTACAATTATGACAGAAGACAGAGGTATTATGAAGTTTTTATCTAAAAAACTATCTTCTATGGGATTTAAATGTAAAATTATCAAATCAAAAGGTTTAAACTCTAAACCTGCTTTAAATCTTTTTGCAAAATTTGGAAATTCTAGACCTCATATAAGTTTTCTAGGTCATACTGATGTCGTTTTGAATCTGGAAAATTGGAGTTTCTCTCCTTTTAAAAGTGTTATTAAAAAAGGTTATCTATATGGAAGAGGCGCTCAAGATATGAAAGGTGGTATAGCATGTTGGATAAGTGCAGTAAGAAAATTTATTAAAAGTGATAATTTTAAAGGTTCTATTTCAATAATTATAGCAGCAGATGAGGAAACTACGGGCTATGGCACACCTACGGTAATAAATTATTTAAGAAAAAGAAAAGAAAAAATAGATTTTATAATTGTTGGAGAGCCGTCATCAAATAAAAAAATAGGTGATGAGATTAGAATTGGAAGAAGAGGCTCTATGAATGCAATACTTACAGTGATTGGAAAAAGTGGCCATACTGCGTTCCATGGATCTTATATAAATCCTTGCACAACATTAGCAAGAATAATTGCTAAATTGAAAAATACAAGATTAGATTCGGGAACAAAATATATGCCTCCTTCTCATTTAGAAATATCTAAAATGAATGTAGATAATTTGTCAGAAAATGTAGTGCCACAATCAGCCGAAGCTTATTTTAATGTAAGGTTTAACTTAAAACATAAATCTTCTTCTCTGAAAAAAAAATTAAACAGAATAATTTCCACTGTAGTTAAAAAGGATAAATGTAAATTTAAAATTGATTACAGAGTTTCGGGGGAAGCTTTTTATACAAAACCAAATAAAGAAATTTATATGGTTAAAAAAGTAATTAAAAAAATCACTAATACATCTGCTAAATTGAATTGTCGAGGAGGTACTAGTGACTCAAGGTTCCTTGGCTCAATTCCAAGATTAGAATTGGGTTTAAGAAATAACACCATACATATGGTTGATGAAAGAACTTCAGTTTCTGATATGAAAAAATTGTCTAAAATATATTATAGTATTTTGGATAATTACTTTGCATGAGCACAGGAATTATTACTTCTGATACTTCTATAGATCATTTAACGGGAAATGGTCATCCTGAAAAACCAGATCGAGTAACCTCAGTTATCAATTATTTAAAAAAAAATAAAAATTTAATTTGGGATAAAAGTAAAAAATTTGATGAATCCTTGCTAAGCTTGACTCATTCTTCTAATTATGTATCTGGAGTTAAAAAATCATTTCCTGAACATGGGTTGAGCTTTCTTGACGGTGACACAATTATTTCACCAGGCAGTAAACAAGCAACCTTGGATGCAGTTGGTTCTATTATTTCTGCAATAGACAGCATAGAAAATAAAAAATTTAATAACGCTTTTTGTGCTGTAAGACCGCCCGGACATCATGCTGAAAAAAACAAAGCTATGGGTTTTTGCATTTACAATAATATTGCGGTTGGAGCTAAATATTTAATTAATAAATATGAGTATAGCAAAATCGCAATTATCGATTTTGATGTTCATCATGGCAATGGGACTCAAGATATTTTTTATGAAAATGAGAAAGTTTTATACATATCAACACACCAATACCCATATTATCCAGGAACTGGCAGTGAAAATGAAAAAGGGAAATATAATAATATTTTAAATATCCCTTTGCCTGCTGGCACTAACTCAGAAGAATATTTGAATGCATACAATTTTGTGATTAAAAAACTAATAGAATTTAAACCTCAATTTATGATGTTTTCTGCAGGTTTTGATGCTCACAAAGACGATCCATTGGCTCAATTACATTTAAATTCTCAGGATTTTTATGAGATAACTAAAAGAACTATTCTATCCACTCAACAATTTAGCAAGGGTAAAGTTGTTTCAATACTAGAAGGTGGTTATGATCTAAACGCACTAGCTGAAAGTGCAAACGAACACGTTAATGCACTACTAGAATTTAATTGAAATAAAAAAATTTTTCATTAAAGAAATGCATATGAAACTATATAGAATTAAAAAATCTAATATTGATAAAAAAGGAAACGGACTTTACGCTACCAAAAATATTAAAGCAGGTACCAGAATTATAGATTATGTTGGAAACATTATTACAAAAAAACAAACTGAAAATTCTGATAAGTTTGATAATGCAAAACCAATTTATTTATTTAATTTAAATAGTAGATATGATCTAGATGGTGATGTTTCATGGAATACAGCTCGTTTGATCAATCATTCTTGTTCAAATAACTGTGAATACGAGGGAAAAGGCTTAAAACTTTGGATAAATTCAATTAAAGACATTAAAAAAGATGAAGAATTAACTTGTGATTATGGTTTTGGTTATGATTCAGATTACAAACAATTTCCTTGCAAATGTAAGTCTAAAAATTGTTGTGGTTATATCGTTAGAACAGAAAGCCGTTGGCGAATTAATAAAAAATTCAAAAAAAACTTAAGAATTAGTAGATAATTTTTTCAAGATATAATCCACATGCTGGCGCTGGTGGTGCAACTTTTTTTCTATCTTTCATAATAATAATATTCTGAAATTTTTTTAAATTCCATTTCTTTTCTCCAAGATATTTTAAACAACCAACCATTGATCTAACTTGATTTTTTAAAAAAGATTTTGATTTAAATTTTAATTTAATACGATTTTTTGACTTACTTACTATAATTTCATTTATTGTTCTTACTGGACTTTTTGCACTACAATTAGAAGCTCTAAATGTGGAAAAATCATGTTTTCCAATTAATTTTTTAGATCCTTTTTTAATTAAAGTTATATCTAATTTTTTTCTAATGTGCCATTCTCTATCTTTATTTACAGTCGAAGGTGAGAGTCTATTTTGAATTAAATATATGTATATTCTTTCTTTAGCTGAGTGTCTTGCATGAAAATTAATTTTTTTCTTTTTAATGTTAATTATTGAGATCATTTTTTTATTTAAAAAAAAATTTAGTGATTTGATTATTTTTTCAATATTTTGAATTTTATTTTTCACATCAAAATGAGCTGATTGTTCCAATGCATGGACTCCAGCATCAGTTCTGCCAGATCCATATAAGATAATTTTTTGTCTCAATAATTTTGATAAAGCTGATTGAACTGTTTTTTGAATAGAATTTCCTTTTTTTTGAATTTGCCAACCCACAAATGAAGTTCCAACATATTCAATTAAAATTTGATATCTATACATTAGACAATATTGGCGCCTTTTTTTATTTGGGTACCAAGTAAAAATTCGTTTATTTGTTGAACTCTTTTACCTTCTCGCTGAATAGTTAATACTTTTATAGATCCTTCCCCGCAACATATTTCAAAATCTTCACTTATTATATTTCCGGCTTTCCCTTTTGAGTGAGATTTTTCTGCTTTTAATATTTTATATCTTTTTCCATTATATGAAAAGAAAGCTCCCGGATAAGAATAAAGCCCATTTATTTTTCCAATTATTTTATCTGCATTTTCATTCCAATTAATTTTTCCTTCAACTTTTTGAATTTTTTTTGCATAGGTTGCTTTTGAATGTTCTTGATCTATAAATTTTATATTACCATCATAAATATTATCTAAAATATCTAAAATTTTCTCTGAGGCTAGTTGTGATAATTTTTCAGATAATTCTTCTGCATTCATTTTTTCTGAAATTTTTATTGAATATTGATTGCAAACTGGACCTTCGTCTAAATTTTCATTTATTTTCATTATACTAATTCCTGTTTCTTTATCTAAATTCATTATTGATCTTTGTATAGGGGCTGCTCCTCTCCATCTTGGTAATAGAGAAGCGTGAACATTTAAAAATCCATTCTTAGGAATACTTAATAGATTTTTTGGGATAATCTGACCGTACGAAACTACTACAATTAAATCCGGTTGTAATTCGCTTAAATATAATTCTTCCTCATTGTTGTTTTTTAAAGTTTGCGGAGTTCTGACGTCTAAGCTTATGTTTTCAGAAAATAAATTTATTGGTGATTTATTTAATTTTTGACCTCTGTTAGATTTTTTAGGTGGTTGAGTATAAACAACAGAGATTGGATATCCATTTTGATACAATGATTTGAGAATAGGAACCGCAAAATATGAGGTCCCCATAAAAACAATTTTTTTATACATTGCTAAACAATAATTCTATCTGGTCTATTTTTTTGTTTTGATAATTTTTTAATAATCATTGTTTTTTTTAATTTTGACAAATAATCAATAAATAAAATTCCTTCTAAATGATCCACTTCATGTTGAATGCAGGTTGCCAATAACCCTTCGGCTTTTAATATTTTTTTATTACCACTATAATCTTGATATTCAACATCACATTTTTTTGACCTATCCATTTCTGCAAAAAAATTGGGAACAGACAAACAGCCTTCTTCATAAGTAGAAGTTTCTGGAATTTTATTTTTTATTAAAGGATTAACAAAATACATTGGATTATTTTTTTCATCATTTTTTGAAATATCCATTACTATTATTCTTTTTGGAATTCCTATTTGAATTGCCGCAAGACCAATTCCTTTTGCGTTATACATTGTTTCTAGCATATCATCCATTAATCGTTGTTCCTCTTTGTTTACATTATTAACTGGTAAAGATTTTTGTCTCAAAATTTTATTTGGTTCTGTAATGATCGTCCTAATTGCCATAATGAATTTTATAATATTATTTAAACTTTTAAAGGAAGAACTTTTAATAAAATTTCATTTCTTAAATTAATCGTATTCAATTCATTCAAAATTCCAACTATAAAACTGATAGATTCTAAATCGATTTCCTTTAATTCATCTTCTCCTATTACATGAGCTATTTTAAGTAGTACCAAGCCAGTTTCTCCGTTTACTATCATAGAATTAATTTCAACAGGAACATTTAGTTTATGTTTATATAATTTATCATATTTTTTTAGAATTTGAACACCATCAGATTTTAAAGATTCAATCATCATTATATCTTTTGTTGAAAAAAAATATTTTTTATTCTTTTTTATTTTTTTTAATAGATTATTAGTTTCTTTTTCTACTTTTGGAAGACTTGTTTTGTTTAAGAAATAATTCAATAACTTAGATTGATGAAAAATTTTATTGTTAAATTTTATTCTTAATTCTTTTTCTTCCCCAGTTTCTATATTCTGCTGATAAAATGTTGTAAAATTTGATGGAATTTGATCTTCATTTATTGTCTTCAATATTTTTGATAATTCTTCATCAAATACGTTTGATAAATTAGATTCATCAAAAGATTTATTTAACATGGAAGATAAATCAAGCCTAAGAAAACTATCGGATGTTAATAATAATCTTTGATAAAGAAGAGCTCTTCCCTGATAATCTGGAAGAAGCTTATATGCATCGTTTACGTTAATTAATTGATTAATATCAAATTGAAATCTTTTATATAAATCAAATAATTCTTGTTCTTCATAAATTCCTTCGTTTGTGGCTGACTCTATTAATTTAACCTGATCAGAATTTTCTATATTTATTAAATCAGAATCTATTAATAAATTGGAAGTTGATAAATATTTCCATATATATTTCGGCGTTTCAATTATTGGTTCATATAAAAAATTCTCATTTGTTTTATGTGATAAATGAAAATTTAATATATTTTTATCAGAAATTAATTCATCTTTTTTTTCATATCCCATTAAAATATTAAATTTCTTTACGAAAAATTCATCTAATTTTCCAAATTCAAATTTAAGATCAAATAAAAGTTGGGCCTCTTCTTTTTTATTTTTATCTATCAGGCAATAAATTTTAAAATTATTTAAATAGTCACTTGTAACTAACTTAACATATTCAAAAATTTCACATGATTTGTCTAATTGAGAATTTGATAAATAATAATCAACGTAATAACGTACTAGTTTATCATTATCTTTTATTGAAGGATTTTTAATTAAAAAATTTTTTATTAACTTAAAATCTTTTTTTTTTATTAAATACTGAAACTTAAACTCTAAAAATTCTTCACTAGAAATGTTATTTGAAGGCAAATATGAGTTTGTAAGCAAAGCAACATCTAATATTTTTTTTGAAATGTTTGATAATTTTTTTGAACTTAATTTTTCTAAAATATATTTTATCTCTTTTCCATTACTATTAGTCCACATATCAATGGATAATCCATTTTCAGCAGGATCGTACAAACCGGCTAATTTAATTTCATTTATACCCAATGAATTATTAACAATTATATTATTATTTTGATCTTCAATTTTTATCTCTTGGATGGTTTCATTGTTAATGTTTTTTTTATTTTCTATTAATTTTTCCTCTATAACATTTGCTTTTTTTTCAATATTCCAAATATCAACCGGTTCATTTGAAACTGCTGTTTTAACAAAAAAACTGCATAAAAATAAAATTATAAAAAATTTACTTAATGGTTTTAAAGTTTTCATTAGGTATAATTTTTTCAATTTTTTTATTTGGAGCAGGAAAGTCAATTTTAGAAATCAAGATTATTCCTATAAAAAGAACAAAAACTACTAAAATAACTTTTAATAAAAATTTACCTATTGCAGTAAGTTTTCCTGTGCTTGTTTTTTTTGTAAATTGCATATATTTTAAGTAATTTCAAAAATACGACAAATTTGTGTTATTTCAATATAGAAACTCATGAAATTAAATAAAAATTTAGTTTTGATAGGCATGATGGGATCGGGAAAATCCTCAATTGGCAAAATATTATCAAAAAAACTAGAATTTGAATTTATTGATACTGACAGTAAAATTGAAGAAATAGAAAAAAAAACTATTTCTGAAATTTTTAAAAAAAATGGTGAAAAATACTTTAGAAATATTGAAGAAGTCATTTCTTTAAAATCTTTAAAATTAAATAATAAAGTCATAGCTCTGGGTGGAGGTGGTTATATCAATCCAACAATTAGAAAATATACTCTAAAAAAATGTATTTCTGTATGGCTTGATTGGAAAAATGAAACATTAATAAGTAGAGTTAAAAATAGCAATAAAAGACCTTTGGCAATGAAAATGGATAACTTAGAATTACAGACGTTAATAATTAAAAGATCGACGATGTATAATTTATCTGACTACAAAATTAATTGTGATAAATTAGATAAGAAGCAAATTGTAGAAAAAATTATAAATCTTTATGAAAACTCATAAAATACAGATTAGTACAAAAACAAAAAAATATTCTATATTTATAGGTTCCAAATTAATTGCTAAAATAAACAAAATTTTATCATCTCAACAATTATCATTTTCTAAAATTTTGATTGTTATTGACAAAAATATTCCATCAAAATTTAAATCAAAACTAATTAAAAATCTAAAATCTGGTGTAAAAAAAACATATATTTTTAATGCTAATGAACGAAATAAAAATCAAAGAAACGTAGATTTAATACAAAATATTTTATTCAAAAATAGATTTAATAGAGATGACTGTCTGATTGCTTTTGGAGGAGGTATTACTGGGGATGTAGTTGGATATTGTGCAAGTAGTTATAAAAGAGGAATTAAATTTATTAATATTCCAACAACTTTGCTTTCTCAAGTAGATTCATCAATTGGCGGCAAAACTGGCATAAACAATTCTTATGGTAAAAATCTTGTAGGAAGTTTTTATCAACCTGATCTAGTTGTTTCAGATATAGATGTCCTTAAATCTTTAAATTCAAGAGAAGTAATTTGTGGTTACGCGGAAATACTTAAAAACAGTTTATTGGAAAGTTATAAGAAATTTAAATACTTGAACAAAAATTTCAATGACATAATTAATTTAAAACAACCATTTATAGGAAATGCAATTCTAAATAGCTGCAACTTAAAAAAAAAAATTGTTCAAAAAGATGAAATGGAAGAAAATTTGAGAAAAGTTCTTAATTTAGGTCATACATTTGCTCATGCATATGAGTCTTATTTGGGTTTTTCAAATAAACTGAATCATGGTGAGGCTGTTATAATTGGAATTAAAAATGCTATAGAGTTTAGTAATCAATGTAAACTTCTGAAAAATAAATCTTATAATTTAATTAGAAATCATGTAGATAAAATTCCATTGAATAAAAGTTTTAAGCAACTTTTCAAAACAAAAAATATTGATAAGATTATATCTTTTATGAAATCTGATAAAAAAAATAATTCAAATAATATAAATATTATTTTAATTCAAAATTTTGGAAGAATAAAAACAAATTATCAAATCGACCAAAATACATTAAAGAAATTTCTTATTTCTGAATTAAATAAATAATATTTGCAAAGAATGAATATAGTTTTTCATTTCTTTATCTAATAGTTTGAATATAAATTTATTAGACTCAATTCGACTCATATTCTTAAGTTTTTCTGACTTTATTTTAAGTTTAATATGAAATTTATTTGGATTATTATTTTTATGATTTTTATGTAGGAATGATTTATCCTCTAATTCTACATCTTTAATTAATTTGGTATCTAAAATTTTTTTTTTTACTATTTCAGAAAGTTGATTTATATCCATAATTTAATGTAATATATAACATGAAAAATATTTGTGATTGGGATAATTGTTTTGAAGAAGGTAATTACAAAGCTCCTAAAGAAAGAGATAATAGTAAGAATTTCAGACTATTATGTTTAGAGCATGTAAAAGAATTCAACAAAAAATGGAATTATTTTTCAGGAATGAATGACCGTCAAATAATGGATTTTTTAAAATCTGATATGATCTGGCACAAACCAACCCAAAGCTTTAGCTCTTCGGATAATTTTTTTAAAATATTATGGAATGATGCTTTAAAAGATGAAATGGATAAACTGAAATTTAATAATGAATTTAATCATATGAATAAATTTAAATTTAATCACAATGATATAAAAGCCTTTAGTATTTTAGGTGTGGATGTAGGTTTAAAATGGGAAAAAGTACAAGAAAAATTCAAAAAACTTGTCAAAAAATTTCACCCTGATATGAATTCAGGAAATAAAAAATTTGAGGATAAATTAAAAATTATAACTTTAGCTTATACTCAACTCAAAAACACTTATAGAGAAAAAATTGACAACTAATTTAAATATAGAACCAGATATAAATTTATCAGTTAAGCAAACTTTTGGAATAGAGAGTGATATGGAGGTTAAAGCATTTTCTAAAAAAAATGAATTTGTTCCAGCAATTGATAAAGATTATAATTTTGACCGTGATACCACGCTTGCAATCCTAAGTGGATTTTTACATAACAAAAAAGTATTAGTTCATGGATATCATGGTACTGGAAAGTCCACTCATATTACTCAAATTGCAGCAAGATTAAATTGGCCATGTGTAAGAATAAACCTTGATTCTCATATAAGTAGAATAGATTTAATTGGCAAAGACTCGATTGTTTTAAAAGATGGCAAACAAGTTACAGAATTTAAAGAAGGTATCTTGCCTTGGGCGTTTCAATCTTCTGTTGCATTAGTATTTGACGAATACGATGCTGGAAGAAGTGATGTTATGTTTGTGTTACAAAGAATTTTAGAAAGTGATGGTTTTTTCACACTACTTGACAAAAATAAAGTAGTAAAACAACATAAATACTTTCGATTATTTGCAACCGCAAACACAATTGGACTAGGGGACACATCGGGTTTGTATACGGGAACACAACAAATTAATCAGGCACAATTAGATAGATGGGAGATAGTAACTTCATTAAACTATTTAAGTTTGGAAAAGGAAATGGAAATTATTTTATCAAAAAATAAAAAATTAAATAATCCAAAGGGTAAAGAAAAAGTTGCGAATATGATAAAAGTTGCATCGTTGACTAGAAAAGGTTTTATTTCGGGCGATATATCAACAGTAATGAGCCCAAGAACCGTTTTAAATTGGTGTGGCAATTCAGAAATTTTTAAAGACGATGGATATGCATTTAGAATAACATTTTTAAATAAATGTGATGATTCAGAAAAAAGCACAATAGCTGAATATTATCAAAGATGCTTTGGGGAAGATTTACCGGAATCAATGATAAATATTCAGATATAAATGAATAAAGAAGATAATTTTAAAGAAAAATTTAAAGAAGCTTTAATTTCAACCGTAAAAGTAATATCTGATGACTACAAATTAGAAAAAGGAGAGCGCAATAACTTTAATTCAAAAAACTTCAGCTTTATTGAACTTGATAACTTAAATAGTAAAGAAGACTACGTTAAACTCAGAGCGGAAACTGACTCTGAAGCCTTAAAAAGGAAATTTTCAAATAATAATATTTATAAAAAAAACTTGCCAAGTAATACTTCTTGCAAATTGCTTTACAGTATATCAGAAAAAATAAGATATGAAGTGCTAGGAACAAAAATGCTAAACGGCATATCAAAAAATTTGAAAGACAACTATTCTCGCAAAATTTTACTTAAAAAAAAAGATCAATTAAAATCAAAAGATGATGTGCAAATAGCAGAAGCATTTGAGCTGTATATGCTGAAAAACTTCTTGGGAATTAAGTTAAATTCATTATCAGAAAAAATATTAAGTTACTGGGAAGAAGATTTTAAAAATTCATTTAATAAACATATTAAATATTTATATAATAATTTAGAAAATCAAGAAGTCTATAATTCAAAATTCTCTGAAATTTTAAAAAATATGGAAATTTTTGATTCAGAAAATAATGAAGATAATGA
>PVBE011900105.1_pt1 | contig 13375 bp, 8 predicted proteins | sample 1631181 | NCBI WGS metagenome assembly PVBE01 (sample SAMN08397723, study PRJNA350692) | Marine metagenome, whole genome shotgun sequencing project. | isolation source: water | place: Pacific Ocean | collected 2012-04
CGTAGCTCACGCAGGCGTAGTAACCGTGCCGACCGGCAGCGTGCCAGGCGTCGGAATTGTACTTCAGGTTGCGATTGTGGTAGCTGTGTATTTCGCCCGAGCCCCTCAGCATCTTTGGCGCGTTTTTCGGGCGATCGCGATTTGTCGCCAGGGCGATTTTGTCGCGATCGTACATGTCCCAGTATTTCTTGGGCGCATAGAACGGAAGGTGCGGCTTGTAAAATCCGCATGCCAGGAAGAAGGGTTTCTGCGACTTCTTCATCTTCTTCAGATCCTGGATCGTTTTGTCTGCGGTCATTCCGTCACCGTAGGCGTTGTCCGGCACGTCGGGGCCTTCAAACCAGGGGCCTCGCTTCTTCTTGCCGCCAATCATCTTCTTTGATTCCGGGTCGACGCAGACCGCCCCGCCGACTTTCGCCCGCCACGCACGCTGGGACCAACTGCGCTTTTCGGTATCGTTCTTGTGGTGGAATATCTTGCCATTGGAGATGCAGTGATACCCGTTCTTACGAAACTCCTCGCTCAGCGTCATGGCGCCGGGTGCGTCCTTTTCAGCGTGGGTGTAGTAGGTCAGGAAGCGTTTGGGCGTCGGGCGCAGGCCGGTAAGCAAACTCGCCCGCGAGGCCCCGCATACCGCAACCTGACAGTACGCTCGATTAAAGACGGTTCCGGAGGCGGCGAGTTTGTCGATATTCGGCGACTTGATGTGTTTGTTCCCGTAGCAACCCAGTTCCGGGCGCAGATCGTCAACCGCGATGAACAGCACGTTGAGTTTCTTGCCCCCCGCCGCGGCACGGGCCAACCCCGGCGCCAGAGCCCCCGCCGCCATCAGTCCGCTCGCTTTCAGGAAATCACGTCGTGCGTATCGTTTCATTTTCTCTCCGATCAACTATTGTGTTCGACGTCCGGTGTTAGATTTTCATCTAAGATCCGCCAGAACCAACATACGGTGGCCCGTTTAGCGGTCGACGGTACGTCGGCCTGTTTACGACGGAGTCGTAACGCCGTTGTCGTTTTCATCATTCATCATTCCGCATTCATCATTGCCTCCGCCCCCGCACTCCAAATTACGGCGCTGGTTTCGTCACCTTCTTTTGCGCCTTCTCATCATCCCAACCGCCCAGCGTCATCTTCCAGCCCTTCAGGGTTTTGGCGGGAACTGCGATCCGTACCTTTCTAGCGCGGTGGCAGCCCATGGTCCAGCATTCCATGAAGTAATCGTCAAGGTAAAGCTCCAGCATACCCCTCCGCATCAAAATACGCATCGCGACAGTCTTGCCGAACTTCAACTTCCGATCGGCGCCGTGCTTCTTCTTCCAGCCGGCGCCGCCGGAATCGACGGTTCCCATCTCGACCGAACCGTCATGCATCAGCTTGATCAGGTATCTCTGATCATCGGCCCTGATGAGTACGTCGGAACTCTTGTCGTCTTTGCCCGCCGGCAGCGGCACGTCGGCCTCGACGATCACCCCCCTGCCGAAATCCAGGCCCCCTGTCGACACTGTGGTGTCCGAACGCTTGCCAGAGGCGATCTGGACCGGGTCGCCCTTGAGGGCGTCGTTGCCCTTCCAGTATTTCCATCGCAGAACGCCGGCTTTGTCGACCTCGGCGACTTTCAGCGGTGATGCGTAGGTCTCCCATGATATCAGTCGGCGTTTCTTCTCGCCCGTCATCGCGTGATGGTTCACCAGCAAACCATCGGGAGTCGGGAAGAAACGAGAGAAATACGTGTGCCCTCTGGCCAGTAGAAGCGGGTTTATCTTGCATCGCTTATAGGGCCCGGTGATCTTGCCGGCCGAGTAGGCCCACATGCTCCCCCCGGCGCCGAACATCGCGTGGAGGCGATCGCCAAAGCGATAAAACGCGCCCGATTCGTAGACTCCCGGTTCCACCACCGGCGGCGGGAGGGCCTTCCAGGTCACCCCGTCGGCGGAGTATCCGATTCCGATCGTTCGCTTTATCTTACTGCCCGTTGCGGTCCAGGTGCCCCAGTATCCGCCTTCTTTTCGCGGGATGGGGAAAATGCAGTCCCACCGGCCGTAGTGGGCGTAATGGGCGGTGTCGACCTTGAACATCTTCTCGTCGCCGAACTTGGTCCAGTGGATCAGATCCTTCGACCAGGCGAAGAGTATGTTCTGCGTCCGCTTGCCGGACTTGTCGATTCGATGCTCGGAATAGTTGCAGAGGAACTTGCCCGTTTTGGCGAAATCGGGCGACTTCCAGACCGAGCCGGTGCCCAGATAGTACGTGTTCTTTTTCGACTGGCGAATCGCCCAGCCGCGGTCCTTCCAGTGCACGCCGTCTTTTGAAGTCGCCACGCCGAAACCTTCACCGGTTTTCTCGGTGATGAGATAGTAAAGGTAGTACGTCCCTTCATGGTAGTAGCACCACGTATCCCACTGGCCGGTGACCGTGTCGGACTTGAAAACCATTCCGTCGGCGCGATCCTCAAAACCGATCGCCGCAAAACAGACAACCAGCAGAACGCCGGCAAGAATTATCATCCGCGCCATAACAGTTTTCCCGTTCTTAATCATTTGCTGCCCTTCAGAATGAGTTTCACATCGACCCAGTCGCCATGATCGTCCTTGCTCCCGTCGCCACCGTCGAGCAGCACCAGTCGCAGTTTCTTTACGCCCTTGATGTTCAGATCCATGAGCTGCTTGACCGACTTGCCCGTCTGGTTGGGGCTCTCGAACACGAGCTTGTCATCGGCGTAGGCGCGGAACATCACCGACCCGCCGTCGCCGACTTCATCGTCCATGCCGACATGTCCGACAAGCTTGTCCCACGTTCCGTCGAGCTGGTAAACCAGCTCCGAGCCGGACATAACGCCGACGCCCTTCTTGTATGCCTGCCCGTTAACCTTGAGGGGCTTACCGCCGATCGATTTATCGTTGGCGAACTTGCCCTTGGCTGATGACGGTTTCAGGTCGCTGAGGTAGACGATCTTGTCGGGAAGCGGCTTGGCTTTCAGGTCGCGGTAGACGTCGAACTCACCGGCAGCTGCGAACTTTTTGCCCACGTGGCTGCTGAGAGTCTTGAATCTTACATACTCGCCCCATACCACGGGGAAGCTGACTTTCTGCAGTTCCTTGGTGCGTTTGAAGCTGCCCTTGAACACGGGCTTGCCGAAGTCGTCAGGTCGGCGACTTACGTAGATTTCGTAATCCTTTATCAGACCATTGCCCAGGTCCTGGCGGGCCATGTAACCGAACCCGTTGATCGCATACAGGCCGCGAAGATCGATATCAACAGTATAAGGATGATCCTTGGCGTGTCCGTTTTCCTTCTTGCTGTAGTTCGAGTGCCATTTGGTCTCGGGCGTCCCGTCGAAGGCGTTGGTTATCGAGCGGCCTTTCTGGGAGTTGGTGGTCACGACAAACTCGGTCTTGTCCAGCTCGGGGGTGATCTTCGGAACCGGATACGCCGGAGACGCCGGGATCTTCAGCTTCTCGTCGATGTCGAGATGCAGCTTGATCGCCCTGTCGGTCGACATCCGCCCCAGGCGCACGTGCACCACGCCCCGCCGATCGTCCTTATCGAAATACCAGCCGCTGCGGATGTTCGCAAACGCGGTCGGCTCGGTAAGCTCCAGCAGCTTCTTGTCGCCTGCGATTACCGAGCGAGGCTTGATCTGGGAGTGGATCTGGAATTCATAGACCCTGGTCTTGAGTTTGCCGTCGAAGGAACCGACCGACGCCCCAACAGTAATCTCAATATCGCCGGCGACGCCTTGCGGCGCGGAGCACGAGATCAACTGTCTGGCCGATTCGCCCTGCTGGTACTTCCGCGTGATCCCGTCGTCTTCGTACATTTCGAAGCTCGATTTCCCGTATGGGTAGATATCAAACGTCAGCGGGTCCTTGGGCTTCTGGTTGTTGTAGAGCATCTCGGGGTACATCGGGATTATCGCCCCGGCCCGAATTATCAGCGGGAGTTTATCCAGCGTGATCGGATATGCGTCGATGGTCACGGGCCCTTCGATGCGGCGCCCGTCCCAGTAGTCGATCCACTGGCCTTTCGGAAGATAGATATCCTCCTTCCGCCAGCCCTTGTTAACGTTCATGCTGGTGTAGACCGGGGCGACGAGAATCGACTCGCCGAGCATGTACTGGTGCTGGGTTGAGCGGTCCCAGGTTTTCTTGTCATTGGGATACTCCCAGATCATCCCGCGCGTGATCGGAGCGCCGGTGTCGTAAGCTTCCTTTGCGTATTTGTACATGTACGGCGTGAGGCGCATCTTCATCTTCAGGTAGCGGCGGTTGATCGAGCGGTACGGTTCTTCGTACGCCCAGGGGCTCTTGCTCATTTTGCCCGCCCAACCGTTCATGCAGTACAGCACCGGCGTGAAGCACTTCCACTGCAGGTCGCGACAGTAGGTCTCCGGGCTACCGCCGAAAATACCATCCACGTCGGTAGTCGCATACGCCTGTCCGCTGAGCCCCGAGCCGATCAGCGTCGGGATATGGTAGCGGATCAGGTTCCACGAACCGGACTGATCGCCCGTCCAGCAGACCCCGTACCGCTGCGTACCGGCCCAGCCCTGAACCGTCCAGACCATCCCGCGCGACTCGGAGTTCGTAACCAGCGAGGTCCACGCCTGCTTGTTGCAGTCGAGCGAATGCTGGTAGGCGGCGCCAGTCCAGGCTACGTCGAGTTTCTGCACGCGAGTGCCGGCGGTCCCGACCTCCCACTTGGTCTTGACCAGTTCGCCCTGGGTCCACAGACCGGTGTAGAATCCCAGGTCCTTCAGAGCCTTGACCACACGCGGCAACTCCACGTACCCGCAGCCGTATCCATCATTGGGCAAAATCCACCCGCCGGGCATATCGTGCTTGCGATACTGCTCGGCCAGGCGGTTTATCACGTGCGGAGTGTGCTCGATGATCTTGCCGTCCTTGTCGAGCTTCAGCTTCTTGGTCTTCCGATCGCGGGTCATGTAGGCGTCGGCCTCGCCCAGTTCGAGCGCCCATATGCAGACAAAGTTAGGCCTACCGGTAAACTGGGTGTACAGGTCGACCAGCCGATTGAACGACGCCCCGACGAAGTAATACGCATCAAAACGCTGCTCACTGTGCTCCAGGGCGATTGATTCGTTACCAGTAAAGTCGTACGCCCCTATCGCAAATGTGTTACGCAGCACAGCGTAGCCGGCGTTGCTCATGTAGAACGGCGCCGGGTTAGGATGCCCGCCCTCGTTCCAGTTACCGTCAGCCCGGATAACGATCTTACGCCCCTTATGGGAAAAATACCCGTTCTGCTGCCCGCCGCCGTAATAGTATTCCTCGATACCGGTGCTGAGGGTCTGAATGGTTCGCTTGGCGCCGATCTGCAGCGGTTTAAGCTCCTTGCAGATCATTTTTTTCTTGGCGTCGAGCAACTGGAACCGGCAGGTCTTCTTGTCGACCAGCAGCACGATCTTCGCGGTGGCGAATTCGACCGTCTCCTTGCCGTCTGTGACCTTAACGTCGCCAGCCCGCGAGATGTGATCGACAATGATCTGCGCCTTTTCGGGATTGTTCTTCGGATCGGCGAACTCGCCTTTCTCGCCGACCTGAATGCGGACAACGTCGTCCCTGCACATGGTGACCTTGAAGTGAAAGCCCTTGTCGGTGACCAAAGTATATTCGCGCCTGCGAGCCCGCTGATTGACCTTAACAACCGCCCCGGGCGATTGAAAAGTTTCAGGAGGCTTGGGCTTCGGGTCAGCCGGCTTGTCGGCGCCGAACCCCGTCGAAGCAAATACCAGACAGGATAGTAACGACAGTTGCAGCGCAGATTCAATATTCTTCATGACACCCTTCTAAGTTCATTTCCAACGTTGTTAATCGCAGGATTACATCGAAGTAAGACACTGACCGAAATCGACAATAAGCTATCGTCGATTACATTCCTGCCGATGCGGCAAGCAACGATTATGTCGCCTCCCGGCCGCGTCGTCAACCGTCTGGATGAACCGCCGCAACCCCAGCGCGAAAATCACGTTGATTCGGTTCTGTTGCATGGTAGAATAACCGGACACGCCTTCAACAACTGCGGGCATAATGAGGACATACGTATGAGATCCTGTGTCGGAATCCTGACCCTGTTGGTTATCGCACAAGTCGCTCTCGGCGACGCCAAGAGCGACTTTGACGAACTGTTCGGCAAGGAAGTCAGGCGGGTTTCGGCGTCGCACAGTTCCGCCAAGGCGGTAGCACTGGCAAAACAGATGGTGGAGATCGCCGGAACCCTTGAAGGCAACGAAGAGCTGAAAGTGCTCTTGTGGACCAGGGCGACCGCCTTCACCGAACGATTCTCCGCCGGGTACGAAACAGCCGTAAAATCGCTCAACAACCTGATCAAAGCCACCGGAGACAAGTCGGGGCTCTGGTCCGGTAAACTCATAAGCGTCCACGGCCGCCGTTACGTGATCGCCCGCGGGAAAGACAAACTCGCCGCCGGCCGGGAGTATATCCAGCAGATCATGGCGATTGCGGAAACACAGACCAAATCCGGCCAGGCGACCGCGGCGATGGCGAGCTATCGAAAAGCGCTGGCGGTGGCCACGTCGCTGAGATCACCGAAAAAGACCGAAATTCTCAGCAGGATGAAATCCGCAGCCGCGGCGACGAAAATGCAGATGAAAATTGACAGCGCACTGGCGGCGTTGGAGAAGAAACCTGACGACATAAAGCTGCGGGAGTCGATTGTGCGTATGTACCTGGTCGAATTCGACAAACCCGACCAGGCCGCAAAGCTGCTGAACGAAGACTCCGATCAGCAGCTCCGCACCTACATACCGCTGGCGGCGGGCAAAGTCGAGGCGATCGACACGCTGGTTTGCTTCGAGATGGGACAATGGTACTGGTCAATGTTCGCTGGCGCGAAGACCACGAGCGCCAAGACCACAATCCTGAATCGCACAAAAACCTACCTCGAGCATTTCGCCAGCCTGCACACCGCCAAAGACATGTCGAGCCTGCAGGCAAAGACGATCCTGGAGAAAGTCGACAAGGAGCTGGCGAAGCTCGGCCCGAGCGTATCGAAGCCCGCATTTCCTGTCAAAGGCGCGGTGATGCTGCTGGCGTTCGACAAGACCGCGATGTCGAGCAAGTCCGGGATCCTCTACTGCAGCGACGCCAGCGGGAAAGGCAACCACGGCAGATTCATGATGGGCGCAAAATGGACGCCAAAAGGACTCGCTGGCGGCGGCTGCCTGCTGGACGGGAACGACGACTACATCAACTGCGGCGCCGGTAAGAGCCTCACGCTGAGCGGCGCGATGACGATTTCGATCTGGATCAACCTGACCGACTGGGAAACAGGCGGCGGACTCTGCACCAAGGGCGCCGGACAAGGCGGCGAATCGTACCTGCTGGACATGTCCGGCGGCGGAGTTCGCTTTGTGCGCCGCCCGGCAAACAAAGGCGCCTACTGCTCCGTTACGAGCGCCAAGTCGATCAAGAAGGGACAGTGGACTCACGTAGTCGCCGTCGCCGACGGTAAGGAACTGCGTCTCTACGTGAACCTGGCCGAATCGATCGGGAAGAATTTCTCCGGTCCGGCGTTGTCGAACACGCACATCGTGGCGATGGGCTCCCGCCAGAGCAACCAGAGCGCCTACGACGCCAACACCGCTGGAATAATCGACCAGGCAGCAATCTTCCCCCGAGCCCGGAACACCGCAGAAATCCAAAAACTCTACGACCAGCACAAAAAAGAAGCCGGGCTGGACCAAAAGCAAAAACAGAAACAAAAGCCCCCCCGCCGGCGCGACTAGCGATCATCCCTGCTGATTGAACGAAACCCAGTAATCGAGTATTACCCCCCGAATTGGGCGTAACGTCTCGTGTCATCGCCGCCGCAGGTCCGCCGCCGGCGGATTGCACACGGTTGTTATGAATTCTCCACATCGAGAACTTCGATTTCAACAACATCGCCATCGTTCAAGCCATACTTCTTCCGTAGCTCGATATCGGTGGCGACTTCCAGTATAGCCTCTGGAGGGTCGCCATATTTGCCGGTGTCAGTATCCGGCCTGAGAATGAACGCCTTTCTACCAAAGATGGTGCATTCGCCAATGGCAACGGAGACCTGACCACCGTATTCTTCTTTTTCCAGTCTCACCGAGCCAGATGGGAGATGATACACCTGATCGATCAAGTGAACGTTCAACGTCCCGGGAAACAGCTTCAGCCCTGTCTTGCGAGCATAGCGTTCGGAGAGACGATCCAACCAATATGAGAAATCGCCCTTACCGCTTTTGACTACACCTTTGAGTATCATCTTCCTGACTCATAACAGCTGATTATGGCTCATGATCGCTGGCGCAGGATCTCATTATTATTTTGGGGCTATTTCCCTGTCAAAACATGCCAACGCCTGGTTCTTCGTAATTGCGTCCAGTCCTTTATAGAGCCGGATTTTGGCCGTAACAAGATCAAATCTAAAAACTTGCAGACTGATTCTTTCATTTCACTACAGCATATTTGTCACGGATTTGGACGGTGTAATTTGATATGGCTCGTGATCTCTGGGGCGGGGTTCTGATATACCGCTGGGCTTTGCTGACCTTCCGGTAGGCAGGCATGCGTAGCAGGCAACGGCAAAAGGCGAAACGACAAGACCGTCGCTCCGCGACATGTGAAAGCGGCGCCGAGTTGAGCGGAGATCTCGCCGCGGCTGAGGCAAGACGCAAAGCTGCCGAAAGCAAGCCCCAAACTCAAACCGGCGACACATCAGCCTGAGGCCCGCTCGCCCCCCGCTCGCCGGGTCGCATCTGGAGATGATTCAATCTTGCCCGGCTTGAGGATTGTGAATGTGAAAGTGCGGGCGATGGAAACTAAGAGCCTTCGCCGGCGTGTGGGACTGGCCGCCTTCGGGGGCATCCCGGCCGACTGCGTAAGGCGCCAGCGACGCGATTATAACCGGAAGAAGATACGCTCTGGCGTCGGCGATCTCTTCAATGAGCCTGCATGCCTCATCCACAAGCGGAGCGGCTAGCGCGTCATACTCATCGTCTGCAAGTGCTACAACATTTCTCTGCATAATCCACCTGACAATCTCGCTGGTAGCCCTCCCTGGCCGCCCGGTTTCAAAGGTTCCAATCCCTGTTATTTTGTTTGGTCTATGTTAGGGTCTCGCCCGGTTTCTGTCAAGAATATTGCGACGACAAGCGTGAGTTTTTTGTCTCTGGTCCAACCCGATTACCGCAACTCGATATCGCCCCAAACGATACGTCGCTCGACCGGGTGGACAATATTTTCACGCTTGGCGCCATACCCCGCCAGGCGGAACCGAATCCCATCGAACCATTCAAAAGGAACCGGGCTTGACATCACCGATCGACGCGCATATACTTCGTTAGTTGGCGAAGTATAGGAGCGAACATTGCACGACTTCCTGAACATTACCAAAGCGTTGTCCGACGAAAACCGGGTTAGAGTCCTGATGTTTCTCGAAACTGGCGAGATGTGCGTCTGCCAGCTCATCGAGATGCTCGCCCTGGCGCCGTCGACGGTCTCCAAGCACATGTCCATCCTGCTCCAGGCCGGCCTGGTCCGCGTCAGGAAAGATGGACGCTGGGTCTACTACGACCTGCCCGACCGCGACGCTCCGGCGGCGGTGCGGGCGGCGGTCGATATGCTCCAATCATGCCTGCGAGACAGACCGCAAATAATCAGTGACGCCCAGCGGCTTGAGAAAGTCCGAGCCACAGACCTGGACAAGCTGTGCAGCCATTATCGCCAAACCGACCAGTAGTACAGGATCGTGAAAACGCATAAGAACTGAGGCCAGAACTATGAAGAAGAAACTGGAGATTTTCGACCCGCCAATGTGCTGTTCGACCGGAGTATGCGGTCCAAGTGTGGACCCGCACTTGGCGCAGTTTGCGGCAGACCTGGAATGGCTCACCGACCAGGGCGTTTCGGTCCAGCGGTTCGGGCTGACCCAACAGCCCGAAGAATACGCCGGAAACGAACTGGTTCGCCAGGCCTTGACCGAATCGGGGCAGGACTGCCTTCCGATCATCCTGGCCGACGGGGATATCGTCAGCCGCGGAGCTTACCCGCAGCGCGAGGAGTTGGCCCGAATCGCAGGATTTGAAACCAGCGCGCCAATGAGCATGTATAACTCAGCGGTCGCACACATGGTGGCGGTTGGCGCCGCGATCGGAGCCAACTGCGAGCCGTGCCTGCAGTATCACTTCGGCAAGGCCGTCGAATGCGGCGCAACACTGGCGGACCTTGACAGGGCGATCAAGATGGCCCACGCCGTCAAAGATAAACCCGCACAGAATATTTTCGCGGCGGCACAGGAACTTCTGGCCGGCGAATCGACCGAAGACTGCTGTCAGGGCGAGTCCGAATCTGAATGCTGCTAAGGACCATTAAGATGGAATGGATAGGACCGATACCCCGTTTTGTATTCTTCACCGGCAAGGGCGGCGTCGGCAAGACGTCGCTGTCGTGCGCCCTGGCGGTGGCGCTGGCCGATGTGGGCAAGCGAGTACTGCTGGTCAGCACGGACCCGGCGTCAAACCTGTCGCAGGTGCTCGATTCACCGATCGGCTCTGAACCCGGAGACGTGGCGGGAGTCGACGGTCTGACGGCGATGAACGTAGACCCACAGGCCGCCGCCCTGGAATATCGCCGGGAGATGGTGGACCCCTACCGCGGCGTACTGCCTGACGAGGTCGTCGCCGGTATGGAAGAGCAGTTGTCCGGGGCGTGCGCGGTGGAAATCGCCGCGTTTGAGGCGTTCGCAAAACTTGTGGCCGAACCGGGCCGGACCGAGGGCTACGATCACGTCGTGCTCGACACCGCGCCGACCGGACACACCCTGAGGCTCCTGCAATTGCCCGCCGCATGGGACACATTCCTGGACAACAACGAACGCGGATCGTCCTGCCTGGGCCCGCTGGCGGGCCTGAAGTCGCGACAGGCGCTCTATTCGGCCACCGTCGATTCACTGAAGGACCCACAGGCCACGACAATCGTGCTGGTCAGTCGTCCGCGCACCGGGGCCCTGACAGAGGCGGGAAGAACTTATAGCGAACTACTGGCCCTTGGAATCTCCAGCCAGCGATTGGTCGTCAACGGCGTACTGCAGTGCGACGGCAGCGACGATCCGGTCGCGGCGCGAATCGCCGGCCTGCAGCAGAAGGCCCTTGAGAATCTGCCGACCGCACTTGCAGACCTGCCCCGCGCCGACATGCCGCTAAGACCATTCGATCTTACCGGTCTTGACGCATTGCGCGCGATTTTCGATCACGGGCCCGCCCCGCTCGCCAAGACCGCGGCGCCGCTCGACGTCGACACCGCCGCCCTGGGCGATCTCGACTCGTTAATCGCACAGTTCGCACAAGCCGGGCGAGGCGTGATCATGACCATGGGCAAAGGCGGAGTGGGAAAGACCACTCTGGCCTCGGCGATTGCGGTCCAACTGGCCCGCACGGGCAAACCGGTCCACTTGACCACCACAGACCCCGCGGCGCACCTGGACCTAACCCTGGGCGGCGAAGTTCCCGGGCTAACGGTCAGCCGAATCGACCCGGCCGCCGAAACGGAAGCCTACAGCCAAGAAGTGCTCGCCACCGCCGGAGCCGACATGGACGCCCAGGCCCGCGAACTGCTCGAAGAGGACCTCCGCTCGCCCTGCACCGAGGAGATCGCAGTCTTCCGGGCGTTCGCCCAGCAGGTTGACGCCGGCGCCGACGGATTCGTCGTTATCGACACCGCGCCGACCGGGCACACGCTGCTCCTGCTTGACGCCACACAGGCTTACCACCGCCAATTGGGAAGCACCCAGGGCCAACTGCCCGAACCGGTAAAACGCCTGCTGCCTCGACTGCGGGATCCCGAATACACCAAAGTTATCGTCATTACGCTGCCCGAGCCCACGCCCGTGCAGGAGGCCTCGGAACTGCAGGATGACCTGCAGCGGGCCGGAATCACGCCGCACGCATGGCTGATCAACCGGAGCCTGACCCCACTGGCGACACAAGACCCCGTTTTGTCGGCCAGGCGGGCCAACGAACTGGCTCACATACAGGCGGTAAAGACCTCCCACGCTCCTGACGGGCGTGCGGTCCTTACGCCCTGGCTGGGCGATCCGCTGAACGAACTGACCCAAAAAGGAAACTAGACATGCCCACATACGAGTACCTCTGCCTGGAATGCGGCGACACTTTCGAACTACAGGCCACGATGGCCGAGAAGACCAAAGGCCTCGATGAAAGCTGCCCGAAGTGCGAAGGAACGCTGACCCAGCAGGTCTACGGGGGCATATCGGTTAGAACCGGCTCCCGAACCAACACTCCCCCACCGGGCGGATGCTGCCCGGGCGGCGGTTGCTGCTGAAAACACGGGGGACCGACAGGCTGTTTGGGGTTGAAGACAATCCCGTTGGCACGCTTGTATTGCACCGCCGTTGTCTTCTAATATTAGCCACGGACGCCAGTTCTCCACGGGCTGGCGCCCGTGGAGAACATGAATGGGGCTCTGGCGGTATTACTTAAACTCCCGGCGTTTCCGACGCCGCCTCATCGCCAATCCGCCGGGCTTCGGAATCGGAGGGCTGGATTCCAATTCGCTGTTCGGTTAGACTTCCGGTCTCATTGAATTGTCCATCCAGCAGAGACCCGAAAGGATACCTGATGAACATCTTACTGATCGGCGGAGGCGGGCGGGAACACGCACTGGCCTGGAAAATGAACCAGTCGCCCCTCTGCGATAATCTCTGGGCCGCGCCGGGGAATCCGGGAATCGCCCAAGACGCCGAGTGCGTCGACATCTCCGTTGACGACACCGAAGCGATACTCGCATTCGCAAAAGAGAACAGCGTGGACCTCGTGGTCATAGGACCCGAAGACCCGCTGGCTGACGGACTCGGCGACGCGGTTCGCGAAGCCGGAATGCTCTGCTTCGGACCGTCGGCACAGGGAGCCAGGATCGAATCGGACAAGGCCTACGCCAAAGAGATGATGAAATCGGCGTCGGTCCCTACGGCGGAAGCCCGCGTGTTCACCAGCCTGACCGCCGCCAAGGACTACGTCCTGTCGCGCGAGCACGGCGTGGTGGTCAAAGCCGCCGGCCTGGCCAAGGGCAAAGGCGTGATCGTGTGCCCCGAACCTTACCAGGCGGTAAAACCGCTTGAAGACATGATGATCAGAAACGCCTTCGGCGACGCCGGCAAGACCGTGCTGGTCGAAGAGATGTTGATCGGACCGGAAGCCACGATCCTGGCGTTGTGCGACGGTAAGAGCATATTCCCGATGGAGCCGCTGCAGGACCACAAACCCATCGGCGACGGCGACACCGGACTGAACACCGGCGGAATGGGCGCCTACAGCCCGGTTCCCATAGTGGACCGCGCCGCCATGGACCGC
>PVBE011041809.1_pt1 | contig 13374 bp, 18 predicted proteins | sample 1631181 | NCBI WGS metagenome assembly PVBE01 (sample SAMN08397723, study PRJNA350692) | Marine metagenome, whole genome shotgun sequencing project. | isolation source: water | place: Pacific Ocean | collected 2012-04
ACTTTCTTTCCTATTCCGAGATCATTGACCGCCTAGACTCTTGCCATCACCTAGAATGGTATTTAGTCACAGATAACCGAGCAGAACGACTAGATCAGTATCAGTTTATCCCTCCGATGAAAGGGGAAGATTTCGGCGAATACCGTCACAACTTATCTTTAAAGCAAGCTCTATCAACTTGCAAACATAGGGGATACAAGACAATTAAACTAGGGTTCTCTCATGAGTATCTAAACTAAGACTGTATATGGCCGGGCGGTTATGAACAACCAAGCTACTCTCGCTCTAATAATAGAGTCTTTAAAGAAGATTTTAAAAAAGAGCTTTTTAACGCTGAACTAGACGGTCCTGGCCTGATGTTAGATCCTAGATATATCTCAGAAGAGATGTTAGAAGTGATAGAAGGGTTAGAGAATTATCCTATTATCGATGAGGACGATCACAGCTTTTTAGAAATCGAGGACCAGGGGGAAGCTTGGGAACATACTTATAGAAATGATTTTATCTCAGCAATTGCAAAGCGGATCGATTCTCTTCTGCTTGATAACGCTGATATGTATGCAGGCGACGAACTGGTCAATGTCTTTGTTGATAATCATGAGAGCAAGTTATCGGACTTATTCAGAGCAGGGATGGAAACAACTAACAGCTACTGGATAGAAGAAAGCCAAGCTGGTTGGTATATTGACATTGAGAGGGTAGTGTCTGGCCTCAGTGATCAAGAGTTAATCGATACGCTGGAAATAGAGACTGCTCAGCTTGCTTGCTGTTAATTGGCCCTTTCAACACGCGGATTTTGAGGTTAGCTTCCTGGTTAGCCTTTTTCTCTTTTTATGTTTTCTGTTTTTTTGTTAGGTGTGGGAGCATATTAGGCGTGAGCTTTTTATACGTAGATTATGATTTAGGGCAGGAGAATAGAGATCCTATGTAATGTTAAGATATATCAATAATATATCAATAAGGGCTGACAAGTTAATAAATAAGGGCTATAATATGGGGGAGAGCAGAGATGTTCTCGCAAAATTCTACCCCCAAAAATCATGTTTTCACTACACATTTTCGAGGCCCTGGCTCGTTTCACAGCTATTTCCTCAGAATTCTTTACCCTGTCCTTCCTCGTCTTTAGTATAAATGTACTACTGACTATTACGGGTAAAGTCTTCAGAGCCGGTACCATCACTGGTAAATTCTACAAAACTCACCTACACCAACACACAGTCCGCCTTCTCAAAATCACGCTTCAGCTAATCGGTCTCTCCTGCTACGCCCTCTACAAGCTCACAGAATACACCTACAATCATCGCCGAGAAATCCTCTCAACACTCAACACCGCACGCCACCAGGTCGGAAACCTGTTTACCTACAAATCACCCGCGCCAGCCACAGCACCAGCACCAGCCACAGCACCAGCTATTCAACCCTTCTACCATCTCGCCACTCAGCTCCAAACCCTCACCAACGCTCAAATTCGCCAGCAATTCTCACTAAAGGCACGCACACGTAAAACTCACCTGATAGCCTACGCACTTGCCACTGTTTGAGCATTGATCTCTTTCACTAATCGCACCCCCCCACCACCCTCCAGACTCACAGCTCAGCCCAGTCCTTTCACCACCAGGAACATTCACCCCTAGACATGACTCACCCCGGTTCATCGCCGGGGTTTTTTTTATGCCTGTGTCCACTGACCAAGGGACATGCCGAGAATCACTGCTATGACTTGCGCAACTGTCGTAAACACAGGTACGCAGCCCTACCCCCAGGCAAGGGATCCTGGGAAACCCTATTACAATGGGGTCAACAGATCAAGAGGTACGTGTAGGAGAGTTATCAGGGTGGATATACTTAATTAGCTGCTTATGATTAATGAAAGTAGAGAAAGGGGGCGGGGGCCGAAGGGGAGGTGAGAGGGTTGGTCATAGCCACCAGGAGATCTACGAGCAGGTCTGTGAGGTAAGGGACATGTTGGTTGTAGGTCAGGCTACGCACAGGATCTGCAGGATCATGGCGGAGCGGCATGGGTTGGCCAGGAGGACAGCTGAGGGGCGGATTGCAGCAGCGAGAAAGATGTTGAAGGACGACGTAAAGACTTTGGATCGGAAGGTTTTAGCTGCGCAGCTTATGGCGACGTACGCTGAGATTTTAAGGAAGGCCCAGGAGAGTAATCAATTAAGTAGTGCATTAGGGGCTGTAGCTGGTATTGCGAGGTTAACAGGGTTAGAGGGAGATAATAAGAATAGGTAAGTAGGATATGGATGGGAACAGGGGCCGGGTTTTTTATAGCCCGGTTTTTTTTTGGGTTATGGGATGTTATAAGAGGTAGGTAGTTAAAGGATTTTAGGGTAATGAGTTTATTGAATCATATTGACGATGGGTTTGTATTAGAGGGTAAGAAGGGTAGTGGGACAAGGAGTGAATTAAAGGATGAGGAGTTATGGGAGAAGATGCGAGAAGGTTTATTAAGTAGTCAGCGGGAGTTTGTAGAAGATGAGGAGCATTTAATTTTAGGGATGTGTGCAGGGTTTGGAGCTGGGAAGACTAGGGCATTATGTTGTAAGGCAGTACGGATGTGTATGCAGAATGTAGGTACTGTTGGGGCAGTATTCGAGCCAACGCATATTTTATTAAGGGACGTATGGATGAGAAGTTTCGATGAATATTTAGAGGAGTATGGGATCGAGCATGATTTTAGGGTTAGTCCACAACCGGAGTATATTGTTTATACAGAGAAGGGTAGTACGACTTTATTGTGTAGGGCTACAGAGACATGGAATAGGATTAGGGGACAGAATCTTAGTTTTATATTAGCTGATGAGATTGATACAAGTCCACAGGAGACAGCACAGAGAGCGGGGGAGATGTTTTTAGCGAGGTTAAGGGGAGGTGATAATCCCCAGTTAGCTGTAGCTAGTACACCGGAGGGTTATAAGTGGATGTATAACACATTTATATCTAATGGTGACAATAAGGATAGGAGGTTAATAAAGGCAAAGACTACAGATAACCCACATTTACCAGAAGGTTTTGTCGATAGCTTGTATCAGAACTATGATAATAATTTAATTGCTAGTTATATCAATGGAGAGTTTACTAATTTAACTGCTACTACTGTTTACTCACATTTCGATAGGGATATCCATTGGACAGATGAGGAAGCGAAGGAAGAGGATAGGATATTTGTCGGGATGGATTTTAATGTAGGTGCATGTTTTTGTATTGCGATGGTCAGGAGGGGAGATGAGTTCCATGTGATCGATGAATTTTATCCAAAGGATACACCAGCAGTTGTAAGGGAATGTACTGATCGATATAAGAAACAATTAGAGGGTAAGAACCTAGTTGCTATACCGGATGCAGCTTCTAAGCAACGGACTACTACTAATGCTAGTGAGAGTGACTTGAGTTTACTTAAGAAGGGTAAGTTAATTGTGAAGGTACAGACTTCTAATCCACAGATATCAGATCGTGTTAATTGTGTTAATGTCTTGTTAATGGCTAATAGGTTAAAGGTTCATAACCGTTGTCAATATTTGATTAAAGCATTTGAGCAGCAAGCGTATGATCGTACTGGTAAGCCAGAGAAGGGTATAGGTGGTAAGGAGGATATATCAGGACCAGCGGATGCGATTGGGTATGCGATTAGCTATTTAGCACCATTGAAGCGATGGTCAGCGGGTGGTTCAACGATCAGGATTTATTGAGTTTATCAGCACCAGTTAACCAAGCCCAGCGAGTACCATATCTGATTGCTTTTACGTTATGTTCATTGGTGTCATGTTTAGCTGCTAATGCTTTTCTGGTAGTTGTACCTTCACGACTTTCTTTACTAAAAAAGGGTGGTGTTAATTTTGCATTGTAGATATCCAGGACTGCTTCATGAGAGAGGTGTTCTTTTTTTTCCCAAGGGTATCGCATGGTTAAGTGTAAAAACGGATGATACAACAAAACCCCCAGTGCGCACTGGAGGCAATGAAGGGCTGGTAAAGCCAATGAGGTGAGTAGTGGGCCTCAGCCGGGACCTCCGAAGATGCCGATCCGGGTTTGGCTTTAATCTCATCAGGGGCATCCGAAGAGGCTTGTCCCGGCTCGACGCTACACAGGCTCTATCACCGGAGTAATTGTGAGCTGCATGGTTAGCTTAGCCTATGATTATGAATAAGCAACGTATGTAAAGTTATGACAACCATCAGCGGCTCTACCTATCCAGGGAGGGGGGTGGTTAATGCGAATTCTTCCCTTGTTAATCTTGGTGGTTTAACTGGTGACGTAACAGAGGGTAGTCCTGCTTCTACTGCTACAGAGGATCCTAGTGCGAGATCTAGTGCTGTATTAGGGATGATGCCTTATTGGGAGCCGATCAATATTTGTGTTGGTGGGACGAATACTATCCGTAGTTACGCTGAGCAGATCATTCCAAGAGAGCCTAGAGAAGACGATGATGCTTATAACAGAAGGATATTCCACGCTACGCTTCCGCCGTTTGTTCAACGTCTTGCCTCACAGGCTGCAGGCACGATTTTACGGAAGGGGATTCACCTTGAGGGAGGCGATCAGGATTACTGGTTGGAATGGTCAAAGGATGTCACTGGTGATGGTACACCGCTTAATGAATTCTGTCGTAAGTCGTTGGTGGAATCGTTGTTATATGGGCATACGTCAATTTTGGTTGATTATTCAGGTGCTAATCCAGCCAGAAGTTTAAGGGAGGAGCGTGATCGAGCGGATAAACCATATCTTGCTTCTGTTAGTGCTCAACAGGTTAAGGGCTGGCGTACTGCTGGTAATAGGGCAGCTGGATCCTTGGAGATGGTTCGATATACCGAGACTGTATCGGTTCCCCGTGGGGAGTTTGGAGAGGAGGTAGTAGATCAGATTAGGGTTTTAAGAGCTGGTAGCTGGGAGGTATGGCGAGATAGTACAGATAGTAAGAATGCTGGTTGGAGTATCCAGGCTGCTGGTAAGACAAGTATTGATGAGATCCCACTGGTAACGGTTTATTCAAATCGGGTTGCTACTTTGATGAGTAAACCACCGTTACTAGAGGTTGCTGAATTAAATATTGCTTATTGTCAACGGTTTTGTGATTATCACCATTCGATCCATGTGGGTAGCCAGCCAATATTGGCGATCAAAGGGTTCGATCCTGAGAGTGATACAGAGCTAGGGACTTCTGTTAACACGGCTGTTTTGTTACCACCAGATGGGGACATTATGTATTGTGAGCCGACTAGCCAGGGATACCAGGCCCAGTTGGAGTGTTTGAAGACACTAGAAAGTCAGATTTCTAGCTTAGGTATTAGTACCCTTGCGAAACAGAATATAACGAATGCTGCAGCGGAGGCCAAGAGGTTAGATCGTATTGATTCTGATTCGATTATGGCAATTATTAGTGAGGATCTACAGAGGGCTGTGAGTGATTTACTAAGGATTGCTGGGAAGTATGCCGGGAAGGAACCACCAGAGGTAACGATTCCGAAGGATTATGAGAACAGGTTGCTGGATGGTAATCAGATTACGGCGATGTTACAGCTGCAGATGCAGAATCAAATTAGTCAGTCTACCTTGTTAAGGATTTTACAGGAGGGAGAAGTTATTCCACCTTATATCGAGATTAACGAGGAGATTTTAAAGACTAAGGATGAGATGGAGCAACAGTTTGACCTGCAGTTAGAGCAAGCTGAGGCACAGCTGAAAGTAGAGAGGGAGAATAATGAAGGGTTAGGAGGGGCTGATACTGGAATGGCTAGTGAGGGTGGCATGAAGGGTAGTCAGACGCTAGAAACACCAATGAGACCAGGGAAACACGCTAGTTAACAATGATCAAGACAAAGGAGGATGAGGAGAAGCTTTTAGCGTTGTTACTGGCTTTAGCGTCCAGGGCTGAACGGATGGTGGCATTTCGTGTGCGACCAGTTTTAGCTGACCAGATGTATAAGATCAGGGATGTTATATTAAGGATGAAGGAGGGTAGTGAGGATATTGATATCAGGTCAGTGGAATGGGTTACGTTAAAGCGGTTGTTACTACAGTATCTACGTCCTGTTAACAATATTTTAAAGGATACATTGTATCAAGAGTTAAGGAAGGTCGGTCCACCCGTGAGGGAGTTAGCAGCTGAGTATCTTGATCTACCAAAACCACCATTGCTACTACGAAGTAAGAAGGACTTAGCTGCAGGAGTTATTGTAATTAACAGGACTTTAGGTGATTTATTAGGAGATGGCAGGCAATTAGGAAGGTTAGCACCAAGGATGACATTAACTATTGATAAAACGGTTGCATTAGGGATTACAGAGAAGGAAGCTACCAAGGTTATAGCAGATAAGATTATTCCACAGGTTAAGCGTGGCGGGACGTTTTATCCAACGATTGCTAAGGGTTCTACTGCTAACGCTATTCTTAATCAAATTACCAATACAACTTCAGGCGCTGTCTGGGATCTGGTCAATGAGGAGTTAAGGGATGTATGGGGTGATCGTGATGTAACAAGTTGGATATGGCAAGCTAGGTTAGATCCTTTAACGTGTCCAGTCTGTGCTCCATTAAATGGTGAGATCTATGAAACTATAGAAGATGTAGAGCAATTACCACCGTTACATCCGAACTGCAGATGTGTTGTAATGCCTAGAGGTTTTAGCTAGACTCATTAGAGTTACGCAAGGCTAATGGCTGTCTGGTATCCGAGTCCATGGTGGAAAAGGCATGAAGCTGATCGAGTAGCGCTTGCAGAAACCCCACACCAGGCAGCAATTGATCAAAAGGATCCAAAGGGTAAGCGTAAGAGATTATCAAAAGAAGATTCAGAATAGGTCGTTAAAATATAAGGATGATACATGCTTGTTTAGCCTTGTATGCAATTAGCTGTCAATTATGCGGCGCCTGTTGGTTCCGTAATACATCTACTGGTGAGATGGTTCATCATTGGGCTACTGGTGCTAAGGGTAAGGTTAATTCCGAACGTGATTTAGCTGGTTTAGTTTGTAATGCCTTAGGTGATGATCGTTGTCTTAATCCAGAACGTGGTTATGTAGGACCAGATCAGGACACATGGGAGAAGCGACGTAAAATTATTGATGAGTTTCCTTTTGACCGTTGGAATGACTAAACAGATTCTTCCTAAGCCCGTGACTTTTACTGCTAAGGCCCAGAGAGCTGGTTGTACTCCTGCTCAATACCAGGCAAGGATTTTATCTGACAAGAACATGCGCGACAATTACGACGCGATCACGATCAGGCAAGCTGAGGCCAGGAAGGCTCTATTGGCATACGGCAGGAGCTACTAGGACCAGGAGCGAGGCACCTTGATATCAGTGGGTTACTGCTTAGCCTTACCGATGTTCAAAGCTAGTATTTCCAGTGCTTTATAGGCTTTCCCAAGGAACTGATCATCCTTTTTGGTAGGTGTCATGGCACAGATCACGGATGCAATGGCATGAATGGCAAATAGATATTCGATGTATTTCATGGCTGGAATGGGGTTCTGATATCAGTCTATGTAGGGCTTAGCAATAGACTATGGGCAGATGAGCCGGATTCTGATGGCATCCACCAACGGTACAGGTAAGAGTCCAGCTGAGATCCTGCGAAAGTGGTTTCCACTAGGTAATGGCAGCAAATGGTCACCAGCACCAGTTGGTCTTGTCGAGGATTTAACCAGTAATGCCGGTGGTGTTGGGAGTGTTTATGACGATACTGCGTTGATTACAAGGGTTAAGAAGAACGAGAGTGATATCAAGGTTCTGGCGAGTCGCCTGAAGGCGATCGAAGGGAAGAAAGGACGTGATTGAGGTGATAGCCGCAGCTGTCGGTGTTGCTTTCGGCGCTTCGCTGCAATCCATTGGTACTGTCAATTCTCGCTATCGAGAGGGTCGTGAAGCTGTAGTGCGTTTAACGCTTGCAGTGGAGACGTTAGCTGATCGATTTGAGGAGATGCATCAGGATATAAAAGTTGATCGTGACAGGTATATTAACAAGATGGGAGCGATGGAAACCCGTTTAACAAAGATTGAGGCACGGTTAGATCAGTTTAGTTAACTGCCAAGGGCATTACGGTTGCGCATTCGGAGATATATTTAGGAGGTAAACCTCTACTTGTTATGTCCGTCGAGGAAACAGGTGTTATTCAGGCCGTGCCGGATACGTCAGATCATGCAGTGCAGATCGATCCTGAGTTGCTCCAGAAGCCAGTACATCCTTCATCAGACTCAGAGGGCAGTGCCACTGAGGAACGATTTAAAGCCAAGACAGCTATAGCGAATTCGCAAGCTAGAAAGGCTAAGGATGAAGCAGCAGCCCTACAGCGAAAAGTTGAAAAGCTAGAAGCTGAAAAGGTTGAATGGCAGAAGGCAGAACAAGCCAAGGTCCGTCGCCAGATGGAGGATGAGGGTCGTACACAGGAACTACTTGAGATTGAACGCAAAGAGCGTAGAGATCTACAAGAGCTGTATTTAAGTGAAACTGCCGACTACCAAAGTAGGCTTAAAGCCAACGAGGAAGCACAGGCAACAGAACGCTTGAAGTCAGCGAGTCTTAGTGCGATCAGTGATTCCAATGTCCATTCGCCTAGCCAGATGTATGAGCTACTGAAATCTCAATTGCGTACAGATGATGAGGGGAATCCAGTGGTGCTTAACTCGGGCGTCGAGCATCCATTGAGTTCTTACCTTGCCAACTTACGGAATTCAGATGAATGGGCTCATAATTTTACGGCTAACGGTGCGCAGGGCATGGGTAGTAATCCAGCATCACCATCAGTTGCTCCAGGGATGGAAAATCCTTATAAAACGGGCAATGTTACAGCGCGGATCCGTTTAGAGGGCGATAACCCGGAACTGGCCAAGCTATTAAAACGCGAGGCGCAGCGTGGGTAATCACGGTAAACCCATTCGTTAACTAGGAGAAAGCTCATCGCAGCTCCATATCAGAATTACTCTGGGGGAACGTTCCTCAGTGATCTTGTTACACGTCCTGAATTTCTCTCATATATTGATGAGCAGATTTACGAAGGATGCAAATGGATTCAATCTGGTGTTGTAACCAGGAATTCAGCTTTGGACTGCCGAAAAGGTGGTGTGAGACTGGAGGTTCCGTTTTTTGAGCCCATTGCTGAAAACGAAGAAATCATCAAGTCTAATGCGACTTGGGGTGAATCAGGCGCTGGTTATCTTACTCCCAAGAAAATCACAGCTGATAGTCAGATTGCCACTATCTTGCATCGTGGCGGTAGCTTTGCAGTTGATGATCTTAGTCGATTCGGATCAGGTGCTGATCCCTATGCGGCAATCGGTGGGTATCTGGCAAGGACAGTATTGAAACTTCGTACTCGTACGGTGCTTGCAATGCTGACTGGTGTGTTTGGTACTGCATTGTCTGCTAACGCAGTTGATGTATCGCAAGCAGGCGCAGGTGCTGCTGAGGCTAACTTCCTTAGTGCTGCCACTGTTATCAAGGGTCAAAACGTACTAGGCGAGCGAGCAACAGATCTTTCTGTTATTGCTATGCATAGTCATGTTTATAACTACCTTCGTCAGGTAGGAGCATTGACCTTCTCCACGTCTGCACTGTCTACTGGTGGTGCTGTTACATGGGGTGGCGGTGGAGTTGGCCTTACTTCTACGGAAGTAGCGAGCTTCATGGGGCTTAATTGTGTTGTTGATGACCTCCTTGCACCGACAATTAATGCCGGTGGTGCTGACCAGTATCCCGTTTACATCATGGGTTCTGGCACAATCATGGAGGGAGTTCAGGCTGACTTCCGAATTGAGGGAGATCGCAACATGCTTAGCCAGCAAGACGTTATGGCATGGAGTCATCATTATCTGATGCATATCATGGGTACGTCTTGGATTTCAGCTAGCGACAACCCCAAGAATATCAAAGGCGGTGCTGATGCTGCGGCTGATTGTCTTGATCAAGCTGCTAACTATGCACTGGCTTATTCCACGTCAAAGCTCATCCCAGCAGTCAAGCTTACAGTGAATTCCCCATTCGCTGCTAACGTTTGATTTAGCTTATTACGGTTACTTAACCGTAGATCTCTGAGCCGTCTTCATTGATTTGGAGGCGGTTTTTCTTTTGTGCCACGCACGTTTGGTAAGTAATGCCCGATGCCAAGATTTTGGAATGTATTCAAGGTTGAATAATCGATTATCTAGACGATCTCCATTGATGTGATTGACTTCCCAGCCATCAGGTCTTTTACCGATAAAGGCTTCCGTTACAAGGGAATGAATAGAACGGACGGTGCGACCAGGGAGTTCAACATGCATAAACCTGTTTTTTAGCCATGGGTTCATGAACTGACCTTTGACCGTCATCCAAGAATTATTCCGTTTTACAGAGCGTGAGAGGCTTCTCACCCTACCGAAATCAGATACCTCATACCTCTCCTGTAGACCTCTGATGGCCCGCCATTGTTCATCCATGAGTGATTCGTGCTTACCAGTTCGGTAACGATAACTTGTCATGCTACGCTTGCGGATGCGAGTGAGAGCTGGGTCGTTCAGGGTGGGCGACCTATTTTTTTGTCTACATAGAATGGTGATAGGGCTTGAGGTTTACTGCATTGATTGGTGTTATCCGTCTTTATGTTGAACCAAGGGCGGGTGTGCCTAAGGGGCATCAGGAGTATTGCCCACCAGTAATAGATGTCACACCAGGAGAGGTTGTAGCAAAGCGCCGAGAGCTAAGGCGTCAAGGTTTTAATGTAATCGCAGTACCATTTTAGTCATGGCTACCCCCGTTCTGGTTGCAACAGTTGGAGGATCTACCTCTAATTCTTATACAACGCTTGTCGAGGCTGATGTTTATGCAGAGAACCAAGCATGGGGTGATACCTGGCTGGCTCTAGCTACAGCAGTAAGTGAAGCATCATTGATCAATGCTACGAAATGGCTGGAGACTTTAGCTTTTCTTGGTACACGTTGTACGCCATCAGTAGATGATGCAGCTAAAGCTCAGGCATTGGCATGGCCCCGTTCCGATCTCAAGTCTGATGGAGTGGCTGCTACTTGTGCTTTTGTTCCATCCAATGTGAAGGCAGCTCAGTTCGAGTTAGCTTATCGAATTAGTCAGGATCCAGATGGGATCATTGGTGGTACTGGCGGCTCAGCTGCAGGAACCTATGTCAGTATGCAGAAATTAGGTGATCTACAGGTTGAGTATAAACAATATACAGGAACAGATGTTAGCAGTTGCGATAACTGTAATGATCCGATCATTATTAACAAGTATCCATGGCTGAAGAATTTACTGAAAGGATATTTAGCCCCTATGGGTTCTAGTCGTGCTCTGTTGCATGTAAGATCATGAGCAATATCGATAATGTATTTGGATCAATAGCAGCTCCCATGATCAAGGAATGGGGTCAGAACGTAGTGTACGTGGGCATTGCGGACCCTGGAGTTTATAACCCTGCTACGGGGCAGGTTACGCAAAATGAGAATAGGGTTAATGTTAAAGCGGTATTAACAGAGCTAAAAGCAGATGAAGTAGGAGGTAATTACCAATCCCAGGACGTGAAGTTAATGATTGATCCAGGTCAATTGCCTAATGTTTTATTGTCAACAGCTGATTACTGGGAATGGCCAGGGCTTCAAGGTGGAACTGTTAGAGCTAAGACTGTAGAGGTTTTAACTTATCGTGGTGATAGTGCTGTATTTTATAGCTGTGTTGTGAGGCCACAATGAGTAGACGTTATAAACGCAATATTGCTCAGCTGTGTCCAGATATTAGGCGTGGTCTTGCATTGGGCTTAAAATTATCAGCACAGGAAATTGTCCTTGAGTTTAAGCAGATTGGACCCTTCTGGACAGGAGATTTTGAGAAGGCATGGATTGTTAATAAAGGTTGGGATAATGAGGTTATAACTGATTTAAAAGGCGAGCCGTATGGTGAGATGACTGCTCCTAAATACGAAGATGGTAATGGTGATCCATCAGGGAGAAAGGATCTGACTGACTTCTTTGTTGAACCGTTGAATCAAGAAACGATTGAAGGTTATAACATTGGAAACAGAATGGAATACAGACGAGTCGCAATGGATCTTGTTCCTGTCAATGATGTTTGGAGATTTGATCATGCTAATGCAACAGCAGAACCAAGATGGTTTGAAAAATACATAAATAATGGAGGGATGGATAAGGCGCTTAAGGTTAATATTAGACTAGGCTTCGCTTCTGTTGCTTCTAATCCGTCTGTTCGGAGTTCAATCCTACAGCAGTATGCTGCAGATGTCCAGAGCTAATCATCATGAGTTATCAAGCAATCAGAGCCGTATTTGAAGTACCTGTTATCAATGCTTTAGCAGCACTAGCCGATCCAGTAGTTGTCTATGTTGATAATCAGGCGTTAACTACCACAGATCCATCAGTTGAATATGCTTTGATGCGTCTTGATTTTGGTAGATCTACAGCTGATGCATTGCAGGATAAGTTAGAGAATATTAGAGGAAGTATTGTGTTTGAGTTTTTTACACCAAAGGATACCGGACCAGCACGGGCGCAAGTGGTTTCAGCTGCAGCTGCTATCGCTTTAAATAATATTGGGTGTACCAATGGTCAACCTGCTGTAGGTGCTTATGGTGTTACTAGAAGTATGGTTGGACCTAACTTTGATTCGTTAGAAGGCAGTCCATTCTTTACAGCAAGGCTGAGCTGTGCCTTCAGTGCTGGTTTTAATTAAACTATAGATACGATCATTGCTTTTGCGCAATGGTTTGACGCCCATTTTGACGCCTGACAAGACGCCCGTCTTCGTCCTACGTTTTTATTTATCATGCCTGTTGCATGTGGGAGCACGGTCCTTAATGGATCTAATGGCTCCGTCGAGTTCAAGCCTTCTGGTACTTCAGTATGTCTAAAAGATTACACTGATTTTCCTCCTGGTGCTGATGTAATTACTGTTCCTTCTAGCCATGGCTTTAAGGTCGGTGATGCAGTCCGGTTCTGGGGAGATCAAGGCGGAGTTATTGATGGTGGTCTAGTTGATAGCAATTCTGGTTCCCTGGCTACTTATCTAATCACTGCTGTAACAGCTACGACTGTATCGGTCTCAACTGATACGACACCACCTGTTCCTGTAGTCCTTGGCACACCAAATCGTGGTGGTACAGGCGCTGCAGATAGTCCAGCTCCAGCTCATATCAACATGAAGTTGGCTGATTACACAACCTGCTGTCACGTCAGGTCATTCTCACTGTCTCTTGATCGTGAGGAGCTTGATACCACTTCCTTGCCTTGTTCAGTAGCGTCTGCTGGTGGCTCAATGGCTCCCTTCAGAACTGCTCAGCCTGGTTTCGCTGATGGATCTGGCAGCATGGAAGTGCTCTTCAGTGAGCAATCAGGAACGATGAATAATCGTCTGATCAATAGTGCC
>PVBE010231465.1_pt1 | contig 13373 bp, 7 predicted proteins | sample 1631181 | NCBI WGS metagenome assembly PVBE01 (sample SAMN08397723, study PRJNA350692) | Marine metagenome, whole genome shotgun sequencing project. | isolation source: water | place: Pacific Ocean | collected 2012-04
CGTCCTTCACCACCGTCATGTCCCGCCCGATGTGCCACGCCTGCACCAACAACGTGCCCGCGTGATCGGCGGTCAGCGGCACCGCCAGATCGGCCTCGCCGTTGCTCAGGGGCACGGTCAGGCTCACGATCGGCTGCCCGTCGCGCACGATGTCTACGAACACCCGGTCCAAACCGCCCGCCGCCCGCACCACGCCCCGCAACGTATCGCCGACCTTCGGCGCGGGGTTCCGCAACGCCAACAGCACGCGCGCGCCCTTCCCGGACGAGAGCGAGGGACTGGCCTCCGCCGTGGCCCCGTTCTTCGCGGCCGCGACCACCTTCATCGAGGTCGACTCGCCGCCCATCACCACCACGCCGGCCAACCCGGCGGCGTCGGTAACACCCCGGGTCTTCTCGTCGCCGTACCGCACGCTCACCGTGGCGCCTTCGACCGGCTTGCCGCTGTCGTCGACGACGATCCCCTCGAGCTTGTCGCCGAGCGTCAGCACGAGGTCGACGTCGTAGTCGCCCCCGTCCACCACTGTCAGGTTGTGCAGTGGTGCCAGCGCCAGGTCGGGGTGCAACGCGCTCACTGCAACGTGTCCGGCGCCGACGTTGTGTATCTCGTAGCGGCCGTCCTTGTCCGTACTGATCGGGTTGGCGGGCCCCACCGAGAACAACACGCGCGACAGATCCAGGTAGACGAAGCCAACCAGCGCGTCCGCAGCTGCTTCGCCGTCGGGTTGGGTCACTCGGCCACTGATGACGGCACCGGCCCGACCGCGCAGCAACACCTCGGCGGTTTGGCCGATGGCGACCGAAATGTCGCGTTGCTGGGCGAGCGCCATGGTCGGCGCGATCGCACTCACCGCCCAACCGTGACCCGGTGGCACTCCGGCGAAGTCAAACTCGCCGGCAGCGTCGGTCTCGACTTCGAACCAACGGAATGACCGAGACGTCAGTTGCGCCAGAATCGAACTCGCCGAGGGACGCAGCACGACCCGCGCACGCTCGACTGGCTCGTCCTTGACGCCGAGCACCTTGCCCTTCACGCGGCCGCCCGGACTGAGCAGGATCGTCACACCCTCGGTCGTCTCGCCTTCGGCGAGGCGAACACCGACAGTGGAACGCGAGAACCACGAACCGGAACGGGCATCGAGGAAGACACGCCCCTTGCCGATTCCAGTCACTTCGAAGGAACCGTCGGCTCCCGACGTGGCGCGCGCGAGGATCTCGGGCGGAGCCGACATCGCGCGCGGCTTCCAGAATCCTCCCTTGACGAAGTCCGTGATGCGGACCTCGAGCTCGGCGAAGGCCGGGTGGCGACTGAGGGCACGCACCTCCACACCGGCAACACCGCGGCCGCCTTCGGCCGTGACGACCCGGCCACGGACGGTGGTTGTGGCCTGCCCCACGACCTCGCGCGAGGAGACCTCCCGGACCGCAGCGGCCGGATCGACCTTGGCCGCGTCGTCGAGCCCGACGCCGGAGATGCCCCCAACGCCTTGCCCGGCCGCGTTCGAGCCAACGTCCGAATCGCCAGTGTCACCGCCCCACTCCAGCAGCAGCCCTGCCAGCAGGGCTGCCGCAACCAGGGCGACGAGGAGCAGGAACTTGTGACCGTTCTTCATGGGTTACACGCCATTGTGCCGGGGAGGGCTGCGGGGACACTCCACCTGTCGGCTTCGGGGGCGGTGGCGGAGCAAGCCTCCTGCCCCATCGGGCACCGGGGTCTGGACGTTCGCGTCGGCGTCCGCACCCACGGCTGGGTCGGGGGTGCCCGGGCCAGCTCCCCAGGCTAGGTGGCCCCCCCCCTGTCGGGGAGTTCAACCCGAGCAATGACGCCACCGTCGGGGCGGGGTTCGAGGGTGATGGTGCCATGCATCGCATCGATATTGCGCTGGCTGATCGCGAGTCCAAGACCCGTTCCGCCTGGCTTGGTCGAGTACGAGGGCTCGAATGCGACTGTCGCGCCCCCTTCTGGCAGGCCAGGCCCGCGGTCACGGACTTCGGCGATCCACCGTTTGCCCTCCACCCGGGCGGTCACCTCGACCAGGCCCCCGTCCAGACTTGCTTCGAGCGCGTTCTGGATCAGGTTGACGAGCACCTGCTGCACACGTAGCGCGCTGCCGGTCAACTCGGCCCCGGCAGCGCCGCCTTCGATCGTCACGCGCTTGCCGTCTGCACGCGCGGTGGAGTAGAGCCGGGCGAGCTCTTGCAGCACATCGGCGACCTGGAAGCGTTCCTTCTCTTTCAACGGCATCGACGCCTCGGCGAAGGCGTTGAAGTCGCCGACGATGCGGCGCAGCGCATCAACCTGTCGCAAGATGACGTCGGCAGACTGTTGACCCCGCTGCCGCTCGTCGTCACCGGGTGCCGCCTTGCGCAGCAGCCGCTGTAGCAACTCGGCGTGCAACCGCACTGGTTGCAGAGGGTTCTTGATCTCGTGCGCGACCTGGCGCGCCATCTTGGTCCAAGCTCGATCACGTTCGGCGACCTTGAGCCGCTCGCGCTCGTCGGCGAGTTGCGCCGCCATCGCGTTGAGCGCTTCCGCCAGCTTGCGCGTCTCGCGCGACCCGGTCTCCTCGGCGCGCGCGCCCAGATCGCCGGCACCCAGCTCCTCCGTCACTCGTTCCAGCTTGGCCAGCGGGCGGGTCGAAGCGAGCGACAGAGTCGTTGCGATACCGAGGGTGGCGCCGAGCACGGCCAGGACGAGAACCAGGAACGGGAAGAGTACGGCGCTCACCTTCCCGAACACGTCAGCGCTGTCCGCGGACACCCCGACTCGCCAGGGCAAGCCATGCGCATCGATGCGTTCGGTCTCCGCGACGCGATCTGTCGGCGCCGCGTCGGGGACCGGCATGCCAATCCGAGTTCGAACCGTGTGCAGCAGGAAGCGAGAGTCACCGGCGAGCCATACCATGCCGCTCGGCATGCGACCCGCGTTAGCAATGATGCTGCGCGATTCCTCGATCACGTCCTGCACGTGGCTGAACGGGAGCAAGCTGACGAAGGCGCCGAGGAGGCGATCCGTGTCGTCGCGCATCGGCGCCACTAGCGGCAGTACGTAACGCGACGGGTCGCGCGGGTCCGACACGCTGACGCGGAAGGGGTCCGGCGTCGGCGCCCAGAACCGCGATGAACCCTCACGCGCGCCGGCGAGCCACTTCGACCAGGGCTCTCTGGTCGCGACGTTGCCGCTCGTCAACCCACCATCGGCATCGAACAGCACCTCGCCGTCGGCCGCGATCAGCGTCAGGTGGCCGAGTTGCGACAACCTATCCCACGTACGCAACCGCCAGGCCTCGAACTCGGAGGTGCCACGATCGCCAAGGAAACGCCCTCGCACCTCCGTGCTCTGGGAAACGAACTCTGCCAGCGCCGCCATCTTGCCAAGCCAGGTACCGATGCGATCGCCGGTCGCCCGAGCCTGGGCCTGGAGCACATGGCGACCCAGCGTGTCGACGAGTGCGCTGCGCAGCATCGAGCTGCCCACGAAGTAGAACACCACGAAGGGCACGAGCACCCCGACCGTCAAGCCGAGCAACAAGCGCGCTCGCAGCGTCAATACAGCGGTGTTCTGGTCGCGTGGCCGCATCCCAGCTAGTAAACGTACACACTTGGGCCCCGCCCCGATCAAGCAGAACACGCCACTCCCGATTCTCGCGCTGCTGTTCGGCCTCGGCGGACTGTGCATGTATCGCCCGGTCTGGTCCATGGACTTCGGGATGCACCTGGCATCCGGGCGATGGATGGTCGAGCACCAAACGGTCGCCACCACCGATGTCCTGACCTTCACGGTCGCAGGCGAGCCGCGCATTGTCCACGAGTGGCTGGCGCGAGTCCTACTCGCGCTCGGCGACGGCGCGTTCGGCATCGAAGGGCTCAAGATCGCAGCGGCGGTGTTGTGCGGCACAGCGGTCGCCGTGTTCGGGCACGCCATGCGCCGGCGTGGAATGTCACTCGGTGGCGCGGTCGCCGCCTGTCTGCTCATCGTCTGGCTGTTCGAGTCGCGCTTCCGACTACGCCCACACCTCGTCACCTTCCTGGGCGCAGCCGTGTTGTTGGCACAACCTCCCCTGCCCTGGAGTCGACTCCGCACGACCCTTGGCACGCTGTTCTTCGTCGTCTGGGTCAACTGCCACGGTGGCTGGATCCTGGTCCCGCTCCACTTGGCATGCCTGAGCGGCCTCGCGCTGGTGCGCCGCGAACCGTGGCGCCTGCCGGCCGTGGCCATGGTCGGGGCCGCGCTCGTGAGCCTCGTCAATCCACGCGGCTGGCTCCTGCCGCTCAGCGCGGTTCGGGTCTCCGAGGTCAGCGACCTCATCCCGGAATGGGCGTCCGCCTTCGCGCTCGGTGGTGACTTCCGGGCAAAGGCCGTCGTAGCCGCCCTGCTGGTGCTGTTCTCGGCGCGGGCAGTGCTCGAGCGTCATCGCACGACGCATGAACTCGCACCGCTTTTGTGGACACAGCCGCTCGGATTGCTGTCGCAGCGCTTTCTGTTCCTGCAGCCCGCTGCCCTTCCGATGCTGGGACGGACCGTCGGACACCGAGTCACTTCGACGCTCGGACTCGGTTGCCTGATCCCGGTGCTGCTCATCACGCAGGGATTGCGCTGGTCGACGCTGGCACGTACGCACAAGGGACCATTTGCGTCCTGGGCTCCCGATCGCTTTCCGGAGTCCTGTGCCACTTGGCTCCGCCAGAACCGGGCGACTGAGGTCATCTCTCCAGCCCCCTGGAGCGGCTATCTGCTGGCCGAGGTGCCCGGCGTGCGCGTAGCGATAGACGGCCGCGTCGAGCTGTTCGGCCGCAGCCGTGCCGAAGCCGTGAGCGAACTGTTCGCTCGGCCCGGCGCCGACTGGCCAGCGTGGTTCGACGCGCCGCTCGCGGTTCTGCCACGTAACTTCCAGCACGACTTCCTGAAGCGCAACTTTTCGCTTGTGCATGTCGGCAAGCTCGCAGTCGTGTGGCAGCGGCGCTGAGTTACCATGGCGCGCATGGACATCCGCGATTCGGTCCTGGCGATGGTTGGCGGCACGCCCATGGTGCAGCTTTCGCGCGTCGGGCGTGATTTACCTTGTGAGTTGCTCGGCAAATGCGAGTTCATGAACCCGGGCGGTTCGGTCAAGGACCGCATCGGCGTGCGCATGCTGCTAGATGCCGAGGCCGCCGGCCGCATCAAGCCCGGCGACACGCTGATCGAGCCGACCTCCGGCAACACCGGTATCGGCCTCGCACTGGCCGCAGCGGTCAGGGGCTATCGCATGGTCATCACCATGCCCGAGAAGATGAGCCGGGAAAAACAGGTCGTGCTCGAGGCGCTCGGCGCCGAGATCATCCGAACGCCGACCGAAGCGTCGTCGGGCTCACCCGAGAGCCACATCGGCGTCGCGCAGCGCCTGCACGAAGTGATCCCGAACTCGCATATCCTCGACCAGTACTCCAACGCGTCGAACCCGGACGCGCACGAACAGACCACTGGGCGTGAGATCCTCGAACAATGCGACGGGCGCATCGACGCGTTGGTCATGACCGCCGGCACAGGCGGCACGCTGACGGGTGTCGCCCGCGCCATCAAGAAGGGCTGCCCCGACTGCCAGGTCATCGGCGTCGATCCCGAGGGCTCGATCCTCGCTGGCCCTGGAGAGATCCAGTCCTACAAGGTCGAAGGCATCGGCTACGACTTCATCCCGGACGTGCTCGATCTCAGCCTCGTCGACCGCTGGATCAAGAGCAACGACGCCGACTCGTTCCGCATGGCGCGCCAGCTCATCCGCCAGGAGGGCCTGCTCGTCGGCGGCTCGGCCGGCTCGGCCGTGTGGGCAGCGATGCAGGTCGCCAGGGACATGCTACCAGGTCAACGCATCGTGACGATCCTGCCAGATTCCGTGCGCAACTATCTGACCAAGTTCGTCGACGACCGCTGGATGCGCGAGAACGGCTTCACCGCGCCCGACTGGGCGGTCGGTACCATCGGCGACGTGATCCGCGCGTTGCCGCCCAAGCAGGTGATCACGATCGAGTTGTCCGAACCGCTCGGGGAAGCCGTGCGAGTGTTCCGTGAGCGCGGCATCTCGCAGCTACCAGTGACCGACGGTGGGCGCTTGGCCGGCATCCTGACCGAGTCGGACGTGCTGCACCTCGTGGTCGAGGGCCGCGCCAACAACGACTCGGCCATCGCCGAAATCATGGCACGCACGGTAACGACCTTGGAAGTGCACGCCAACGCGAGCCAGTTGCCGGAGCTGTTCGACCGCGGCGAGATCGCAATCGTCGTCGACGGCGACAACACGGTCCAGGGCATCCTGACCAAGGTCGACCTCATCGACTACCTGACCAAGAGCGCCTCGACGACCGAGTAACGCAACGTCTCTACGACACCGTCACTGTCACCATGTCCGGCCCGACGGCGAAGCGGACGATCTTGCCGCGAGTCGACCGAAGCCCAGCCGCACGACGTCTTGTACGCGCGAAGACCGCCGGCGACACAACGCCGTGGCCCGCGCTTCGTTCAACGCAGAGCGTATTTGCGCAGCTTGCGTTGCAGGCTGCGGCGGTGGATGCCGAGTTGCCGAGCCGCCTCGGAGATGTTGCCGACGCAGTCCGAGAGGATGCGGTTGATGTACTCCCACCCGGCGCGCGCGAGTGAAGGAACTTCGTAGCTCGGCGCTTCCGGCGCGAGCGACGGTGCAGCGCGCATCGGCGTGCGCTGAGGGCCCGGGACATCTGCAATGCGCCCGGCGACCACCCCAACTAGACTTGCGCGCAAGAACCGCTGGACGTACGGACCGAAGCAAGCGACTCGCAGGTGTGCCCGCTGGTCTCGATCTTCGGCTGGCTGCGAGCACGTCAGAGCGGTGACGCCGGGTCAGGGCACAGCGGTATCGGCCAGACTACGTCCGGGGTCGGCGACGCTAGCGACGCCCGCGGAACGGGTCCGCAAACCGGCGATCCGTCGTGAAGGCGGAATCCGTCAACGTCTTCAAGAAGGCGACGAGCGCCTTTCGCTCGCGACTCGTGAATCCGCCTGTCCTGCGGAACCGGCGACCGTAGTGCCGGACGACGGCATCGAGGTCCTTGAAACGCCCATCGTGCATGTAGGGCGCCGTCAACTCGACGTTGCGCAGGGATGGCGACTTGAACCGACCACGGTCAGCCGAGTCCTTGGTCACGGCCTCGATCCCCGGATCATCGCGCTTGCCGGTCTCGAGTCGATTGTCGGTCGGCGAACGACCAAAGAAGAGAGCGTTGGCGCTGCTCCCTCGCTGCCCGAAACCACGACGACCGCCCCGCCCGCCGCTCATGTGACAGCCGGCACACGAGCCGCGTTCGCCTCTGACACCCGGTGAACCCTGCCCAAAGAACAGAGCCTTGCCGCGGTTCTCGATGGCAGAGAAGTTGGGGAAGGGATCCTCGATCGCGCTCACCTCGCGCAACCCCGCGTCGAACCTCGAGCCGAACGAAACGAGCGACCTCACGAACTGCGCCAACGCATTGGCAATGCGCGGCACCGTCACGTCGCCATCGCCGAAGGCCTGCTTCATGAGGTGGCGATAGCCTGCGTCGCTACGAAGCCGCGCAACGAGCGTGTCGAGATCAAGCCCCATCTCGAGCTTGTCCTGGATCGGCATCAGCACCTGCTCTTCGAGCGTGGCGGCGCGTTCATCCCAGAAGAAACGACCGCGCGCGTAGTAGCGCGCGTTGACGAGGCTCGGTGCGTTGCGCTTACCCTGCTGACCGCGGAAGCCCCTACTCACCCGTCGCGGGTCGGCAAAGGCGTACTTCTGCATGTGGCACGACGCACACGAGATACGCCGATTCTTGGACAGTCGTTTGTCGTAGAAAAGCACCCGCCCAAGCGTCGCGCCGTGGTCCGTGATCGGGTTATTGGCGGGTGTGTTGTCGGCACGTTGAGCGAACCGGCGAGAGGCCCGGGGCACATCACCTCTTCGCGAGTAGCGCTCAACTCGCAGCGACAACTCAAAGCTGGGCCGCCGCTGCGCCGAAGCCGCAGCGGCGACCAGGCAGACGACGGCGAGATAGAGCGGAACGCGCATCTCTGAGGAATATCGGCTCGAGGCCTTACGCAACCCTAGAGTTCACCTGCCAGCGCGCCTCACGCTCAGTGCGACGGGCTTGTCGTTGCGCAACACGCTCAACGGCACGCGATCGCCCGGGTGCCAGTCGATTCGGACACCACGGCGACCGCGTCGCTCGCAAACGAGTGTCCGCAGTCGGACAGGTCTGGTCGGTTGGCAGTCCGTTCATGGGAAGTGCTCGGCCAGACAGAGTCCAGGGAACTGCTACAACCCAAAACCGCCTTGCTCCGCGCTGCCCGGCCCCCAATCCTGTGCCCCCGTCCCGCAGAGACTGTCGCCTTGTCTGACCGCCCCAAGAGCTGGATCGCCGATGTCTTCCAGACCCGCTATCGCGAGGTCACGGTATCGGCGGTCGTCTTCGGCATCCTGATAGGCCTCGTGATGAACGCTGCCATCACGTACTCGGGGCTGAAGATCGGCTTCACCCTCGGCGGCAGCGCGATCGCTGCGGTGCTCGGCTGGGGCGTGCTGCGTGGCCTGCTCAAGAAGGGCACGATCATCGAGAACAACATCGCGCAGACGATCGCGTCGTCGGTGAACACCTCGAACTCAGGCGTCATCTTCACGGTGCCGGTGCTGTTCCTGGTCGGCCTGCACACGGAAGTGCCGGTGCTGTGGCTCATCGTCGCCTGCATGGCCGGCGCGATCCTCGGCGTCGCCTTCATCATCCCGACGCGCAAGCAGATGATCGACTTCGACCGCCTGCGCTTCCCCACCGGCACCGCAGTGGCCGCAGTGTTGCGGTCACCGGGCGAAGGCGTGCGCAAGGCCTACGTGCTGGTCGGCGGCATCGCACTTTCGATGCTCATCTTCTTCTTCACCGAGGCACCGTCGATCGGCCTCAAGGGCTGGGGCTATGGCAGCCTCGGCATCGCAGGAGTCAGCGACCACATCGTCGATGTCGGCCAGTGGCTGCGCGGCCTCGGTTGGCCGGCTTCGATGGAGCTCAAGTGGGCGATCGCGCCGTTCGCGGTCGGTGCCGGGTTCATTACCGGCGCACCCGGACTCGTCGTGCTGGCCGGCGGCGTCCTCGCCTACCACATCATCACGCCGATCGCCTTCTCCCAGGGTTGGATTCCGGCCGACATCACGGCCGAAGCGGCCGGCGGATGGGCGCGCAACAACATGAACCGGCCCATCGGCATCGGTCTCTTGATGGGCGGCGCGTTGATGGGGCTGATCTTCGCCTTCCCGGCAATCGGAGCTGCGCTCAAGAGCATGCGCAAGGCGGGCGCATCCGGCAAAGCGCGCGAGGAACTGCCGCTGGGCATCCTCTACGCCGCGGTGGTCGCGGCCTTCATCCTGCTGTTCTTCGCAGCGCGCGCGACGCTTGCCGACAGCAACGTCGTCCAGGCAGCGGTCATTGCCGGCGTGGGGACGGCGTGGATCTGGTTCGCGGGCATCGTCATCGCGCAGTGCACAGGCATGACCGACTGGAGCCCGATCAGCGGCATGGCGCTCCTGACCGTCATGATCTGCCTGCTGTTGGCCAACAACCAGGTCGTTCCTGCAGTGCTGATCGGCGCTGCCGTCTGCGTGGCGATCACGCTGTGCGCCGACATGATGCAGGACCTCAAGACCGGCCACATGGTCGGCGGCCTACCGATTCGCCAGCAGTTCCTCGAACTGAGCGTGGTCTGGATCGGGCCAATCATGGCGATCGGGGTCGTGTATCTGCTCGCCAACGCCAACTTCGCGCGCTTCGGTGAGTACTTCGCTGGCAACACCGACACGCCCGCGGCCCAGGCCGCGGCGCTCGAAGGTGCGATCAACGGCATCCGCGGCGGCGACGCACCCGTGCACCTGTTCGGCATGGGCGGACTGATGGGCGCGGTGCTCAGCATGTCGACCATCTCGGGCCTCGGCGTTCTCGTCGGCCTGTCGATGTATTTGCCGCTCGCATACCTCTTGCCGTACGGCCTCGGTTGCTTGATTCAGATGTTCTGCAAGCAGACCAAGGGCACGGCCTGGACAGAGAGCTGGGGTGTCCCGTTCGCCGCGGGACTCCTCGTGGGTGAAGGCCTGCTCGGTGTCATCTTCGCCGCGGTTCAGGTTCTCGGCAGCGGAGGCTAATCATGAAATCACTGGGAAGTCTCCTGCTAATCGTTGGCACTGCCTTGGCGGGCATCGGCGCGGCCAACACCGAGAAGGCCTCGCGCTCGCTGCCGTTGACCGACCAGAGCAAGCTCACCGGTGAGTTCCTCTTCGATCACCTTCGTGCCGACGACAGCTCCTCAGTCAAGGCGAACACCGCCCTGACTGCACAGCACATACAGGCAATGTTGGCCGCAGGCATCGAGACCGTGCAGGTCGTTCGTGGTTCACAAGAGTCCGCCGGCGGCGCACTCGGTCGCGTACTCACCAAGACCGTGCAAGTGCCCGGAAAGATCATCGTCGCACGCGGTACAGAGCTCACCGCCGAGGCCGTAGCCAAGCTGCGCGACGCAAAGCTCGACACCGTCACGGTGAAGGTGCCGCCGCGCGACAAGGAAACAGTGTCGCTCGACAAAGCCGCTGGGCGCGTGTTGGCGAAGCCGGTCGAGATCGGCAAGAAGAAGCGCGAGTTCAAGGCGGGTGACACGCTGACCCTCAAACGCTTCGCGCAGCTTCGCGGCCGCGCCGCAACGGTCACCGTCCACGACAGGGACGGCAAGACGATGAGTCTGGCCGAGGCCATGAGGAAGGTCCCGCCGCCGGAGAAGGAGACCATCCAGCTGAGCAACGGAGCCATCGTCGCACGCACTCCCCCACTGAAGCTGCCGTCACTCGAACTCGCAGCCGACCTCGAGCACGAGGACGCCGACCTGCTGCCAGCGGGTCGCTTCATCGACCAACCGGCGCTGGACGGTTTGACCAAGGCGGGCGTCACTAGCGTTGAGGTGAAGATCTCGGGCAAGTTCGCCTTCGCAGGCTGGGCACTCTCCTGGATGTTCGTCATGGGCATCGCCGTCATGGGCATCGGCGTGTTCGTCAGCCGGAGCAGCACTCGGGGGGCTGCGACCGACGGCTCGGCCGAGTCGGAAGTCATGACCGCGGCAGCGATACGCTCGCACCTCGAAGCGATGACCAGAGCAGTCGAGGCTCTGGCCGCGCAAGCGGACAGCATGGAATGCGAGCAGATTCACACGCAGCTCGATCCGTTGTTCGTCCGCTACGGCCAGCCCTTCATCGACCACCGCGAGGTGCTCCGCTCGGCTTTCGGCGGCGTCGGATTCGCGCACATCATGGGACCGTTCGCGAGCGCCGAACGCCGACTGAACCGCGCATGGTCCGCCGCAGTTGACGGCTACGTCGACGAAGCTCGTGAGCAAGTCGCCGCGGCGGGGCCATATCTGCACGAGACACTCGATGCGTTCCCGGAAACGTAGCAAGACGTTGCGATGAGCCGGCGCCCCCCCACCGGCGGAACCGGCTGACAAACCACCGCCGGACCTGAAGGGCACCACGATGCACTTCTCGCTCGTGCAGGATCTGACCAGTTGGCTGTTCGCCTCGACGCCGGTGGACGTGCTGTTCGCTCAGTAAGGGATCCCGCAACAAACGGTCCCGCACCGAGTCGCACTGCCATCGCGGGGTACGGCGCACGCGGCGCTTGGTGTAGGCTCCGACGCATCGTGGTAGCACCCCGTCCGCGCCGGTGAAGGAGTCGTCGGTGAACATTCAGCAGCGCGTTGTCGGCGCGATCCTTGCCGCACTGTTGCTGCTCTGCGCCGGCCACACGGCGCTGCGACTCAAAGAGGGCCTGGGGCACGCGTGGCCGGCGCCGCTCGAGGTTCCGAAGTTCGCGTGGCTCGTGGATCACCTCGAAGGCCACGACACCCTCGGCCTCGAACTCGTCGATGTTCAGCTCGCCGCCGCCAACATCGAACCGCAACGGGCCCTCTACCGCGCGCAGCAGGCCGTCGCTCCAACGTGGATCCTGCGTCGACCCGCCGCCGTCTCGCTGGTCGTCTACGCACACAGCTTGGCGCAGCCGGACATCCGCACACGCCTGTCGGCGCGCGGCTACGAGGATGTCCGCTTCGGCCCGACGCCGGGCATCGCGCTCGCGTCAAAGGCAGAGCTGACCGCGCGCGACCGGACCTTGGCGCCACCGGCGGCGCTTTGGCGAACTCTGCTCGCGCTCGCCGCGATGACCCTGCCAGCGGTCCTCCTGCTGCGCAGGCGCGGGCGCGCCGGCTGGCTCATGCTGCTGGCCCTACCCTGCCTGCTGGCCGTCGGCTCGGCGATTGCCGATCTCACGCCTGATCCAGTGCCGTGGACCGCGGCGTTGTTCGCCACATCTTGCGCGGCGTGGTTTCTGCTGATCGCACCGCTCGGCGAGGACCAGAACCCGAAGCCGCCCGGGCCTCGGTGGCCAATGCTCACCCTCGTGATCGTGGCGCTGGTCGCAATCGCGCTGACGTGTGGCCAGATGCCGGAAGGGGATTGGGACGCACAGGCCATGTATCACACTCGGGCACGCTTCATCATCACTGAGGAAGCGTTCGCGCGCGCCTTCGCCGACATCGAAGGTGCGCGCGAGCTACACCCCGACTATCCGCCGCTGATTCCGTTCGCGGTCGCAGGCGGATGGCGATTGGCTGGCGGCGTGACACCGCTCGTCGCGATCTGGGTCCAGCTATGCTTCCTGTTCGGCATGTCCGGACTGTTCGTCCGTGCCGCACGACCGCTCGGAGGCCTTGTCAGCATCGCGGGTGCAGCACTACTCCTCGCCTCGCCGCGCCTTTTTGATCGCGTCGCTGCGCAGGAATGCGACCTTGCACTCGGTTGTCTGGTCGGCGCCGGGGTCGTCCTCTTGCTCGAGCATCGAGGGGCACGGACAGCTCGCACGTCGGCGGTGCTCGGCGTGTTGGCCGGCTGGGCGCTGTTGACCAAGAACGAAGCCAGCCTGATCGTGCTGGTCGCGTCCGCACTCCTGCTTCTATCCCTCTTGCGGGAACGACAGCGGACTCCAGCACAACGACTACGCACACTGACCGCGTTCGCCGACGGTCTTGCCCCAGGCTTGTTGCTGCTGGTTGCGTTCAAGCAACTCGCACCGCCGAACGACCTCGTGCACGGCTTCGACGCCGGTCTCGCCTCACTTGAGCGCGCCGCGACCATCGCCACCGAGTTCGCTCGACTGGCCTGGCAACCGAAAGAGTTCAAGAGCGTGTTCGCCGTGCTCGCGTTGCCCGCAATCTGCCTTGCCATCGTCGGTTTGCGCTTCCTCGTCTTTGGAGGCGAGCGGCGTCATCAACCTGCTGGCCTGGTTGCCATTGCGCTCTTCGTCGTGTTCGCGGTCGCC
>PVBE010339260.1_pt1 | contig 13373 bp, 13 predicted proteins | sample 1631181 | NCBI WGS metagenome assembly PVBE01 (sample SAMN08397723, study PRJNA350692) | Marine metagenome, whole genome shotgun sequencing project. | isolation source: water | place: Pacific Ocean | collected 2012-04
CTGTCCTTGTTTCGACCCAGAAGAGGCGCTTTGCACTCCTCACACTGATCAAAGATAAAAAAATGCTGCCTGACTTGCCGATCGATTAGGGCGCTCTGTCAACTGTCCTTCAATCAGGTACCGCTTTAGGGCCTGAAGGGAATCACCGTGAGGCGGATCGGACCGCCTTGCCGATTCAGGCGACCTCTGCGCGGGGCTGAAGGAGGCTTGGGCCGGCTGGCGGTGAAGATCAGATTCTTCTTGAAAGGCTTGGCCTTACTGGCCTTTATCAGAGTATTGATCGGCGTTGTGTTAGCGAAATACACATGGCTCAAGGTGCGTCCTTTGTAGCTGCGGCGTTCGAGCGACCAACCCGGCTCAAGCGTCAATTTCACAAAGGCGTTCTTGTCCCTGCGCACATTGTTCGCACGAGCCACCGTGGTGCTGTCGCCTTGGACTGAGTCCATCGCCTGCAAGGCCAGTCCGTTTCTGCTCTGTTTCAGGCCCAGGCGATAGCGCTTGTCGGCATCCTTTCCGGAGGTGCGCAGCGAGTATCCGTTGCTGTCTAGGTAGCGGCTGCAGATTCCCGTGAAATCGAAGCTGTTCAGTGAAGGGTTCATCAGGCCGTCCTGACGTTCCTCCCAGCAGAGGGGTCTGGCTTTGATCTGTTCCAGCAGCAGAAGCTTCCAGCGATCCCGGCCCACGGCCTGGGCCAGGATCGCGAAACGTTCTTCCTGAAGAGGACTGCTGTCAAAGAGTGCCCGGGTCCATCCAGGCATGCTTCCGGCGATGGCCGCCAGCCCCACTGCAGCAGCACTCAGCGCAGCTTTGCGGAAGTAGGTTCGGCCCATGGCCCAGCCCTCCTGGGTATTCAAGAACCGTGTTGTACCGAAGAAGGCGTGGGGTGACCAATGGCTGAGTCTGATCAGAGAGGCCGGGTTGTGGCGGCTGCCACCGATGGAGCCTGCAGCGGTAATCCCGGTCCAGGGGGCTGGGGAGCCCTGATCCGTTTTGAGGACGGCAGTGTGGAGGAGTTCGGAGGCGCTGACCCCGCCACCACCAACAACCGCATGGAGCTTCAGGCGGCGCTTGCGATGCTTGAAAGGCTGGCCGAGCTGCCTCGTCATCCCGATCTCACCCTGCGGACCGACAGCAAATACCTGATCGATGGTCTGGGGTCCTGGATGGCGGGATGGAAACGCAAGGGTTGGAAAACCGCTGCGGGTAAACCAGTGCTCAATCAGGACCTCTGGCAGGCCCTCGACGCTGCGCGCTTGTCCGATGTGCCGCTCACCTATGTGAAAGGACACAGCGGAGACCCGGATAACGATCGGGTGGATCAAATCGCCGTGGCTTTCTCGAAGGGGACCTCGCCACAGCTGGGTCGAGCCTCTCAATCTGCTCCTTCAAAGGCCGGGAACTTCGCAGATGGTTCTCTGGAGCAGGCAGACGATGTCGCCCCGGAATCGTTGCAGCAGCTGCTCACCCGTCTTGAGCTGGCTGATCGTCTTGCTGCTGGTGGATATGCCCTGTCGTTGGTCGAACTGGCTCAGCTGGTGGAGCAACCACTGACCCGTCTGGCTGAGCGTCAACAGGCATGGTGCTGGCGCGACTGGATGGTTGAACCGGCGGAAGGCGACTGCTGGAGGCTGCGCCGCGCCGAGGCAGGATCGAGATAGATCGAGGAACCCAGATGACCCAGCCGTCATCGTCCGGGGTGATGTCCACCGCAGGTTTCTATCGGCGCTGGCTTGGACCAGTGCTCGCCAAGGATGAAGGAGTGGATGCTGAACAGCTCAGCCGTACGGCCCTGCAGGCGCTTGGACAGCTCAGTCTTCGCCGGCAGTGGCCGGGTCTGTCCGGTGTGCTGAATGGTGTGGCCGCTGAGCTGACGCGCCGGGATCTGCGCCTGGAGCAGGTGTTGTTTGGATGTCGTTTCAGCAATCCCCTTGGCCTTGCAGCCGGTTTCGACAAAAACGGAGTTGCCGCCGGGGTCTGGGATCGTTTTGGTTTCGGGTTTGCCGAAGTCGGCACCGTCACCTGGCATGGCCAGCCCGGCAACCCACGGCCGCGGCTGTTTCGCCTGGCCCAGGAACGTGCGGCGCTCAACCGCATGGGTTTCAACAACAAAGGTGCTGAGGAGCTGCGCCGCACTCTCGAGAGACAGGCCCTGCCGCCTCGCGGTCAGCGGCCAGCCGTGCTGGGGATCAATCTGGGTAAATCGAAGGTGACGCCATTGGAGCTGGCCTCCGATGACTATGCCTCCTCGTTGGAACTGCTGGCGCCACTGGCCGACTATGCGGTGATCAATGTCAGTTCGCCGAACACGCCTGGTCTGCGCGATCTGCAGGATGCCACTCAGCTGCGTCGACTGGTGGAACGCTTGCGCAGGCTGCCGGGCTGCCCGCCCCTGCTGGTGAAGATCGCACCTGATCTTGAAGATGACGCCATCGATGGCATCGCCCGCCTGGCCTATCAGGAGGGGCTTGCCGGTGTCATCGCTGTCAACACCAGCCTCGATCGCCTTGGGCTCGGGCAGAGGGTGCTGAGTCAGACCGGCCGCAGCCTTGCTGAGGAGGCGGGCGGCCTCAGCGGTGATCCGTTGAGAAAACGGGCTTTGGAGGTGCTCCGGCGCTTGCGCGCCACCGCCGGCCCTGCTCTGCCGCTCGTGGGGGTTGGTGGCATCAGTACGCCAGAGGCCGCCTGGGAGCGAATCGCCGCTGGAGCATCTCTGGTTCAGCTCTACACCGGTTGGATTTTTGAGGGGCCTGATCTGGTGCCCCGTGTGCTGGAAGGGCTGATGAACCAGCTGGATCGTCATGGGATCCGTCACATCAGTGAAGCGGTTGGTAGCGGCGCCCCCTGGCACTAGTCGATACCCTTCTTTGAGAGTCGCAGTACCCACTGGTCTGGAGTTGCATCGTGGGGCTGGCTGAACTGCGAGATCGTTTCCCCGTCCTGGATACCTGTCTGGTGCAGGTTCAGGCTCTGCTGGATCCACGCCGGGTGGTGCTTGCGCCGGAGGATCAGGCACTCCATCTGGCCTGGCGGACGCAGGATCGTTGGGAGATGGCCACCATCGATTTGCCGCCGGATCTGTGTCGCTCCGGCCAGCCCCTCAATCACCAGGTGCTTGGAGAGACGATCGCTGACCTGCTGCTTGAGAAAGGATTCAGCCTTCCCCAGGTGGACATTGAGCTGTTGCTGCCTCTTTCCAGCTGCGAGTGGCGTTTGCTTGAGGGCGCCGCAGCGACTGCGCTGAGCTGTGGCGATGACCTGCGGGTGCTGCAGCCTGAACTCGTCTGGTCATTGAGTTTGCAGGACTGTTACCTGGATATCCTCACCCTGCAGCAAAGCGATTCGGCTCTGGTGGTGGGAACCGAACGGCAGCTTCTGCAGGCCTGGGTCGACACATTGCAAGAGGCCGATCTGCGATTGCGCCGTGCTGAATGGCTGTTGTCAGCGGCTTGGCGTGGTTTGTTCGACGGCCACGCTGGAGCGGATCAGCGACTGGTCTGGTTGGTGGAGCAGCAGGGGCGATGGCGTTTGTTATTGCTGCGCAACGGTTTCCCTGAGGTTGATCTCAGCCTGCAGGCCTTGCAGTACCCGGCACTCAGGGAAGAGGTGCTGGGGCTGGTTGAAGCCTGGGACCCTGCGGATTCTTTGGGATGGTGGGTCACCGCTTCAAGCCAGTGGCAGGGTGGCTGGGCTGCAGAGCATGATCCTCGGCTCGGGCCTCTGCGCTCCGACGCCGAAATGTCGTTGCTCGATCTGGCTCTGATCGCACCTCGGGGGACTGGCGATGCCTGATCGACTGGATGGGCAGGGGCTGCCGGATCTGCTGCGAGAGCGCCGGAGCGAGCTTGGGTTGCCGGATGATTCAGGCCCATGCAAACCCGCAGGTCCGCTGTTGTTGCGCGGGTCTTTGATCGCTGGGGCGGCGTTGCTTTTGTCGGTTGGCTCGATCGTTGTGATGGGTGGGATCGAGATGCAGCAGCAGCAGCAGTTGCAGACACTGTTGCCATTCGAGCAGCGGGTCCGATCGATTGAAGGGCGTTTGCGCACTGCCAAGCAACGGCTGGCCAAGGTGCGTCAGGACAATCTCTTGATCACTGAGCAGTTGGTGAATGGTCAGGCCGGCTCGCCCCTGCTTGAGCAGTTGAGTCGGGTCGTTCCGGTAGGCATGCAGCTCCAGGACGTGGCCGTTCAGAACGACCAGATCACAATTTCCGGGAAGGTCGGTCTTGGCGGCAGGCCAGGACCGTTGGAGAGGGTTAACGCTTTTGCACTTGCATTGGAGAGGTTGTCGATCTCCCGCCGCAATGGTGTCAAGGTGCTGAAGCTCAGCCGTGATGAGGGTGATGACGGCGAGACTCCTTCGGTGAACTTCAGCCTCGACTGGTTGCTCGATCCCATGGCCAGACCATCCGTCCAGCAGTTGCAGCAGCTCGGTGCGTCAGGCCTTGTCAAGCGTTATCGCCTGCTGGAGCAACAGGGGGTTGCTCCTTGACCAATCTCAGCCCTGATCGTCCGGCCTGGCGGCAGCAAATCACAAGAGAGCGCCTGTTGGTGGCTGCCCCTGGGCTGCTGGGTCTGGCGCTTGCAGCGGGTGTGTTCGTCGCATTTGGATTGCCGGTCTTGGAACGGATTGACCGGCAGCGCCAGCGTCTGGTGGAGCTGGAAGGCAAGCGCGACACGATCCCTCTTCTGGAGGCCCAGTTCGTCAAGAGCGAACAAGCTCTGGCTGAGGTGATGCAGCAGCAGGCTCTGCTGGTGGACCTTGTGGCTGGCCGTGGACAGATTCAGACGTTTCTGGCGCAGCTGAGTCGCATCTCTTCCGCCAGCGGAGTGGTGATTAGTTCGTATGAACCTGACACAGACAGTGCACCGGAGGCCTCGGACTCCGGCAGCAACCAGGATCAGCAGACCAAGGGTGATGAGAGGCCTTCAGCAAGCGGTGATCCGCTCAAGACTCTGGGATACGAGAAAAGCTCGGTATTACTGCAGGTGGTTGGGCCTTATCAGGGGCTATTGCAGTTCCTGAGGCGGATGGAGCTGCTTGAGCTTCAGGTGCAGCCCAGTGATCTTGAGCTCACCGCTGTTGAAGCTCCTGACGAGGCTGAGGATCAGCCGGTGAACATCGGGCCGCCCCGAACACGTTTGAAGCTGAGGCTGACCTTCTTTGATCAGGCGCCGAAAGTTGACAACGCATCCGGTCGCGATGAAGGCACTGCTGGAATGAGGGATGGGGCTCAACCTCCTTCGTAAGCAGCAGTTCTCAACAGCTGTCTTCAGCAGTTGCTCAAGGGCTGGCCCATGAAGAATCCGATCGATACCATCCGCCCATGTTGATGGGGTCCAGGCCCGGGTATGCCGTTCACCCCTTCCCGACTCACAGCGCTTTTGCTTGTCGCTGGTGTTGCAGCAGCTGAGGTTGGCCTGCTTGATGTAGCTGTTCGATCAGGTTCCAGGACGGCACTGGCTCAGGGGACTATTTCCCTGGGCATGAGACGAGGTGATGGCGTAGTGGAGGTGGTGATCAAGGGGGTTGGTGCACGACCGGTGTTGCAGCAACGCCTCAATGGCCAGGTGTGGGAGGGCAGGTTGCAGACGCAGGACACTCCCGAATTGAGCGGTGGACGCAATCAGTTGTCTGATCCTGCTTCGGGTTTGAAGCGGGTGACCATCAAGGGGTCGGGTAATGCCTATCAACTTGAGGTGGTTCCCCAACCGGGAATGAGGTTGCAGGAGCCTGTGGTGAGTGCCGATGGCCGCAATTTGGTCCTGCAGTTTCCTGGTCTTGTGGCGGGCCCGACCCTGCAGACCGGACGATTGGATCTGAATATGCCGGGAGTGGTTCCTCAGGCTCGCTATGCCCCATCCCTGCGTCCAAGGGCTGTGGCTCCACCGCTCGGCGATATGGCCGTGGGAACGATGGTGCTTCAGAACCGAAGCTTTGTGAATGTCACTGGTCCGCCGGTGACCCTCACCTTGAACAATGCACCTGCCAAGGATGCGCTGATGGCACTGGCTCGATTAGGGGGCTATGGCTTTGTGTTCGTTTCTGATCCCGCTGCCGTTAGCGGTATGGGTGCCTCCGGCGTTCAAGAGGGTCCTCAGGGAGGCACTGTTTCGATGGTTTTCCAGAACGAAAGTTATGCGCGTGCTCTGAATGGAGTGCTATTGGCCTCTGGGTTGCAGGGCAAATTGGATGGCCGCACTTTGCTGGTGGGCAAGGCAGCTGCGACCAAAACCTTTGGACCGCAGATGTCGAAGGTGATTCGGCTGAATCAGGTGAGTGCCCGCTCCGCCGCGGAGTATCTGGGAAATCTCGGAGCCACATTCAATCTGACGAATACGATCACAACCACAACGGGAGAGCCTGCATCTTCGGGGACAGCGCAGCTCAGCAATCAGACATCACAGACCAATTCCACAATCTTGGAGAGTGAAAGTTTCGGTGCCTCCACTGGACCTCTGAGGGGCCTCATTGTCACGACTGATTCACGCCTTTCGACAGTGACGTTGGTCGGCGACTCTCAGTTGGTTGCGATTGCTGAAGGCTATCTGAAACAGATTGATTTGCGCCAGAGGCAGGTTGCATTGAACGTCAAGATATTGGATATAACACTGACAAACGATTCTCAAATCAACAACAGCTTCGCCTTTCGCTCCGGCAACGCGTTCATTGTTAGCGAAAACGGCCAATTGCTGGCTAATTTTGGGGCCTATAAGCCGCCTGGCAGTGAGCAAGGTGGCTTGCCAGGGCGATACAACGCTCAGGAAGGCACAACCCCGATTCCTGGCACGGGAGCCTTGTCGGGAGGTGCTGGATTTATCGACAGACCGACTTCTTCATATCCGTTGCCTAGTTCAACCACGCGTGTCGGTCCTGATGGGGCTCCCCTGGTGGGACCTTACCGCCCTGATTTTGGAACATTCGATAATCCCTTGCAGCCTGGAGTCAGTGAAGTTGATGAGGAAGGCCGGATCACTTATGAGCCTCCTACGCGATTTCAGTATCCGGTCAATCAGTTTTTTGATTTCCTGGTGGCTCAAATTCAGTCGACGTCAACCAAAATTTTGGCGAGTCCTACGTTGATTATCCAGGAAGGGTCTGAAGTCACGCAAGGCTCCGACGATTCGAAGATTTCTGCTGATGGCAAGGTTGGGCGGGAGCGCTCTAACGAAGCCCTGGTTTCTGTGGGTAGGAAGCTTGTGACTTCTTTTGAGGTGAAACAGGACGTCAATGGCAATAATTTCTGCCAGCCTGTCTTCAGTAATGCTGGTCTGACGTTTGGTGCCAGGGTGGAGAAAATTGACGACAATGGATTTGTCACTTTTTCTTTATCTCCTGAAATTTCGGCTGAAGTTGGCAACCCTCAGGCGGTTGCTAATTGCGGGAATATCAATATTATTAATAGTCGAACACTTGATACTGGGAATATACGGGTCCGGGATGGGCAGACACTTATTCTCACAGGCGTAATTTCTGATAATGATGTTCAGGCGGTCACGAAATGGCCCATCCTTGGAGACATCCCGTTCATTGGACAGTTTTTTCGGAGCTCCAATGGCGATCGTTCAAAAAATGAACTCGTCATTCTGGTGACGCCGCGCATCATCGATGACACTCAGGGAGGAAGTTATGGCTATGGCTACCGCCCCAGCCTCCCGGCTGCTCGGCAGATCATGAGCGGCTCCTGAGCGGGGGGCGGCCTAGAAACCCAGCCCCATTGGAACCAGGGCTTTGGCTGCAATCGGCGCCAGCATCCGCAGTCCGGCCATGGCGCCCTGCAGGAGCTGGCCGCCCATCCCTTTCCCTTCGTTTGATGCGTTGCTCTCGAAGCGTCGCTTGTTCACCGACTTGGCAGTAGCTGTCAGCTGGTTCGCCCAGTCTTCGGATCCTTGGGCTTGATATAACGACGCCGCGAAGCGGAAATCGGAGGCGGCCAGGTCGTCTTTGGCCTGTTCGCTGCGGCTGATGCCCCGGGCCACCCAGCTGAGGGGTTCGGCCGGATCACTGCGGATCGCATTGCTGAACAGCTGCTCAGCGGCTGACCAGCGGCCGGCCTGGAACGCCTCCACGCCTGCGTTATGCAGGGCTGCATGGCTACGGATGCCAATACTGATTCCACTGGCCCCCTGCCAGTGGGCTTCATCCAGGGCATTGGGAGTCAGCTGCGCACCGGTCAGATCCGCATCGCGCAGATCTGTTCCGTACAGCCGAGTCCCCGTGAGGTTGGCCCCTCGCAGCGAGGCGCCGCGCAGGCTGGTGAAGCTGAGATCGGCACCGCTGAGGTCAGCGCCATCCAGCTGAGCCTGTCCCAGATTGGCCCGCATCAGCTTCGCGTCGCTGAGGTCAGCATCACGCAGGTCAGCGTGAACTAAATCGGCATCCGCCAGTCGGCAGCCGCTGCAGCTTCGCTCCTGCAGCACCTGAATCAGCGCATCACTGGCCCTGGCTTGGCTGCTGGCCATACCCAGCACAGCGCTCAGCATCACAACCTGAGAGAGCTTGCCGATGCTGGCCAGGGCGCATTGGGTGTTGTTCATGGGCCGCAGCTCTGCGCTGCCTGGTTGTATCGGTCTCCGCTGCCGTCGTCGAGAGCGACTGGGCAGGATGGTGTGGTGTGTCGCCTGCGTTGATCTTGAGCAGCGGCCTTCCACCGCATGGAGGCAATCTCATCCAGGAGGCCTCACGCCTAGGCCTCAGCCCGTCGCAGCTCCTGGATGCCAGCGCTTCGCTGGTGCCTTTTCGACCCCCACGGGTGCTCCGGCGTGCGTTGAAGCAGGCGATCGCGGGGAGTGCTTTGCGCGACTACCCCGACCGTGACCAGCGAGAACTGCGCCAGGTGATTGCGCGTTGGCATGGTCTCCAGCCGGAGGCGGTGCTGCCTGGCAACGGTGCGGCGGAACTGTTCACCTGGGCGGCACGGGATGCGTCTGTATGTGGTGTCAGTGGCCTGCCTGATCCGGGCTTTGCGGACTATCGCCGTGCGCTCGGTTGTTGGGATGGTGCTTTCTGCAGCCTGCCTCTCAACCTGAGCTGGAGCGCAACCTGGCCGCAGCCCTGGCCCTTTCAGCGAGAGCTGGATCCATGTTTTCAGGTGCTCTGGATCACCAATCCCCACAATCCCACCGGACAGCTCTGGAGCCGCTCCTCCCTTGCGCCGTTGCTGGATCACTACTCACTGGTGATTTGCGATGAAGCCTTCCTGCCACTCGTACCAGGTGGAGAAGCGCAGTCGCTGCTGCCGCTGGTGACGACCTGCCCCAATCTTGTGGTGATCCGCAGTCTCACCAAGCTGCTGGCGATCGCAGGACTGCGTCTGGGCTATGCCGTGGCCTCACCGGAGCGTCTGAAGCGCTGGCAGCGATGGCGTGATCCCTGGCCTGTGAATGGCCTGGCGCTGGCTGCCGGTCGATCGGTGTTCGGTGATCAGACCGCAATGAACCGTTGGTTGCAGCGGGTGCAGGCATGGGTCGATCAGGAGGGGACCTGGTTGCATCGGCAGCTGCTCACATTGCCTGAACTGACTCCCATGCCGTCAAGCGCCAACTATCTGCTGTTGCGGGGTCATGGCTCACTGCAGGATCTGCGTGAGCGTGTGGCCCGCCGTCGGGTGCTTCTGCGCGACTGTCGCTCATTTAAAGGGCTGGGGGAGACCTGGCTGCGCATCGGTCTGCAGGATCGCCGCGGCAATCGACGCATCCTCAGAGCCCTGAAGCAGGAGGTGCGCTGATTCGAAGCATCAGCGCACCAGTGATTGCAGCAGTGAGGCCAGCTGCTGGTCAGCGTCGCGAACTGCCAGCTGGTGCATGGCCTGCTTCATCGCCGGCAGTGGATTGTCTGCAGAGGCATTGCCGCCAAGCCTGGGACCAAGCAGTCGCCAGAGCGTGTCGCGGAGAGTGGGATGGTTAGGGTCATGCTGGTGCACGATCACAGCAGCACCCAGAGCTGCGGCACAGGCGGCATTGGCATCCTGGTGACGGTCTGCGGCCTGCGGAAAAGGCACCAGCACTGAAGGAGTGCCGCTTACGGCGAGTTCGCTCAGGCTGCCGGCTCCTGCCCTGCTGACCGCCAGATCGGCGTGTTGCAGCAAGCCTGGGATGTCGTCGCTGAAGGGCCGTTCCACAAGGGCGGTGTGCTCGATGCTGTTCACATCCGGGTCGTTGTTGCCGGTCAGATGCACCACCCTGCAGCCCTTGCTCAGCAGTTCCGGCAGCAGAACGCGCACCATGCGGTTGAGACCGAGAGCTCCCTGGCTGCCGCCCATCACCAGCAGTAGCGGTCCTTCGCCCTTCGGTGCCCAGTGCGGCAGAGGCTGGGGCTGAAGAAAGGCTTCTCGTACAGGAGTGCCGGTGACCACCGCCGTGCAGCCGGGTATGCGACCTGCAGCCGCATCCAGGCCCACAGCCACGCGAGTGCAGAAGCGGCCCAGCAGCCTGGTGACCCGACCGGGAATGGCGTTGGATTCGTGGAGCACAACTGGAACACCGCACCACCGGGCTCCAAGAATGGCCGGCGCGGCGATGTAACCCCCCGTGGTGAACACCGCATCGATCTTTTCCCTCCTGATCAGCCTGCGCACATCGCGACTGGCACCCAGAAGCCGCATCAACTGGATGAGCTTGCGCAGGCCTCGGCCCTGCAGACCTCCTGCTTTAACGGTCACCAGGCCGTACTTTTCAGGCACCAAAGTCGTTTCCAGACGATCTGGAACACCCAGCCAGCGCACGCTCCAGTCGGTTGGAAGCGCTTCCGCCACCGACAGCGCTGGAAACAGATGGCCGCCGGTGCCGCTGGCGGCGATGAGAAGCCGGGGCATGGGAGCAGACCACGAAAGCGCGGCCTAACTTAGTTCGACTGTTGAGGCTGATTCATGGTTCCGCTCCTGCGAGCCTCTTTGATCTCTTTGCTCTCGGGCGCGGCGGTGATCAGCACCCTGCCGGTACCGGCGGCCAGAGGTGATGACTCAGCTCTCAGCACCAGGCTGCAACAGGCTCTCAATGCAGACGATCGTGTTCAGGCTCTGTCGGCCTTGATGGCACCGGATCAGGCCACGACCCTGATCGATCGCTTTCGTCGTTTCGGCAAGCGTTTTCCCGAGACCCGCTGGGCTGTCAGGACAGGACAACCCCTGGCTGATGGGCGTTCCACAGTGAATCTGGCCGTCAGCGGAACCCGTCAGCAGGATGGTCTCAGTTATTCCTTCAAAGCCAGGCAGCGTGTGGCCTTGTCCGTTGAAGGAGGGTTGATCACGGATCAGGAGGTGCTCAGTGATCAGTCGGTGCTCACCAGTGCTCGAAAGCCTTTGCCGATCTCGCTGATGATCCCCGACAGGGTGCTCACCGGCAGCCGTTACGACGTGGATGTGGTGTTGGATCAGCCCCTTGGTAAAGCCTTGCTGGCTGGAGGCCTCACCCCTGTGACGGCCCAGCAGGTGCTGGTTCAGGAGAGCCCGGATGTCCCGCTGGAACCGCTTGGTGGTGGCGGGTTGTTCAAGTCGGTGCAGGCTCCCTTTCAGCCCGGTGTTCAGACCTGGGCGGCCCTGCTGGTGCATCCCGATGGAGTGATCACGGTCAGCAAGCGGGTGCAGGTGGTCGACGACAAGAGCAAGCTCAATCCTTGAACTGCTGAACAGGGTTGGGGTTCGCAGGAAGACTGCGCCGCAGAGCGGAGACATCCGCATCCCCCAGTCCGGCCTCCATCAATGACTGCTCCTGGGCGTACACGGCTTCAGTGATCGGCAGCTTCAGGCCTGTCCGTGAAGCGGCGTTGAGTGCAATGCCCAGATCTTTGTGATGCAGAGCCAGCTTGAAGCCAAGCGGATAGGCGTCGTTGAGCATGGCCTCTGAGCGGTGCTCCAGTGCCCAGGAACCGGCAGCCCCCTGACGCAGTGCATCCACAACCTGCTCCATCGGCAGTTGCAGTTGCTGTCCGAGGGCAACGGCTTCTGCCACCGCGGCATAGCTGCCGGCCACCAGCACCTGATTGATCGCTTTGACTTTCTGGCCACTGCCTACAGCACCAAAATGGTGAATTGAGCCGCCGATCACCTCCAGCACTGGTCGTGCTGTCTCCACTGCCGCAGTTCCTCCGCCGCAGAGCACGGTGAGAGTTCCGGCCTTGGCTCCTTCCGTGCCACCGGTCACGGGAGCATCGATGTAGGAGATGTCTCGTTCAGAGAGACGTTCAGCCATCGCCGTGGCGGTGGACGGGCTGATGGTGGAGCAGTCGATCACCAGGCTGCCCTGCTGCAGAGCGGGTCCAGCGCCCTGCTCACCCCAGAGAACAGCTTCCACGGCGGCATCGTCGCTGACGCAGAGCAGCAGTGCATCGCAGTCGCGCACCGCCGCTGCTGGGTTGTCTGCGGGTGAGCTGCCGGCCAGGCCAGGATCGGATTCCGCTGATCGGCTGCGGGTGTGAACCCGAAGTCGGTAGCCCGCTGCCCGCAGGTTCACCGCCATCGGTAACCCCAGGGCTCCGAGGCCGATGAAAGCCAGTTGGCTCTCTGGCGTGAGCTCACATCTGGTCATGGTTTGAGGCCATCTGAGTCAGATCCTGGCCCGGCAGCGGTAGCACTCTGAGTGCGTTCACTGTTGACGGTCTTCATGGCGCTCACCAACCGCTGGCGACGGGTACTGCTGATTCCCTGCGTCGCCTTCACAGCTGCTGCCTTGCAGCAAAGCGGCGGATTCGCTGAAGCGGCTCCGGGCCGAAGGATGCCTGAGTCGAATCTCACCGACAGCCAGAAGCAGCGCTTGTTCGAGGCTCGCCGTGACTATGCACTACGCAGCTATGACAAGCGTTTTGCGTTGCTCAAGTCCGGCAGGAGCTGTCTTGAGCGTGCTCAGACCCCTGAAGACGGTAAGGCCTGCATGAAGCAACAGCGGCAGGCTCGCCGGCTCTTGATGAAGCAGGGGCGAGAGGTCATGAATGCCGAACGCCGCCGGTTAGGACTCACGCCTCGACGCGATTTTCGGTGGCAAGGCCAAGGGAAGAGTTGAAGCTCCTCCCTTGGATTGGGTCTTGTTGACTTCAGGCTGCGTCGAGGGCTGAAACGCCAGGCAGCACCTTGCCTTCCAGCAGCTCCAGGCTGGCGCCACCGCCTGTGGAGATGTGCGACATCTTTTCGGCCAGACCAGCCTTCTCAACGGCCGCAACCGAGTCGCCGCCGCCGATGATCGTGCAGCACCCTTTGCCGATCAGCTCGACCAGGGTGGTGGCGATGGCGTTGGTGCCGGCGGCGAATTTGTCGAATTCGAACACGCCCATGGGGCCGTTCCAGATCACGGTCTTGCAGTCCGCCAGTGCGTCCTGGAACACCTTGATGGAGTCAGGACCGATGTCCAGACCCATCCAGCCATCGGGAATCGCATTGATGTCA
>PVBE011395828.1_pt1 | contig 13372 bp, 12 predicted proteins | sample 1631181 | NCBI WGS metagenome assembly PVBE01 (sample SAMN08397723, study PRJNA350692) | Marine metagenome, whole genome shotgun sequencing project. | isolation source: water | place: Pacific Ocean | collected 2012-04
CGAGCGAGCCCATCAACGCGCCGACATCGAGCGTCAGCGTCGGCCTGCCGGTCTCATGACCAAGCGCCTTGCAAAAGGCACTCTTTCCCGTGCCAGGCACGCCAAGCAAAAGCACTCCACGAGGTTTCGTTCGCTGGGCACCGCTGGTTCTTGGCCTCATTGCGCGTAGACAAAACGCCTTGAGCGAATCAAGACCGCCCAGATCGGCGAATGATTCCGAGCCACGATGTAATGACAGCAAGCCGCTCTTGGTCAACGCTTGAGACTTGAGTTCCCAAATCGTTGCTGGCGCAACGCGACCAGTTCGAACCAGCGAGAGGCTGAACGCGCCTTCGGCTTCGTAACGTGTTAGCCCGCAAGACGCGTCGAGTACGCGTTGCAGTTCCACACCATCCGGCAATTCACCATCTTCGGTGGCCACGCCGCGAGCGATCTCTTCAAGCTGGTGCCGGTCGGGCAGATCATGTTCGATGCAAACAAACAGTTTTTCCAATTCCGTGGGAATTTGCACGATCGAGGCCAGGATCACGACAAATGTGCGATTGTTCTTTCCTTGAACGATTTGGCTCGCGACGGCCTGAACGATTTCGGGCGAGTTCAAGAAACGATGAAAGTTAACTAACACCAATAGCGATGGGTTATCATCTGTACTCGGTTCGCCCAACGCTCGCACAGCGGCCAACGGGTCCGCGCCGGTTGTTTCAGACATCGCGTCGCCCGACTGACCTTGGATTCGCATCCCTTGGTCAACGTCCCAAGTCGCCAGTTTCCAGTTCTCGCTGTGACAAAGCCGGGCGATTTCCAATAGCGCGTCTTCATGTTCACAGCTTTGAATCCAAATTCCCGAAAAACACGCGCGCACGTTTTCCGACAGCCGCTTTGAAAGCGTCATTATCAATTCCTTGCTTTTGTAGGTGTGAGGAGAAGGATCGATCGCATTTCTGTGCCGAACCGATCAGGTCTCCTGTTCTAAACGAGTTTGTTGTCGGAATTCGGCACTATGAAACTCGGCCGTCAGTGTTTCCGACGTACTGCTGCCAAGCGCGGCCTCCAGATCGCGACTCGCATTGCGGCATTCGTTACCGGCAAAGCCTTTCGTTGTGACACTGGCGTTGCCTTGAGGCGAGACAATCACTTCGATGATCTTGCTCACGCGGCACCTCCTATGTTAAGGGTCAGTTTGACGCTACCGTCGGCTAGATGTTGCTCGGTGCAAGTGTGACCTTTGCGCCGAGCCTCAAGTTTCGTCGCCTCGCACGCGTAGGCTTGCAACAGCTTGTCCAACTCGGCTTGTTGACCCCAATGACCTTGAAAGTTGTCGAACTGCAACTGGCCGTTTGCAAGGTCGGTGACAACCGCATAGCGCCAGCCTGGCAGACGCACGCAGTAGCCCGTAGCCTTGGCGCTGAAGAGCTCCACCGTTTCCAGCACAGGTTCCGTCACTCCTAGTCGACGACAGGCAGCGCGAAGTGCGCCAAGGTCGCGGACTCTTGTTTCGATGGTGCAAACATGTGACATAGATATGTCTCCGTTAATAGTTGCTTTGTTTCTGATATCAGGTTGATTCGCTTTCACGATCCGGATTGTCTGGCAAGCGCCTCGCATTGCCTTCGTCGTGAAAACCAATAGCGAGGTTGCTTTCCGTTCGCGGCAGCAGTAGGGGGTTGTTGGCCACAAGATCGTCGAGCAGAACCTCAGCAACCGCCTGATCATCGGCGGGCTCGACGGGGCGGGTCAGCAGATGCCAGCAAAGAATGAGCGGTGCCAGACAAGCCACCAGAAGGCCAACGTTGGTTATCGCGGCTGCGATGATTGGATCCATCCGCCGTTTAGATGCGAGGCCGCGGCGTTCATGCTCCAGCGCGTCGCGCTGACTACCAACCTCAGATCGTTCAGCTTGAACCTCACGCTGTAAGGCAACCATTTCTTCGCGAGCCTTGGCGTCCGCTTCCACCAACCGCCGCGACCCTTCCGCCACTTCGCGTTGTAATTCGGACATCCGACGGTTCTGTTCGGACTGACGTTCCACATGTCTTTCGGCCATTTCGGCCAAACGTCTATTTTCGTTTTCGTCACACCCGATCGCCGTCAGCATCAGTATCGCGACGATCGGGATGACCAGGAGCGTGTGTATTCGCATGGGACCTCCAGCGATCAATGAGGCGTCTGAGGATTTCCTGCAATGCGAGTCGCAAGCGACGCTCTTTGGTGAGCGCCACAGTCACCAGCAGCAAGGCTACGGAAACGAGTACGAGGATGACGTAGGTCAAATGTTTCTCCTTTCAAATATTGAGCCAAGCGATCAAGGAACCTACAGGGATAAGTGACCCTGTCAGTCTCATGGTCACACTGTGGCACTGAATTAGGTGTGACGTGAAGCCGTCAAGAATTCTGAGGCTGAAGTTCGAGAGCGTTCGTCGGCCTGCCGAGTCTTGGTTGGTCTTCGCCGACTTGGATACGCGCTCAGCTTGGAACCCACGACAACATGAGTGCCCGCGCCCTCGAAACAACCCACGCCGCCAGTCAAGCCCAGGATCTCTTGTCGATTTATGACAAGCTCTTTGGTCGAGATCGTTCCACCTCCGTATTGGCGAGCGTGGGCCTGCAATCCAGTTATCGTTATTTGCTACCCGCGACCGAATGCCGCAACATCAATGCTTGATGTTTGACGCGGCGGTAATGTATATGTCTAGCTCCTTCACTTAATTGTGACGCAAAAACGTCGGCGATTTAGCTGCCAGATCGGCACTTCATCGTTGACACTTCATCGCCACCGCGATGCATTATCGGGATGCTCAAATAACGGACGATATGGATCCGTCACTCCGTTTTCTTGCATCAACCTCCCGTACTTCAGCGCCCGCTTGATCGTCATGTAACTGACAACAAGCTGCTCGGCGATCTTGCGGAGGCTGAGCTTCGGGTTCTCGGTTTTTAATGACGTGCATTGCACGACTATAGCGATGTGCTTGGGTGATTCGAAAAAGTCCAACTCGATCCAGTGCCGGTCGTGATCATCTGATTCGCCTCCCGCATCATCTGGTAGTTGAAAGCGCAGTTGCCCGCGTGGGCGTACCAAGCCAGTATCGAGGGCTTGAACGGGACGAATCACGAACTCGGGAAAGAATCGCCGCATCAAGTCTGCGAATTCGAAAGAACTCGCCGCGACACATCGCAACGCGACATCGACGTGGTCTTCCACGTCCTCCTTGGACGTGAACTGGCAATCCAACTCGACGGACTCTTCTCGTCGCACGACGTTCTTTTGCAAGTCTTTGATCCGCGATTCGGTGATCTTGAGTTGTTCGAGCAGCGTCGTTAGTTGGCCACCATCTGCGATGGCTCTTGCCATGTTGTTGGCTTGTTTTTGCAGCGAAGCCAGCGCTCGATTGTCCGCAGCGGTTGAGTCAACCTTCCGTGAATTCAGCCGACGGATCGCATGCCATGCGGAATCAACGAAGATCTCGCGAAGCTCGGGGTTGGCATCGAACCAAGTGAGAAGCCAGTCGATCATCCGGTCACGCACCAAGTCAACATTGACCTGGACGTGGTTCCAGCAAGTTTTTCCGTGGCGCTTGAGTGAGTTTTCGCATTTGAGAAACTTGCCCATCAGCCACATTTCTCCTCCGCAGGCCCCGCAAATGGCCGACTGACCAGGCCACAGGCTGCGACTCCGGGCAACGCCCGATCGCGGATGAGGATTGACCGGCTGACCACCTTCCCAGTCGTCAGGCCCACCGGTCACGGCCCACATCGCCTCCTGCTCATTGCGCGTCATGTGCGCTAGTTCAGGATACTCCTTCGTTTCCGGTTCGGGGTTCTTTTCTCGCCGGTGCTTCCCTGTTTCGAAGATCGGCTTGTAGAGCATCTGACGAAAACGACGGGTTCCGCTCAGAATCGGATCACGCAACAGATCGGCAACCAACTTGCCGGTCCATCGCTCGTTACGCACATTTGGGCCGGGTGGTACGCCCTCTTCGACCAACCAATCCGAGACCGATTCGAAATTGGAAGTCCGCATGACCCGTTCGCGCATTGCGCGAATGATCGGCGTATAGTCCGCAAGCTTGGCGATTCGCAATCCCTTGGTACCAAACTCACCCGAATCGGCCTCCTCGGCCGTCAGCTTGCGATAGCCAAACTTGACCTGCTGTACCATGCCGCCTTTCTCAAATGAGTGTTTGGCGGTGCGACGGATCCGACGGCGCGTGTCTGGAATGAAAAGCCCGTGGCGCAGGGCGGCTGCGCCCAGCGTGATCTCCCAGTTCTCGTCTTCGGTGTCGAGGTTGTCGCCGATGCAGATCACCCGGGTACCGGCATCAACGGCATCCTGCACAAAGTTGTACTGGTGACGCGGATTTCGATAGATCCGGGAAAGATCCTCGGCAATCACCAGGTCGACTACCCTGCTTCCAACAAGATCCTCGGCTTCGCGAATCGTTTCGCGGTCTGTTCGCATGCCGCTGGCTTGCTCACCGAGAAAGCGAATTTCGATTGGACCGTCGTACATTTGGTTCAGGTGATCCTGAACGTATCGATAAGACGCATCGATATTCTCAATGTCCTGGTGCTCGGTCGAAATGCGACCGAGTACGACCGCGAACAGCTTGCCGCCTGGATTGCGTGGAACTAATGGATTTTCCGTAAATCTCATAAGGCACCTCCGTGTGCTCTGTGGTGGGCAAGTTCAAGGGTTTTGGGCCAGAGTCGCAGCGCTCGTTCGATTTCCGACCGCTGGGTTGACGATCTGGTGTGGGTGTAGACCGAAGTCATTCCCAGGGCCCCCATGCCAAAAGTGCTGGGTGCATGACCTAACGTGATTTGTCGCACGAGTGGATCGACGTTGGCGTCCTGCAAGAGCGTGGCGAACGTGTGTCGCCAACATTTGGGACAGGTCACGTCTTCCAAGCCGATTGACTTGGCGATCCGGATAAATGGATTTCGGATCCGGTCGTTCCGCAAGACACCCGCATCGTGCCAGACGCCAGCAGCGATTTTCGCTACCTCTTTTCGGCTCATGGCCTGATCCTCCTGCTCCTCGGCAGCCTTTATCCGCCGTTGAATCGCGCGGGCGAGGCCCTTGCGGTCGAGCTGTGCGAGACGGCACTCGGCGGGATCAAATCGCTGTCGCAGAAACAGCACACCGGCTTGGCGGTCGCCAATCATTCGCCGCAAGACGGCAACAAGTTCGGGCACCAAGGGCACCGATCGATCGCGACGGGACTTGATATGCCAACCCAATTCCGGCTTGTTGCGGACGTGGAGCCAGCCGACCTGCAAGTCGACGTCTTCGATCAACAAATGCATCAACTCGCCGGGACGCAATCCAGTCGTGGCCAGTATGACGTGGATGGCAAACGTCCAGTCGTCCGCCTTTTGCAAGAATCGCAGTTCCGTGTCTGCGTCGAACACGTAGACCGGCTTGGTGTCCTCGATTTGCCGACTTTTCCCGCCGAGGCCCGTGAAGGGATTGTCAGCATAGGGTGGCAGATGGCGTTTTTTGGCTGCGAAGCCGTAGATCGACCGGCAGGTCTCAAGTACGAAGCGAGCTGTCTTGTCACGCAACGGTCTCTTGCGGCCGTGAGGATGGCCGTTCGGTGCCACACGCTTCTGACGCAGATGCCGAACAAAGTCATCGGCGTCGATTTGATGAGCGTGCTTGGGTGTGCCGCGCTGTTCGACGTAGTCGACCAAGTGCTGTGACGCTGAGCGGTATCGGCTGACAGTGCTTAGCGAGGAACGAGCGACGTGCTCGTGATGTTCCAGGAAACGCTGTCGCAACCCGGCGACGCTAATCGGCGTGAATGAGAACTGCGTGGGCAGATCGGCGGCAAACTGCGCGTTGATCTGCGCCGCTAGTTTGGCAGCAGTCTCTTCGTCGTCAGAAACGCGGCGGCGGACTTGCTGCTTTCCGTCGAGATAGTAGACGTACCAACTGCCATGATGCAGGTAGTAGGAAACGTGCCCCACGCGTTTGCGCGCGGACTTGCGCTTGCGAGAACGGCCCATCGAATGCACCTCCTGGTGCACGATTTGTGCACCAATTGTGCACCAAGACGGGCAAATGCCAGCGCAAAAGAAACGCTAAGCTGTTCTTAAAGAACAACTTAGCGCATCGAGTGTCAAACCAAAGCGGAGAGGACAGGATTCGAACCTGCGGACCAGTTACCCGGTCACGGATTTAGCAAACCCGCGCTTTCGACCACTCAGCCACCTCTCCGGATGTGGTAAACCACTTAATTCAAGACGTTTACTGTGTTTCAGTCAGTCTCGTGTCGTGACGATGCCTGGTACAGCGATACTCACCCAAATCGTGTAACCAATGGCGAACACCATAACGGCCAAGTCTAACACGTCTGATCGATCCTTCAAGTCCGCGATCTGGATGAAGCCTGACGCAAATTTCCGCTCTCGCACATTCCGCTATCGGGGCGACTGTGCAAGAAGATCCTTAGCCGACGTCGCTCGTTCGGATACGCCAAAAACTGGCCGGCGGCCGCTGAAAAATACCAGCGCGAACGTGAAGATTTGTACGCGAATTGTGAACTGCGTGACGCGGAAAACGGCGTAACGGTCGTCGATGTCTGCAATCAGCTTTTGACGAACAAGCGGCAACTCGTTTTGAGTGTCGAATTAACGAGGAAGTTGGTGAGATGGTGACCAAAAATGTCATGGTCACAGCGACAACAGCATGTCAGCGCGATTTCGGCAGCGGATCCGCGACGAACGGTTCAAGGCGGAAACGGACCTTATTCGGAAGTGGCTGTTTTGTGATGACCAGATCGAGTAGGTTTAACATCGGCCGTGGGTACCTCCCGCAGCTGCTGGCCGACGGGCATGACAGAAGTCAAGATTACTCCGACGAAACCGCTAAGGATGGGCGGTCATTCGATCAATCAGGAAGACATGGAGTGGGGGATCGTTCGGCTGAAAGCATCTGGCCGATAATCGGGGAGTCATTTTGGAAGGAAAGAACAAGAGAGAAAAACCGATCAACCAATTCAACAATTTCTCAATCCGACGCTTTCTCTTACGAACCGGTTTAGCCATGCTTGCTGTCGTGTTGAGTGATGGCTTGCTGCTCAAATACGCCCGCAGCGGAGAGCAGAAGAACGACGTCATCCTGGTTCGAAACCCAAAGAGGCTCGCAGTTAAAAAAATCCCCTGTGAACGAATCCCGATCGGCAAACCGGGCGACTACAAGGCCTGTGTCGCCATGTTGCCAAGTGGCGAATTGTTGCTGACCATGTTTCACATGCACATGAATGTGGCGGGTAGCAAGCGGCTGGAGCAGAGTCTGCTCTTCCGCTTGGACGATGGCGGCGGGTCCTGGTCGGGGCCGGAGAAGCTCGATCTTCTCGGGCGTGAGCCCTATCTGACCGTCCTGAAGGACGGCACGATCTTCATCACGGGCCATCTGTTGACGGGGGACATTCGCAGCAAGCACAACTACATCCACGGTTGGGTTCATCGCTCGACCGACGGAGGCCGGACGTGGCAGTCAACGCGAATCGATTCTGCGGAACTGGGAAAACCGGGGGCAGTTAATCACTCGACACGCAACGTGCTGGAGCTGGCTGATGGCACCCTGTTAATCGGCGTCGATTGCAACGGTGGGGTAGGGCCGTACTTCATGTGGCGCTCGAGTGACGGCGGCGAGACGTGGGATCGCTCACGGAAGTGTAAGCCCGTCGGCTTCAAGCATCGATTTGCCTTCTTCGGCGGTGAGACCTGGCTGTGGCAGGCTAGGTCCGGCAAGATCATCGCCTTCGTTCGCGTCCACAGCGGCGATTACCCGATCAAAAGTGAAGGCAAGCTGGCAGGCACGGGAACCGATCAAGACGATCACGAGATGATCTGGGAATCCGCCGACGAAGGTCGCACATTCCATCGTGTCAGCGACTTTGGCAATTATGGCCAGATGTACCCGTCGCTGTTGCGCTTACATGACGGCCGTTTGCTCTACACCTACACCCAGCGAGCGCTGGACCCTCCGCTGGGAGTCCGGGCATTGGTCGGGACCGAGCACGAGGACGGATTCACCTTCGACTTCAGCACCGACCGCCTGTTGATCGACTACGAGACCGGAACCCGATACCAGGGCGGCGGCTTCGGCCCAACGGTGCAACTCGAGGACGGCACGCTGGTCACCTCCTACACCTATCGCGGCAACGACGATCAGACACACGCGGAAGTCGTGCGCTGGCGGCTTCCCAAGAACAGCAAGTGAAAAGAGATAACCAAACATGAGCAAATACCGCCGCAAGGCGATCCCGACGTTGCTGTTGGCATGGGTTCTTATCTGCACCTGCCATGCCCAGGCCGACGAGCGAAAGGGGAAACCGCCTGTCAGGACAGCACCAACTTCGACAAGCAGCAAGACACGGGTGCCCGCTTCGGTCTGCTCATCTCCACCGGCGGGCTGTGGAAAGGTAAACGCTTGATCGGCGAACAGTGGTTGCAAGGGCATGCGGGCCTGGACATCCAAGTTGTCGCCGGTGACGCGGAGACGAAGGTCAGCATCGCTAAAGTCAACACCAAGGGCTTTCCGTTCGGCCAGAAGGTTGGCGCACAGTGCAACTTCTCCATTCCCAGGGAACTGATCGCCCGTTCAGTACACCTACGATCCGGCGGACCCGGTCTATACACTCGGTGGCCAGATGTCCACGCACGGGGAGATCTGGGGTCCCAAGGACCGTCGCGAACGACAGACGCGCCGCGATGTGTTAGTCTATTCCACCAAGCCCCTGGAGGCGGACACAGAAGTAACTGGACCGGTCGAGTTGAAGCTTTACGCCGCATCGAGCGCCGTCGACACCGACTTCACCGCAACGCTCACCGACGTGCATCCGGACGGCCGTGCCATTCACATTTGCGAAGGCATACGCCGCGCCTCGTTCCGGGAGTCTCTGGAGAACCCCACGCCCATCGATCCGGGCAAGATCTACGAATACACCGTCAGCCTATGGGAAACGAGCATGGTGTTTAAGGCCGGGCACGGCATCCGCTTGGAGGTTTCCAGCAGCAACTTCCCCCGCTACGCGCGGAATCTGAACACGGGGCTGCCGCTGGGAACTAGCGACGAAATGAAAAAGGCGACGCAGACGGTGTCTCATGACGCCCACCACGCATCGCATCTGGTCCTGCCGATCATTCCACATCACAACGGAGAATAAGTCGGATGAGTGAAACAATCGGAAAGACAACCGTTGATGAGTTGGCTCGCCAGAGGTTGGAGCGCTCGCGCGCAATCGCTCGCGCCGGCGGAGTCGGAGCGGCGTTGGAATCGGGAGCTTTGCCGCGTTGCGTCGATGTGACACTTTCCGAGGCTGTGGTTTTGGGACTGTTGCGTCAGGACGTGCGGACCTTCATCAGTGTCTTTGGTCACGGCTCGACGGACGTGGGCGAAGTGCTGCGCGTTTATCAGGAAGCGGGGCTTGTGCGCACATGTGGTGTGCGACACGAAACCGAAGCCAGCCATGCTGCGCTGGCGCTGCGCTGGGTGACAGGTGAAAGAGCCGCGGTCGTGACATCGATCGGCCCGGGTGCGCTGCAGGCGTTTGCCGGTTCGATCGCGCCGGCCAGCGACGGGATTGGCGTATGGTATCTGTTCGGCGACGAAACCACTCAAGACGAGGGTCCGAACATGCAGGAGATCCCGAAGCACGAGCAGCAGCTTTATTTGAAACTCTGTGAAACGATGGGGCGTTCGTACTGTCTGCACACTCCAGAATCGATCAGCACGGCGCTGCGGCGAGGATTGAACACCGTCGACCATCCGCACCGAGCCGGGCCGTTTTACCTGCTGTTGCCAATGAACACCCAGCCGGAAATGCTGCACAGATTCAACATCGAAGAGCTACCCGTCGGCGCTCCGCCACCGATTGGTGCGGCTGCTGATGGCGGAGCTTATGCAAGAGCGGCGGAAGCACTACTTGCTGCTGACCGAGTTCTCGTCAGGGTCGGCGGCGGAGCGAGGAGTGCTGGAGATGAGCTATGCGAATTTCTCGACCTCGCCGACGCAGTTGCCGTGACTAGTCCGTTGGTGTCAGGCGTGATCCCGTATGACCATCCTCGCAACATGACCGTCGGCGGGTCGAAAGGTTCGCTCAGCGGTAACTATGCAATGGACGAGGCGGATCTACTGGTCGCTGTGGGAACACGGTTCGTCTGTCAGTCTGATAGCTCGCGCACCAGCTATCCCAAAACACAGCGCGTGATCAACATCAATACCGATGCCGAGTCGGCCACGCACTACGGACGCACAATCGCGCTGGTAGGCGATGCTGGACCAACGCTGCGCCGACTTATCGAGGAGTTGCGCAATCGCCATCGGGCCAACATCGTCAACGAGTCAGACTGGTTTTCCGCCTGTAGCGCGAAGCGAGCTGAGTGGGAACGATTCAAACAAGAACGTTACGAGACGCCATGCCTGCTCGACGAGATGTGGGGTGAAGAGGTGCTGACTCAGCCAGCCGCGATCAGAGCGGCTACGGATTGGGCACAGGCCAACGACGCCGTCACGTTTTTCGACGCCGGTGATGTGCAGGCGAACGGTTTTCAGATCGTCGAGGACGATCGTCTTGGCCGCACGTTCACTGATACGGGAGCCAGCTACATGGGGTTCGCCGTCTCGTCACTTCTGGCTACCGGTTTAGCATCGAAACCGTTCTACGGTCTGGCGATCTGCGGCGACGGATCGTTCACAATGAACCCACAAATCCTGATCGACGGTGTCGAACACGGCGCGCGCGGCTGCGTTCTGCTGCTAGACAACCGGCGCATGGGAGCCATTTCCGGCTTGCAGGTCGCTCAATACGGAGCCGACCACGCAACCAGCGATCACGTCGAGGTTGACTACATCGCATGGGCACACTCGATCAAAGGCGTGCAGGCATTCGACGGCGGCCGATCGCCCGCGGCGCTGCTCGCCGCGCTGGAACAAGCAAGACACCACGATGGATTGTCCTTGATTCATGTTCCGGTCTACTACGGCCCCGATCCACTCGGTGGCATGGGGGTGTTTGGTCGCTGGAACGTGGGAAACTGGTGTGAGGAAACCCAGGCCTTACGGCATGAGGTTGGACTTTAATACGGATCATTCGCAAGTCAATCTGAATACAGTCGCAAAGTACGTCAATTTGCTCTTTTAGGCCAGCACTGTGAGCGAGAATCAATCCGAAGCATCGGGAATCTACAAGAGTCTCGCCAGCTACGGCGATCCGGACTTCAGCAAGTACATCCGACGCGCGTTTCTGGCATCGGCCGGTTATGACTGCGAAGATTTGGAGCGGCCGATCATCGGCATCGCCGATACGTCGTCTGACTACAACACCTGCCATCGACAGATGCCGGAGATCATCGAAGCGGTGAAGCGTGGCGTTTTGGAAGCAGGCGGGCTGCCGTTCGTCTTTCCGACGTTCTCGTTGCACGAGATTCTGTTCTCGCCGACAACCATGCTGTTTCGCAACCTGCTGGCGATGGCCACCGAAGAGATGATCCGCGCCCAGCCAATGGATGCGGTGGTGCTGGTCGGCGGGTGTGACAAGACCGTGCCGGCGCAATTGATGGCCGCGGTGTCTGTCAATCTGCCTGCTGTCTGCGTCGTTACTGGACCTATGATGACTGGCTCGTGGCAAGGGCAGCGTTTGGGAGCCTGCACCGATTGCCGACGTTTCTGGGCAGATCATCGTGCTGGGAATTTGGACGAGAGTCAGATCGCTGCAGTCGAACAGTCGCTTTGCACGACGGCGGGAACCTGCATGGTCATGGGTTCCGCTTCGACAATGGCCTGCGCGACCGAAGCGATGGGAATGATGCTGCCCGGCGGAGCAACGCCGCCGTCCGGTTCGGGTGACCGGCTGCGCAATGCGGTCGCTTCAGGACGCTGTGCTGCCGATCTGGCATGCAATCCACGGCGTCCTCGCGACATCCTCACACGCACCTCGCTGATCAACGGAATCACCGTGCTCATGGCGGTCGGTGGATCGACGAATGCGATTGTTCATCTGACAGCAATCGCCCGTAGGCTGGGAATTGACTTTTCCTTGGACGACTTTCATGAAGTCGCTCAGCACGTGCCGTTGTTGGTTGATTGCAAACCGGCGGGATCTGGATATATGGAAGACCTGCATCGCGCAGGTGGTGTGCCCGTGCTGCTCAAGCAGTTGGAGCCGTTACTCGACCTGACCGCGACCACGATCACAGGCGGAACGCTCGGCCAACTGTTGGAACACGTATCCGCAGCGGGCGACTGGCAATCCATAATCCGATCACTGGACAAACCGTTAGGTCCTACCGGTTCGTTGGTCACACTACGAGGCAGCCTCGCGCCGGACGGAGCGGTGTTGAAAGCGGCTGCAGCCAGCGCAGAGTTGTTGTCGCATCGCGGACCGGCCGTTGTGTTCGAGTCGCCCGAAGACGCCGCCGAACGCATCGATGATCCGTCGTTGGAGGTGACTCCCGATCATGTGCTGGTGTTGCGCAACGCCGGACCTGTCGCCGCCGGCATGCCCGAATGCGGTTCGCTGCCGATTCCTCGCCGACTGGCCGAAGCCGGTGTGCGCGACATGGTCCGCGTCTCCGATGCCCGCATGAGCGGCACAGCCTTCGGCACGGTCGTCCTGCACTGCTCACCCGAAGCGGCCGTCGGTGGCCCACTGGCACTGGTGCGAGACGGTGACATGGTTGAATTGAACGTACCGGAACGCCGCATCGACTTGCTGGTGGACGAGTCCGAACTTGAGAGACGCCGGGCCGAGCTCGTACCACTGCCATTTCCAGAACGAGGCTGGCGACGACTGTTCGCCGAACACGTCACGCAAGCGCACCTGGGAGCCGATTTGGATTTGCTGACCGAGACCACTCTGTTCGGACGCCAAGCGGCAACAAGCGAATCGAGGCGTTAGAGAAAGGAACCAATGATGATCCGAACTCCGGCGCTCGCAAGAGGCATCGTACTGGCGGTCTTTGCGACTAGCATACTCTTGGTTCCCGCCGCGTTGGTTCTGTCGGTAGAGCCATCCGCGAGTCGATCGCCACGGCAGCGTCTGATTGTTAACCTGGCTGCCGATGCGTTGGTCATCCGGCAGATGTCGCGCCTCGCGTCCTTCAGTTCGTGGTACCGATGGACGCCTTGAATCGCGATACCAACGACGTGAGCCTTTCGGTCAAACAGACTTTTTCGCTTTCGATTACGAGAAAAAGCCGACAGCGAGTCCCTTCTCCCGCTTGCAGACTTTCTGACTTATTATGCCGCGATTCTAGGCGTATTCTCAACGGCTGACTCCCGTTTCTTTTGATTTCGAAGTTTGGCGAGCAGACGGAGGTTATGGCTGAGAACGGTCAGCCCCAGTTGCGTCCGGGCTCGGCC
>PVBE012159539.1_pt1 | contig 13371 bp, 15 predicted proteins | sample 1631181 | NCBI WGS metagenome assembly PVBE01 (sample SAMN08397723, study PRJNA350692) | Marine metagenome, whole genome shotgun sequencing project. | isolation source: water | place: Pacific Ocean | collected 2012-04
AGGACCTCGCCCCTTGGTCGAACGGATCGTCGAAAGCGTAAACCATGTCTCCGAACATGTGTAACCCTTGTCTCCGGTCTTTACAGACAGGCTCAGGGTGAGCGGGAAGGGCGTGCCGAAGACCAGTATAGCCGCGGCCATCCCCCCAATCCACCGCCGCCGCCCCCAGGGATGCCCCCGTGTGGAGCCCCGTGGTACACTCCCAGCTAGCTACGATATCGCAACGACGACCGAGAGGCGGACGGCGTGACCACGCGACCCACAGAAGCGGGATCGGGCGCACCCCGTGCACGGGGCTGGGCCAAGGTCCGCGCGTTTTCGGAAGAGGTCCGGCTCGAGCAGAGCATCTTCGCCCTGCCCATCGCGTACGCCACTCTCATGCTGGCGGAGGGCGGACTGCCGTCGCTGGCGGACTTCCTGTGGATCACGCTGGCGATGGTGGGCATCCGGAACTTCGGCATGGCGATAAACCGGGTGGTGGACCGGGCCATCGACGCTCGCAACCCCCGCACCGCCGGTCGGGCACTGGTGTCGGGTCGCATCCGGGGATGGGAGATGGGGCTGTTCCTAGCGGTCACCGTGGCCGCTTTCGTGGTGGCCGTCTACAATCTCTCGCCTTGGGCGCAGCGGCTGTGGCCGGTGGCGGTGGCCATAGTAACCCTCTACCCCTACGCCAAGCGCTTCACTTGGGCCAGCAACCTGGGGCTGGGCGCGGTCCATGCGACGGTCCCCAACGGCGTTTGGATCGCGGTCACCGGCAGCCTTTCGCCCGAGTCGCTCCTGCTGGGGCTGGGCTCGGGGTCTTGGGCCGCGGGCTTCGACCTCATCTACTCAACAAGCGACGTGGAGGTGGACCGACAGCAGGGGCTCCACTCGATCCCGGCCCGCTTCGGCGTGCCCGCCGCGCTGTGGCTCGCCAAGCTGCTCCACCTGGTCACCGTGGCCTCGCTCACGATCGCCGGGGTCCTGCTGGAGACGGGGGTGCTGTACTATGTGGGGGTCGTCGCGTTTCTGCTGCTCCTGGTGGCGGAGCACCGAATGGTGTCTCCCCGCGACCTCTCCCGAGTGGGGACGGCGTTCTTCACGATGAATGGCATCATCAGCGTGGTGTTCCTGGCGTTCGTGGCGGCCGAGACGCTGTCGCGCTGAGGAGGACGGCAAACATGCCAACGTTCGTCTTCGCGATCACGGGCGCCAGCGGGGCGCCGTACGCCCGCCGCGCCCTGGAGGAGCTGATGAGCCTGGGTCACGACGTGGCGCTGATCGTATCGCCGGCGGGGCAGCGGGTGATGGAGATCGAGACCGGCTTCCGGGCGACGGGCGGGCAGAGCGCTCGCGAGGCCGCCTGGCGCGACCTGCTTGGCGCGTCGTACAAGCCAGGGGCGCTGTCGCTCATGCGTGTCGGCGACATCGCGGCCCCCGTCGCCAGCGGCTCCTTCCAGGCCGCGGGCATGGCCGTGGCGCCGTGCTCCATGGGCACGCTGGCACGCATAGCCACGGGCGCGTCCACCAACCTGATCGAACGCGCCGCCGACGTGATGATCAAGGAGCGCCGCAAGCTGGTCCTGGTGCCGCGAGAGGCCCCGCTGAGCGAGATCCACTTGCGCAACATGCTGGCGGTCACGCGGGCGGGCGCGGAGATTCTCCCAGCCTCGCCCGGCTTCTACCACGGCCCTCGCACCATCGACGATCTGGTGGATTTCGTCGCCGGGCGCATCCTGGACCGGCTCGGCGTCGAGAACAGCCTCATGCGGCGCTGGCAGGGCGCCCCGGTCGTCGAGATGGCGAGCCTCGACGACTAGGGGGGCAGATGCCGTACCTGGACCTCCAGAGTTTCCTGCGAGACCTCGAGCGGGCCGGGGAGTTGAGACGGGTCCCGGTCGAGGTGGACCCAGAGCTGGAAATCACGGAGATCGTCACGCGTGTCATCCGGGAGGACGGCCCGGCGCTCCTCTTCGAGCGTGTCCGCGGCGCCCCCTACCCTCTTGCGATCAACATCCTGGGAAGCAGCCGACGGATCGAGATGGCCCTGGGCCGCCAGCCGGGGGAGATCGGGCGGGAGTTGGTTGGCCTGCTGGAGCGGCTCAACCCGCCGTCGCCCAGGTCGCTCTTCGAGTCTCGGGGGCAGCTATGGCGGATGCTCGCCGCCCGCGCCTCCGACCACCGCGGCCGCGCGCCGGCCCAGGAGATCGTCGAGGAGCCGCCCGACCTGTCTTCGCTCCCAGCCCTGAAGTGCTGGCCCGACGACGGCGGGCGCTTCATCACGCTGCCCCTGGTTATCACGCACGACCCGCTTACGAGTGCGCGCAACGTGGGCATCTACCGGATGCAGGTCCACGACGCGCGGCGCACGGGGATGCACTGGCAGCTCCAGAAGGGCGGCGGCCTCCACTACTACCGGGCGGAGCAGGAGGGGCGGCCGCTGGAGCTTGCGGCGGTCCTGGGCGGCGACCCAGCCCTCATCCTGGCCGCGGCCACCCCTCTCCCGGAGGGGTTCGACGAGGTCGCATTCAGCGGCATCCTGCGCGGCAAGCCTCTCCCCATGGTCCGCTCCCGCACCCTCGGGCTCCGGGTGCCCCCGCACGCCGAGTTCATCCTGGAGGGAGTGGTCCCGCCCGCCGAGCGCATCGACGAGGGGCCCTTCGGCGACCACCTGGGCCACTACTCGGACTCCGCGCCCTTCCCCGTCTTCCACGTCCGGGCCATCACCCGTCGCCGCGACCCAGTCTACCCCGCGGCCGTCGTCGGGCTGCCTCCGCAGGAGGACCGAGCGATCGGCGACGCGGTCCAGGAGATCACGGGGCCGCTCATACGCCTCATCCACCCCGAGGTGCGGGACCTGTGGGCCTACTTCGAGACGGGGTTCCACAACCTGCTGGTGGTGTCGGTGGAGAGCCGGTACACCAAAGAGCCGATGAAGACCGCGCTGGGCCTCATGGGCAGCGGGCAGCTATCACTCGCCAAGTGCGTAGTGCTAGTGGAGGCTGGCACGGACGTCCGAGACTTCCGGGCGGTGCTCCAGGAAGTACGAAAGAACTTCAGGGCGGCGGAGGACTTTCTGCTGCTGCCCGGGGTGCCGCTGGACACGCTGGACTTCACCAGCTACAAGATGCACCTGGGCAGCAAGATGGTCATCGACGCCACCCGCGCGGGGAAGCCTCCCCCCACGCCGCCTCCGCCCGCGGCGGCCGCCTTCGACCCGCGCGCCCTCGCCCCAGAGGCGCTCTCGTGGCGGTTGTGGGACGATACGCTGCTGGCGGTCCGGGTCTCGGGCAACGGGCGAGCGGCTCTGGAGCGGCTGGTGCGCGCGCCGGAGCTGGAGGGGCTCAAACTGCTGGCGGTCGTGAGCGAGGACGTCGACATCGAGGACCGGACCGCGCTCTTGTGGGGAATCTTCACGCGCTTCGACCCCGCCCGCGATCTCTTCTTCCCTCATATGACCCTCTACGGTGCGTCTCCAGTGTACCGGGGAACCTTGGGGATCGACGCCACCCACAAGCCCGGCTACCCGAAGCGACTGGAAATGACCCCGGAGGTGGTGCGCCGGGTGGACCAACGGTGGGGCGAGTATTTTCCGTAGAGGGCAGGGCGTGCCCTGCACCCACATCAGGGGAGGTTCGGAAGCCACCGGGTCGTCCGATAGGGGCGCCACCCGCGCAGGGCAGCGGATAGACACGCTCACTGCGAACGAGGCAGGGCGCCAGCACCGAACGAGAGATTCCCCGTTCGCCCTTAGTCCTTCCACGGAAGGATCGAAGGGCGCAACATGGCGAGCCGACGTTCGCGGCACGAGCGGTGGCGGCCTACCGCCCTCTCCCCGCCCGTGTCTCCTCCGGCGGCTTCACGTTGCGGAACTTGAAATAGAGCGAGAGGTCGTAGGCGATCTTGATCACCCCGCACGCCACGAAGGGGATGCTCGCCGCCCCCACGGTCCACACCAAAGTGGCCACCGACGGGCTCGCCGTCCCCACCACACCCCGCGACACGTAGTTGATCCCGGCCATCGCGCTCCGCTCGTTCGGACCCACCACCGCCATCGTGTACGACTGACGCGTCGGCACGTCCATCTGCGCGAAGAACCCCCGCACCAGCCAGAATGTCGCCGCCAGCCAAGCCGTCGGCAGGAATGGGACGGCGATCAGAAGCAGGCTGGCCGGGATGTGCGTGAAGACCATTGTGTTGATGAGCCCGATCCGGTTCGCCAGCTTCGCCGCCACCCACAGCGATATCGCCGCCAGCAGGTTGGACCCGAAGAAGATGAATCCAATGGAGGTCAGCTCGACCCCGAACCGGGTGAAGAACCAGAGCGAGACCAGGCTCTGGACCACCAGGCCCCCCGCGAAGTGGTCCACGGCAAACAGACCCGAGAGCGTGAAGATCAGCCGCCGCGATGGTAGGCGCAACGGGTTCGTCCATCGTTCGGCCCCACCCCCCGCCTCCACCGAAGGCGTCAGCAGCGCGTAGCAGAGCCCGCCCAGCGCGGCGAGCCCCGCGAACGTCACGAACACCACCCTGAGCGCGGCAAGCTCGCCGAGGCCGAAGGCCGCCTCGTATACCGCCGGCAGGCCCGCGGCCAGTGCACCGAAGGACGCGCCGGCGGTCCCCATGACCCCGTACACGGCGTAGAGATCGGTGCGACGCTCCGGAACGGCGGCGTCCGCCAGGCTCGCCTGCTCCAGGGGCTGCGTGGCTCCTCCCGCCGCGCCCCCCGTCGCCGTGAAGCTCCCCAGGAACGCCACGGCCGCCAGCAGCGCAAAGCTGTCGGCCACGGCGAGCGCCAGCGCGGATCCGGCGGTGATCAGCGAGAAGAGGACCAGGAGCCGCCGACGACCCAGCGTGTCGCCCACGAATACGACCATGATCGCGAAGACAGCCCCTCCCGCCAGGCCCGCGCTGATGAAGAGGCCGATCTGGATGGTGCTGAACCCCAGCAGGTGGAGGTATATCCCGATAACGACGGCCACGCTCCCCTGCCCGAACGCCCGCAGCCCGCGAGCCAGGATAATGAGCCGGGCGTCGCGGCTCAGCCATCGCAGCGGGGACGCAGACCCCACGCTCACGCCGCCCGCCCAGTCGCGCGCGCCATCCCCGCCAACCTTCGCAGAGCGTCGAGCCGCTCACGATCCCTGAGCCGAGCGCGGCGGAGGGCCTCGGTCAGCTGGTCCACCGTCTCGTCGTAGCCCGCGCGGTCCACGGGGTAGGGGTAGCCGTCCTTGCCGCCGTGCGCGAACGAGTAGAGCGCGGGGTCGCGGTGGCCGAGCGGCACACCGTGGACCAGCTCGGCGACCAGGCTAAGAGCCCGCAGCGTCTTCGCCCCAACGCCCCTCAGGGCCAACAACCCCTCGAAGTCGTCCGGGGCCTGCTCGTACGCCGACAGCAGTGCGCGGGCGATGCGGTCCGGGTTGACATCACGGGCCGTGACCGGGTGGTGGGCGGGCATGTGAAGCTCGGGCAGGGCGTTCCCCGCACCCAGCAAGGCGTGCCCTGCACCCACTCTGGGGGCAGGTCGCTCGTACCCCCTGTCGCGGAGTCCGCCAACTGGGGCGCTGGGCGCGTCGAGCGTGTGCGATTCGTCGGGCTCGCCACGAATGGGAGACGGGCCGCGATCCGCCTCCGCGGCTACAAGACGGCCAAGCTCGCGCGCAATCTTCTCCGGACCGTCCTCCACGGCCAGGCGGGTGATGACCCTACGCCCCTCGGCGCTCTCGGCCGCCACCAGGTTCAGCACATCGGACGTGCCGTAGCCGCCGGCCGGTGGACGGGCATGTGCGCCCCCTCCCTGCGCGACGGCGGCGTGGGGCTCCTCGACATAGCTCTCCAACTCCTCCGAGAGCCAGTGGTAGCGACGGGCGTAGCGAGTGGCGTCGCTCATCCCCTGCTGGACCACGGCCCACGCGCCCTGGGTCGTGAACATGAAGGTGTGGTGGTAGAGCTGGTAGCCGTCCTGAACGGCGGCGCTGTCGACCTTGGCGGCCATACGGCTGGCGTACACCAGGGGTTCGGGGTCCAGCCCGATCCGCTCGCCCGCCGCCGTCACTTCCGCCGGCGTCTTGCGCGACGTGGCGCCCTTGCCACCGGCGACGTACAGCCCGGCCTCATCCTCCAGGCCACGAAGCCCTTCCTTGAGTGCGCCGCATACCGTCGTCGTAAGGCCGCTGGAGTGCCAGTCGAAGCCAAGGACGCACCCGAACGCCTGGAACCAGAAAGGATCGGACATCCGGCGCAGCACGTCCTCGGCGGAGTAGTCCTGCCGGATCACAAGGACCATGGCGCGCGCCAGGTCGGTCATGCGGCGGAAGAGCCACCGCGGGGCGCGGCCCCCGTGGAGCGGCAGGTGGGCAAGTCCGGTGCGCCGGGCCGGGAGTGATGCCACCGCAGGCTACCTCGCCTCGTCGCGACGCCGGTAGACCTCCACGGACGCGGCGTCCAGGACCGCGCCCTTGATCGGAGGCGCAGGCTTGGTGACGCGCACTCGCACCGCCGTCACCGGGAACTCGTCCAGAACCGCCCCGGCAGCCGCCTCAGCGACAGACTCCAGCAACTTCCGGGGGGAACCCTCAACCACGGCGCGGACCGCGTTGAAGAGCAGGGTGTAGCTGACGGTGTCCGATAGCTCGTCGCTGATCCCGGCGGGGCGGAGGTCGGCCTCGACGTCCAGGTCCACCACGAACCGCTGGCCCAGGGACCGCTCTTCCGGCGATACCCCGTGGTAGCCGTAGAAGACCATGCCTGCGAGGCGAATCCGGTCGGACGGCAAGGGGACCTCCTGGGGGGCTGGCGACACGACGGCTAGCCCCCGGTGGGGCCTTGCCGCTCCATCGCCTCCGCCACTTCCAGCAGGCCGCGAGCCCGCCGCACGATGGGGACGTCGATCATCTTGCCGTCCAGTGAGGTCGCGCCCCGGCCCTGCGCCTCCACCTCCGCGAACGCCTCGACCACTCGTCGCGCGTACTCCACCTCCGCGTCGCTGGGGGAGTAGAGAAGGTTGATCGGCGCCACCTGGCTGGGGTGGATGGCGAACTTGCCCTTGAACCCGACCCCCTTTGCCAGCAGGGCCTCCCGCTCCAGCCCCTCCGCGTCGCGGAAGTTCGGGTACGGGGTATCGACGGCGGTGACGCCGGAGGCCCGCGCCGCCACGGCGACGGCGCTGCGTGGGTAGATGAGCTCGGAGCCTTCGGCGGTCCGCTCGATGCCCATGTCGTTCGTGTAGTCCTCAGCGCCGAAGGCGACGGCGGTGATGCGTGGCGACGCTCGGCAGATGTCGAGGGCATGGAGGATGCCCGCCGCCGTCTCAATCCACGGCAGCAGCTTGATGCTCCCCTCCTCGAGCCCGGCCTGTCGCTCGAGTCCCGCGATGAGGGACACGACCTGCGCCACCTCCCACACGGACTCGAACTTGCCCACCGAGACACCGTAGATGTGCGGACCGATGACGGCGGCCAGGTCGTCCTGGATCAGCCCCGTGTCCAGGGCGTTGGTGCGAGGGATCAGCTTCCGACCCGGCTTGACCAAAGCGGGAAGGGCGTCGTGGATCACCTGTCGCGCGTTGGCCTTCTCGGCGATGGGGACCGAGTCCTCCATGTCCGGGACCAGAGCGTCTGGAGACAGGGCCGCCGCCTTCTCAAGCATGTCGGCGCGGTTGCCCGGAACGAACAGCAGGCTCCTCAGAAGCTCCACGATGCACCTCCTCGGCGGGGCGGCGACCGCACCCGCGCGCCTCGGCAGGATTCAACCGACATCGGCGGAGGCCCGAGCGTGGCGGACCGTCCGGCGACCAGTATATAGTACGCGGGCAGGGCGCGCCCTGCACCCATTCTGGGAGCGAGTTGCCAGCACCCCTCATTGGACGATCCTCCGATGGGGCACCGCCCGCGTCGGGCGTCCGTGGCCCGGCAAGCTCACCACGAACGGAGGGGGTCACCACACAAGACCCCTGTTCGTCCTTCGACAGGCTCAGGATGAACGGGCACGGCGCAGTGCGCGAGGGCGCCTCACGGCGAAGGCGGAGACTCCCCCGGTGGCGGCACGAGCAGGACAAAGAACTCGCGGTTGCCCGCATCCCCCACGATGGGGGACGGTGTGAGGTCGCGAATGCGATACCCGTGGGCGATTGCCCACAGCAGGAACCGCCCAAGCACCCGCGCGTGCGCCCCGGCGTCGCGGACCACTCCACCCCTACCCACCTCGCCTCGCTCTGCCTCGAACTGAGGCTTGACGAGAGCCAACACGGGACGTCCCGGCCCGAGGTGGCGCGCGATCTCCGGGAGCACCAGCCGCAGTGAGATGAATGAGACGTCGACGGTCGCCAGGTCAACGCTCTCTGGAAGGGGAAACGGGTGGCGGGCGTTGACCCGCTCCATGGTCGCCACGCGCGGGTCCTGGCGAAGCCGGTGGTCCATCTGGCCGCGCCCCACGTCCACCGCGTAGACGCAGCGAGCCCCTCGCTGCAACAGGCAGTCCGTGAACCCGCCCGTGGACGCTCCAACGTCAAGGGCCGTCGCGTCCTCAACCGAAATGCCGAAGGCGTCCAGGGCATGCGCCAGCTTGACCCCTCCCCGACCCACATAGGGGAGGCGGTCCTTGAGCACCAGGGGGGCGTCCTCGGGCACGGTCACCCCCGGCTTGGTCACCGGCCGCCCCTCGACCAGCACCTCCCCGGCCATCAGAAGGGCGCGAGCCTTCTCTCGGCTCGGGGCCAGCCCGCGGTCCACCAGCAGGGTATCGATGCGCTTCTTCACGTCGTGATCGGACCGCCTATAAGTCGTCAGCTTCCCAACAGATGCCAAGCGAGTATAACATCGCCCCACGGACGCGGCCCGGAGGCTAACGTGCCTGGGCGCGTGAGCCTCCTCCTCTCGGCCGCGTAGTGACGGCGACGTGTTGAACAGCCTGCTTCGACCAGTCCTTGCCTTCTTCCTGACCGAGGAAGAGAATAGAGCCCCCTTCCTCGGCATCCGGATAGGGATGGTACGAGAACTCGCGCGTCGGGGCGTTTGACGCTTGCCGGTCCGCTTCCTATGCTGGGAGGCGACATGGCGGCCTCGTAGCGCCGCCGATCCCATCGAGCTGGCGTCTAGGCGGTCCAGAGCATGAGCGCGTTCATCCGATCCTTGCGCCCCAAGCAGTGGCCCAAGAACGGAATCATCTACTTCGCCCTGGTCTTCACGCTCCCGGGCCGCTGGGACCCGCAGCAGCCGCTGGATGTCCTGGAGCCCCTAGGGGTGACGACGGCGGCCTTCCTCCTCTTCTGTCTGCTCTCCAGCGCAACGTACCTGGTCAACGACGTGGTGGACGCGGCCCAGGACCGGGCGCACCCACTCAAACAGCACCGGCCAATCGCCTCGGGCGGGCTCTCTGCGGGGGTGGCGTCGGTGGCCGCCGCGGCCATGATGGCGGGGGGCGCGGCCCTCAGCTTGCTGCTGACGCCCTGGTTCGGAGTCGTCGCCCTCCTATACTTGGGGCTGACGCTCGCATACTCGCTAGGGCTCAAGCGAATCCCGATCGTCGACGTGCTGGCCCTGAGCGCAGGCTACGTACTCCGCGCCGCGGCGGGCGCGGTTGTGCTGGACGTGCCCATCTCGCCCTGGCTCTACATAGTGACAAGCCTGGGCGCAATGCTCATAGGATTCGGCAAGCGCCGCAACGAGCTGGTCCAATCTACCTCCAGGGAGGGATCGGGCCAGCAGCGGCGGGCGCTGGAGGGCTACTCCGTGCCCCTCCTGGACCAGCTGATTTCGGCGGTAACGCCCGCCACACTCATCTCCTACATCCTCTATACCTTCACGGCAGAGAACCTGCCGGAGAACCACGCAATGATGCTGACGATACCCTTCATCGCATACGGCCTCTTCCGCTATCTGCTTCTTGTGTACCAGCGCAACCTAGGCGAGACGCCGGAGGACGTGCTCCTGACCGACCGGCCCATCCAGGCGACGGTGGTCCTGTGGCTGGCGACGGCGGTGGCGGTGCTGATCGTGGCTGGGTAGGCGCCGGAAAGGGTGACCGTGCTCTTCCGTCGCGCTCGGCTAGGCGCCTGCACGGCCCCTTTGGGTAGTGTTGACGAGGATATGAGGTAGTGATATCCTTCACCAGTCCTTTTAGGGGGCACCCCCGATGAAGTGGTGGGTGGTGGCGCTTCGCCTCACCGGTATGGGGTGGTACGTCGCCGTTTGCATAGTCGGGGGGACCCTGGGGGGGCTGTGGCTGGACCAGATGCTAGGCACCACGATGGTGCTCACCCTGGTAGGGGTTCTGCTGGGGACGGTGGTGGCCTTCTACGGGCTCTACCGAATGGTCCAGCCTTTCCTGGGCAGCATGGATGACGACCAAGCACCGAAGGAGCGCTGATGGCGGCGCAGCAGGCTGGGCGCGGCAAGGGCGTGATGGTGATTATCGCCCTGGTGGCCGTGGCAATGCTCCTGAGCGGCTTGCTGGCCGGCGCCATGGGCGAAGCCTTCTTTCCCGGCAACCCATTCCACAAAGCGGTGGGCGTCCCCCAGCCGGAGGTTCACCTGGCCCCGCAGCAGGTGACGGGTCCCCACGCGGGCGACGCCCTGCACGGCGGCAACGCCTTCACCCTGACCAACACCATCCTCTCATCGCTGATTGCGTCGGGCGTGCTGATCCTGCTCTTCGTACTGGGGACCGCCAGACTCAAGGTGGTGCCCGGACGCTTCCAGGGGTTTCTCGAACTGGCCGTGGAGGCCCTGCTCGGGTTCGTGGAGAGCGTGGTGGGCAAGGAGCGGGGGCGGGGGCTGTTGCCAGTCATCGCCACCCTCTTCCTGTTCGTGGCCTTCAACGCGTGGATCGGCCTGCTCCCCATCTACCAGTCGTTCGGTTTCCTGAACGAGCACGGGCTGAAAGCGACACTGGTGCGCCCGGCGGGCACCGACCTGAATATGACGCTGTCGCTGGCCATCGTCTCCTTCTTCTTCGTGGAGGGACTCGCCTTCAAATACGTGGGCTTCGGCTACCTGGGCAAGTTCTTCCGTTTCGGGGCCCTGCTGAAGGGCAATATCGGGATGGGGCTGATTGACGTCTTCGTGGGGATCCTGGAGCTCCTCAGTGAGTTCGTGCGGCTGGTCAGCTTCACATTTCGGCTCTTCGGGAACATGACAGCGGGGGAGATCCTGCTGCTGGTATCGGCGTTTCTCGGCTCGTTCATCCTGACCGACATATTCTACGGTCTGGAGCTCCTGGTGGGGGCGGTCCAAGCCCTGATCTTCGCCGGCCTGACGCTGGTGTTCGCGTCGATCGCCATCACGCCGCACGAGGGTGAGCACGAGGAGCACTAGGGAATCATGGGGGCGCGGCGGTGCGGTTGCACCGCTCGTCCTTCCACGGACTCATGATGAGGGGTCGAGGCTCAGGATGGGCGACCGGGTTTCCGCGCGGGGCGGGCCCATCGACCCGTGAACGGGAAGCGCGGTCGCCGTTGCGGCGCCTGGGACCGAGCGCCGGCGGGAGGGAGAGAGCATGGACGTACTGGTGTTCGTCATCGCGGTGGCTACGCTCGGGGTGAGCGCGGCCACCCTCGGGCTCGTCTTCGCGTTGTACGCCAGCCGGCAGGATTAGCGAGACCCTCGCGGGCTGCCGGCGCAGGAGCGATGGGGTTCTGACTCGCGAGACTCAAGGAGGAATGATGGAAGAGGGTGCGGCCAAGCTGATAGCGGTGGGACTGGCGGCGGGGCTCGGGATGCTCGGGCCGGGGATGGGCATCGGCGTGCTGGGTGCCGGGGCGATGAACGCGCTCGGGCGCAACCCGGAGGCCCGCGGCGCCATCCTGACGAACATGATCCTGGCCATCGCGTTCGCGGAGGCCATCGGCATCTACGCGTTCGTCATCGCCATCATGCTCCTCTTCGTCGCCTAGCGACGCGGGAGCGGCAGAGGAGGCTGCGATGGCAGAACTGGGTTTTCACTGGCCCAGTCTCGTCGTCTATCTGGTGAACTTCGCCGTCCTGCTGGCGGCGCTGTACGTCTTTGGATACAAGCGGATCCTGGCGATGCTCGACCAGCGGTCGAGCCGCATCAGCGATTCGCTGGCGGAGGCGGACAGGGTCCGGCAGGACGCGGCCCAGGCCCGTCAGGAGCTGGAGACCCAGTTGGACACCAACAGGCGCGAGGCCCAGCAAATGATGGACCAGGCCCGCCAGGTGGCGGACCAGTTCCGTGAAGAGGAGCGGGAGCGGGCCCGTCAAGAAGCGGAATCGTTCCTGGAGCGCGCTCGGCAGGAGATCCAGAGCGAGCGCGAGGGGGCCGTCGAAGAGGTGCGCCGACAGTTCGCGGACCTGGCCATCAGCGCCGCCGAGCAGGTCATCGAGCGCTCCCTTGACCGGGACGCCCACCGGGATCTGATTGAGCGCGTCCTGGCCGACGGCGGCCAGACGCCACGAGGGTAGAATGCCCGGACGTTCGCTACCCTCCGCCAAGCGCTACGCCCGAGCGGTCTTCGAGATCGCTCAGGCGGCCGGCGCCTTGGGCCAGTGGTCCGAGGAGTTGGCGAGCATGGGCCTGGCCTGCGCCAACGCTGAGTTCGTGGCGTTCCTGGAGGCGCCAGGGGTCACGAGCGCCGAGAAGGCGGAGGCGATCCGCGCGGTGCTCCCCGACCTCTCCGAGGGCGGTCACAATATGCTCTCGCTCCTGGTCGCGCGGCGGGCGGCGTCCCTGCTTCCCCGCATCCAGGAGCGGTACCAGGAGCTGGTGGACGACGAGGAGGGCATCCGCCGCGTGGAGGTGGCCACGGCCGTGGCTCTGACCGACTCCGAGCGAGCCTATGTGACGGAGGAGCTCGGCAAGACGCTGGCAGGGGAGATCCGCCTGTCGGAGCTGGTGGACCCCACCCTGTTGGGCGGCATGAGGATACGGGTGGGGGACCGGGTCATGGACGGGAGCGTGAGGGGAAGGCTGGCGTCACTGCGACAGTCGGTCGCGGCGGGCGCACGGGAATAGCGAGCACGGCGTCGGCTTCGCTGTCGCGCGGTGGCGCGGCGGTCGGGCCGACAACAAGAGCCCACCGACAACGGGTGGAGGGAGTCTATGGCGATTCGCGGTGAGGACATCGTCTCGGTCATCAAGAAGCAGATCGAGGGCTTCGGCGACCGCGTGACCATGGTCGACACCGGGGTGGTAGTGGAGGTGGGCGACGGCATCGCCCGCGTCCACGGCCTGGCCGGGTGCCGCTCCACGGAGCTCTTGGAGTTCCCACACGGCATCTACGGGATCGCCCTGAACCTGGAAGAGGACAGTGTCGGCACCGTGATCCTGGGCGACGAGCGGCTCATCCAAGAGGGGGACGAGGTCAAGACCACGGGCCGGATCATCGAGGTGCCGGTGGGCAACGCCCTCTTGGGCCGCGTGATCGACCCGCTC
>PVBE012341554.1_pt1 | contig 13371 bp, 17 predicted proteins | sample 1631181 | NCBI WGS metagenome assembly PVBE01 (sample SAMN08397723, study PRJNA350692) | Marine metagenome, whole genome shotgun sequencing project. | isolation source: water | place: Pacific Ocean | collected 2012-04
GATCTACTGCTCGATACGCCACTACTGGTCAGATCATTATGTTGGCTGCAGGAGGGACTATTCCCGCAATCCCTACGAATATCTATTTTGACATCATGGTGGGTGGATTAGGAAACAATATCGAAATCCCTGGAGAGCTCCGAGCAGCACAATTCATCGTCATTGATCATATTGCCTCATGGCCTCCTGGATCCGTTGCCCAACTCAGAATCGAAACCACTGATTACTTTGCCAGCCCTGCTGGAGGGGATGTGGAAGGATTGCCTGCACTGGCCACACCATTTCCTATTCCTAATGCTGATAACATCATAACCATGCCCTCTTTGATGAATGGTTTAGATCCTCCAATCTATGTTTTACCAGGACAACCGTGGGGAATTAAATGGGCACTCGTTGATGATTATTATCAAGGCACTAATTATGCAACGGCCACCAGCGTATCTACAAGCGCACAAAATCGATTGGTTCCACGATGTTTCGTCAGATACCTCTTACTCGATGGCGCAGATGCTCTCATTGCTGTGGATCTCTTGAAAGATTCTATCCCAGTCACGGAAGATAACATTCAATGGTATAAGCGAGCGTTGATCCGCCAGAAGTTGATGGCTGACACTTCAGGTATCTATGATACAGCATTAGAAAAGATCCCACAGAAGTTGGGGTGAGTAAATGGTAGTCAAGTCCGCCACCAAAAAGAAACTCATGGATATTGGAGTAAATGAGATGGATGCTCATGTGCTTTCTGACGACAGAAAATGGGATGCTATGGGGGAGTTGGAAATAGGTCAGATACACGTCATCGTTAGTAGGGTCCCCTGGTGTGATCCCTCCGGCGTCTATCCAGGGCATGAAATAATAGATAAGCGACCAAATCCAATGGATCGCGCCATCAGAATCCACCACCTCATAATGTTGTCCAGATTATTGCATCCCAATAGTGCAGATAAGTTGGATGAATGGATTCATGAAAATCTTGATCCCACTTACAGATTTCTGATCAATAATTGGGACTTATCTATTGCTGCCATCGATCCCACAGATTATGTTAATGAGGATTTGATAGATGGATTATTGCCAGGAGACACCAAAAGAATTACTGATGGTTATTTTCCAGAAAGGTGGGGCGACAGGCCGATCACTTCGGATGCAGGGGCCAGAGCTGCAGAGAATGATAGTTTAAGGTAGTCGCACCTCCAATGATCTATTATGCCTATCACTAAGCAAGTCTATGAGTGGACTCTCAATGGAGAGGATATAGGCAACGATGCTACACAAATACCTCCTGCCGGCGTGGCTTACTCTATTTTCGTGGGCCCTTATGGGCACTCTAATCGACGAACCCCGTGGAATACAACAATGGATCCGCGCAACAAAGCAGAGGTCCCTCCCTTTGTTTCTGAAGATATGTTTGTGGTTGTAGAGTTCTTTGCTTCAACACCAGGACTCCTTCCTAATTATGCTGCATCGGGAAGTAATTTAGTATCATGGAGTCCGAATGGATTTGTGCAGATCGTAGTGGAAACGACGGGCTATTATCAGGATCCAGCCAATGTTTATGATTATGGAATCTCAGGTGATGCGAGTCCATTTCCCTGGTTCAATCTTGAATCCGTATCTGAAGTAAGGCACTACGCACTCAAGCCGCCGCTTTACATCCTACCACTCCAAACCTGGGATATTCGTTATACTATGATGAATGATTTGAGAGCAGCAGTCGTGGCGGGTGGTCTCACTGTTCCGGATGATGTCGTGATTGCTCGATGCTTTATCCAGTATCAACTCTACAATGGAGCCGACGCCATGATCTGCGAAAGGCTCGTTAAGCTGGGTATTCCAGTTACTGTCGATAATGTAGAGTGGTTCAAGCGACAACTCTTACAATCACAGGGATTGCCCACGCAGACCTTTGAGTATTATCTCCAGCTCTCCGAATCTTATCGAGAAAAGGAGCGTAAGCTGGCCAAACACTATTCTCGAGGCCGGCCCAAAGAAGTTCATACGGATCACGGAGGAGATACGTTATGAGACTGATTAATCAAGACATTGGAATGGATTTTTTCTTATTAGAACTGCTACTGGATGTTGAGCGTGTCATAGGTCCCCCTGAGAATCCGGATTCTGCAGAGACTGAACAAAATAGGATTCCGATCGCGGCTGTAAGAGACAAAAAAGGTGCCGCATTTGCTACTGCTCAGTATTTGTTAGAGGTCTATCCTGAAATAGATTTCAAGTTAGTGGCCTTGAATGATGCCGACAATGTTCTATATCCTATTCCGGAGGGACATGATATGAAATCTATCGTAAAAATAGTTGAGGAGGCCATAACCAATATAACCACATTTTCTCAATTTCCATATCATCTTGGTTCACTTGATCTTGCATTGGAAGCGCAGGGAGATCCATCATATTCCTGGTCTACAGTATACTACACTGTGAGCATCCAACTCACAAGATTGCCAATGTATTGACATCGGGCTCTTGGGGTTGTGTGTGGGGATCATTTAACGCCTATTGAGCTCAATGAGTCATGACAGGAATAACACACATAATGGTGTAGCGTGTCGTCATGATGTTTTCCCGTGAAGTCATGAACATGAGTTAGCCACCCAGTCCCTGTCAAGAGCTCCTTGCAGTTCGCACATTTGTAATGATCCATGTATCCAAATTGTTCTGTCTCATTAAGGGCCCGTAAATGTTTGTCTTCCCAGGCAGCATCCCAATCGATCTCATCATCTTCATCTGTGAACTCTTGGAGAGCCTCCCAATTGTGATCTATACATGTAGTGCACCCCACATCAAAACCAAAATAGACTCCAATATCTTCATTCTTGTAGATAAAATCAGATTCTATATCTCCCTCATGGAACTCGTAAAACTCTATAGTTTCTCTATTGATGAAAAAATCCACATCAAACTCTGAGTATGCTATTGCTATGGGCACATCAACTCCACCCTTTCACAAATATCCGATCCGCACCAGATACAAGGGCCCATGCGTCGCTGATGGCATCGGTGGCCCACACCCGCGTCTCGAGTCTACGAAGCACTCGTTGTTCAGGTTCTTCCAAACCATACTTTTCCATGAGATGATCTGTCCACCAATCAATAGGCACTGGGAAGACTATTTCACCGTCGCCATCTTTCCGGATCGCAGACCTCATCGGTATTGGTATTCCTTGCACTGTGCGTTCGGAGTTCGGATACGACTGTTCACTACCATCTGGTTGTGGTAACAGATCTGTGTCTGGATCAGGAAATCTCAAATGTTCTTTCATCAGGCCGCCTGCCTGCAGGATCGTTCCCATGACTGCACCCATCAACAATCCTATTTGACGGGAATCTGGTTTGTCTTGATCTACTCCAAAGATCTCTTTTACTTCACTCCAAATATCTTCTTTCCCATAACCAGGATTCGCCAATGGATCAAAGTCGATTCGTTTCCATAGTTCTTCAGTAATGAAATCGTCACTCATTACAGAGACCCCCTCTGGAAAACCGAAAGTTCTCCCTCCAGGATCTTCATAGTAAAGAGTAAATGCCCAATGAAAATCGTGAGGATATGGATTTCCCTTATAATCATCATCATACAGGGCAGTCCCACGCCCTGATACCTCTGGATCCAGTTGAGCTCGAAGAACATCTGCCCCTTCCAGAGAATACTCCATAATACACAATTCCAGATCAGTATAGATTTGCACCGCAGATGGTAAGCCACTGTTCAGATCTCCTGGACCCCCACTTCTCCACTTGGCTTTGTTCCAACCAACCACTCCAATGACTGGCGGAATTAGGTTCACTGATCCATTTAGGAGTTTCATACTCAAATATGGGCCTTAGCGACTACTTCAAGTGGTGTTCTATTTACGGGACAGTTTGAAGTAGCGGCACAGACGAGAGATGTATGGGATTAGTATGGGCTCCAACTATCAGGATAAGCAGCGCGATACCAAGCGACGCTATCGTAAGAAAGCCTTTCAGACCGGATATGATCAAGCTGGGGAGTCCGTAGATGCTACGCCTTTACCCTATCATTCATATTCTACCGAAACTCATACACAAACACAGCCCTCTCGTCCTGGAATTGATCCTCGCACATACCAGAGAGATGTCCGTCCAGCAGTAGAATCATTGGATTCTTTACGTCCTCTCAACCAAGCCAACTATCCGTGGCATCTAGTTCCACTCGGGGATGCCGCCAATGTTATTCAAAGGCAAAAGATTTCTCTTGCAGGTCTTGCCGGAGGTGGATTATTAGAGGGCTATTGGGTAGATCTCGTAGTTTTGAATGTTTCATTTGTGTCTGGATCTGATACCTGGGCAGCTGGCGTTCCCGTCCCTCAGCAAATCGCAGCTCTGGCTGCATCCCATGAGCCATCTCAACCTTTGACAGCCACAGCAGTCGTTAATCCACCAGATGCTTCTCAATCCCGATTCCCGATCGGAGATGGTAGCACATTTACACCCACATTGAACTCCACTTCAGTAGCATCCCCCACGAGTCCCCTGGAATACTACAAGATCCAGTCATTTGGACACACAGAGCCAGATGATGCTGCAGATCCCATAACAGCCATTCAATATGAGATCTGGATTGATGGAAATGCTTTCATGAGTTGGACGGGTTTTCAGTGGTCCGCCGTTGTTCCTCTAAGAGATGAATGGTTCTTCACTCAGCCACTCACAGTGGAGCGTCAGATCCTCCTCAGAGTGATCAATCCGACTGGATCGGGTGCGGCTGCCGTAGGGAATGTAGAAGTTGCTTTTGTTGGCTGGTCTGAACAGATGACTGGCTACTTTGATATTAGCCACCAACAATTGCAGTCTGTGTGATGCACGAATACCTGACATTCAGGTAGTCGAAAAACAAGTTAGTAGTGAAATGGCTGAAATGTGCGTTGATTTGGAGTTGCTTGATGAATCTACTAACGCATGTCTGGATGGCGAAACACTGTTTTTGGCAATTCTTATCGAGTGCCTGGTCTATATTTTCTTATTTTTAGGGGGATGGGCAGCCCTTCGACACATTTTATTGCGAAAAAGTCGTGTGAGATTGGAAAAACAGATGAAAAATAGCCAAAAATTAGGTCGGAATCGCAGATAAAAGAGTTGGTTCATATATGTGGTAGCACAACCGTATTGTATGGTTGAAGTGAGTGATCTCCCACCGCATATTGCAGAGAAGTTGGAAGCAGATATTGAACGTCTTGAGGCAAAGAAAGTCCGACTATTGAATGAAGCTGAAGACGAACTTTTGATCAGCCTTATTCCTGAGAATGCACAGTTGCCCCTATCTCTTACTACTGTCAATGGTAATCAAAACTTTTTGGATCGCTGCGAAGGTGGTTGGACTGTATTCACCCATCATGTTGAGAGCTCCACTGGTATTGGAGAACTGGTGCCTACGCACCGCATCTCCGATCGTAAAATCACCCTCCCGAATGCGTGGTTGGCATTTGTTCGATATACGGGACTGTCATCTCTTGTATTGAATCAGCCAGCAGATCCTGATTCTGATGAATGATAAATGCTAAGTAGCAACGGCCACCATATTGTTGTATGGTTGAATACTTTACAGGATCATCTCCATCGAGCCTTCGTGTTCGTGAAGTAGATGGAACACCTAATGTTCCTAATGTAAGGGATATTATTGTATCAAACGGAACTTTGACTGATGATGGAAACGGCATCATTACACTCACCATAGGCGGTGGAAGTGGAACGGTCACCAATGTGGCCACAGGAACAGGTTTGTCCGGCGGACCAATTACTACGACTGGAACTATTGATTTAGCCAATACTGCTGTAACTGGTGGGGCCTATGGATCTGCTACACAAGTAGGCACATTTACCGTAGATGCACAAGGTCGTTTAACTGCGGCTGCTAATGCCACTATTACTGGATTTGCTACAGCTGCCAATCCAACGGCCACTGTGGGTGCCACCGCAGTCAATGGGACTGCTGCTACCTTTTTGAGATCCGACGGCGCACCCGCTTTAGCCAATACTGCCGTCACCCCTGCCGCATACACTTCTGCTAATATCACCGTTGATGCTCAAGGAAGAATTACTGCCGCCGCAAATGGTAATGATGGAACAATGAGCAGTTTCATTCTTTCGGATGGAATCGCTACTCAAACAATTGTTGATGGAGATACTTTGACTGTATCGGGGGGGACAGGATTAACTTCCACAGTTTCCGCTACTGATACAGTCACACTTGTTTTAGATGATACAGCCGTTGCCGCAGGGAGTTATACTGCCGCAGACATTACCGTTGATGATCAAGGGCGAATTACATCTGCCGCAAATGGTTCTGCCGCCGCTATTACAGCCACAGCGAATGGTGTTGATGATAGAGTAGCCACCTATTCCGCCGCTACTGCTCTAAATGGTGAAGCCAATTTGACTTTTAGTGCGGCCAACCTACTTACCGTCACAGGTTCAGCCCATATTACCACAGACTTAGAAATTGATGGTGCATTAAACCACGATGGAACTACTATTGGATTTTATGGGACAACACCGATTGTTCAACGAACCACAGGAAATGCCTCAACTGCGGCATTTGGACCAGGCGTCCCCACCATGCCTATGGACATTGGTAATACATTCGGTGGTTATACAGTCCAACAAATTGTTGGTGCATTACAAGATTATGGAATCCTTGCTTGATGAATAGTATCAAATAGATAGGACAATAAGTGAAGAATATGTCCCGTGTATCCTTTGAACTCTTATCCGAAGATGCTGAATTACTTTTGGCAGTAATGGAGCAAGTCAATTGTCAAGGTAAAGAGGGAGCCATTCAATTATTGCGTATTATTCACGCTCTTGAAAATCCTATCGTCCCTCGTATTGGAACTCAGGGGGATCCGGACAGTGTCGATTGATCAGGAGGACATAATTCCTGCAGATGCAGTGCCGCTAAAGCCAAAAAGAGCCACTGTTACATCAGTAGATAAGAAAATGGATCAAGTTCTGGAGGGAATAGATACTCTCCAAATTGAAGTTTCAGGATTGCGATCAGTGTTGAAGGAATTGCTTGAGGCATTATCTAAACAAGAGATGCCGCCGGTTCCTGAATTATCCCTTGAAGACAACAGCATGTTCGGTTAGAACAAAGTTTGTTGAATAGGTGCATCTGGATCATCAAATGTTTCTTTGCACCACTTTGAGACTTGTCGATATAGATTAGCAATATACTCATTGCATCCAAACTCTTCGATCAATTCATTCATGAGATTATCATATTTCACGACAGATCCTCGAGACACAGTAAGGATGACATTGCCTGGACACATGACCTCTACTTCATCTCCAGTAAATGGATCGCGCTTAGTTTCTACAATTGTATTGCATGTTCCGGAAAGAGGAGCACGTCGATAACTGGCTCCACACTTCGTGCAGCGAACCTTCTGTTGTCCAAAGGCTCTAAGATTTCCTCGCATATCGCGGATCAAATGTCTATCAATCAAGCGTGATACTTGATCTACATTATCTACGGCCATGAGAACTTCACCTAATGCAAATTGAGCCATTGTTTTCTGTCTCATGGATTCGAGAGTATTATATGGATTATTTCGCGGCCCTCCATCACAGGTTGTAGTCCCATGTGTGAAACCCATTCCTCTTAGTGCAGCATCAGTTCCGATAACTGATTCAACAATCTTTACACCAGCCTTCAGAGCTTCCTTGGCTGGAGGGGGATTATTGGGATCTCTTATAGTGAGGTCATAGAAAGATACAGGATAAGGTCCATGATTAATTTCTACATTCAACGCTTCCTTGTCTACTTCATTTGGAACGATTCTTGTAGTGAGTGTTAATGGAGCATCCATCCTACCTCCTCGCGATCGGGGCAAATACAAACGACTAAAGTTGATCAACCCATCCATCAACATCATGATAGAATCAATATCTCCATCACAATTGCGCCGTTTGGCTGCATGAAAGAAGGGGTGTCCATAGTGTCCTTTGATGTGAGCGAATCCAATTATTCTACACAGAACAGCCCCAGATGTATGTGGGGCTAATCCCATAGTGAGATGGCCGATCAAGTCTGTTGGTTTGTCGCATTCATAAAATGGTTCCAAATCATGAAGGCTTACCAGTAAATCATCAACGAACTTAGTCACAGCCATCAATCCATCCACACAATTCCACGGCACTACTATGTCTTGAGGATAAAGTTCCAAAATCTGTTTGTCATCCACAACTGGATCTCCTTCGATGTCCACATCATATCCCAACTCTACTGCATCCGCTGCACTAATACCAATCTCATTGGGAGTAAAATGAGTCATAGTAATATCCACCATGTCAAAACGGATCGTTCCATCTCGAAATACGCTTGTCCCATTGCGTGCGCGTAAGATTCCCTTCTCAACGGCTTCGGGTAATTTCTGAGCAGAGATAGAACTCTTCATTCCCTTTACTGGCAAATCGGTGGTTTGACCTACTGCATCTTTAGCATCTAACCATTCATTCTCCATATCGAATTGGTGATCCCAGCGATTTTCCAATAGTTCTGTATTTTCTCCACAATCTGGACAAACTCCTATGGTTCCCTCAGCATCACATGCAGGACAAGAACGCCATCCTGCAGCCACAGGCTCAGGTCGCCGCACCGCATCTTTGATTAATCTTTGAGAGCCTACTTTCTTTCCCAGGGGAAACAAGCAGTGCATTTGTGGTTTCATCTCTCGATGTTTCGATCCTTCTGGCTTACCCATGCGTGCTCCGATCCTGAGCCCCAGAGGATTTCTTACCTCTGCTGGAACAACAGCTTGAATAAAATCTAATGCAGTTTCCCCAGTGATCTTTTTGTTTTGTTGGATCAAGTAGGAAATTAATTGTGCAGGGAGTCCATCGAGCTCACCATCTGCTGAAACATCAATGTGTAAGCGATAGGCTGTGATCATATCTGGTTCGCCAATGTGCACCGACCCGTTAATAATAGAAGCATGTTCAATCATTGCAGCCAAATCTTCAGCAAGCACTTCACATGATCCGATAGGCACAAACCTCGGATCCAAAGGAATGTTCAGATTCTTGCTTTCCATTAATGCTTGTTCGATAGTCGTGACAACCGGTCCGGATCGCAATTGCTCATGCCACTCCGAAACATATGGGCTCGGTGCCAGAGGATGATTGTTCTCCAGGAACTCTCCCACAGGAACCAACAAATCACCGAGATCCCAAACCGCTGCGATAGTGTATCCTTCTTCATTAGGAGCCACATCATCAGGAAGCTCTTGTTCATCATTGATTCGTTTGGCAGATCCATCATGAAATTGAACATAGGGTCCATCAATCTCAGTGCAAGGAGTTACTACCGTTCCCTTCCCAGGCCGTTCGTATTTGAGTTGGGTTCCAACAATAGCGAATCCAGACACAGCCCTCATAGTAGCAGGATGACACGCAGTAGTGGCCAACCCCGCCAATCGAGATCTACCATAGCGTAATCGGAATCCACCAACAGCCATTGGTTGGGAAAATACTGGTCGTCCTGCCAACACATCTCCGAGAAACTTGTAAGAGGGCTCAATAGCAGTCGATCCACTTCCAGTCTTTACCAGAGAACGCAACCAATCCCAGCCATCAAGCTTCAGATCATCTACATATTTGAGAATCTTAGGTGCTTTCAACACCATCCCCTCGCAAAGCACGAGGAGGGCTCCCTCTCGGATTTTAGGAGTTCTTACACGTCCTGGTGTAGGATCTCGATACCCAGTCACTTCTCCACCAACACCTTCACCATCAATATAGACCGGACAATTACTGAGAATGAGCTCCAGTTCTGGATTGCTTGGTCGATATTGTAGACCCCGCGCATATTTGGAAACTTCCTCCTTGTATCTCTCAATCTCTTCAAATGTAATGACAGGCGGCTCCAACCTAAACTCACGTCGTAGCAAATCTCCTATCAATACAGATAGTGCCTGCCCTGTTCCTCCAGCAGATCGTATAGGTCCTGCATAGGAAACACCGAGACACCTTCTAATTGCCCCTGGATTCTCGTGGACTCGGCAGCTTACTACTCCCTCTAATGGAGCAACAAGGATTCCTTCAGTCAAAACAGCAAGTCCTGCACATAAACCATGATAGATGGCAACAGATACATGCAAAGCGTCTGCATCCTCTCGTGCTCTATTAGAAACTGCATCAAATGAAGTCAATGTATCTCTCCATGGTGTCTCAAGACCATCTGCATCATATTCTACGAGTGCACCCATACCGCCGCATTCATCACAGGGGTTGCCTCTTTGATCAGAACCAGACCCTGCACATCCAGCGCAGACTCTCTTAGAAGAATACAAAAATGTCTCTGCAGCAACAATTCTGGAAATCTCTAAGGCCATTCGTTCGCGATTTCCATCAAACTCTACCTCCAGATCCCTAATTTGAACAGCCGTCTGTCTCGAATGTAAAAAATCCAGAAGTTTCTGCACACGATCCGCAAGATCGGCAGCCTGAGGGATTTCTACGAAGTTCCGTGCATCCTTTCCATTCGCACGAGCGATTGCGGAAATCTCATAGATCTCATCACAATCTTTCTGGAGATTGGCCCAATAGCCATCCAGAGGACCCTCACCCATGTTCTAAGGGAGTGTAGGCACCTATTCAAGCCCACCGGTTTATCACACATATTAGAGTTAATGGAATATGCAAAGATACATGATCAAAACCAATTCCTTCATAATTCAGATTTCCTTTTTGGAATTCGGCCAGTTCCTTGGCTTTGGCTTCTTTGTATAGGGGATGGTTCTGTTCTGCCTTATCACAATCCATGCAAATTAACTCTGTATTGATCCAACTCATTGCATGAGCATTAGTTTTCTTTCCACAACGCTGACAGTTTCCAGTCCATGGTTTAGAAATTGGGTCAGTTTTCATGAAAGTGCCCTCCAGATCCTGTTTAAGGTATTATTAATCAAACGACTATCTCAAACCTTAGGTATCTGAAACCATAATATGTCTCTTATGACCTTAGATCGATACGACAAGGCAGATTTTGTAGCAGTAATAGGAATGGGCGCAGCAGCGTTGGATATGGAGGGATATATTGCCTCCGCTCCAGAGTGGCTCGCAGAAAGTGGGATCGCACTGGCAGCACTCGCGATCCTGAGCAATCTATATCACAAGCACAAGACAACTGTGATTGCTAAGATCGATACGGCTCGACACAAGATATTCCACTCTACTCACAAAGATGGTGATGAAGATGTCATTGAAGATGTTCTTGATGCTGTGGAAGATGTCATTGAAGACATTACTTGAGCAATACTGCCGACCGCTGCCCTCATAAAGGAGGACTCTGTGGCTAGTTTATGGCGAATGAGGTTGTGCAAATACTAATCAATGAGTTTGGACTGAAAATGAGTCGCTCAATGCGACGAGCAATTGATAATCATCAACATTGGGTGAATAGCAATCGACATCCAAACCTCCACAATAACTCTGTTTTGCATCAGGAGATGGAGCTCGATCCAGAAAAGAGATTTATCAATGAGGCGAAGACAACTCGAGGGCGGAAGGGAAAACGTGCCTTTGCGCTTTCGGCTTTGAAACGATACAAATCTATCCCACAAGCTTCTACTGGTGACCAATTGGGATTCATCATGAAACATATCAATATGGATTTAGGAGCAGTTATGGATGGCTACAAAATTACTAAGAAGATTGGAAAGAGAGATGTTCCAAATTATGCTGTTCTCAAGCTGGGTCAACCATACATAGCCATTGAATCAATTAACAGCCCATATTCCTACCAGGGTCAACCAATAACCACTCGTTTGCGAATCATCATCCCACGAGTTATTTCTCCTCGCGGAACAAATGTATATGGAGATGAAATTATGATCGAAGAACCTGGATACAAATCATTCCTGGAGAAAGAGGGATGGCGTTGTTTCCTGTCTAAGTTCTATGATGTGGATAAACCAAAGGGAGCAGGAGGGAAATTAACATATTTAGAGGATCCATCTATTACTCTAGTTCATTTACCTACGCTACTAAACGCATCCGATCGCCCGTTTCCATTCTTGATCAACTGGACGCTGGATTCGAGATCTATCGTTGAGAGATTTTGTGAATGATGATGCCGCAATTGAAAAATAGATTCTGTAGCTGAATGATTGAATACTGAGTTCCATTATTCAACGCGGCCACGAGTGAATCAGTCTCCCTCTCTCCACAATTAGTGCAAAAGAATGATGTTTTGAAGAACCGATCCATCACCCCCTGAGGATTGGTAATTAGCCACTCCCAAATGTATATCCCATCAGGACTCACTTTCAAAGTAGCAAATGGCTGATTCTTAGACAGGAAACAATCCGCAATCCAATAGAGGGTTGCTTCACTCATAATTACACCTACTCTTTCTCTTTGGATATATCGTAGCGATACCGTATCGGAATCCCTCCGGTTGATGGATATGTCTGTATATCATCATCATCGAGGAAAAAGACTTGAAAACGTCCAGTAGGGATCTTCACAGGCCCTGGTCCGACCACATCATCAATATGAATAAAATCCGGTCCTTGTGGATCCACATTATCATCTACGCCCATTTTCACTTCAGTGAGTTTCAAATCAAATCTCTGTAAGAGTTCCTCCAACCTACTTACTTGCATAGGCCCAGTCCCCGACCACCTACCAGATGCAAGTGCGGCACTTCGCACCTTAGATGATCCAGTAAAGAGAGAGGAGATGGTAGCCGAACTACGATTTGGAATGAGAAGGGATTGACGCAACCGAGCTTCGATTCCTGGTTTGTGGTAAGCAACCGCCCCCATTGGACTTAGGATACTGGTAAGTGGATCAAGATCGAACTGCCACCAAATATCAGTATATTCACTGGCTTTCTTTTTCGATGCACGAGGACCTGATTGGCCACCTCGACCCAATACTGTATCATCCATACTTTCTAATTTTCCATAGACAACAGTTGAATATCTGTGCAGCGGTCGGAACATAGCCTTCCACCTCTTACCAGATTTCTCTAAAATGGGTCTATCAATTCCAGATCCATCAGGAAGTTCAAGCTTGGACATCACCTTTACCGAAGTCCTCAGATCCTTGGCAGCCTTACTTGCAGATACACCACGTCCCATTGCTTCAAGAAAATCTGCTATTTTCTGTTCAGGAGTGCGTTCTGGAACAATTTGTAATGGCGCACCAGGCCTTCTTCGACGATAAGTATAGTTTATTCCATTGTTTTCCATCCACCGCTTTAGAGTCGCGACAGTAGTGCTGGACATCGTCGTCGCCGGCCTTGCAGCAACACCTGTTCGCACCATCAAATCGTATGCCTGCATGGCGCGTTGTGCGGCATCCTCTCTCATACTATTACCTCAGTGTCAGCATCTA
>PVBE010612335.1_pt1 | contig 13369 bp, 7 predicted proteins | sample 1631181 | NCBI WGS metagenome assembly PVBE01 (sample SAMN08397723, study PRJNA350692) | Marine metagenome, whole genome shotgun sequencing project. | isolation source: water | place: Pacific Ocean | collected 2012-04
GCCAATTTGCCCTCCAGGCCACCAATAAAAAGTATAAGGAGGAGTACCTCCCATTCCAACAGCTATTGCTATACCGTCATCTTGGTTAAAACAAGTAATATGAGCTACTCTACTTGCTTCAGTTTCCAAAACATCTGGCTCGGAAATGAAAACGCTATCTACTACTCTGCAGCCCAATTGGTCTTCTACTATTACATAATAAGAACCAAAAAATAAGCCAGTATTGGTATCAGGCTGAGAAATTCCTTGATGTCCATTACTCCAATCGTAAGAGTGAGATAAAATACCTCCAGTACTTATAATACTAACTGCTCCATCATTTCCGCCATGGCAACTTACATTCTGAATGATAGTGATACTGTCCTGAATTAATGGGTTTTCATAAATTGTTATGGTATCTTCAATAATACAACCCCAATCATCCATTACATGAACTGTATGCAATCCTGCAGCAAAATTATAAACAACAGGAGAGCTTACTGCTACATCATCCCAAATAAATGAATAAACAGGCTCACCTCCATTTACGATTACCTCAACTGCTCCTGTACTATCACCATAACAATTCACATCTCGTATTTTATTTAAAGTAGAAGTAAGCGCTATAGCTGGTTCACTTACTACATTGGAATAACTTTCAAAACAACCAGCATTATCATAAATATGTAATTCATAACTTCCAGTTGGAAGATTCTTTAAGCTGTCTCTTGTAATATTCACTGGATGAGATGCCGCTTGCAAAGTATCAGGACCACTTAGCCAATAGTAAGAATAAGGCGCATAACTTCCACCAGCTGTAGCAACAATATAACCAGTGCTATCTCCTTTACATGCCACATCCATTATTTGAATTGAAGCCATAAGAGGTGTTTGTGGCTGAACTACATTAATAGTGGTAAAAGTATCACAACCAAGCGCATCTGTGATTTCTACAAAATAAGAACCAGCATGCAAATCCGTCACGCTAGCATTGTTAGAAAAAGAAACTTGTGCGGCATTGTACCACTCAAAGCTATAAGGTGTTGTTCCTCCTGCCCCCCAAGCATTGGCTACTCCATTGGAATCGCCATAACATATAGCAACCGAATCGGAAGTGATAACTTGTAAAGGATAGCCAGGTCCAACTAAAGTTAGTGGACCGGTATCAAAACAATTATTACCATCAATAACTGTAATATTATATGAGCCTACTGGAAGGTTAATAAACAGAGAATCAAAAGGAGGTGGATTTGGGTTTAAATTACCATTGATATAATAAGAATAAGGCGGTATTCCTCCTGAAGGATAAACAGCAATTTGACCATCATGACCATCCCAACAGCTTACATTTTGAGCATTTACAGTATAACTAAGTACACCTACATTATAATCTACCAAAACAGAATCTGTTAGAGTACAACCATTCTGAGTGGTAATAGTGAGAGTGTACATAGTTGAAACTGATGGTGTAGCCCAAGGATGTATTATTGTGGGGTCATTTAGGCCAATTGTTGGCATCCATGAGTAGGTTAAGTTATTACCTCCAACTACTGTAGCATTAGACATAAGTACACTATCACAGGTAAAATAGTCATTTCCTGTATTTAATATTATAGCGGCTAAAGTATCTGATGGTGGAGACATTCCAGCACAATCAGAAGAAGTTGTCATATAATAAAACATTGGCGTTATATTAGCGTTTACACCTTGATGCGCGAAATTATCTATTGGATAATACATGGAATCAACTAAAGAAAAAGGACCTGAAGAATTAGTTGCAGAAAATACATGATACGTGGTAGAGGGATTTGCTCCAGGGAGATGATTCCATGTAAGTAAAACATCACCATTATTATCAACAGTAGCACAATTCACATCTGGCGATACACTTGATGGTGCCTGAATTACTTCAATCGTAATTGTAGCAAACCGAATAGCTGGCGCAGGACAAAAATCATCCACTACCTTTATTGCAAAAGTATAAAGATTAGAAGTTGTATTACAGCCTGCGTTTGAAGCAATGTGATAGCAAGATGTTTGCCAATTAAACACTCCTGAAACAACTGAAGGAGCCGTAAATGGCGGAGTAATACCCATCCCATTATTAAAGGTAGCGCATGGTGGATTTGCGCATAATGTAGTTGTAACAAAATCTGCAGCAAACTGTCCTCCTGATGCTTCCATTGTTAAATCTTGAGGAGAACCATTTGCATAAATATTACTATCCGTACCTAAAATATTAAAATTAACTAAAGTTCCGGCTGTCACTGATAAAAAGTAAGATGAACCAGGAAAAGGTGGCTGAACAAATGGAGGCGTATTAGGACTCCCAGATGCTAAAGGAGGGCAACTTAAAAGTACGACTTGGATTTCCCTGAAAACCTCAGCTACTAATTGCCCACACTTAAAAGCCGATACCCTTACACAAGTAACAAAATTACCAGAAGTATTAGAAAAATAACTAATCTCTCCGTTAACTGAATTTAAATTAGGATTTCCAGGTATAGGAGAATTGGTTGAATAAGGTGCAGAAAAAGGCAAAGTAGCAGGAGTTACAGGATTGTAAACACCATCATCTAATACATCAGCCCACTCATACACTAAACTATCCAACTCTGGATCAGAAGCATTATGGCTATATGAGAAAGGATAGCCAATACAAATAATGGTTTTTGGTTGCTCGTTAAACTGAGGGGAAGAATCAAAACATGGTGATGTATTTTGCTGTACTCCAGTAGTAACTGGTGTGTAAGGATACATTACTGCCCTTAAAGTAAAACCTTCATTGGCAAAACCATTGGTAATTGCTCCATTTCTACAACACTCATCCCAAGTAAAATGCCAACCACCTACTGGAGGAAGACCCGGAAGATTTATAGGTAAAGATTCATACACATATTCTTCAACCGAACCTTGTTGAGGATTTATACAAGACATTTGCGCATTTCCACTATTTAAAGGATCGCAGGACGGAGAAATATCTAAAGGATATCCAGGAAGTAAATCTACATTTATAGAGAAAATAATAGGGTGATTATGAACTTGTATTGATTGTGTTGTACCCGATATAGTTATACCATTACAATCTCTATATACTTTTAATCTAAAAACATATAATCCAGAGTTCACTCCTGTTTTGATACACTCCCAAGTAATTTCTCCCCCCATTAAGTGAGATGCCTTTGCAGGAGCAAAGCTAATGAGTGCTATTATTACTACTAAAAATATTTTTTTCATCATCTATAATTTTTTACAAAGTTATTATTTATTAAAATCTTAATCTTACTTATCTAATTTATTTTTTCAATTTCTTAGCCGTTCAATTATCTTAAAAGTGTAATATCTCCCTGCTGCTGGTATAGATAACCATCTATTCCATTTGCTTTTAAGTAGAAATAATAAACTCCATCAGGAGCATCATCATCATTATAGGTTTTTCCGTTCCAACTTCCATTTGGAGAATCCCAATGGTATATTTTCTCTCCCCACCTATTATAAATTTCAACATACATGCTAGATAAACTCCATCCACCAAAATCAAATATATCATTCACACCATCATCATTTGGGGAGAAAACATTAAACACATCTAAGCCCTGCACATCAATGGTAACGAAAGTAGTATCATTACAAAGCTGACTTAATAGAGAATTTCCAGCCACAAGCATAATTTCGTATTGTCCTTGTTTGTTATAACTATGTATTGGCATATCATTAATACTTAAGATCTCCTGATTCCCATCATCATAATCCCAGATAAAAACATCCGATCCTTGACTATTATTCGTTAAATTGATGGTAAAAGTTTCTTTACCACTTATATTATCAGAATCAAAATCTGCAATTACTTGATTTGGTTCTGCTATTCCAATAACAGAATCTTTAAGGCAATTATTTGAATCCGTAATACTTAGTAAATATTGAGTAGCCGATAAGTTGTCAAAAGTTAAAATAGTAGTTTGATTTGCATTTCCTTGTGCAATAGTATTTCCGTTCTCTGATAAATTGTAATCATATGGAGAGGTTCCGCTAATTAAAAATAGCTCCAAAATTCCATCATCTGAACCAAAACAAGTGGAATTGATATGATTATTTACATTGATTTTGATTTCACCTGGCTCTCCTATTTTTACTGCTTTCAGAGTATCGGATGGGCAACCATTAGCATCTATTGCCCAGATGTAATAATCAGAGGCCGATAAGCCAGTTAATATTGACACATAATTCATGGTGGTTTGGCCTTGCCCATCTTTTACAAAAAGTTTATTATAAGGCACTGTTCCTCCACTAGCGGTTAAGGTTAATTCACCCAAAGCATCTCCAAAACAAGGGTTTGGAATGTTGGATAAAATTTGTATTAAGAATTCATCAGGGTGTAGAATATTAATCGTGTCTTCAATTGGGCCACAATTAAAACTATCGTTTATTGTAATAATATAACTTCCTGAAGTCAGCGCATCTTTATCTACTCCAGTCCCCCAATCCACAGTGTAAGGCGGCATACCTCCTTGCACACTAATAGTTGCGCTTCCATCTGCAGAATCATGACAAGATGCATGAGCAGTAACAACTGCATTGGAAGTAAGTGGCAATGTTAATTCTACAATTGAAAGAGAATCTACTTTAATACAACCTTGAGCATCTGTTACGCTAACGGTATGCATCCCAACTGATAGACTAGAAGCAATATTACCTAAACTACCAGAAGGATCCCATAAATATTGATAAGGAGAATATCCTCCCTCAGCATGAACTTCTATATATCCAGTTGTCTCATCATAACATTTCACATGATTAGTATCGTCCCAAAAAATTATAATTTCGGTAGCTTGTGATATAATAATAGAATCGTAAACCGAACAGCCAAAAACATCCCGAACTTCAATATTATAATTACCTACAGGAAGATTTGTAAAAATAGAATCGGTAGTAAAAATAAGGCCACTATCTACAGAATAAGAATATGCGGCTTCCCCACTTTTAATATTAATAAAAATGCTTGCTGTAGCTGCGCCATAACATAATACACTATCTGCAATTATGGTGTCTAAAATTAGTGGATTCAAAGCATTAAGCGCATCCACTTTTGCAGAATCAGCATGTATCCAATCAGGTTGCCCAATGCATCCATTAGAATCTACAACAAAAAGAGTTAGGGTATCAAAAGTTAAATTTGGGATCGTATCGCCAAAACCTGAATCTGTTGCACCAGAAGTACCAATCCAACTCCAATTAAAAGGAGTTGTTCCTCCCTGATAATTCATGTAAAATTCTCCATCATGAGAAACCCCTTTACATGTTTCTGGCTTAAAACCATCAATTACTTTGATGTTATAAAACAATTCTGCTGGCTGGCTGACATTAATACTGTCATAAACAGTTAAACAATTTTGGGTGTCGGAAATAATAACAGAATATTGCGCATTGCTTAAACTATCGACAAGCATAGTAGAATATCCGTTACTCCAAAGATAGGAATATGGAGAATAACCTCCATGAGCATACACTATTGCAGTTCCATCACTATATCCAAAACAAGTCACATTTGTTGTAATTATAGAATCAATATAAAGTGTGGAGTCAGGAATAAAAACAGTGTCAATTACTTTACAAGCATTAGCATCAAAAAGAGTAACCTCAAAGGAATCTGTGCAAAGTCCACTAAAAGTAGAATCGCTTCCAATCGGCCCATAAGGAATAGTATTGCCATAATCTAAAATAGAATAATAATAAGGTGGAATACCGCCAGTTGGAGCAGATAACAAAGTAATTTCACCATCACAAGGTAAATTGGTTGAGCATCTTACTTCTTTCATTGCAATACCATTTTGTATAAGAGGAGTCTGAGGGTCAATCACCTTAGCTGAAGAAGAGTCAATACAATTTCCAATATTGGAAGTAGCTATCACTCCATAAGAGCCAGGGATTAAGCCGTTGAAATATATTCCTGTATCTATCGGAATATAATAAGGAGGCGAAATGGTATATCGCCAAAGTGTGTAGGAATAGCATGAATCCGGATAAAGCACCCGAAAAGTTCCATTAGTATCTCCATGACAAACAATATCTGTAATATGAACAGACATATCAATATCAGGTATTGAATCTGCAGAAATAGAAACATTTGTCAAAGTTGTATCGCAACCATTGGTATCTTTCACTACAACATAATAATTCCCAGCGGTTAAATTTGCAAGAATGGAATCGGGAAAAAAAGTGTTCCCAGTATCAATAGAGTAAGTTAAAGTACTTCCGACATTCATAGTATCTATATCTAAAATAATCCTACCATCATGGCCACAGCAACTTTCATCAATAGTTGCGACTGAATTCACAACAAAATTTGATGTGCTACAAGGGGGATTTGACAAATTGATAGTAACAGTTTCAATTATCTCACATCCATGTGTATCAATAACTGTTAAAATATAATTACCTGTACATAAATTATTAATATTCTGATTATTAGAGGTAAAACCTGAAGGCCCCGTCCATAAATAATTATAGGGTGGCATACCTCCTGAAACAAATACACTTATTGAGCCATCACAAGTTCCTAGAGCACTTTCATCAACAGAAATCGTAGGTGAAGAAAATAATAACAATGGAGGTTGAGTTACGGTAATATAGGCTGTATCTGCACAACCGAGAGAATCGGTTATTACAACTCTATAGTCAGTAAAAAGTGAATCAGTCAAACTTGCAGGAGTAGAAGTAAAAGTTGCAGTATCATAAGTAGTTTGTTGACTTAAAGGCAGCCACATACCTCCAAGTATTGGTGACCAATATTCTAATAAGTAACCATACCAACCTCCGCCACCTTGAGAAATGGCTTGCAAGGTGGCAAGATCTCCATTACACATAATTGTATCGGTTATACTTAATGTAACTGTACACTGTGCTCTAACACCAACCGAACTTAAAAATAAAACAAAAAATAGTAATTGTTTTCCCATCCTAAACTTTTACTTTATAAAATTAACTGACAAATATACAAAAACTTTCCTGATTTTTGGGTTTTATCTTCTCTAAAAAGTTATTTTTGATTTTCCTTATTTTTCGTAAATGACTAACTATTTAAAGCAACTTAACCAATCGCAAATGCAAGCAGTTAGCAATCTGCAAGGACCTATGATGGTTATTGCAGGACCAGGTTCTGGTAAAACCAGAGTGCTTACCTATAGAATTGCACACCTAATAAAATCAGGAACTGACGCCTTTAATATATTAGCTTTGACATTCACCAATAAAGCAGCAAAAGAAATGCGAAACAGGATAGAAACAATTGTTGAAAGCCATGAAGCTCAGAATTTATGGATGGGCACTTTTCATTCTGTATTTTCCAAAATGTTGCGCATAGAGGCGGAGAAAATAAACTACACTTCCAATTTTACCATTTACGATACGATCGACTCTAAAGACTTGATAAAAAGCATTATCAAAGAAATGGGATTGGATAAAGATATTTACAAAACCAGACTTATTCAAAACAGAATTTCATCACTAAAAAACAATTTCATTAGACCAGAAGATTATGAAAATTCACCTGAGCTTTTGCAAACTGACAAAATTGCAAGGCGTACTGCTTTTGGTAATATTTACCAAAAATACATGCAAAGATGTTTCAAGTCTTGCGCTATGGATTTTGATGATTTGCTACTTAATACCTATCATTTGCTCAATGAATTTCCGGATGTTTTGTACAAATACCAAAACAAATTCCAATACATTTTGGTGGATGAATACCAAGACACTAACCATGTGCAATACCTCATTATTAAAAAATTGGCAGCCATGAACGAGAACATTTGTGTAGTGGGAGATGATGCTCAAAGCATCTACTCATTTAGGGGGGCAAACATCCAGAATATCCTCAACTTTAAAGTAGATTATCCAGATTTTAAAACATTCAAATTAGAGCAGAATTACCGTTCTACTTCCAATATTGTGAGTTTGGCAAATAGTTTAATCACCCACAACAAAAAGCAAATAGCGAAAAAGGTATGGACCAAAAACCAAGAAGGCGAAAAAACCATTGTTTGCAAAACACTTAACGACAATGAGGAGGGGCGAATTGTTGCCAATACCATAGACGAACTGCATTTCAAGGAAAATGCAAATTGGAAAGATTTTGCTGTTTTATATAGAACCAATGCTCAAAGCAGAGCTTTAGAAGAGTCGCTTAGAAAGAAAAATATTACTTACAAAATTTATGGCGGATTGTCTTTTTATGCACGAAAAGAAGTGAAAGATGTTTTGGCCTATTTCAGGATGTGCATCAACCCAAAAGATGAAGAAGCCCTAAAGAGAATCATCAACTATCCTACAAGAGGACTTGGCGTTACCACTTTGCAAAAACTAATCATTGCAGCCAACAAGCAGGATGTAAGTATTTGGGAAGTAATAAGTAATTTGGAAAAATATGAGCTAAAAATAAACAAAGGAACAGCCGAAAAACTTTCACAATTCGCAACTTTAATAAACAGCTATATAGTGCAAAAGGATAATCTAGACGCTTACACTTTGGCAGAGCAAATCGCCAAAACATCAGGGGTGTTTTACGGTCTGTATAACGACAAAACCGTGGAAGGCGTAAGCAGGTTCGAGAATTTGCAAGAGCTTTTAAACGGCATAAAAGATTTTAGCGAAAAGGAGGGCGAGGAGAATAATACACTTGAATATTTTATGCAAGATATTGCCCTTTTGACAGATGCCGATAACGAAAAAGAAGACGACCATAATAAAGTTATACTCATGACAATTCATGCGGCAAAGGGCTTAGAATTCCCTTATATTTTTGTGGTAGGATTGGAGGAAAATTTATTTCCGTCCATGATGGCAATGGATTGTAGAGAAGGATTGGAGGAGGAAAGGAGACTTTTTTATGTGGCCATTACAAGGGCCGAAAAAAGATTGTTTCTGTCCTACGCTTTAAGCCGATTTAAATGGGGACAATACACTGATTGTGAACCAAGCAGATTTTTGAAAGAATTAAATAAGACATTTACAAAGCAGAGCGAAATCGCTTTAACCCAAAAAAAGAAAAATCATAATCCCTATCAAATTTTTGCCAAAACAAAAACCCAAAAAAAGAAATCCAACTTCATCCCCAAGAACTTAAAAAGAGTAAGTGCTATCAATGCAGATGTAACCCCTACTAAAACTGAGCATCTGCAAGTAGGACTAAAAGTGAAACATAGCCGATTTGGCAGTGGGAAAATACTCAAAATTGAAGGAGAATACGCTAACAAAAAAGCAATTATTTTCTTTGAAGCAGTAGGGCAAAAAATGCTTCTTCTGAAATTTGCCAAACTCGAGATTGAAAAATAGTTTATCAGCTAATTTTTGAAAAACTATACTAACCCAAAATCTTCCTTGCCCTGTTTCTGTCAATAAAGAGTTGTTCTTTAAGGCAAGCTAAATTTTCAAATTTTCGTTCATTTCTTATTCGTTTTACAAATCTTATTTCTATTATATGTCCGTAAATATCTTTACTGAAATTAAAAATATTTACTTCCAAGCTTTTAGAATTATCTCCAATAGTTGGCTTTTGACCAATATTCATCATTCCTTTATACCACCTGCCTTCCGTGAAAACTTTTACAGCATAAACCCCATCAGCAGGATATATTTTCCATTTATTTTCCACTTCAATATTAGCAGTAGGGAACCCAATTGTTTTACCAACTGAATTTCCATTTATTACTTTCCCGTTTAGCAAAAACGAATAGCCTAGATATTGCTTTACTTTTACCATCTTTCCTTTTTCTATCAACTGCCGAATTTTAGTAGAACTAATCGCTACATCTTCAAAAAGCTGAGGGTCAATCTTTTCTATTTTGAAATCGTATAATTCTGCTAATGTGGTTATCTCTTCAATGGATCCTTCTCGGTTTCTACCAAAATGATGATCATGGCCAATAACCAAAGTATGCACTTTTAGTTTTTCAACCAAAATATCTCGTACAAAATTAGCTGGTTTTATCCTAGAAAATTTTTTTGTAAACTCATGCACTACCAAATTATCAAGCCCTATTTTATCTAATAATACTATTTTTTCATCAAGCGTATTTATCAACCTCATGTCTTGATCATCCTTATGTAACACATGTCTTGGATGTGGAAAAAAAGTAAGTAAGGTGCTTCCTCCTTTTATTTTTTTGGCTATTTCATTTAGTCGGTTTAGTATAACTTGATGACCTAAATGCACGCCATCAAAAGTTCCGATTGTAATTACTGTATTTATTTCTGAGGGGAAATTCTCAATTGACCGATATACTTTCACTTATTTTTGTGTTTTTTTATGTTGAAAAAGTGTTCAAAATTAACAATTAATTTATTCTTACTTTATTGATGTCAAAACAAATTAAAAATAATAAATTTGCAGCCGAAAAAATCGATTTAAAAAAGAGCACTTAATAACAAAATTCAAAAAAAGCCATGTCAGAAAATACAGGAAAAGTTTCACAAATTATTGGTCCGGTAATAGATGTAACCTTTGAGAATAACGAACAGGGGTTGCCAGATATTTATGATTCATTAGTAATCAAAAAAGAAAATGGAGATGATTTAGTTTTGGAATGCCAACAACACATTGGAGAAGATACAGTTCGTACAATCTCAATGGATTCAACAGATGGTATAAGTAGAGGAACTACAGTAATTGCAACTGGAGCTCCAATAAAAATGCCAGTTGGAGAAAATATTAAAGGAAGACTATTTAATGTGATTGGAGATGCAATTGATGGTATGGAAAACTTAGATAAATCAGATGGTATGGCAATCCATAGAGAAGCGCCAAAATTTGAGGATTTATCAACTTCCACTGAAGTTCTTTTTACAGGAATTAAAGTAATCGATTTAATTGAACCATACGCAAAGGGCGGAAAAATTGGACTTTTTGGTGGTGCTGGTGTTGGTAAAACAGTTACTATCATGGAGTTGATTAATAATATCGCAAAAGCATATTCTGGCCTTTCTGTTTTTGCTGGTGTTGGGGAAAGAACTCGAGAAGGAAACGAATTGTTAAGAGAAATGATCGAGTCAAATGTTATTAAATATGGTGATAAATTTGTGCATTCAATGGAAAATGGAAAATGGAATTTAAATGATATTGACCGAGAAGCGTTAAGCCAATCGCAAGCTACTTTAGTGTTTGGACAAATGAACGAGCCACCTGGGGCAAGAGCAAGAGTTGCACTTTCTGGATTAACCATTGCTGAGTATTTTAGAGACCGAGATGACAATGCTGGTGGAAACGATATTCTATTTTTTATGGATAATATCTTCCGATTCACACAAGCTGGTTCTGAAGTGTCTGCACTGCTTGGAAGAATGCCTTCTGCTGTGGGGTATCAGCCAACATTAGCAACTGAAATGGGAACTATGCAAGAGAGAATTACTTCTACAAAAAAAGGGTCTATTACTTCTGTGCAAGCAGTATATGTTCCTGCTGATGATTTAACTGATCCTGCTCCTGCTACTACTTTTTCTCACTTGGATGCGACAACAGTACTTTCAAGGAAAATTGCTGAGCTTGGTATTTATCCAGCTGTGGATCCTTTGGATTCCACTTCTAGAATTCTCACTCCTGATGTAGTTGGAGAAGAGCACTATAAATGTGCACAAGATGTAAAAGAGATTTTGCAGAAATACAAAGAATTGCAAGACATTATTGCTATTTTGGGTATGGATGAATTATCGGAAGAAGATAAATTAGCTGTGCATAGGGCAAGAAGAATTCAAAGATTCTTATCTCAACCATTCCATGTAGCTGAAGCATTTACAGGATTAAAAGGAGTCCTTGTTGATATTCAAGACACCATTAAAGGATTTAATATGATACTAAATGGAGAGGTTGATAAATATCCGGAAGCTGCTTTTAATCTTGTTGGCACAATTGAAGAAGCGATTGAAAAAGGAGAGAAAATGATAGCAGAAGCAAAATAATACAGGATGATCTTAGAAATAATAACCCCAGAGAAAAAAGCATTTGAAGGAGAGGTTACTTCTGTAAAATTCCCTGGAACTTCTGGAGGATTTGAGATTTTAAATAATCACGCACCCATTATTTCCACACTTACAAAAGGAGATATCAGAATAATAACTACTGATAATGAAACGGAAACGGTAGCAATAAATGGTGGGGTGATTGAAATGCAGAACAATAAGATTATTGTTTTAGCTGAATAAAGATTTTTAAATAACCAATTAATAGAGGACTTTAATCGGTCCTCTTTTTTTATGTTTGAAGAATGAAGAATTACTTTTTTATACTCATTACTATTTTATTTTCTTGCAATCAGAAATTTCAATTGAAAGAAGGAGATTTGTTGTTTCAAGATTTGGATTCTTCTCCTGTTTGTGATGCAATTGAACTCGTAACCACCGGATATAATGGCGCTAATCTTTCTCATATCGGATTGGTAGTTTCTGATAATGATACATTGAAAATTTTAGAAGCAATTCCTCCAAAAGTAATCTTAACAAAACTTGATGATTTCTTAAATCGTTCCTTTGATAAAAACGGAAATCCAAAAATTATTGTTGGAAGATTGAAAAAGGATTTCTCTTATATTGTTGCAAATGCCATATCATTTTCAAAGTCCCAATTAAATACAGAATATGATAATGTATTTTTAATGAATAATGATAAATACTATTGCTCGGAACTTATTTATGAAGCATTCTTAAATGATAGTATCTTTAATCTTCAGCCCATGACTTTTCTTCATCCTGAAACTAAGGATACCTTAGCAGTTTGGAAAGAGTATTACTCAGAACTAAAAGCTGAGATTCCTCAAAACAAACTGGGCATAAACCCTGGAATCATGTCACTTTCTAAAAAGATAGAAATCGTACATGTTTACGGCATTCCTGATGGAATGAAAAGATAATTATTCTTTATTCTTTGAATCTATAATAATTGTTACTGGGCCATCATTTGTTAAGCTAACTTTCATGGCAGCACCAAACTCACCAGATTGGACTTCCTTTTCAATTGCTTCAGATAAGTCCTTTTTAAATTGTTCATATAAAGGAACCGCTTGTTCTGGTTTGGCAGATTTAATATATGACGGTCTGTTTCCTTTTTTGGTTTTGGCATGCAGAGTAAACTGACTAACAACAATAGCTTCACCATTAACTTCCGTAACCGATTTATTCATTTTTCCTTGCTCATCCGAGAAGATTCTCAATGATGAAATTTTATTTACAAGCCATTTTTCATCTTCATTAGTATCTTCAATCTCTATTCCTAAAAAAACTAAAAGGCCATGATTTATTGAAGCTACTTTCCTTTCATCAATAATAACTGAGGCCTGACTTACTCTTTGAATAACTGCTCTCATTTAATAGTCGTTTGTTCTAAAATTTTCTTCTTCCTCCTCTA
>PVBE010362148.1_pt1 | contig 13368 bp, 12 predicted proteins | sample 1631181 | NCBI WGS metagenome assembly PVBE01 (sample SAMN08397723, study PRJNA350692) | Marine metagenome, whole genome shotgun sequencing project. | isolation source: water | place: Pacific Ocean | collected 2012-04
CGCATTCAGCATGCACTTCGACCTCGAAGAACCGCCGCTCAGGCATGCCGACACGCTGGCCGCCAACAAGGAAAAGCTCGCAGCCTTCCGCCGCAACATGCTGGAGAATAATGTCCTCACCCTACCCGACGGCCGCTGGTACGTCAGCGCCGTGCACACGGACAAGGAGCTCGAACGCACGCTCGCCGCGATCGACGCCAGCATGGCCGCAATCTGAACAAATGCCGCCCGGCATTCATTCAATTGCCACCTCGACCATCGTCGGCGACAACAGCTCGATGGCATCTGCCGGAGCGATGCCGACCAGGAACCCCCTGGCGCCCCCGTTGAGGTAGATCTTGTCGAGCTCGGCAACCGATGCTTCCATGTATATCGGCATGGACTTGCGGGTCCCCAGCGGCGAGGTGCCGCCGACCTTGTAGCCGGAATGCCGGTCGGCGACTTCCGGGGCGCAGGCCTGCACCGACTTGCAGCCGATCTGGCGCGCCAGGTTCTTCGTCGAAACCTGCCGGTCCCCGTGCATCAGCACGATCAGCGGGTTGCGCTTCTCGTCCTCCATGACCAGGGTCTTGACGACGGCATGCTCGGGAACACCAAGCTCGCGGGCCGACACGGCGGTGCCGCCTTTCTCTTCGTAGTTGTATGGATGTTCCGAGTAGTCGACACCCGCCTGTCGCAGCATGCGGACCGCGGCACTGGTCGGATTCTTCTGTTTCGATTTCTTCATCACCCAATGTCGCCGACGATGGACAATCTGGCAATTGAATGAATGCAAAATCCGTTTTGCGGCAGTTGCCCAGGCGCCCCCCCATGCCGCCGGCGGCTCCTGCCGGCGGGCGAACAGCAATTGTGCTGGGCCACGGAGATTCGGATGGTACTATCAGGGAAAAAAACTTCTTTGGGTGGCTTCGGCACGCAAACTGCGATACTTGCGTCTGTGTCAATCTGACGTATTTTACTAGACTACCTCAATTCGGGGTGGTGCCGTGTTCAAACAAAACGCAATCAGGAGGCATTTCATGTTCCGGATAATCACCATTTGTCTGTTAGGTGTATTGGCGCTGTCGCTCCAGGCCCAGGATGAAGCCGCCGCGCCGGCAGAAGAAGAACCGGAAGCCGCCGTCGACTGGCGTCTGAGCTATGCCGTAGGCATGGAAGCGGCCGAGTCGCTGAAGGCCCAGGAAACGCTGGATTCCCGGCTGTTCCAACGCGGCTTTAAGGATTCTATAGACGGCGAAGAGCCGCTGCTCTCCCAGGAAGAGGCGCAGGAGATTCGCAAGGTCTATTACGCCGAGTTGGCGGCCGCTAACAATCTCCAGCGGAGCCACGCCATCCTGGCGGAGAACGCCCAGGCCGAAGGCGTCACGACGACGGATAGCGGGCTGCAGTATGTCGTCCTCGAGCCGGGCGATGGAGAACGGCCCGCCGATTCCGACAGCGTGCAGATTCACTACAAGGTCTATAGCATCCGCGGCGTGCTGATTGAGGACTCCTATGGCAACGAACGCCCGGCGGCCAGCGAGGTCAGGGCCCTGATACCGGGCTGGCGCGAAGGACTGAAGCTCATGCAGGTCGGTGGCAAGTCCCGATTCTTCATCCCCCCCGAGCTGGCCTACGGCGCCGAGGGGCGGTTGCCGGCAATCGGCCCGAACATGGCGCTGATCGCCGACATTGAACTGCTGTCCAAATCCAGCATCGACAACGTCGAGCGGATATCCGAGGATACCAAGAAGAGCATCGAAGACCAGCTGTAAACCGCTGTGCGTTCCGATGGAGCCTTCACTCGGCAGAACCCCCGGCGGACGCCCGACCGTATACGGGCGTAACGGCGTCGTCGCCTCCGGCCACTACCTGGCGTCGGAGATCGGCATTCACATCCTCCGACGCGGCGGCAACGCATTCGATGCCGCCGTTGCCGCCGTAATCGTCCTGCAGTTGACCAAGCCGCACCAGAACGGCTTCGCCGGCGAAAATCCAACCCTGCTTTATTGTGCACGCCGGAAGAAGGTCCATGCCTTGAGCGGCCATGGCCCGGCACCGGCAGCCGCGACGCTGGAGCGTGTGAGCAGCCTGTGCGACGGCCTGATCCCCCCCGATGGATTCCTGCCCGCAGTCGTGCCGTCGGCTTTCGGAACCTGCATGTATCTGCTCAAGACGTTCGGCACGCTGTCGGTCGAGACCGTGCTGACTCCGGCACTGGCGCTCGCCGTCGACGGCTTCGCCATGGCCGGCGACCTGTCGCGGACGATCGCCGCCGCGAGCCAGCGCTTCCGCACCCAGTGGCCGTCGAGCGCCGCCCTGTTCCTGCCCGGCGATGAGGTGCCGGCCGCCGGGGCATTGTTCTGCAACCCCGACTTCGGCCACACGCTGGAACGCCTGATCGAGGCGGCTGCCGGCAAAGACCGCGAAACCGGCTGCACCGCCGCCGCCGACCGATTCTATCGCGGCGATATTGCCCGCGAGATTGTCGAATTCATCGGCGACGACCCGGCCGCCCTGCTGACTTTGGCTGACTTTGCCGCCTTCCACCCGGCGCTGGAAACGCCGGCATCGATTACCTGGCGCGGCATGGACGTCGTCAAATGCCCGACCTGGACGCAGGGGCCGGTATTGCTGCAGTCACTGAATCTGCTGCAGTCATTCGACCTGGAGGCGATGGGCCACAACACCGGGGATTACATCCACACGGTGGTCGAGGCGATGAAGCTGGCCTACGCCGATCGCGAGTTTTACTATGGCGACCCCGACTTTTCCGAGATCCCCCTGGAACGATTGCTGGACCCCGCCCATGCCGCCGAACGCGCCGGACTTATTGCGGACTCCGCAAGCTTGGAGCTGCGGCCGCACGGGTACGCGCCGCTGTCGGAGTTCGGCAGTGTGAACGACCTCGACGAGACGGTCGCTGCCGGTCCGCACCACGGGGACACGACCAAGCTGGACATCATCGACGGCGACGGCAATGCAATCAGCATCACGACCAGCGGCGGCTGGCTGCAATCGTCGCCGGTCATCCCCGGATTGGGGTTCCCGCTCGGCACCCGTGGCCAGATGTTTTCGCTCCAGCCCGGGCACCCGAACTGCATCGCGCCGGGCAAACGGCCACGCACGACGCTGACGCCGGGGCTGGCACTCAAAGAGGGCGAGCCATACCTGGCTTTTGGTTCGCCCGGGGGCGACGGCCAGGACCAGTGGGCCCTGCAGTTTCTGCTCAATACAGAACTCTTCGGCATGGACCTGCAGGAAGCGATCGAGGCGCCAACGTTCTGGTCGCAGCATTGGCCGGACAGTTTCTATCCGCGCAAATGCGAACCCGGCAAATTGCTGCTGGAAAGCCGCATCGAGTCGACCGCCATCGAAGCAGTTGCAGCACGGGGGCATCATACAGTCCGGACCGGCGCGTATGCCGGCGGCAGCACCTGCGCCTGCCGCCGCCAGCAAACGCCCAGGGGCGTGTTGTTGTCGGCCGGCGCGTCGCCACGGCTCGAACCCGCCTATGCCCTGGCCTATTAGGACGGCATGGCCACCGCCACGGCGTCTCTTTGCGGATCAATCGATTGACCCCTCGCCGAATTTTTCCAGGACCCCCTCCAACCAAAGACATTCGCCGACAAACGCATCGTCGAAGTCGAGGAAACGCTGCAGGTTCGATGGCCCGGTACCGATGCAGGGCCATGGCGGTGGCGACTGGCGCCAGCCGCCGGCCGTCTTCATGTGGCTGCGGTCGGACACCAGCCGGTCGCGAAAGTCGGCAGCTGGAACAACCCTGAAATACGGCCGCAAGTCGGACCGCCACCGGTCACATCCGGGGAAGGTCTCGTCCAGCCATATGTCAACTGCCGATGGAAAGGCCAGCCGCGTGTCGAAGTCGTAAACCTGCCACGCCTGTTCGGGCGCCGACCGCGCCGCCAGAACGACGTGATAGTCCCAGACAACCGGCTGCCCCACCGCCGCCGCGCGCTGCTGCCACAACATGCAGGTACGGGCCGGATTGGTGATGACCAGGACAACGCGCTCATCGCCGGCGAGAACTGGATTGCCGGCGAGCTGCCAGATGTTCTCTTCGCAGTAGAAGGCAGTGTAGGCGCACGCAGCCAGGGGCAGGTCGCGGCGCGGCGTCACGCGTGCAAGCGTTCGCAGTGCTGCAGCAGCTGCGCCGCGAGGGCGTCGCTTGTCGGCAGTTCGATCAGGTCGATCTTCTGCTTGACATCAAGCGGCAGATGAAAGGCAAGCAGGTTGATGAAGGTCAGCAGTTCGATGGACTGCATGCGCTCCGCCAGGCCCGACGGTGCGTCGCCGATGACCTCGACCAGCGCCCGGGAGCCAAGCTCGCGCAGCCGCTCAACGGCGCCGTCCGCCGGCGATATTTCCGCCGGCATGTCATCGATGCGGGTCTCGACGCAGCGGAACGGTCTGTCGCAGGACACCTCCGCCATCTGCACCCGCGACACGCCCTCCACCAGGATATTGTAGCGACCATCAGGATGCCGCTCGTAATCGATGACGCTGCAGACGCAGCCGGTGGGGTGAAAGTCCGGGTTGCCGTCGTACTTCTGCGCCCAGTTGCCAACCAGCGTGCCCATGCAAAATCTGCCATTGCCGTCGAGGACTTCCGCCATCATCTCACGGTACCGAGACTCAAAAATATGCAGCGGCACGTGGACGCGCGGGAACAGGACAAAATCGGGCAATGGAAAAAGCGGCAGGACTTCATAAGCACTCACTTTCACCATCCTTTCCTTCCCTCCTGACATGGACCGGCCATGACTGATTCAGGCGTTCTGGCGGCGGTTGCAGCCCACACCCTCCGCGCTACCTGCCAAATTACACCCGAATGGACTGGTTGTACAAGAAACTATTGAATGAAATTGCGCGGTGCCGGCTGCCGGCCGGGGCAATTGTCATCGCTGCCGACAGGGAGTATACTCTTGGTCATTGTGATAACCTGCAACCGGTTGCCGCCATGCATCTCTGGCTTGTCTACGCACTGTTGACGGTCCTGTTCTGGGGCTTGTACGGCGTCTTTCTGCACACCGGCCAGGTCGCCATGGCCGATCCGGTTAACGGCCGTTACAAGGCATTCCTGCTTGTCGGTATCGCCTATTTCCTGACCGCCGTTCTGGCGCCGCTGGCCATTCTCATTTTCAAGGGCTCGGATTGGTCGATGCCCGGCAAAGGCGTGACCTTCTCGCTGGTTGCCGGCCTGGTTGGGGCAGCCGGTGCTTTCTGCGTGCTGCTGGCATTCGGCGCCAAGGGAACGCCGCCGGTCGTGATGTCGATCATTTTTGCCGGGGCCCCGATCATCAATGCGGGTGTGGCGATTGCACTGCATCCGCCGGCCGGCGGCTGGCGCTCGGTCGGCCTGCCGTTTTATCTCGGCATTGTACTGGCCGCCGTCGGCGGTTGCCTGGTGTCGTTGTACAAGCCGGCGCCAGGCAAGCCACCACCCAAACCGGACGTCGTTCAAACCGACGTGCAGTGACGATGCAGAGCAAGCTCCAGGCGTTGCTTCAGAATCTGTTGCCTTCGAATGCGTTTTATGCGCGCAAATACGACGGCACCGGCATCACGCCCGAGATCAGTATCGACGAGTTCCGTGGCGTCGCCCCGTTCACCACCAAGGCCGAGCTCGTCGCCGACCAGCAGCAGCATCCACCGTACGGCAGCAACCTGACGTATCCGCTCGAGCAATACACGCACTTCTGCCAAACCAGCGCCACGGCCGGAACGCCAATGCGCTGGCTCGACACACCGGGGAGCTGGGCCTGGATGCTCGACAACTGGCAGCACGTCTACGCCGCCGCCGATGTCTCCCGCGACGATCGCTGTTTCTTCGCCTTTTCCTTCGGCCCGTTCCTCGGGTTCTGGACCGCCTTTGACGCAGCCCAGGCACGGGGCTGCCTGTGTGTGTCCGGCGGCGGCATGCGGTCGTTGGCACGGCTGCAGGCAATCGTCGACAATCGCATCACCGTGCTCTGCTGCACGCCGACGTACGCCATTCATCTCGGCCAGGTGGCGGCCGCCGAGGGAATTGACCTGGAACAGGTTGCAGTGGGTGCCATCATCGTCGCCGGCGAACCGGGCGGCAGCATCCCGGCAACCGGCGCCCGCATCGAAACCCTGTGGCCGACCGCGAAGCTCTACGATCATCATGGCATGACCGAAGTCGGCCCGGTCAGCTACCAGTGCCCGGCCAGGCCGGGGCGGCTGCACGTTATCGGTTCCGCCTACCTCGTCGAAGTGATCGATCCCGACACCCTCGCCCCCGCCGCTCCCGGAGTGCCCGGCGAACTTGTGTTGACGACGCTCGGCCGCGATGCCTGCCCGTTGTTGCGCTATCGCACCGGCGACCTGGTTCACGCCCCGCACTGTGGCACCTGCGAATGCGGCACCGAAGATCCAGCGCTGGAAGGCGGAATTCTCAGCCGCGTCGACGACATGTTCATCGTACGCGGGGTCAATGTTTACCCCGGCGCCGTCGAGGCTGTCGTCCGGCAGTTTGCCGAGGTCGAGGAGTATCGGGTCAAGGTGTCGGGCAGTGCGGCGCTTCGCGAGCTGTCCATTGAAGTCGAGCCGGGCCCGCACTGCAATGATGCTGCCGCCTTGCAGCAGAAGATCGGCGACGCCCTGTCGACGACCTTCTCCATGCGCATCGACGTCGCGGTCGTGGCCTCCGGAACGCTGCCGCGCTTCGAGCTGAAAGCCCGGCGCTGGATAGTCTCGACATAGGACACTGATATTGCCAGCGACCCCGGCGGAGGCTATACTCCTTCAGCGCCAACCATCGAGACCTGACCATGGCTGAATTCGAACCCGCCCCAATCCTGCCGATCGGTGCCGACGACACGAAGTACGAGTGCATCTCAACCGATCACGTGTCGACGATCGAAGCCGGCGGCCGCACCATTCTGCAGGTGCAACCGCAGGGCCTGGAACTGCTGGCCGAACAGGCCATGAGTGACATTTCGTTTTACCTGCGCACCAGCCATTCGGACAAAGTCGCAAAAATCATCGACGACCCGGAGGCGTCCGACAACGACCGCTACGTCGCTGCCACCATGCTGCGCAACGCCATCGAGTCGGCCAAGGGCATCCTGCCGATGTGCCAGGACACCGGCACGGCAGTCGTCATGGGCGAGAAAGGCGAACAGGTGTGGACCGGAGGCAACGACGAAGTCGCCTTGGCCCGCGGCATATACAACACCTTCGCCACCCGGAATCTGCGGTACTCGCAATTGGCGCCGCTGACGATGTTCGACGAAATAAATACCGCCACCAACCTGCCGGCGCAGATCGATATTCATGCGACCGGCGGTGATGAATACCATTTCCTGTTTCTTGCCAAAGGCGGCGGCAGCGCCAACAAATCGAAGCTCTTCCAGGAGACCAAGGCGATCCTGACGGAAGAGCACCTGGCGTCCTTCATTCGCGAAAAAATCTTCGACCTGGGCACGGCAGCATGTCCGCCATATCACATCGCGATCGTCATCGGCGGAACATCGGCGGAGGCAAACCTGAAGACCGTGAAGCTGGCCAGTGCCGGTTTCCTGGATGCACTGCCGACCGCCGGCAACGCCGCCGGCCAGGCATTCCGCGACCGCGAGTGGGAGGCGAGGGCAGAACAGATCGCGCGTGAAACCGAAATAGGCGCCCAGTTCAAGGGCAAATACCTGGCACACGACATCAAAGTGATCCGCCTGCCGCGGCACGCCGCGTCGTGCCCGATCGGTGTCGGCGTGAGCTGCAGCGCCGACCGCAACGCCAAGGCCAGGATCACTGCGGACGGCATTTTCCTGGAACAACTCGACCGCAACCCGGCCAGGTTCCAGGACAAGATCAAGATCACCCTGGAGGCGCCGGTCATCATCGATCTCAACCGGCCGATGGCCGAAATCCTGGCGCAGCTGAGCCAATACCCGGTCGGCACGCGACTGCTGCTCAACGGTTCACTGGTCGTCGCCCGTGATACGGCGCATCAACGGATCAAGCAGCTGCTCGACGACGGTCAGCCGATGCCGGAGTACTTCAAGAATCATCCGGTGTACTATGCGGGCCCCGCCAAGACGCCGGAAGGCATGGCCAGCGGCAGTTTCGGCCCGACCACAGCCAACCGCATGGACGTCTACGTCGACGAATTCCAGACGCTCGGCGCTTCGATGATCATGCTCGCAAAAGGTAACCGCACCGACCTCGTCACCGAGGCCTGCGGCAAGCACGGCGGCTTCTATCTCGGCTCCATCGGCGGGCCGGCCGCAATCCTGGCGAAAGAGTCGATCCTGAAAGTGGAGACAATCGGCTTCGAGGACCTCGCAATGGAGGCGATCCGCCGCATCGAGGTGAAAGAGTTTCCGGCCTTCATCATCTGCGACGACAAGGGCAACAATCTGTTTGCCGACTAAGTACCGCCGCCGTTGCCGGAATTTGCGGCGCAACGTTCCCCACGCCTCGTGCAGCGTGCCGCACCGCTTGCGAAGTTCACAGAAATCGCGGGACGGCGGAGAAAATCATGCCTGACATCAACGGGCCGAACAGTGCGGCCGTGTACGCCGCCATCCTGGCACTGCTCGAGACCAACGCCGTCGACTACCGCACGGTGCATCACGAGCCGACCTACACCTCCGAACAGTCGGCGACGGCACGCGGCGAGGACATGGCGATCGGCGGCAAATCAGTGCTGTTGAAAGTGGGCGATGAGTTCCGGCTGTTCGTGCTTAGCGCAACGCTGCGCATTGACTCCGGGGCCTTGCGCCGCCATTTCGAGGTACGAAAGACACGATTCGCATCGCCGGAGGAGCTGCTCGAACTGACCGGATTAGTGCCCGGTTCAGTACCGCCGTTCGGCCGGCCGATCCTGCCGTTCGACCTGTATATCGATGAGTCGATCATAGCCAACGACCGGATCGCATTCAATGCCGGCAGCCTGACCGACTCGATCATCTTCGGCGTCCCCGATTATCTGCGGATCGTTGCTGCCGGGCGTTTCGCTTTCAGCCGGACGTGTGACAAATAGCCCAGCTGCGGCTATATTACGCCACTCCACGCCAACACGGGCCGCCTGCCGTGCCAACGTGAACCCGAACGGTCACACATATGGATATCCTCTATCGCGTCATGATTGACCAGGCCATTACCCTGGAGTGCGTCGGCGCGGAATCCCTCAAGCTCCACGTCAACGACTGGTGCATCGTCAACTGCGGCAGGTACCAGGACTACGGACGGGTGGCGCATCTGGGCGATCTGCCGGCCGACGCCGATGTCGGTGACATGCCGGTCGTCGACCGCCGCGCCACCTTGCGCGACCAGGGCAAGGCGAACGAAAACGCCGCCCGCGGAAAATCCTTCAGCCGCAAAGGCCAGGAGGTCATCGACCGTCACAATCTGCCGATGAAACTCGTCAGCACCCATTACGTCTTCGACCGGAGCCTGATCATTTTCATGTTCACGGCGCCGGGCCGCGTCGATTTCCGCGAGCTCGTCAAGGACATGACCAAATCGTTCGGCAGCCGTGTCGAGCTGCGCCAGATCGGCCCGCGCGACCAGGCGGCGATCATTGGCGGGCTGGGCTCGTGCGGGCGCATGCTGTGCTGCTCCTCCTTCCTCACCAATTTCGTCAGTATCAACCTGAAGATGGCGAAGGAACAGGGCGTCTCCCTGAATCCGTCGAACATCATCGGTGCCTGTGGCCGGCTCAAGTGCTGTCTCGATTACGAGTACGAGGGCTACAAGATCCTGATGGAGAACATGCCGCGGCCGGGGTCGCGCTGCAGTTGCGAAAACCGCGACGGTCACATCATCGAGAGCAATCCCCTGACCCAGACCGTGAAGGTGTCGATCAAAGGCAACGACGGCAGCCGCATCGTTAGCGTACCTCTCGCCGAAGTGGAACTGAAGAGTTAATGCAAGGCTGCTTTGGCACTACACTGCCGGTGCGTGGTGCGACGGTTTTGCTCGCCGGCCTCTTCCTTGTCGCGCCGCACAAGTTCGGCAACATCGTCAACCCTGTCGGACCGGTTGGCGGATCCGTCTTTCCGACGTCCACCATCGAATGGATTGTCGGCATGTGGCCGACGTATTTCCCGGCAATCGCCAGCGGCGTTGCGTTGCTCACGGTTCTGCTGGCGCACTGGTGGAGGCGCCGTCCCGATTACGTTCGGGCCTGGCCGCTGCTGCTGCCCTGCCTGCTCCTGGCGCTGGCGACACTGATTGGCATGCCGCACACCACCGAGCGTTACGTGGCAATGTTCTTCCTGGCACACATGTTCGGCGTGCTGGCCTTCCTGCTGGCGGTCTACATCCACCTGACACAGGTGCCGGAAAGTCGACACCTGTTCCTCGGTGCCGCGGTCGTCGGGGTGCTGACAAGCGCGCTCAACGGCTGGTACGGCAAGCTTCAGGGACAGGCCGAGATGATTCAATTCCTCTACGACATGGAAGCAAATGGCGAGACGATCATCATGCCGCTGTGGGAACGCGTGCTCGAAGGTCGAATAACCGCCAGCTTCACTTATCCGAACGTCTTCGCCGCGCACTTGCTGCTGCTGTTGCCGGTCACCTTGTACGTCGTCGACCGCTGGGCAAAGTTCCTGCAGCCCAACGACATCCAGGCGGATGTGACCCGCGTCACCAGGCCGCTGTTCGTCGGAACCTCGGCAATCCTGATGCTGGTCGCTGTGTACTGGACCGGCAGCCGTGCCGCGGTTCTCGGGATCAGCAGTGCCGCCATGGTAATGACCGGGATGGTAGCCATTACGCACCGGGACTGGCTGCGCCGGCGCGGGCAACTCCTGGTCGCACCGGCGGTCATCGTGCTGGTCGCGGGGATTGTCATCAGCCTGCAGTTTTACGACCGCGGCCTGTCGTCGCTCGGTGCCAGGCTCGACTATGCGGACAGTGCCGTGCAGATGTTTGCGGAGCACCCCGCAACCGGTGTCGGTGTCGGCGAATTCTTTCCGAATTACATGCGGTTGAAAGGGCCCGGCGCCGAAGAAACGAGGTTGCCGCACAACCTGCTGCTTTATTTTCTTTCGCAGTGCGGCATCTTCGGCGGACTCGCCGGTCTTCTTTTCATTGTGCAGCCCGTCATGCTGTGGTTTCGACGCATCGGCGACGGGCCACCGGCCCCCCTGGCGTTCGGATGCGTTGTCGCCGGCATGTTGGCCTGGAGCGCGCATGCCCTGGCCGACTTCGATCTGCACGTGCCGGCCACTATGATGATGGTCGTGACCCTGCCCTTGCTGGTGCTGAAACTGCCGGGCGCAGTTCCCGGCGGACTCCGGTGGCACCGCAGCCTGTGTATGCTGGCAGCGCTGGCCTGTCTCGCCAATCTCCTGTGGATTCCAGGCGACATGGCCCACCAGGACCTCCAGTTGGCAATGGATTCTCAGCAACGGCTGACGCAACAATCGCCCCCAGTCCGGGCGCCGCGACCAGGCGCCTTGCTGCCGCTCGTGGAGCGCGCCGGGAAGCTAATACCGTGGTCGCCCTACCCCTATGACAGCTTCGGAAAACACGCCTTTCAGTTCCGGGAGTATGCCCTGGCCCGTGAAGCCTTTATGGCTGCCGCCGAACGCGCCCCGCACCGATCGTCCGTGTACAAGCAAATCGCCGATTGCAGCATTAACCTGGGCGAGCTGGAAATCGCCAGGGAGTACCTGGAGAAGGCGCTGCTGTGGTACCCGCACGACCCGCAGCTCAGTTCCAGGATCAAAAGTCTCGAAATCATCGAGGCCAAACAGGCGCCGCCGTGACGGCGCTGCCGACCATCTGCTGGCTGCCCGGCTGGGCCGGGAACAACCGCCTATGGGCACGGCCGCAGTCGGCACTCGAGGCATATCGGCATCTGTCACCCGACTACGGCGGCGTGACCAGCCCGGGTGACTTCATCGACGGCGTTGCCGCCTGCCTGCCGGCAACGCCGTGTATCCTCGTCGCGTGGTCGCTGGGCGGCATGCTCGCCCTGGAGGCGGCCGCGGGCATGCCCATGGTACAGGGCCTGGTTGTCTGTGGCGACACCGGCTGCTTCGTCAATCGCCACCGCAGCCTGGGATGGCCCGCATCCGTCCTGCAACGCATGCAGCGCCACCTCGCTTCCGACCCGGCCACGACAATCCGCCGATTCATTGCCAGGATGTTCGCAGACCCGGGCATGGCGCAGCACTTCATTGATACCACCTATCCCAATGGGCTGCTCGACGACTGTTCGTACAATGCCGCGGCGCTCGATGCGGGGTTGCAGTACCTGGCCGGCACCGACCTCTCTGATTCTATCGGGAATGTGCGGTGTCCCGTGCTGTGGCTCCATGGAATCGACGACCGCATCTGTCCCGTCGGCGCCGGACGTGCCGCCGCCGGCAAATTGGCGAATTGCCAATTTGTCGAACTCCCCGGCGGCCACCTGCCGGCTTTCGAAACCAGCGACGCCCTGACTGAGCGCCTGGTTGCGTTTGTCAGAAATTCTCACAAAACATGAAAGGTTGCGCCGGAAAGCATGTACTTCCCCGGTCAACCGGCGGCGGACATACTGGCAGGGAAATGATCCACATTGAACGTAAATTTCCCGCGGAATTTTACGTTACCCTTCGGATCCTTCGTGGCTTCGTGGTAGATTCCTCTTCGAGGCGTAACCATGCGAATAATCTGTTTCGGCGACAGCCTGACAAGTTGCGGCGGCGGCAACGGCCGCTACAGCGACATCCTGCAGGACCGCTTTCCCGGGCACGAATTCATCAATGCCGGCATCGGTGGCGAGACCTTCGTGGATGGGCGCGGGCGATTGCCGGCGGATGTGCTCGCGCATGCCCCCGACGTCGTCGTGCTCGCCTTCGGCTCCAATGACTGGTGGCAAGACGAACGTCCGCTGACCCAATGGAGCGACGACCTCGACTACTTGATTCGCGAGATCAAGACGATCGGCGCGCAGATCATCGTGCTTGGCGTGTTCGGCGACTACCTCAACAAGAATGACCGGCCGGCGCCCAAGAGATACGGCAGCGACACCCGCGGTATCGAGTTCCAGGCACTCGAAGCCGCGGTTGCCGCGAAACACGGGTGCGGTTACGTCGCCAACATGCAGGAGCGCATTGTCGGTCGGCGCTGCTGCTGGACCGACCGGAATCACCCGAACGAATACGGCAACCGCCACGTCGCCGATACCATCGAGCCGATCCTCGCCGAATTCCTTCAAACGCCGCCGCTGCCGATTCGCAAACCGATGATCCACACCGTCCGCGACATGTGGCGCGAGGCTGTCGACCTGGCGCCAAGCAACCTTTGCGTCGTCGACCGCGAGCAGCGGCTGAACTACGCCGAAGCCGACGAACTCGTGCGCCGCGTCGCGGCAGGCCTCGCAAGGCTGTCAGATGCCGAGCGCCC
>PVBE010651887.1_pt1 | contig 13368 bp, 12 predicted proteins | sample 1631181 | NCBI WGS metagenome assembly PVBE01 (sample SAMN08397723, study PRJNA350692) | Marine metagenome, whole genome shotgun sequencing project. | isolation source: water | place: Pacific Ocean | collected 2012-04
ATAATTAAGCCGATGTTACCCTTGTGTTGTCAACCAGTTTGTTGCTTCCAATCGAGGTAGTATTTCAACATTGTGTGAAGCACAGTGCACTCGGTGAGATGATCAACGGTCTGCTGGCGGCCGGCGGACCGGAGGCGGTGGAGCGGGAACTCACGCGGCTGATGGATCGACCGATCCGCCACCACCCGAAGATAGGCGTCCTCCTCGGCCCGAAGTTTGCCGGCCAAGGTGGATCGGCTTGAGCCGGAGATTTCGCCAACCAGATCGTTCACATCCTCCGCCACTCGGATCATGTTGGCATCGGCTTCCTTGTAAATATCAATCTGGACGCTCTCGTTCCCATCGGTCTTTGTCATCATCTCACGGTCGCGCTGTCCATGGACGACCTGTCCCAAGTCCTTCACCCGGATCTCGCGACCTTCCCTCCGGAACACTATGGTGTCCGCAATCTCCTCTAGGTTTTGGTATTCGTTGATGGTGCGAATCATGTACTCAGCGCCGCCTTCGCGAATTCGCCCACCGGCTGCGTTGATGTTCTCAGCACGGAGTCGACTGAGCACTTGGCCGATCGACAGGTTGACACGCTGCAGTTTGGCCTCGTCGATCAGTACGTGAATCTCCTCCTCTAACCCGCCACGCACCCGGGCAGCAGCCACGCCCTTGATCGGCTCGATCTGGCGCTTGACTTGCAGCTCCGCAATCCGGCGCAGGCGCCGCAGTCCCTCGTCTCCCCTGTACTTGATGCTCTTGCTGGAGCCGGAGAGGCTCAGCTCCATCACCGGATCGAGCGACGGGTCGTAGTGCAGTAGCAGAGGTTTCTCCGCCTCGCGCGGCAACCGGACGAGGTCGAGTTTCTCGAGTGTGTTCTGGATGGCGTCCACCATCGACGTGCCCCAGACAAACTCGAGGATAACATCGCTGACTCCTGCGCGGCTGATGCTGCTGATCTCGTTGAGACCGCCCACCACACCGAGTGCCTCCTCAATGCGGCGGCTGATATCGTTCTCCACCTCTTCCGGTGCAGCCCCGGGATACTCGGTCCGCACTGTCAGGGTCGGGTAGCTCATTTCCGGCATGAGCGTGACCGGCAGTTGTCTCAGCGAAAAATACCCGAAAACGATCGCAGCCAAAAACACCATTAACACCGCGACCGGCCGGTCGGTGGTGAAGTTTGGGTTGCGATGGGGGGACTCCATTCCGTGACGGAAGTCGGGAGGTTACTTGATGGTGTTGGTGCTTGATGCGGTCGCACCGTTGGTGCTGACGGTTGCCGGTACGGCGTTGGTTTCGCCCAGCAACGGATCGCCCAGCTCACGTATCAGCGAATTTTCCTTCAGGCCGGACTGGCCTGCGACCACGATCATGTCGCCCACGGCAAAACCGTCGTTCGGCTCGATATGCACCTTGTCCGCATTGAGCGGCAACACCAGGTGTCGCTTCACGCTTTTCACGTTATTGGTGCTGTTGAGGTGCATCTTGAACGCGTACGTCTGGTCGTTGTCGTAGACGATCGATTTTTTCGGAATCAGGATGGCGTCCTGCTTGGTGTTGAGCACCAGCTCCACATCCACCCACATGCCGGGCCGCAATGCGCCCAGTTCCCTCACCGCGACCGTGACTTTCACCGTGCCGGCACGCGCCTCGACGATTGGTGAAATCCGCTTCACGAACGCCGGAATGATGTTATCAGCGCCGAGCGTGTTGGAGATCAGCCTCGCCTCCATGTTCGGCTTGAGATCCGGCAGATACTGTTCCGGCACATGGATGACTGCCACGATGGATTCAAAGTCGATGATCTCAAAAATCTTTCGGCCGCTGCCGACCTGATCACCCACCTTCACATCGCGCAGCGTGATCGTGCCGGCGATCGGCGCGCGCACCTCGGTGTACTCGAACTGCCGCTGCGCCTCCTCAAAACTCAACTGCCGTTGCGACAGCGAGAACTTGGCGTTGCGAAAATCCTGCTCGCTGATGAGATTGTCCTTGTAGAGATTTTCCTGCCGGGCGAAGTCGATCTGCTCCTTGTCGAGCTGGCTCTTCGCCTGATCGTAGTCATTCTTTTGGCGATCATTCTCGAGCCGCAGGAGCACCTGCCCCTTCTCGATCTTGTCGCCCTCCTCGACCAGCAGGTCGACCGCCGGATTGCTCGTGCGGGCGTGGACCTCCACCTGAGCCTCGGCCTCAAGTGGTGCGGAACGCTCGAGGATTTTTTCGATCGGGCCACGGGTCACCTTGGCCAGTTCCACCAGCACCGGCTTGGCCTTGCTGGAGGACCTCGACTTTTTCTTCGAGCTTTCCTTCTCGAGTTCTGCGGAGCCACACCCCGCGAGTGCCAACGCCCCGGCGAGGAGCATCATGTTGCCTATTAACGTTTTATCCATTCGTTTCACCAAAGAAACTGCGCCCTGACACTACTCCATTGCCATTCGGTAGGTTACGAAAAAAGTGGGATCAGCGTGGCCGGGGGTAACTTGGCCAAGCGCAGGCGCGGAGGGGGATTCTGCGGCAAACCAAGCTGCCGTCAACCGTAATACCGCCTGAAAAAGGATGTTACGTGAACGTGATGATGAGCAAAATCAGGCCAAGTGCGATGCGATACCAGCCGAACACCACGAACGTGTGGGTCTCGATGTAGCGCAACAGCCACTTGACCGAGACAAACGCGGTCACGGCCGAGACCAGCGAGGCTAATGCCAATTGCCACCAATCCTCCGAGACTCCCTCGGTGCCAAGCGCCTTGAGCACCTTGTACGCCCCGGCCGCCAGCAGCGTTGGCACGCCGAGCAGAAAAGTGAACTCAATGGCCGGGACACGCTTCAGCCCCATCAGCAGTGCGATCAGGATCGTGGAGCCGGAACGGGACGCTCCCGGAAACACCGCTGCAATCAATTGGCCAAAACCGATGGCGATGGCGATCGCCCATGTCACCTGCGTCAACGCCTGGCGGTCGCCCAGTCGTTTTTCCACCACGACAAAAAGGATGCCGCCAATCAACAGCGCCAACGCCACCGGCAGCACCTCCTCCGGCAGTTCAAAGCCAAGCGTGTCGATCAACACCCCGCCGCAGCCGGTGATGAAAAACGCCACCAGCAACTTGGCCATGTAATCGCGAGCAACCGGTTCGCGCCACTTGAAGACCAGTTGCTTGACGCGGTCGGTGAAGTTGAACAACACCGCGATCACCGCACCGCCCTGGATGGCGATGTTAAACACGTCCGACTGTTTCTCCAGCCAGCCCAGTTGCTGAGGCACGAGCAGGTGGCCCGTGGACGAGATCGGGAGAAACTCGGTGATGCCCTCGATGATCCCAAGCAGGATCGATGTCAGCCAGTCAGACACGCCGCCTTATGGACTTATCGCTTGGCCAAGCGCAAGGCAATCCGTCGGCCAAGCGCTTGGCCAAGCGCAAAAAAAACACCGGGGCCCCCCCCCGGTGTCGCTTCAAATTGTTTTTGGTTACAGACCGGTTACCCGCCGTAGACGTCTTTCTTCCAGTCCTTGCTGCCCATCGTCCGTTCGATGGTCTTCAGCTTGTTCTGGCGTTTTTTGCAGGCCTTGTCGACCTCCCGTGACGCCGTGGTCCAGTTGATTTTGCTCAGGCTCTTCAGATAGGTCTTATTATCGGGATACGTGTCTGCCGCCACGCGCTGTGAGAGACCACCTTTCTTCAGTCGCACGATGGAAATCTTCCGGAGCATCGTGAGGGCATCACGCGGCTTGCCCAGCGCCGGCTTGACCTGCAGGCGGCCGGTCGACTCCTGTGTGTCGAGCCAGAGACTGAACTGACGCACCAACTCGTCCCTTGGCTGGGACCAGTCGATGCCAAAATTGATCGCTTCTTCAAAAGGACGCGTCTTGGCATTGCCTCGGCCCAGCTCTGTCACGCCGGTCGCGGTTCCTCTTAACGAATTGCGATCGGCCAGTGCCTTGCGGCATTCTGCGGTTTTCAGGAACGGTTCTTTTCCACTTCCGATCTCGCGATCCAGCTCCCATAAAAGTGCGCGATGAATCAGCGAACGGGGTGCTTTATCCAGAACGGAAAAATCCCACTCCTCGTTGGCGACTTTGGTATTCTTGCTCATTGAAATAAACGATTGCGGTTACGTATCAAGCGAACAGCGCACAATGATGCCGCTTTACGAAAAACTGTCAACCAGAGAATTAAAATAAATTATTTTGAGCTAGGTTGTAAGGACCGAAAAAAAGGTCGATCATTCCTTGATCTGTTCCCAAAGCAATTCCATGTCCGGGTCCATCAGTGCGACCTCTTGTATTTTCTCCGGTTCACCCACTTTTTCCGCAACGCGATACCAGTCGAGTGCCAGCTCGAGGTCTCCAAACTGGCAGGCGTAGCAGGCGAGGTTGTAGGGGATCGCCTCGTTTTCCGGGAAATGCTCAGCCACCGGTTCCAGCATTTGAAACGCATCGTGCCCGCGTTGGAGATAAAACAGGGCATTGGCCTGGTTGATCCAACCGGCGGGGTTGGTCGGGTGCCGCTCCACCATGTAGCCGCCCAGTTCCACGCAGCGATCCCAATCTTTCTTCTGTGCGTGAATGTGCCACTCGAGGTGCAGTACCTCGAAGTGGGCGCGATGCGTCTCGGAGATTTTTTCCAGGTCAGCCAGCGCCTCGGCGGTGTTGCCCAGCTGCATCCAGCCGGTGGCTGAGGAGAGGTGCATGCTGTCGGGAGGAGGGATATCGGATGGAGTGTCGCTGCTCATCCGCCGCCGGCTTCCTTGGTGAATGCCTTCACTCCCTTGACCCCCGCCGCCTTCGCGGCATCCATCACCTTGATGATTTTTCCGAACGGCGCGTCGGTGTCGGAGCGGATGGATAGTCCGCGCTCGGGGTTTCCCTCCATCGCTTTTTTCAGCTCGGCCTCCAGTGCCGCCTCCTCGACTGGCTCAGTCCCGAAATAAAAATGAGGAGCCTCCTTAGCCACGGTGATGACCAGTGCCTTGCTCACCGCCGCCTCCCGTTGTGCCTGGGACGACTCTGGCAACGCGAGACGCACGGCGGCCTGATTTTTGAATGTCGTGGAGACCACCATGAAGATCAACACCACCATCAGCACATCGATCAGCGCCACCACGATGACGGTGGGCGGCTTGCGATGTTTGCGCGGCAGGAATCGCATGGAGATCAGTTCCCGTTTTCGTTGGGGTACTGCCTGCGGAGGAACACATCGAGCTGTGTCTCCATCTCGATGGTATACGTTTCCACGCGCTTGTTGTAAATACTCCAAGCGACGAGCGACGGGATGGCGATGCTCAATCCGGAGAGCGTGGCCCACAGCGCTGTCGAGATGCCATCAGCGAATTTTGATGCCTCGGTTGCCCCGTCGGCCATGGTGCCGAAAATCTCGATGAGCCCGACCACCGTACCGACCAGCCCCAGCAACGGGGCGACACCGGTGATGATCTCCAGCACGACCAGACCCCGCTCCATCTGGCTCACCTCATGCCGGGCACGCGACTGCAGCGCCTCCACGTTGTCCGGCTTGGCCCACTCGAGGTGCTCGACTGCTGTCGTGGTCAACCGGGCCAGCGGGGTCTCCTTGTGGTGCTCCGCAAACCGCAACACCGTGTTGACGTCCGCGCGTGTGTGGCAGTGGTCGAGACTGTCCACCAACGGCTGCGGCAGGATGATGTTCCGCCGCAGCGCCCAGCCCCTCTCAATGATAAACGTCAAGCTGATCACCGAGGTCAGGCCCAATAAAACTAGAATCAGAGTATGCACTGCTAAATTGACAGGAACCGCATTTCGCGGGGCGAGGGATTCAATCGGCAAGCCAACCCGGCGGCAAGCCGAAACCATGCATCACGCATCAAACCATTCATCCTCCGGGTCGAACGCGGGCATCGGGATGTTGATGATTTTCAGCCGCCCCACCGCCCGATGCCGGCAACCGGGCTTGATGTAAACCGTGGTCATCGGCCGCACTGGCACGAGTTCCCCATCCAGTTCCAGATGCCCCTCACCCTCGAGCACGAGATAAATCTCTGTCATCCGTTTATGGTAATGAACCTTGGAGTCCTGCTTGATCTCGACTTCGTGCAGACTGGCCACCGCCCCCGGCTCACCGGCGAACGCCCGCTTGGCCAAGCCGCAGGGGCAGGGCGTTGGCTCGATCTCGTCCAGTTGTTCGATCAAATAATTTGCCATGGCACGGAACAGTTTGAGGCTCAGGCACTTGCGGAGCAAGGGTCAACCTTGGCCAAGCGCAAATCGGCCCAGTTTTTTGGTTTCGTCATAAAAAACACAATAATTAGTGGTTTAAAAACTTGATACCACTACAAATTGTGGTAACACTCAGTCCTTTGCCCAGCTCAACCGAGCTTTCGAAGGTGGTTGGCCCCAAAAATCTCCTTGGAGTGAGGTTTTTGCGCGTTACAACCCAAGCGACTGAAACAACCCATGATTGACACCAACGACTCCTCCACGGTCCCCACTTCGCGTGCCCCGCGTCGCTCCACCAAGCCAAGCGTGGCCACGCCCAAGCGCGGCGGCTTGGCCAAGGGCAAAAAGCGGAAAGGCGTCAAGGTCGACCGGGTGTTCAGCAACGCGAAAACGAATCCGTACGACGAGAAGGAATGGGATCTGCGCACGGCGGAAATCACCGACGAGGGCGGCAACGTCATCTTCAAGCAGGAAAACGTCGAGGTGCCGGCCGACTGGTCGCAGCTTGCGACCAAGGTGGTGGTTTCAAAATATTTTTATGGTGAACAAGGCACGCCCGAGCGGGAAACCTCTGTTCGCCAACTCATTCATCGCGTGGCCCGCACGATTGCCGACTGGGGCGTCAAGGATGGGTACTTCAGCAAAAAGGATGGTGAGATTTTTTACGACGAACTCTCGTGGCTTTGCCTGAACCAGCACGGGGCATTCAACTCACCGGTCTGGTTTAACGTTGGCCTTCATCACGAGTACGGCGCAGGCAGCACCTCAGCCAAGGGTAACTGGCATTACAACCAAGCGCTTGGCCAAGCGGAACGCGCCACGTCGCAGTACGAGTTTCCGCAGGGCAGCGCCTGTTTCATCCAGTCGGTCAACGACGACATGGAGTCCATCCTGCAACTCGCTCACAGCGAGGGGATGCTGTTTAAGTTTGGCTCCGGCACCGGCACCGACCTCACGCCCATCCGCTCGCAACGCGAGACCGTCAGCGGCGGCGGCACGCCCAGCGGCCCGATGGCGTTCCTCCGCATCTACGACCAGGTGGCCAACGTCGTGAAGTCCGGCGGCAAAACGCGTCGCGCTGCCAAGATGAATACCATCCGCGACTGGCACGGCGACATTGAGGAGTTCATCGACGCCAAGCAGATCGAGGAAAAGAAGGCATGGGCTCTGATCGAGCAGGGTTACGACGGCTCCTACAACGGCGACGCATACGGGAGCGTGATGTACCAGAACGAGAACCTCTCCGTGCGAGTGAGTGATGAGTTCATGGAGTCCGCGCTCGACGGGGGAGACTGGTGGACCCGCGCCGTGACTACCGGCGACAAACTTGAAAAGAAGGATGCCGGCGATTTGCTCAATAAAATCTCCGAGGGCACCTGGGTGTGCGGTGATCCCGGCGTGCAGTACGACGGCGCGATTCAAAAGTGGCACACATGCAAGGGCACTGAGCCGATCCACTCGACCAACCCGTGCTCGGAATACGTTTTTCTCAACAACACCGCGTGCAATCTGGCGTCGCTAAACTTGATGCGGTTCAAGCGCGAGGACGGCGGGTTCGATGTCAAGCGGTTCAAGGCGGCCGTGCGGGTGTTCATCACCGCACAGGAAATTCTCGTCGACAACGCCAGTTATCCAACCCAACCCATTGCGGAGAACTCCCATATTTTCCGGACGCTTGGCTTGGGTTACGCGAACCTTGGTTCGCTGGTGATGAGCTATGGCTTGTCGTATGACTCCGATGAGGGCCGGGCGCTGGCCGGAGCCATCACGTCCATCATGACCGGCCACGCCTACGAGCAATCAGCCGAGTTGGCCGGGGCCAAGGGGGCGTTCCCCGGTTACAAGGATTCCCGCTGCGTCAACGTGGCCAAGCCGTTGGCCAAGGACAATGTGGAGTCGATGCGCGGCGTGATGCAACTGCACCGCGATGCGGTCGAGGAGATTCAGTCCAGCGACGAGTTTGGCTACCTGAAGGACGCCGCTCGTGAATGCTGGGATGCCGCGTTGGCCAGGGGCGACGAGAACGGCTACCGCAATGCGCAGGTATCCGTGCTGGCACCCACCGGCACAATCGCGTTTTTGATGGACTGCGACACGACCGGCATCGAGCCGGACATCGCGCTGGTGAAGTACAAGCTGCTTGCCGGCGGGGGAACGTTGAAGATCGTGAACCGCACCGTGCCGGATGCGTTGAACCGGCTCGGCTACAGTGACGATGAAATCAGGAACATCGTCGCGCACGTGGAAAAATTTGACACCATCGAGGACGTCAAGGAGGACGGGGAAACCCGACAAAGCGGGCTCAAGCCCGAGCATCTGGATGTGTTTGACTGCGCGTTCAAGCCGTTCCGCGGCGAACGCAGCATTCATTATATGGCACATCTCAAGATGATGGCCGCTGCCCAGCCGTTCATCAGCGGCGCGATATCCAAGACCGTGAACCTGCCCAAGGAATGCACGGTGGAGGATATCACCGACGCCTATGTGCAGGCGTGGAAGCTGGGGCTGAAATGCGTTGCGATTTATCGTGACGGATCGAAGCGATCCCAGCCGCTCAACACCGCGAAAACCGGAGAGGGAACCGAACAGGATTCCGCCCCGGCGGTGGACGAGCGGATCCAGGAACTGGAGGAACAGTTGGTCGGTCTGCAAAAGCAGATCGACCAACCTCTCCGGCGACGGCTTCCCGAGACGCGAACAGCGGTCACTCACAAATTCGACATCGCGGGCCACGAGGGTTACCTCACCATCGGCCTGTTCGAGGACGGCACACCCGGTGAGATGTTCATCACCATGGCCAAGGAAGGCTCCACCATTGGTGGCCTCATGGACAGCGTGGCGGCGTTGACGAGCATTTCACTGCAGTACGGCGTGCCGCTCGATGCTCTCGTTCGCAAGTTTAGCCACCAGCGATTTGAACCGTCTGGATTCACGAAGAACCCCCAGATTGGACGGGCCTCGTCGATCATCGACTATGTATTTCGCTGGATGGGGTCGCAGTTTATTCCGGGCTTCATCGAGAAATCCCGGGGCATCGGCGTTGGGCAACGGGAATTGAACATCCCGGGTCTGCAGGAGCAGGAGGCCAAGCGGGTCAACAAGCCGGTGGTGGAGTTGCCGGTATCCGGCAGCGACGGGGAATCCATCGCGCACGCGGCCACGCATTCCCATGACAGCTCGGCCATCAGCCAATCGGTGGCGCATTTCATGGAGGACGCGCCGACCTGCCCAACCTGCGGCAATGTCACCGTGCGCAACGGCGCCTGTTTCAAGTGTCTCAACTGCGGCGAGAGCCTCGGCTGTTCCTGAACTTGGCCAAGCGCTTGGCCAAGCGGAAAAAACCGCTTGAACTGGTCACCAAAACAGACGAATCAACGGGGACGTGAGTGAGGTAAAAGGGTACAACCTTGAGAAGCTGGTCGGCCAGTTCCAAATCGTGGCTGAGTTTGTTGATGGGTATGCGTGGACCAAGGGGCACATCAACGACACCTACATCATCAATTGTCGACAGGGAGGGAGCCCGATCCGTTACATCCTGCAGCGCATCAACCATCACGTTTTCCAGCAGCCAGCGGTGGTGATGCAAAACGTCAAGGAAGCCACCCAGCACCTTCGAAAAAAAATTGCCTCGGAAAGTTCCGCTGACCTGACCCGCCGCACAATGACGCTGGTTCCCACCCGGGGTGGGGCGTCTTATTACATGGACAGTGCTGGCAACTACTGGCGTGCCTATGTGTTCATTGAACGCGTCAAATCCAGTCACGTCGCCGAGAAACCTGAGCAGGCGGAGCAGGTGGGGCGGGCGTTTGGATTATTTCAAAAACGACTAGCCGACCTGCCGACGGAGCGAATCCAGGAAACCATTCCACAGTTTCACAACGGTGTTTTACGAATCGACGCACTGGAAAAGGCGGTTAGGGAAGACAAACAAAACCGGGTTGAGGCAACACAACCGGAGATTGAATTTTGTCAGACCAACCGGGGCATCGTCCAGATTTTTGCCGACGCTCAGGCCAAGGGCGAACTGCCGCAGCGTATCACGCACAACGACACCAAGATCGACAACGTGCTGCTTGATCAGGACACCGATGAAGTGATGTGCATCGTCGATCTCGACACCGTAATGCCGGGGCTCATCCACTACGACTTTGGCGACATGGTGCGGACGCTGACCAGCCCAGCCGACGAGGACGAGCGCGACCTCGATAAGGTGACTATGCGAATGGATTTTTTCGACGCCTTAGCCAAGGGCTACCTCAGTGAAGCCAACGATTTTTTGAGTGAAGTGGAGAAAGGTTATCTCGCCCAGGCCGGCAAGGTGATCACATTTCAACTTGGCGTGCGGTTCCTCACTGACCACTTAAACGGCGACACCTATTTCCGGGTGCATCGCGAAGGGCAAAACCTCGACCGGGCTCGGGTTCAATTCAAGCTGGTGGAACGCATGCTCGAAAACGAGGAAGCGATGAAGGCATCCATCGCCGCGCTTGGCTAGTAGGCAGCGGCGAGCGGTTCCCCCGCTTGGCCAAGCGCTTCGGGTGAGGCGTCGCGGAGTCGCTCTATGATTGGTGGGAGTTTCTCCAGCAACCGATCGACATCCTCCTCTGTATTTTCGATGCCGAGGCTGAACCTCAGCGAACCCTTCGACCGGGAGAGGGGCACGTTCATCGCAGCGAGTACGTGGGATGGCTCGATGGAACCGGTGGTGCAGGCCGAGCCGCTCGAGGCGCAGATGCCTTCGCGATCCAGCAGCAGCAACGCCGCCTCAGCCTCGACGCCGTCGAACCCGATGTTCGTTGTGTTCGGCAGCCTTGGCTCGCCTCCCCCGTTGCGGACGGATCCCTTGATGGCCTTGAAAATTCCGTTCTCCAGTTTATCGCGCAGTGCCCTGACGCGAGTGTTTTCGTCGTCGAGATGGCTCAGGGCCAATTCAGCAGCCCTGCCAAAGGCGACAATGTTCGCCACGTTTTCCGTTCCGCCCCGTTGGCCGCGTTCCTGTCCGCCACCCACGATGTACGGTTGGAACGGCACACCAGTTTTCACGTAGAGCACGCCGATGCCTTTCGGCGCACGCAGCTTGTGTGCGGAGAGTGAGAGGAAATCGACACCCAATTCCCGAACGTCGATGGGAACCTTCCCGGCGACCTGCACTGCGTCCGTGTGAAACAAAACGCCATGACTCCGGCAGATGGCTGCGATTTCCTCGATGGGAAACAGCACGCCTGTTTCGTTGTTCGCCCACATTATGGACACGATGGCGGTGTCCTGCCGGATGGCGGCCTGCAAGTCGCAGAGGTCGATCGCTCCGTCGAGGTCGACCGGCAGGTGGGTCACCTCGTAGCCTCGTTTTTCGAGCTGCCGGCAAAACTTGATGTTGGCCGAGTGCTCCACGGCGGTCGTCACGACATGTCGCTTGGCCGGGTTAGCGAGGGTCGCTCCCTGCAGTGCGGCGTTATTGCTTTCCGTGCCGCAACTGGTGAAGACGATGTTGCGAGAGTTGGCGCCAATCAGCCGAGCCACGTCTTCGCGCGCCTTCTCGATCAGCCGTGCCGGCTCTGCGGCGAGCGAATAGGCGCTTGACGGATTGCCCCAATGCTCAGTGAGGCAGGGTAACATCGCCTCGACGACCTCGGGCGCAACCCGTGTCGTGGCGTTGTTATCCAAATAAACCAGTCGTTGTTCGCTCATCGCTTGGCCAAGCGCTTGGCCTGTCACACGTTGAATTTAAACAGCATTACGTCGCCCTCCTGTACAACGTACTCCTTGCCCTCCACCCGGTACAAGCCACGGTCCCGGGCAGCAGCAATCGAGCCACACTCAATCAAATCCGTGTAGGCGACCGTCTCAGCTTTGATGAAGCCACGTTCAAAATCGCCGTGAATGACGCCGGCCGCCTTGGGAGCGGTGTCTCCCTTCCGAATTGTCCATGCGCGCGACTCCTTTTCGCCGGTCGTGAAATAGGTTTGCAGGCCAAGCAGCGAGTACGATTTTTGAATCAGCTGCCCGACGCCACTTTCCTTCACACCCATCTCGGATAGAAATTCGCCGGCCTCCTCGTCGGACAGGTCGATCAACTCGCTCTCAATCTGTGCGCTAATCACGACAGTCTCGCAGCCGTGATGTTTGGCAGCGTACTCGCGGACCTTGGCCACGAACGGGTTGTTTTCCGCCTCGGCAAGCTCGGAGTCCTTCACGTTTGCCGCGAACAAAGTCGGTTTGCTTGAAAGCAAGTACAACTGTTTGGCCAAGGCGGCCTCGTCGGGCGTGAGCTCGCAGGTGATTGCCGGTTTACCTTCGCCAAGGTGCGGCTCGATCTTGGCAATGATGTCCATCAATGCCGCCGCCGCCTTGTCGCCGCGTTTGGCTTCCTTGTTGAGTTTTTCCTGCCGCCTCTGCACGGCGTCGAGGTCGGCTACGATCAACTCGGTCGCGATTGTCTCAATGTCACGGATTGGGTCGATGCTTCCCTCGACATGGTGAATGTCGCTGTCCTCAAAACAGCGCACCACGTGCACGATCGCATCGACCTCACGGATGTGGCTCAGAAACTGGTTGCCCAACCCTTCCCCCGCCGAGGCGCCCTTGACCAGCCCGGCGATATCGACGAACTCCACCGCTGCGGGGATGATCTCCTGCGAACTCGAGATCGCTGCCAGTTCATCCAGTCGCTTGTCGGGAACGCTGACGACACCGACATTGGGGTCGATGGTGCAAAACGGATAATTCGCCGACTCCGCTTTTCGCGTGCGGGTAACGGCGTTAAACAAGGTGGACTTGCCGACATTGGGCAAGCCGACGATTCCGGCTCTCAGCATATATTATTCGATAGGTTGTGCGGCAACGATTTGCTGCATTTTGATTTTTAAATCCTCAAGGCCGAGATCGAACGCCGCAGAAATCTCCACCACATCGACCAGGCCGACTTCTTTTTGAAATTGTTTGAGTTTTTCCGCGGCTGCCTTATTGTTGTTAGTAGTTGGTCTTGTATCTTACTTAATCGTAGTTTTTTCGATTAGCTATATGGATGATCAGGGTGATAGGCGCGTTCGTTATTTTGCAGAAATTTCTCTTTTTATCACTGCAATGTACGGGCTGACTGTGGCAAATTCGTTCTTGTTTTTTGGATTCCGCCTGATTGCCATGATGCGTTGGTCTATGGCCTATGAAGGTGCACCAATACCATTTGTA
>PVBE011453969.1_pt1 | contig 13368 bp, 12 predicted proteins | sample 1631181 | NCBI WGS metagenome assembly PVBE01 (sample SAMN08397723, study PRJNA350692) | Marine metagenome, whole genome shotgun sequencing project. | isolation source: water | place: Pacific Ocean | collected 2012-04
AGAATTATCTCAAGAGACTTCTCAAGTTACTAGAAGTAAATTAAGATTAACTGCAACTGTTAAAGGAATAATGTTTGTTATTGGATTTTCAATAATTTTCATGTTATTGGGAACAACTGTATCTTTTATGGGGAATCTATTTTTTGATTCAATTCAATGGATTGAAAGAATTGGTGGTGTAGTTCTAATTGTATTGGGATTGCATATGATTGGACTTTTCAAAATCCCAAAATTAGAAAAACAAATGAGGTTTGATATGGGCAAGAGAAATTCTGGAAAATTTGGCCCTCTTGTTGTAGGAATGGCATTTGGCGCAGGCTGGACTCCTTGTATTGGACCAATTTTGGCAGGTATTTTGACAATAGCAGCATCTAGCTCATCAGTAGTTACTGGAGCTAGTTTACTTGGAGTTTACTCATTAGGATTAGCAATTCCATTTTTAGTTTCTGCAATTGCAATTGATAGGTTCCTAGTATTTTTCACAAAGATCAAATCAAAAATGATATGGATTGAAAAGATTTCAGGTGGTTTGTTTGTAGTATTTGGTATTGTACTACTAACTGGCTCATTAGTATATCTAAATAATTTCTTTAAAATGTAATTTTCTAAAATTTAAAATAAAAAAAAATACTGACTTATGTCAGTTGACAAGCACAAAAACAGCAAATTATCTACAGCATTTTTACATAATAAGAAAATGATTCAATCGAAAAATATACCATCAATTGATCACATTTTTTATTTAATCACAAAAAATTTCTTTAACCTTTTATTCTCAGCATAGTATTTTATTTTATGAAAGTTGGAGTAGTACAATTCAAAGCATCAACCAACAAAGATGAAAATCTAAAAAAAATAATTTCATACATTGAAAAGGCTGCATCTAAAAATGCTAAACTTTGTGCATTTCCTGAATTTATGATGTTTTATACAAAATCATCACAAACATCTAAAGAACTTGCAAGTTTGTCTGAAACAATTAAAGGAAATTTCATTTCTAGTATCTCAAAAGCAGCAAAAGAAAATCATATTCAGATAGTTGGTTCATTTTATGAAAAAACTAAAAAAAATAATCGTGTTTATGATACATCATTTGTAATTAATAATTTAGGTAAAGTAATTTCTACATATCGTAAAATTCATCTTTATGATGCATTAGGATTTAAAGAATCTAAAAAAATGATGGCAGGCTCAAAAATATCTAAACCAGTGTCTACATCTATTGGAAAAACTGGTATGATGATTTGTTATGATTTAAGATTTCCAGAAATGTCAAGAATTCTTACTCTTGCAGGTTCTGAAATTTTAATTGCACCATCTGCATGGGTTAAAGGTCCTATGAAAGAAGAACATTGGATTACAATTAACAAAACGCGTGCAATTGAAAATGGCTGTTATGTAATTTCTCCTGATCAAGTTGGAAATATTTACTGTGGAAGAAGTTTAGTTGTTGATCCATATGGAAAAATTTTACTTGATATGAAAAAGAAGCAAGGAATTGGTTATGCTGAAATTGATTTAAAGAAAGTAAAACAAATTCGTAAATCCTTACCACTACTAAAAAATCGAAGAGTAGACACTTACACTACTTTGAAGATTTAGTTACTCTACTTTTACAATTAAAGTTTGAACATTGATGAGTCCACTTTTGATTTCTCGAATAACGAAAAATAATCATTGGCCACTTGCACACCTCACATGGTTTTTTTGTAGCTCTCATTCTTGCTTTTTGTAATAATGGTGAAGACGCTTTACATCCATCATAAAAATTTGAACAACCCATGAAACGTTTTTTTGTAGTTCTTGATCGAATAACCATTAATTCTCCTACTTTACATTGTGGGCATTTGACTAATCCCTTTTTTGGAGAATTTGTTCCAAGAAGAAAGTATTTTTTTTCTTTTGAGGACCATGATAGAAATCCATTATTGTCTAAATATTGAGCGATCTCTTTTTTGAAAACCTCTGTTGTTGACTTTGTAATTTTTATTATATGTCTGGCAGTAATTTTCTTAATTTGAACTGTCTTTAGCTTACTTTTTCTTCTTGGCATTTTATGATATTGAATTTACTAAAACGATTTTTATAGGGACTTTGGTCAGTGTGTTTTGTGGAAAAGGTTTGTGTTCTTGGCGCTGGAAGCACCAAATATGGAAAATTAGCTGATAGTATTGCGGATATTACTACTCAGGCATCAGTTGCAGCCATAGAAAGTGCAGGAATTGACCCAAAGGAAATTGGAGCATCTTACATTTCTAACGTTTTTGGAATTGCAGATAAGCAGGTACACATTGGTCCTGTTTTGATGAGTAGATTAGGAATTCCCGATAAACCATCATTAACTATTGAATCAGCTTGTGGAAGTGGTTCTGTATCATTTAGAGAAGCCTATGCAAATATTGCAGCAGGATTTTATGATTGTCTAATTGCAACTGGTGTTGAAAAAGTAACTCATACTGGAACTGAATGGACAACAACTTACTTTGCATATTGTTCTGATTTCTTTTATGAAGGTCAAGCAGGTGCATCATTTCCAGGATTGTTTGCATCTATGGCAAGAGCTTACTTGACAGAGTTTGATGCAACTGAAGAAGACTTTGCAGCAGTTGCAGTAAAAAATCATGATAATGGTGTATTAAATCCAAAAGCACACATGCAGAAAAAAATTACTGTAGATGATGTAATGAACTCTGCAGTAGTTGCTAGTCCTCTCAAACTTTATGATTGCTGCCCATTTTCTGATGGTGCAAGTTCTGTAATTTTATGTTCTGAAAAATTTGCAAAAGCACACGGTGGTGATTACATTGAAGTAACTGGTTCTGGTAGAGGTGGTTCACCTGCTGCATTACAAGGACGTGAACAGATGACAACTATTCCAAGTACAAAGATCGCATCAGAAGCTGCATACAAGATGGCAGGTATCACTGCAAAAGATGTAGACTTTGCAGAAGTACATGATTGTTTTACAATTGCAGAAGTTGTTGACACTGAAGATTTGGGTTTCTTTGATAAAGGACAAGGTATACAAGCTATCCGTGAAGGTAGAACAAAATTAAATTCAGATATCTCAATTAATCCATCAGGTGGTCTTAAATCAAAAGGACATCCAATTGGCGCAACTGGAATTGGACAAGTAGTTGAAGTATATGATCAATTAACTGGTAAAGCTGGTGAAAGAACTGTAAAAGATGCTAAAGTTGGTTTAACTCATAATTTTGGTGCAACTGGTGCAAGTTGTGCAGTACATGTTTTCCAGAGTGTGTAAGATGTCTGTCGAAGAACAAATGATTGAAAATGCAAAAAATGGTAAAGTTTTAACTCATAAATGTTCAAGTTGTGGTCATCTCCATTTATCCACAGTATATTACTGCCAAAAATGTGGAAGTAAAGGATTTGAAGACTCTATTTTAGAGGGTACAGGCTCAATTGCTACTTATACTATAATCACAGTACCGCCTGCAGGATTTGAAAAACATACTCCCTATGCCTTTGCTGTACTTCAATTAGATAATGTAGAATTGAGAATTTCTGGATTTATGGGAGGAATTGCAACTCCTGATGATTTACCTGTTGGAACCAGAGCAAAAATCACTGGTTTTGATGAAAGAGGAATCATCATAGAAAAACAGTAAAAATATTTGTTTGAATTATTAAAAAAAATCAGAATAGATTCTTAATTATTTTAAAAATCTCGTTATTCTATGTCTGTAGAAATAACGTGTGGAAAGTGTGGAGAAAAGATCAAAGATATGAAAATGCTAAAATCATTAAAAGATGTTTTGAATCCTACTGGTGGTAAGTGCCCATTTTGTGGACAAAAGCTTTCTACATCTGAATTTTCACTTGATGTAGAAGAAAAATGATCACAAGATGATCTTTTTTTAATTTTTTCTATTCTTTTTTATTTTTTCTTAAATTTGTAATTCATTTTTTTTAAAATCATTCAAGTCATAAGTCTTATTTACTCCTATACTTGATCTTAGTCATGCCAATGAATGAAGAAGAATTAGAAATGAATATGGATTTAGATTCTGATGATGAAGATCTAGATGCAGATTTAGATTCTGATATCGACGACGACTCTGATCCAAAACGTGGTGGAATTTTACAATCTACATCAAAACGTGTTAGAATGATCTTCTCTGTCATGGCAAGTCCTGACAGAATTGATATTCTTAGAATTTTAAACTCTAAAGGACCATTAACTTATTCTGAGCTTAAATCATTAGCTGGATTCAAATCTAAAAAAGAAAGTGGAAAATTTGCATACCACTTGAGAAAATTACTTAGACAATCACTAGTAGCACTTAACAAATCTGAAAGACGTTATACAATCACTAATCTTGGAAAACTTGTTTTAAGTTTAGCCAGACAAATTGAAGAAAGATCAATTATTGAAAGTGGAAAAATGTATGTCAGAACATCTGGTGAATCTATTGAAGAATTTAATTCCCATAAAATTATTCAATCATTAGTACGTGAAGGTAGTCTCCCCCTAGAATTAGCACAAAAGATTACTGAAGAAGTTGAAAATAGAATTTACAAGTATCAAACTACCTACCTCACAGGCGCAGTAATTCGTGATATGGTAAATTCAGTTCTTTTAGAACACGGTCATGAAGAATACCGAAACAAACTTGCACGCCTAGGCATGCCTGTTTATGATGTTCAAGAAATGGTTTCTAATTTAGATAATGTTGATAATGGTGCTGAAGGTCTTTTGTTTAATACCGGTCAAAAAATATTTGCTGAACATTTGTTAACTAATGTTTTACCAAAAGATGTAGCTGATAATCATTTATCTGGAGATATACATATTTCAAATCCTGGAGTTTGGTCTATGATTCCTGATACAATATTTGTAAATGCAAAAGAATTACTTGATGATGGACTTGATCTTGGAGGAAAATATCTTGATGTATCAAGAATCAGTGTTTCAAAGCAACTAAATGAAATTACAAGTTCTTTATCTGTTTTAATTTCACTTTTATCAAAAGAAGCTTCAAAGGAAGTTGTATTAGATGGATTAGTTGCAGTATTTGCAAAACATTCAAAGTCACTTCCAGAACTTGAAGAGAAATTAACTAATACATTTGCAACTGCTTCTACAACTTCTAAATATAATGCAACCAGTACAAATATTTCAATTAGATTACAATTAGGTTCTGATACAAAAATAATTCATTCAATTATTAATGCATACAAAAATTATGTTGCAATCACACCAATACCAAAAATTGGTTTGATAATTGATAACGAAAAAGGAAAAATCACTGATGTATCACAATCTATTTCTGAAATATTGTTACTTGGTGGTAAAGTAATGATTGCAAAAGGTCAAACTGCAAGTAGTGGAGTAACTAATGGTTCTTTAAAATCTACTAATTCACTTGCAATCAACTTACAATCCGTTTCAATTAATCTTCCTAGATTGGCATTTGAATCAAACAAAGATGAGACTTATTTTAGAGCAAGATTAGCTTTGTTAATGAAACCGGCATTGGCTTCAATGACACTTAGAAAGAAAGAAATCTCAGATTTAACCAGAAGAGGACTCAATCCTATTCTTGCTAAAAATACTCAATATATGCAAAGAAGTTCTGTCTCTTTGGTCATAAATCTAGTTGGTCTTAGAGAGTCTGTTTTCAACATTTTAGGCTTTAAAGACAATAAGGATGGTCGTGCTGTGCTTCACAAAGTTATTGAAACTGCAGTTGATGTTGGCGCTAAAAAGGGTAAAGAATTAGGCGACAATGTGACCATTTGTATGACTGAAACTGAGGGTTCATCTCGTTTTGCTACTCTGGATGGTGAAAAATACGGCAAAAATTCTAGTCTTAATTCTATGGACAGTGACTTTTATTCTCAAGGTACTGTTATCAATGCTTCAGAAATTGATGAATATACAGCAAAGTCTGAAATAATCTCTGAATCCAATAAAATCTCAAAATTACTCAATGGTGGGTTACTTGTTACTTTAGATATTGATAAAAGTTTGACAGCAGATGAAATAAAAAAATCAATTGAAAAAACTGCAGAACTCGTGCCATCTTTTAAACTCGTAAGAGAAACCCCTATCTGTGGCGAATGTGGATTTAAGGATGAACCATTTGAAGACAAATGTCCAAAATGTAAATCTCCTTACGTTGTATAATTATTAACATTTTCTTAAGATCCAATCCGATATGCGATCATCGTTATGGAAGTTTAGAGTAAGTTTTAATAATTATTAATTTGTCTGTTTTCATCTTTATAATTATACGATACTCGTTTAACATTTTATGATATTTGTACCACTACAATAAACATTGGAGCGTTGTAAAAAATGTTCAACTAAAATTTCAAAGAAAATCTATTGAAAGTTTATAGATGCTAGTATTCTACTAACGTGAGAGATATTATAATGGATAATTCACAAATAGAAAATACGATCAATGAGATCCGTAAACGTAATGGTACAGTTACGGCTTTCGATTTAGATAAAATTTCAAATGCCATATACCAGGCATTAGCCGCCACCTCTAAAGCTGACCGTGGTGTTGCAGATAAATTAGCAGGAGAAGTGCTTAACAAACTTGTTGAACAAGGATTTACAAGTGAAAAATCACCAACTGTAGAGGATATTCAAGATATTGTAGAATCAACTTTGATTGATAGTGGTAATAGTGATATCGCAAAATCTTACATAGTTTACAGACACGAAAGACGAAAACTCAGAGATGAGAAAATGAGAGTTTTAAACCTAAAATCATTAGATCCGGTTTCAAAGAAATTTGATCTTAATTGTTTGAGAGTTTTAGCCTCAAGATACCTCTTTAGAAACTCAAAAAGTGAAATTACTGAGACTCCAACACAAATGTTTGAGAGAGTAGCAATTTTAGTCGGAATTGGGGATATGCTATATGATTCTCAGATATTTGATAAATCTGGTAATAACAAACAAGATGTAGATGAAGCCAAATCTTATCTTGAAAAATTAGATGCTTTTGATTATAAATTCAAAGTAGGAGATCATTTCTTCAACAAGTGGCATTTTAGATCTTTGATCAATCATTATGTTACACTTGCAAACAAAGGTCAAATGAAAGTAAGTTTCAAAGATCTTTTGACATTAATAGCAGCAAAAAAACTTGAAGTATATTCTGATAGAATTTCTGAATACTTTGAAATGATGACAGAACAAAACTTTTTGCCAAATTCACCAACAATGATGAATGCTGGTGGAAGATTAGGACAACTATCTGCATGCTTTGTACTTGGAATGAATGATGGTATGGAAGAGATTATGAAATCTACTTCTGATGCTGCATTAATTTTCAAGTCTGGTGGTGGAGTTGGAATTAATTATTCTGATCTTCGTGAAGAAGGTGACATTGTAGCATCTACATCTGGTGTTGCATCTGGTCCAGTATCTTTTATGAACATCATCAATACAGTTACTGAAGTTGTTAAACAAGGTGGTAAAAGACGTGGTGCAAACATGGGAATTATTGAAGCATGGCATCCTGATGTTGAAAAATTCATTACAAACAAAACAGAACCTGGTGTTTTAGAAAACTTTAACGTCAGTGTTGGTATTTGGGAAGATTTCTGGAATGCACTTGTAAATACTGAAGATGGAAATTATGTCTTAAGAAGTCCTCGTGATAGAAAACCAGTTAAAGAAATTAATGCACATCAATTAATTGATTTAATTGCATTGTCTGCATGGAAAAGTGCAGAACCTGGATTGATCTTCTTTGATCAAATTAACAAATACAATGTATTTGCTAAAGCAAGACAAGCTCCACTTAGAGCAACAAATCCATGTGGTGAACAAAGTCTTTACCCATACGAGTCTTGCAATCTAGGCTCAATCAACTTAGTAAACTATGCACAAAAACAAGCAGACGGTTCTTACGAATTTGATTGGCAAGGATATGAAGAAATCATTAGAAAAACAACACGATTTTTGGATAATATCATTGACGTAAATCATTATCCAGTACCTGAAATCAATGTAGCCTCAAAAGAGTCTAGACGAATTGGATTGGGAGTAATGGGAGTAGCAGATCTATTATACAAACTCAAAATTCCATATAATTCCAAAGAAGGATATGAACTCCAATCAAAACTCTCTGAAGCACTTACTTACTATTCTATGGAAGAAAGTGTTGCACTTGCTACATCTCGTGGTGAGTTCCCATTATGTTCCAAGACCGAATATCCTGAAGGTAAAATTCCAGTAGCTGGATATTATGAAAAATCTAAAAGTGCTCATTCATTTGAATGGGGCCCATTGATTGAAAAATTTAAAAATCATGGAATTAGAAATGTACTAACTACTACAGTAGCACCAACTGGTACACTTTCTATGATTGCAGATTGCTCAAATGGAATGGAACCAGCATTTGCACTTGTATTTGAGAAAAGAGTAACTGTTGGAAGATTCTTTTATACAAATAAGATTCTTGAAGAAGCTCTTAGAGATGAAGGTATTTACACAGATGAAATCCTTGAAAAGATTGCAGATAACTATGGTTCATTGAGTGGAATTGATGAAATTCCACAATGGATGCAAGATGTATTTGTAACTGCAATGGATATACACTGGGCTGATCACCTTATGGCTCAAAGTGTATGGCAAGATTGGATTGGAAATGCAATTGCAAAGACAATCAACATGCCATATGATGTAACAGCTGAAGATGTGAAATCATCATACTTGTTGGCTCATGAACTTGGACTCAAAGGTATGACTGTATACCGTGATGGTTCTAGACATAAACAAGTTCTTCACATGACAAGTGAGAATGCAGAAAAAACATTTGAAGTTGCACCAAGTGAATACATGCTATCCTATATCCATGAAAATATCACAAACAAGTACATAAAAACACAAGTTGGTGCATCACTAGCACTAAAAGTCCATGATGAAGAAATAAAGATTGAAGCTCCAAAACAAGAGGAAGTTGCAGAGGAACGATTGTGTCCTACTTGTAAAAATAATCTTGTCTTTGTAGAAGGTTGTAGTATTTGCATCGAGTGCGGATACAGTGGTTGTACTTCTGGATAAATAATAGGATCACAACTTTTTTACTTTCTTTTATTTTGTTACCCTCATGGATAAGAAAAAACTAGGCATACTTCCAGTTTTAGTTGTTATCGCATTAGTTTTTGTTTTAATCAGCTCTGAAAATTCTATTGATGATACTAATACGATAATACCTCAAGTTTCGCCTAAAACAAACAATGAATCAATTGGAATGGTAATTAATTCCCCTTCTTCATCAGTTACATTACAACAATTGGATGAAATTTTTACAGATGCATCTTCATCTGGAATAGGTCGAAGCAATGTTTACCTTTATTGGAATATGATAGAACCAGTAGAAGGAAAATTTGATTGGTTGCAATCTGATATTTTAATGGGACTAAATGAAAAAAATAATCATAAAGTAACTCTTTACTTTTCAATCATTAATGGAGAAATATTAGGACCATTTCCCAAGTGGATTGGAAAACCTACACTAAATGGAATTAATCAAGATGAATTAGTTACAGTTTTGGATGCTATTCTTTCACGTTATCATGTTATTGATTCTGTTATAATTGCTGGTGAAACTGAATCATACTTTAGATATCAAGAATCATTCATTCCTGTATATCAAGAATTATTTTCTAATCTATATGATGAAATAAAACAGAAACATCCTGATGTTAAGTTTGGGAATTCATTTGCTTTACATAATGTGTTAAATAAAAATCTCAACAATATTGTAGAAGAATTAGCATTAGGTGATTTTGTTGCATTTTCATACACTCCAACTGATGCATTAAATGAAATTAATAAAAATCCTGATGAAGCTATTGAAGATTTGAATCAGGTTTTTGAAATTGTACCAAATAAAAAAATAGGGTTTTTTGAATTAAGTTGGAGTACATCTAATTTTGTTGAAGGAAATGATGATTCTCAAAAATTATTTGTAGAGAAATTATTTGATTTTTATGCTCAAAAGGAGTCAAATATTGAATTTATGACTTGGTTTAGGTATAGTGATCAGCAAGCAAACAGTTGTGTTAAAGAAGAGCAAAAAATTGGTGATCAAACAATCACTTTGGGTGGTGGTTCTAGTATGGGTACTAGTGAACATGTAATTGAAAGATTGAATCAGTATAATTGTAATACTGGCTTTGTAGATGTTAATCAAAATGGTAAAATTGGATGGAATGAATTTAAAACTCAAATTCAAATGTTAAACTAAAATGATTTCTTTAATTCTATCTGAATCTGCATTAGAACTTGTACCATATGAATTAGGAGAACATCCATCAGTTGTCTCTCATGCCAAAAAATTAGGTAAATACCCTTCAGAAATTTTGTTGGATAATTCTTGGCATTTTGCTGCAATGAAGGGAATAAAAAATGAGATTAAACGTGGACGACCAGATCTTGTTCATTTTTCAATAGTTGAAGCCACAACAATTCCATTATACTATCAAAATAAATTAAATTTGTTTGTTCATACGATTGATGACAAAGTAATTCGTTTTGGAAAAAATGTTCATATTCCAAAATCTTATCATAGATTTCAAGGTGTAATTGAAAAATTATTTCAAGAGAAAAAAATTATTTCAAAAAATGAATTATTACTTGATATGAAGGAACAAACTTTTTCAGAATTAATTAAAGAAATCAATCCTTCTAGTGTTATTGGTTTTTCTACCGAAGGAGAATTAAGTTCATATCAAAAAATTGCATCTAAAATTCCTGATAACTCATGTATTGTGTTAGGTGGATTTCAAAAGGGTCATTTTTCTGATTCAGTCCAAAATGAGATTACAAATCTATATTCTGTTGGAAGTGAATCCTTTGAAGGTCATGTGGTTGTATCTAGAATCCTTTACGAGTACGAAAAAACCATTTTTATGTAGGAATTTTGTTTTTATTTTCAGCGCAGTCATAGTATAGCCTGGTTAGTATTCGGGGTTTCCAACCCTGTGACGCGGGTTCGAATCCCGCTGACTGCAGTCTATAATTTTAATCAGAACTAATTTTTACCTGTATTTTTAGAAATTATTGTGAAGCCTATAGTTTACAAAATTGCAATGGAAAGAATGCAAATTTTAATTGATAACGCTATCAGTAATGCTAGAACCGATCCTGAATTATCACAAAGACAGGCCTCTATTGCACGTCGAATAAGCAGTAAATATAAAATTCGAATGCCATATAATCTTCGAATGGTTTTTTGCAAAAAATGTAAATCATTCATTGCTCCAGGAGTAAATTCTAGAATTCGTTTAGGAAGAACATCTGTCAAATCGATCAGAATTTCATGTAATTTATGTGGTCATACATATCGTAAAATATTATCATGATTATTTACAATTATATTTTAATGACATTGAAATCAATAAAATTATGATTCTAAAATTCATTTTATCGATATTTGTAATCCTTTTTGTAATTTCTATTACTCCTGCATATGCTCAACATCATTCTGGTTCACTTTCACCTCCAATTGATCTTGATGGATTACAGGTGGCAGTTAGTACAACTCTTTTCCCAGAAGATTTTAGCTATGGTGATTCAAAATCTACAAACCTATCAATTAGATTTTTTGATAGTGAAACTGATGTAAATATTCAAAGTGTAACTTATCGTGTTAAAATTTTTCAAGATAGTAATCTAGTTGCAAATGAATATTTTTATGATGAAGATGGAAAATTAGATTTAAAAATTAAACCAACAACTGGATGCCAAGAAAAAGAACTTTGGAAATGTACTGTATACAATGGAGAAAAACATGCTATTGCTGGTGGATACTATGCTAGAGGGGATTCAATTCCAACAATTCAAGGGCCAATTTTTGATAAAAGTGGACAATACTCAGTTCAAGTTTCCATCGTAGGTGCAACAAATCCAAAAACTTTGACTACTCAAGATTTGCTCTTTGAAACATTTTTACATCTTCCAGAAAAACAAATTTTTGAAATTAAAACTGCTTCTGCAGAAGAATTTCCAATATCCGTAAAATCTCATAATGATGAAATTTCTAATTTTGAATTTAATGAGACATTAAATAAAATATCATATGAAATACCCTTTGATTGGAATGATCATAGTCACAGTTCTACCATAAATCAAATAATTTCATTCAACAAAGATTTTTCGTCTATTTCACAATACAATGATTTGTTAATTTCTTTAAATGATGTAGAAATTGATAATGATTTTTATGAATTTAATATCTCAAATCCTGATAAAAATTCTATAAAAATTGAAGTACCCCATGAAAATCTTTTACAAATTAAAGATAAATTAATTTCAAAATCAAATAATGATTTAATTAAATTAGAAATTTTATCTGGTGAAAAAATAAATTTTAATGATATCAAATTATCTTTTGACAATGACGTAGTTGGAGAGATTTATTGGAACTCTGAATTAACTTCTGGTAAAAAAATTCCATTCACCTTTTCTTTTTATGATGGAAATAATATTTCTGTAAAAGACTTATTGTTTGTTTATGGTATTACTGATTCCTCTGGAAAAGAAGTTTGGTCTAATATTGGCACTGGCCAAAAATATCTTGGTATCTTAGCTCCTGATGGAATTTATCAAGAATCCATTTTCATTCCAACTGATGGAGAGTATGAATTTAAATTAATTTTAACTGGCCAATACTCTAATAATTTTGAAAACTTTCTAGTATCTACATCAAATTTTGAGATTAATTCTCAATCCATTTTAACTAAAGAAACAACCAGTACAATTCCAAACTGGATTAAAAATAATGCAGAATGGTGGGCAGCTGGTGCAATTGATGATGATGCTTTCATTCAAGGAATTCAATTCTTAATCAAAGAAGGAATTTTAGAAATTCAATAAATAATAATTTATTCTACTTCTTCTTCTGTATCCTTTTCATTTTCTTTAGACCATCTATTTTTTCCACCTTCTCCATATTGACGCCAATCTTTTTTCATTGGGTATACTATGGCATTACTTTCTAAAAAAAGTCTCTACTTGACTTACTTTTTTCACTGACTTGTCTTTTCAATTTGAGAATTTTTATCTAATTAGCGATCTTTTTGAATTTCATCTCTGCCTAAGTTCTTAAATTATCAGACATATTCTCTTAAAATGATTTATAAGACGATTATCGATTTTTTCAGTTTATGGCAAAAGTCTACGATGTACCAGCAGATGTGTTAATTGAGAGATTAGCTAACATTCTAAAAAGTGAAGATATTCCTGCTCCTTCTTGGACTCCATTTGTCAAAACTGGAGCACATGCAGAAAAACCACCACAAGACAGTGAATGGTGGCATACTAGATGTGCATCAATTATGAGAAAAATTTACTTTAATGGTCCAATTGGA
>PVBE010792423.1_pt1 | contig 13367 bp, 9 predicted proteins | sample 1631181 | NCBI WGS metagenome assembly PVBE01 (sample SAMN08397723, study PRJNA350692) | Marine metagenome, whole genome shotgun sequencing project. | isolation source: water | place: Pacific Ocean | collected 2012-04
CAACTCCTTCCTAGAGCAGCACGGCATCTCGGTGACCGACACCGACCTCGGCGAGCGAATCGTGCAGATGTTCGAAGAGCCGCCGAGCCACATCGTTACGCCGTGCATCCACCGCAGTCGCGAGGAGATCGGTGAGCTGTTCGCGCAACATGGCATGTGCGAACCGGGAGAGACGGATCCGACTCGGTTGACAGAGGCGGCGCGGCGAGCGCTGCGTTCGTTGTTCCTGGGCGCTGATCTCGGGATCACCGGTGCCAACTTTCTCGTCGCCGAGACCGGAACGGTTGTCGTGATCGAGAACGAAGCCAACTCGTTGCTCGGGACGAGTCTGTCGCGCGTCCACATCGTTGTCGCTGGCATTGACAAGCTGATCGAACGCATACCGCAGCTCGCGACCTTCCTGACCGTGCTGCCACCGAGCTCTACCGGGCAGCGACTGACGACCTACGCGACGCACTACACGGGGCCACTATTGGCGAGCGAAGCCGAGCGCGCGGCCGGCCTCGGCGATCACGAGTTGCACATCGTGCTGCTCGACAACGGTCGCAGTGGTCTGGTCGGTACACCGGCGGAAGAGGCGCTCGCGTGCATCCGGTGCGGCGCGTGTCTCAATGTTTGCCCGGTGTATCGCCGCGTCGGCGGCCACGCCTACGACTGGGTCTACCCCGGGCCGATTGGCACCGTGCTAGCGCCCGGACTCGTTGGGCGCGACGAGTGGGTCAAAGCGTCGTCCTTGTGCGGTGCGTGCACCGAGGTCTGCCCGGTCGGCATCGACCTGGCCCGACACATCCACGACTGGCGTGGTGAGCTGCGCGGCCAGGGGCGGCTGGCCAACCCGCTGCCTCCGGGGATGGCCTTTCTGTTGCGCAAACCGGCCCTTTGGCGCGGCTCGCTCTCAGTGCTACGCCGGCTCGGCCCCGTCGCTGCCGCCGTCGCGCGGCGCACGCGGTGGGCCAAGCAATGGTCGGCCGGTGGCGCGCGTCGTCTGCCCGAGATCCCGTCGCAGACGTTTCGTCAGTGGTGGACGGCGCGGCCGGCACCAGTGATTTCCCCGACCGTGGTGCCGGGTTCGATTCCGGTACCCGAGCAACGAACTGTCGTCGAGACTCGCGACCTAGAAACGCAGTTCGTCGAGGCCTTGCAGGAGGCCGGTGGTGAGCTGATTGGCGTCGATGCTCTGCCGCAGTTGGTGGCAACGCGTCGTGCCGCGGGCGTGCTCACTTCGCTCGGAGTCGAGAGTGGGCTCGCGCCGGTGACCAAGCTCGACCTCGACGGTGTGCCGTGGCTCGCAGCAACTGCTCGCCGCCGTATCGCTTGGCCGGGCACTCTGTGGGTTGACTTCGACGACTTGGATTCGCGCGCGCAGCTCGTTCTTCCGGAAGGTCTCGTGCTGCTTGTGCCGGCTGTTGAACTCGTCGGAACTCTCGACGAGCACTACGAGTTGATGGCCGCGGATGCGATGCCGCGCTGTGGGACCTTCGTGACTGGCCCGAGCAAGACGGCGGACATCGAACAGGCGCTGGTGTTCGGGGCGCACGGGCCGCGCCGGCTGCTGGTGCTTCCGCTGCCATAGGCTAGGCTGCCGGCAGCCCGACGGAGAACACGATGACAACCAACCTCGCACTCGTCGCCGGCCTCACAGCGCACACGCTCATGTCGACCAAAGAGCCATACAAGTCGTTCTTGGGCGGCTACACCAGGTAGCTGTCGAACCCAGTGCTGGCCCTCCTCTGTACGGTCGCAGTCGTCGCGGCGCAGCCGCCCGCAGCCCAGGACGAGGTTGTGCAGGAGCGGTCGGTCGAGACCAACCGGCCGAACATCCTCTGGATCACGTGCGAGGATATCTCGGCGCACCTCGGTTCGTACGGCTGCGCTGACGCGATCACGCCAGCACTCGATCGCCTCGCCGCCGAAGGCGTGCGCTACAGCCAGGCCTTCGCGCCGATCGGCGTCTGCGCGCCGGCGCGTTCGTGCTTGATCACGGGCATGTACCCGAACTCGATCGGCACGCAGCACATGCGCTGTCGTGGCCGCTGGCCTGCCGGGGTGCGCGGGTTTCCGGCCTGGCTGCGTGACACGGGCTACTTCACGAGCAACCGGCGCAAGACCGACTACAACTTGCCGGTGCCGCAAGACGCGTGGGATCGCAACGGCGGCAAAGCACATTGGCGCCAGCGCAAGGCCGGCCAGCCCTTCTTCAGCGTCATCAACTTCACGACGACACACGAGAGTGGCATTCGGCTGGCGAGCAATCGCTTCGCCAAGCGCACGAGTCAGCTGGCGCCACACGAGCGTCGTGACCCGACCAGCATCGCCATCCCTCCATACCACCCCGACCTGCCCGCGGTGCGCCGCGACTGGGCCAACTACCACGAGCTCATAACGGCGCTCGACAAGCAAGTGGCCGAGGTGGTCGAGCAGCTCGCTGACGACGGGCTCGCTGACGATACGATCGTCTTCTTCTTCTCGGATCACGGCGCCGGCATGCCGCGCAGCAAGCGCTGGTTGTTCGACTCGGGCATGCACGTTCCGTTGATCGTACGCTTCGGCAAGAATGTGGCACATCTCGCACCGAGCGGCGCGGGAACGACGAGCAAACGGCTCGTGAGCTTTGTCGATTTCGCCGCGACCGTGCTCAGTCTCGGCGGCGTCGAAGTTCCCGACTACATGCAGGGCGTTCCCTTCCTCGGCGCATCGCAGAGCGCGCCACGCCGCTACGTTCACGGTTTCCGTGGTCGCATGGACGAACGCTTCGACATGCAGCGAGCGGTTCGCGACGAGCGTTACAAGTACATTCGCAACTTCCGCCCGCACCGCAGGTGGGCGCAGCACATCGACTACATGTGGCAGATGCCGACGATGCGTGCGTGGCAGCGACTCATGCAGGAAGGGAGAGGCACGACCGAGCAACGACGGTTCTTTGCGACCAAGCCGATCGAGGAACTCTACGACACCTGGGCCGACCCGCACGAGTTGAACAACCTGGCTGCACGTCCGGACCACGCGCTTTCGCTTATCCGATTGCGCGGGGAGCTTGCGCGGTGGATGCACCAGGTCGTCGACCTCGGCTTGCTGCCCGAGGCGGAGCTTCGCCGTCGCTATGCCGGGCGCTCCGAGTACGACGCCGTGCGAGCAGACCCGGCGTCCTATCCGCTTGCAGAGCTTTTGGACGCGGCTCGTCTCGTCGATCCCGCTGCGAGCGACGGCGGGGACGTCGATAACCGACTGCATGCGCTGATCGTGCACGCCGACCCCGCGATGCGCTGGTGGGGTTGGACCGCGATTGCCGCGCGAGTCCAATCGTCGAGCAAGAGTTGGATCGAGTCGGCGAGAAAAGCGCTCACCGACCCCTCGCCGACCGTGCGCATCGCGGCAGCCGAAGCCCTGTGCCGCCTCGGCCATCCCAGCGAGACGCTGCCAACGTTGCTGGCTGCAACTCACGGGGAGAGCGAGTGGGATGCTCTACGTGCGCTGACGCTCGCAGACCGGCTCGATGGTGCTGCCGAGTCGATGCGCACGGTGTTCGAGAAGCTCGCGGCGTCAAAGACCAAGTACTTGGCGCGCGTGGCCAAGAAGGCGCTGGCCGATCTCGACCGCTAGGGGTCACCCCACCAGCCTCGTTGATCGGCCCAGCGCGGACTGAGAAGAGGTGGGCAAAGCCGTTGCGGTCGACCTCGACGCGGCTTTTTCCTCGAGCCTGGCCAACATCGTCAGGACGATGTTGTATGCCCAGTCCTGGCCTGCCGCCTGCGCGGCGTTGTGCCCGGGCCCGGCCAGCCCTACGAGAGGGCAACGGACGACGAGCAAGACTCAGTGGTCCACGGTGTCTGACACCGTGGACAAGCAGACCTGCCCGGAAGAGACATGAAAAAGAAGCCGAAGGCCAAGCGAGTGGTGGGCAGGCGTCCAACTGGGGCGCCGCGGACCCCGAAGAAGCGGCCCGCGACGCGAGTGAAGCCCACGGAGGCCAAAGCGCCGAAGGGCTCGATTTGGTCGGACGTGCTCAAGACGGCCCAGGCGGAGCCGCGTACGGATGCAGGGCTGGTCCGCCTCAACGCGTATTTGGCGCGGTGCGGAGCCGCGTCTCGGCGCGGCTCGGATGAGCTGATTTCCGAGCGTCGCGTCACGATCAACGGCGAGACCATCACCAGCCTCGGCGTCAAGGTAGACCCCCTGCGCGACACGGTCGCCGTCGACGGGGAGGCGCTCAAGCCCGAGAAGCCGGTCTACGTTCTCTTGCACAAACCCAAGGGGGTCGTGTGCACGAACTCGCCGCGCGAGCAGAAGCAGCGCGCGATCGACCTCTTGATTGGCGTCAAGGGGCGCGTGTTCCCGGTCGGACGGCTCGACGCCGACTCAGAAGGCCTCCTGATCCTGACCAACGATGGGGGGTTTGCTGACCGTCTCATGCACCCGCGCTACGGCGTGCCGAAGGTCTACAAGGCAACTCTGCGCGGTCGCATCGACCCGAAGACCACCGACAAGGCGCGTGGTGGAGTGTGGCTCGCCGAGGGCCGCACCGGCACTGCGCGAATCGCTGTCAAACGACGCACCAAAGACCGCAGCTTCGTCGAGGTGACGATCCGCGAAGGCAGGAACCGAGAGATCCGTCGGGTGTTCGCCGGTCTCGGCTTTCCGGTGATCAAGCTCGAGCGGCTACGCATTGGCCGCCTCACGCTGCGCGGCCTTGGCCGTGGCAAATGGCGCTTCTTGACGCGTGGGGAAGTGCGCGATCTGTTGGCCACGGCGGGTGAGAACGAGGCAGCCACCCTGTAGCCTTGGCCCGATGACCGCGACCGACACGCTGCCTGTCCGCGGCCTCATGCGCGACGTCACGCACGAGGTTTTAGACAACGGGCTGCGTGTCTTCCTCGTGGAATCGCGCGAGCTGCCCGTGGTTTCGCACATGATCTGGTACACGGTCGGCGCGCGCGATGAACGTACCGGCGAGACCGGGCTCTCGCACTTCCTCGAACACATGATGTTCAAGGGCACGGCGGACTACCCGAAGGGCACGATCGATGCGATCACGGCCCGGCTCGGTGGACACAACAACGCGTTCACGGACAGCGACTGCACGGCTTACTACTTCAACCTGAAGAGCGATCGTTGGACCGAAGCACTCGCAATCGAAGCGAGTCGCATGCAGGGCTGCTTGCTGGATCAGGTGGAGTTCGAGTCCGAGAAGAAGGTCGTCATCGAAGAGCTGCAGATGGGCGAGGATGAGCCCTGGCGCCCGCTCTGGCAAGGTGTCGAGTCGATGGCCTTTCGCGTGCATCCATACCGCCACCCGATCATCGGTTGGCGTGAGGAGTTGGAGCGCTTGCAGCGCGACACGATGGAAGGCTACTACCGGCGCCACTACACGCCCGACCGAGCGGTCCTCGTCGTCGTCGGAGACATCGATGCAAGCGAGGGGATGGCGCGCATTCAGGAGCAGCTCGGCGGCATTCCGCGCGCACCGGCGCCGCGCGCCGACGTCCTGCAGGAGCCGCCGCAGACCGGCGAGCGTCGGATCACTGTCCGCTTCAATGGCAACATGGTCCGCTGTGCGATTGCCTGGCACACCTGCAAGGTCGGCGACCGAGCGGATCCGGTCCTCGACCTCGCGAGTCAGCTGTTGTCCGGTGGCAAGGCGGCACGTCTCTACCGACACTTGATCCAGGGGCGCGAGATCGCTGCCGAGGTGCAGGCCTACAACGAAGCTCGGCTCGACCCCGGACTGTTCTGGGTGATCGCCGAAGGCAAGCCGCAGACAAAGCCCGAGGATCTGGAGGCCGCGATTCTCGAGGGGCGCAACCGCCTGGTTGGGAATGTGGCGAAGGTGCAGGGCAGCTCGTTCCGCAAGGGGCAGAATCCGCGACGCAGTGTGGACGGACTGCAGACGACCGGTTGGCTGTGCCGCAAGGACGACGAGACACCGTGGCTCCGCCTGACGCTGAGGCCGCCGATCAAGACGAACCGCATCGTGCTGTCGCCGTTCGAGTGCCGCGAGGTGCAGCGCGACCGAACGGGCCGGATCGTCGCCCTCGAAGTGTGGATCAACAAGAGCACCAATCCCCTGTTCGTGACGATGGCCAAGCACCCGCTTGCGCCCACCGTCGTCGACCTGCCGCGGACGATGCGCGTGCAGCAGCTGCGGCTGTGCATCGTCGAACGCCTGCCAGGCAAGGGCCAGCAGCTGAAAGACTGTGCTGGCTTCGCGGAGATTTCGCTCGAGCTGACAAGATGACGGCTTCGTTGTCGTTGGGTATCTGACACCGAACGACAACGCGTCGTCATCCGGTATCAGACACCAAGCGTCAACGAACGCCAGCGCAGCAGGCGCTCGGTGCGCGGGATGCTCGCGTTGGCGGGGCTGGTCGACGGCAGGCGTGTGAAATGCAGGCCAGCTGCGTCGAACTCGGGCAGCACCAGCTTGTCGAACAGGGTGTGTGCCTTGCTGCCATTGAAGAAGACCGACTTGATGCGTGGGTATTCGGCAAACAGGCCCGCGAAGTCGTTCGCTTCGACCGCGTTGATGGTGGCATCGGCGCTGAGTTCACGCTGGCACCGATGCGCGACATCCCACACCGCGATGCCGTGCCCGCGCAGGGCAGCGAGCCGCCGCTGATAGGGCGCGCTCGCCGGTACGCCGAACAGCTCCTGAATGAATGGCCAGAACAGATTCTGTGGGTGACCGTAGTACTGGCCGCGCTCGAGCGAGCGCACGCTCGGCGCCGAGCCGAGCACGAGCGCGCGGCAACGAGAGCTGACCGAGGGAGGGAAGGACTCCACCTTCATGACGTGCGATCGTAGTCCCTGACCGCAGCGTGGCTACAATCTGGCCGTGATCCACTTCACGCTCAATGGGAGCGACGTCCAGGTCGCGCCAAGCGCTGGTGAGAGCCTGCTCGATACCCTCCGCAATCGGTGTGGCATTGTGTCGACGAAGGACGGGTGCCAGCCGCAGGCGCAATGCGGCTGCTGCCTGGCCCTGGTCGATGGGCGGCCGCTGACGACCTGCGCGGTGCCGACGGCGAAGGTCGCGGGCAAGGACGTCCTGACGCTGGAGGGCGTGCCAGAGGCGGAGCGGGACCTGACGGCCCGCGCATTCGTCGCGGCGGCAGGACTGCAGTGCGGATTCTGTATTCCAGGAATCGCCCTGCGCGCCAAGCACCTGCTCGACGCCGACCCGAGTCCGTCGCGACGCGCGATCCACAAGGCTCTCGACGTGCACCTGTGTCGCTGCACCGGCTACACCAAGATCGTCGACGCGATCGAACTCCTGGCCGCAGCCCGGCGTGGCGAGGCCGAAGTGCTGCCGTGTAGCGACGGTCGCGTGGGGGACAGCCTTGCACGCTATGAGGGAAGAGAGCTGACTCTTGGCTGCCGGCCCTACGTCGGTGACATGACGCGCGACGACATGCTGTTTGGTGCGGTCGTGCTGTCCGAGTACGCGCGGGCCAAGCTGGTGCGGGTCGATACATCGGCGGCGCTCGCGTTGGCAGGTGTCGTGGCCGTGGCGACTGCAGAGGACGTCGAGGGCAACCGCTGGTACGGCCTGATCGGCGACGACTGGCCGGGCCTGGTGGCCGAGGGTGAAGAGGTGCGGTGTGTCGGTGACTTCGTGGCGGTCGTTGCGGCCGAGGACGAGCACACGGCGCGGCAGGCGGCAGCCCTCGTGCAGGTCGAATACGAAGTGCTCGAGCCCGTCCTCGACCCTGACGCCGCGCTGCGCGATGACGCGCCGCGCGTCAATCCGAGACGCCCCAACAAGCTGTCGCACACGGTCGTGCAGCGCGGCGATGCCGAGGCGGCGCTCGCTAGCAGCGACCATGTCGTCGAGGGAACCTGGGAGACGCAGCGGATCGAGCACCTCTATCTGGAGCCCGAGAGCGCCTTCTGCGTTCCCCGCGACGACACCAAGCTGCACCTCTACACGCCTGGCCAGGGTGTGTTCGATGATCGGCGTCAGGTGGCGAGCTTCCTCGGTCTGGCCGAAGACGATGTGTTCGTCGAGCTCGTTCCGAACGGTGGCGCCTTCGGGGGCAAGGAAGACCTGGGGGTGCAAGCGCACGCGGCGCTCCTGGCGCGAATGACCGGGCGTCCTGTACGCGTGACGCTGACGCGTGAGGAGTCGATCCGCGTGCACCCGAAACGGCACCCGATCAGGATGCACTACAAGGTCGGCTGTGACGCGGAAGGCCGGCTGACGGCAGTCTGGGCGCGGATGCTAGGGGACACCGGTGCCTACGCTTCCGTCGGCGCCAAGGTTCTCGAGCGCGCGGCCGGTCACTCGTGTGGCCCCTACAAGGTGAAGCACGTCGACGTCGAGTCCATCGCGGCCATGACCAACAACCCGCCGTGCGGGGCCATGCGTGGCTTCGGTGCCAACCAGGCGCACTTCGGCATCGACGGCGCGCTTGATCTTCTGGCCGAGAAGGTCGGCATCGACGGCTGGGAGATCCGCTGGCGCAATGCCGTCGCGGTCGGCGATCAGTTCTCTACCGGCCAGGTCTTCGAGAAGTCGGTGGGGCTGAAGAAGACCCTGCTCGCCGTCAAGGAGGCCTACTACGAGGCGCGCAGCGCCGGGCTTGCAGTTGGCATCGGCTGTGGCCTCAAGAACTCGGGCATCGGCAACGGCGCCGTCGAGTGGGGCAAGGCGCGCCTCGTCGTCGAAAGCGACGGCACGATCTCGCTCTACAACGGCTACACCGAGATGGGGCAGGGGCTGTTGACCGTGCTGGTGCAAATCGCTGTCGAGGTGACCCGACTGGATCCGGCGTTGTTCCGCCCAAAGGTGGATGCGACCTTCGCGCTCGGCTGTGGCCAGACCACCGGTTCACGGGCGACCCTGTTCGGCGGTCGTGCGGTGAAGAGTGCTGCCGAGAAACTGCGCGCCGACCTGGACGGCGGCGAAGAGTTGAGCGATCTCGTGGGTCGCACCTACGCTGCCGACGTCGTCATCGACGACACCAATGCTCCCGGCGCCGACACCTCCAAGATCAAGACGCACACGGCTTTTGGGTTTGCGACCCAGGTGTGCATCCTCGACGGTGACGGTCGCGTCGATCGCTTCCTGGCGGCGCACGACGTGGGCCGCGCAGTCAACCCGGCACTGTGCGAGGGGCAAATCGAAGGCTCGGTGCACATGGGACTCGGCTACGCCTTGACCGAAGACTTGCCGTGTCAGAACGGCTGGCCGGTCACGTTCCACTTGCGCGAGCTTGGCGTCCTGCGTTCGCGCGACATGCCGCGCGTCGAGGTGATGCTGATCGAGGAACACGAGCCCGAGGGGCCGTTTGGTGCCAAGGGCGTCGGCGAGATCGGCCTGGTGCCGACGGCAGCTGCCGTCGCCGGCGCGCTGGCGGCCTTCGACGGCGAGCGTCGCTATCGGTTGCCAATGAAGGACTCACCCGCTGCCCGCGGCATGAGCGTCGGGCGCATCCGCGCCAAGTCGATGCCGGAAGGGGCGCTGCGTTGAGCCGTGGTGACGTCAATGCGCACACCCACCTCTACAGCGGGCTCGCGCCGTTCGACATGCCGGGGGCTGCGGAAGGCGCGAGCTTCGTCGAGATCCTGGAGCAGGTATGGTGGCGCCTCGACCGTGCGCTCGACGAGCAGTCGCTGCGCGCCGCCGCCGAGCTCTACGTTGCCGAAGCGTTGCTCTACGGCACGACAGTCCTGATCGATCATCACGAGTCACCGAACTTCATCGAGGGCTCTCTCGACCTCTTGGCCGACATTTGCCAGGCGCAACGGATGCCGGCACTGCTCTGCTATGGCGCAACGGAGCGCAACGGCGGCCGCGAGGAAGCAAAACGTGGCCTCGCCGAATGCCGGCGGTTCATCGAGAGCAACGATCGCAAGCTCGTCAAGGGCGCGGTCGGGCTGCACGCGGGCTTCACGGTCTCGGACGAGACGATCCGCGAAGCCGGCGAGTTGGCGCGGGAGCTCGCCACGGTGGTGCACGTCCATGTTGCCGAGGGAGAGTGCGACGTTGCAGACGCAAGAGAACGCGGCTACGAGGGCGTGATCGACCGCTTCATGATGCTCGATGGCTTACCTCGAGGCTCGATCCTCGCGCACGGCGTTCACCTGACCGAGGCTGAGGTGCAGGAGTGTCGCGTCATGGGGTTGTGGCTCGTGCAGAACCCGCGGTCGAACACGGCCAACGGCGTGGGGTATCCCAAGGCGCTGGCCCAGAGCGATCGCGTCGCGATCGGCACTGACGGGTTCCCGTCCGATATGCGCGCCGAGCGTGAAGCGTTGTTGGCCAGCGCCCGTGACCACGGTGACGACATGATGGAGGTCATGCCGAGGTTGAGCACCGGTAGCTCGATGGCCGAGGAGCGCTTGGGCGACAATCGGCGCGCCGGTCACGCCAACGGCGAGGTCATCTCTGAGGCGAGGTCACGAGCCGAAGGTGAGGCGCGCCGATTGTGGCAGCGCATGGAGTCGCTCTGAGATGACGCGTCTGGGACTCGAGCGTGAGATCGTCGATCGTGCGGCCTACGACCGCACCCTGGCGCGCTTCAGGCAAGCCGCCATTCGGCTGCCGACCTTCGCCGAGCTGGCGGCGCCTGCGACAGAGGCGCCGGATGCCGACCCCGACGCGGTCGACGTGGGCAACCTTGCGCGCCTGCACTGGTACAACGGCGCTGATCGGCGGTCACTCGTTGCGGTTCCCGACCACGTGGTCCTGCCAGAAGCGTTGACCGGTGTGGTGGCGCCGATCATCGTTGCGCTCGGTAATCGCTTCCCGCTGATCCGCGCACACAAGGTGCTCGCGGCCTACGCCTGCCTCGTGCCGCGCCTCGTGACCGGGCAGTTCGATCCGACCCGGCACAAGGCCATCTGGCCATCGACCGGCAACTACTGTCGCGGCGGGGTCGCCATCTCACGCATCCTCGGCTGCCGCGGTGTGGCGGTACTGCCTGCAGGGATGAGCGCCGAGCGGTTTGACTGGCTTGCTTCGTGGGTGAGGCATCCCGAAGACGTGATTAGAACGCCGGGCTCGGAAAGCAACGTCAAGGAGATCTACGACAAGTGCGCAGACTTGGCGCGCGACCCGACGAACGTCGTCTTCAACCAGTTCTGCGAGTTTGGCAACCACCTGGCGCACTGGTCGTGCACGGGGCAGGCGCTCGAGCGTGTGTTCGAGGCCGTGCGCGGGAACTCGCCGCTGCAGCTGGCGGCGTTCGTGTCGGCGACTGGTTCGGCGGGCACGATCGCGGCCGGTGATCACCTGAAGGAACGCACGGGTTGCCGCGTGACGGCGGTCGAAGCGCTCGAGTGCCCGACGCTCCTCTACAACGGATTCGGAGAACACAACATCCAGGGCATCGGTGACAAGCACGTGCCGCTGATTCACAACGTCATGAACACCGACGTTGTCGTCGGTGTCTCGGACAGGGGCTGTGATGCCCTCAACGTGCTCTGGAACGACGGCGCGGGTCGACGTTGGCTGGTCGACGAGCGTGGCATGGACCCTGATCTCGTCGAGGCGCTCGGGGACTTCGGCCTGTCGAGCATCTGCAACGTGCTTGCGTCGATCAAAGTCGCCAAGACCCTCGGCCTCGGCGCTGAGCAGGCCGTGGTCACGGTTGCGACCGATGGCGCCGAGATGTACCGCAGCGAGGCCGAGAAGACCCGAGAAGAGCGCTTTGCCGATGGCTTCGGCGCGGACGAGGCCGCCCGCGTGTGGCAGCAGTACATCGGTGAGGCGGGTGGCGATCACGTGCTGGTGATGAGTGAGCAGGATCGCCACCGCATCTTCAACCTGGGCTACTTCACCTGGGTCGAGCAGCAAGGAGTGTCGCTCGACGACTTCGAGGCACGGCGTGAGCAGGGCTACTGGCAGGGGTTGCGCGAGCTCTTGGCGATCTGGGATGGGATGATCGCCGCCTTCAACGATGCGACCGGCGCATGACCGGTTCCTCGGCGTTTCCGTTCAACGGCGATGCGCACCCCTTTGTTCGCTTCCGGGAGCTGATGGATCACGCCCAGTGGCGCATCGATGTGCGTGGACTCGACGCAGCCGTCGCGATCGTCGATGGCAAGGGGCTTCGTGAGACACCGTTGGTCGAGTCGCCCGAGCTCGCCACGGAGCTGGGCATCGCGCGGTTGTGGATCAAGGACGAGACTGGCAACCCGGGGGGATCGCACAAGATCCGCCACCTGTTTGGCCTCGCGCTGCGTGCGCCGGCCGAGGCGCCTTTTGCGATCGCGAGTTGCGGCAACGCGGCGCTGGCGGCCGCGATCGTCGCCAAGGCAAGCGGTCATGGGTTGGAGGTCTTCGTGCCACCGCAAATGCCCGCCCAGGTCCGGAAACGCTTGCGCGGGCTCGGCGCCGACATCGTCGAGTGTGTTCGCAGTGAAGGCGACCCGCCTGGCGATCCGTGCTACCGGCGTTTCCGCGAGCGGGTGCGGGAGGGTGTCTATCCCTTTTGTTGTCAGGGCAGCGTCAACCCCTGGACGATCGACGGCGGTCGCACGCTTGCCTGGGAGCTCGTCGCGCAACTGCATGCCGCCGGGGCTGCCCCGATCACGCGTATCTTGGTCCAGGTCGGCGGCGGCGCGCTCATGAGCGCGACGGTGAACGGATTGCGCTTGGCGCAGGAGCTTGGCGCCATCGATCGGTGGCCACGGTTGCACGCGGTGCAGGCAGCGCAGCACCAGCCGCTGATCGAGGCTTGGCAGCGTGGCGAGGGGCATTTCATGGACCAGCTCGCCGACGCGCCCGGGGACTTCATGCGGCCGACCGCTGTTGTGCCGCAGAGCGTCGCCAGTGGCATCCTCGACGACGAGACCTACGACTGGCTGCCGGTCGTGCGTGGCATGCGCGAGAGCGATGGCTTTCCAGTCGCCGCGACGGAGGAGACCCTGACACACGCGCGTGACCGTGGCCGCGCCGCTACAGGGATCGATGTCAGCGCGACGGGTGCGGCGGGACTCGCCGGGGCGATGGAGCTCGCGGCGCGCGGCGAGTTGGGCCGCGACGAGCACGTCGCCGTACTGTTCACGGGAGTCGAGAGATGACGGTCGTGCGGGTGGCGATGACGGAGACGCGTAGCGTTTTCAGGGACATGCCCGACAGCATCGACGGCCTCGCCGCGCTGGCGGGCCGGCTCGATGAGGTCCGCGACGCCAACGTGGCACATCATCTGGCCCTCATCGAGGCAGCCTCCGCTGCGGGTGTGCGCGTGCTCGGCATGGGCGAGTTGTTTCCGGGGCCTTACTTCGCGTTGACGGAGGATCCGCTGTGGTTCGGCCTCGCCGAGGACGGACGGGACGGTCCGACCGTGCGTGCCATGTGTGAGGCGGCGCGTGAGCATGGCATGGTCCTGGTCGCGCCGATCTACGAGGTCGACGCTGCTTCGGGC
>PVBE011730486.1_pt1 | contig 13367 bp, 14 predicted proteins | sample 1631181 | NCBI WGS metagenome assembly PVBE01 (sample SAMN08397723, study PRJNA350692) | Marine metagenome, whole genome shotgun sequencing project. | isolation source: water | place: Pacific Ocean | collected 2012-04
GATTTAATGACCTCTGGGTCAGAAACACGACGTTTGAAGAACATAACCTCTGGTTGGGGTAGGTTTTTGAAGAAACTAAGAAGTGATTTTTCATCATCCGCCTCGAGTGGACGGATTTCAATTACAATACCGTCGTCGGCGGTAAATGATTTATCTATCTCCTTAAGGGCCAGTTCAAATGACATAATCAGGTAAAAGGTTTGCGCGTTGTGCCGCTAATCAGTTTCTGTTTCTGAGGCTGCGGGGAATAATTCTCCGGTAATACCTACACTCTTCGCAAAGATCTCAGGTTTGAGTGCTGCTGGATTCAGACTCCAGCGTGCGGCCAATTGCGATATGTCAGCCGTATTATTGTTGAGGCGGTTGACTTGTTTTAAATCCAGATTTTCAATGGAATCACCATATTGATGACATTCCATTCCCAATACAGATTCCTCAGGTGTAATGGTTCCCTGATTCCATAGGGTTTCTCCACACCAGGCATAAGCACGCTCAACGCGGCCGGTATGGGCGCGTACCCAGCAATGGTGGCTCAAGGCACTGTTCAGGCTAAAGTATTGCACATGGCCTAAACGCTTACTGATGTGGCTGATAAAATGGAAGCAGAAATCAACATCCTCTTCAGGCGCAGGGAGGGCTGGGCCGACCACGAGAATCCAGCCATTAACCGGCGGTGAAATAAAGAGTCTTTCGACCCCTGAAATAGCGAAGCCGTCCTCCCATGAACAACGTCGTGGTTTGGATAGTCCTAATGTCTCCTGAACCGCTGCTACGTTGCCACTGCGGATGGCCAGCCATTGCTCAGGTAAGTTTAAGCTGCTGGGAATCATTTCCTGTATCGGAAGCTGGCTCATTACTTTTTCACGCTTCGTTTGGGCAATTTTTCTTCGAGTAACAAAGTAATAACAACCTGAGACCAAAAGAATACCCAAGAATAAACCAAGCATCAGCAGGGCCACCCAATCTAATGTGTTTTGGCCGGGAGTAGACGACAACGCGCCTAGGACGCCCAGCGGGGCGTGGGGAAAAAGGGTCACGTGGGAAACAGTACAATAAATGGCCGGATATGATTGCTTAATTCCAGATATGGTGGCCATTCATCAGGTTCGATATTCGGGTGAATTGCTTGGAATGAATTCCAATTCTGCGATTCAAAGGGCACATGAAGTTCTGGAATATGTGGGATTGCGGGATCAGAGGTATCGCCCCGTATCGACGTTTAGTACAGGAATGGAACAGGCCACCAAATTGGCTTGTTCACTGATTCATGATCCAGATTTACTCATTTGTGATGAACCTACAAATGGTTTGGATGCTACTGCAAGAGGTTTCATGCTTGATACTCTATTCCAAGTTGTCAAACAGGGTGGTCGTTCAATAATAATGAGCAGTCATCTAATGGATGATGTTGAACGAATTTGCGATCGGATGCTAATGATTCACAAGGGGCAAGTTATTGCCCAAGGTCGAATTGAAGATTTGAAAGCGATAGACCGAGAGATTGAGATTTCTGTTTGGGGTGGCGCTAGTCGTATCGAAGAGAAACTGAAGGACATGGGTCAATCTGTACGCAGAACTGGTCGAGTCATGAGAATTACCAGAATTGATGAATCTACATATGGGACAATCATCAAGGCCGCTGCTGAAACTCAAGTACAAATTCGAAAGATGGAAGATTACGAGCCAAGTCTTGAGGATTTATTCATCGTCATTATGGATCGATTGGGTTACTCAGTGAAATCGAGCAAAGATTTGCTGGGGGGACCTACACCAACCATGGATCATGCAGCGCTAGAGGGGAGGAAGGTCGCATGACTGATGAAGATAAATTCGGCCTCGATGACCTCCTTGAGGATGCTCAGGGAACATTGCCCACCATGCCAGAACCAACTCCGCCCCCTAGTGAGGCTGAATTCATGGGTGAAACTGGTGTTGTCACTGGAAAGGCTCGGATGGAAGCAGCCTATGGTACTGGAGAAGGTGAAGGGCAAGGGACAGCAATTGTTGCACAATCAGTGACGGCTGATGCGGGAACAATTTTTCATCAGATTTACCGTCCTTGGCGTGGTAAACTCAATCCACGTTGGGTTCGAAATTGGTCAATCTTACGTCACCATGTGTATGGATTATTCAGCGGAAAAGGGCATCGTCCTTGGCCAATCACTACCAAATTGATTGTATTGATTGTTCTTTTTGGTTCGTTATTACCCATCCTATCAATGGCAATGAGTACCCTTACTGGAGTTGAAGTCCTAAAGGAACTTTATGGAGTTTCACGGGCCAATTTATGGGGGCACGTCCTCGGTGTATTCCACAATACTTGTTGTTGGCCACTGCTTACTGCCCTCGTCGTTGGTGGCCTTATTTCTGAAGATCGACAACACGGTACATCTGCGATATATTTCTCAAGACCAATCACTCGAACAGATTACACATTGATGAAGTATATTTCAGCAGCATTGATTCTATCAATGGTCATTGTTTTCTCTTATTGTGCCTATTACGCTGCAGCAATTCTTCTCAATAACGAAGGTTGGGCATATCTTCTCGACACCATTCCATTTTTCCTTGGTGGATTGGTTGCTGCGGTGATGTTGGTCGTTACATTCACGAGCATTGGCCTAGGGCTTTCAAGCATTAGTTCAGGCCGATTCTTCCCAGCAGTCGCTTTCATGGGAATCATATACGGTTCACGAATCCTAGCTTTCCTCATCCAACTCCTCTTTGAGAGAGACACTCTGTACCTGATTAGTCCCTATGACAACCTCGCTCATGTAGGGCAATGGATGATGGGCCTCAACACAACCTATGATTTCCCTGCTGCTTGGTCGTTTGTTGCTCTCCTACTGATGAATGGCATTTCACTGTATATTCTTATCAGCCGGGTCAATTCATTGGAGGTGACGCGTGAATGATGCCAGATTTCGATCAAGTTGGAGAGGGCCAAACCCAACAAGAATGGCAGAAGGTTCCTGAGGCACCAGCAATCATGGCAGACCATGTATCCAAATGGTATGGTCAAGTCATTGGACTGAATGATATCAGTTTGGCCATCAGTGGGGGTGTGACTGGTGTCCTTGGGATGAATGGTGCTGGCAAATCCACACTTTTGAAAATCATCGTCGGCCGGCTGCAACCTAGTCAAGGAGAAATCCGTTTATTTGGAACGGACCCTTTCAAGAATCCAGCCCCCTATCACAGATTGGGTTACGTAAGTGAATCTGAAAAATTGTACGATTGGATGACAGGCCTTGATTTCGTTACAACGCTTGCTCGCCTTCATGGCCTGACTCGGGATGAAGCCAAGGCACGAGCCGAACATGTATTGGATTTCGTTGGCCTTTCTGATGTGGGGAACAAAGAGATTGGGAAGTATAGCAAGGGCATGCGTCAACGAGTAAAAATTGCTCATGCATTGGTCAATGATCCTGATTTGATTGTTCTTGATGAACCATTGCAAGGCTGTGACCCATTGGCCCGAACGACGATAATGAACGTCATTCGAGAATTGGGGGCGATGGGCAAAACCATTCTAGTGACAAGTCACATCTTATCCGAAATTGAACGAATTACAGAACAGATTGTAATTTTGCACAATGGCCGCTTACTCGCTTTGGGGAATTTGCATGCCATTCGTGAATTGCTAGATCACATCCCTCACCGAATCTTATTGCGTACCTCCAATCCGCGTGAACTCGGTCGAACTGTACTCCCTCATGAGTCGGTCTATGGTGTCCGTTTTCCCAATCCCGGGGAATTGATTATTGAAACAAACAGTCTTTCTTCGGTCCACCAAGATTTACCCTCTCTGATAGTTGAATCAGGAGTTGAGGTTACGGCCATTGAAAATCCCGATGATAATTTACAATCCTTACTCGGTTACCTCATTGGAGGTCGTTCATGATGCAACCTAGTGCCCCTCCTCCTGGTCCACCCAAGAGAAATCTTTCGGAAACGGTTTGGACCAAATTGGATCGAAAAGCGACTGCAATTGCAGAATTTACCATGAGGCAATATCGAAAGAAACGATCGACTTGGGTCGTTGGTTCAATTGGTTTGATTTTGGTCTCGATTGTCTTACTTTTCTACATAGATGCCATGAGTAGTGGATTTGAATCAGAAGACAACGATGGCGATGGACTGGTCGATGAGGACCCCTCTTCTTGGACCGATTGGGATAATGAGAAATATGCCAATCAGACCATTAGTGGCCCGATGGCAGATGATGATGGAGATTGTTTAGCCTTAGAATTCTTCATGCAAGATAGCAATGGAGATGGTGAACCATGCAACGTCGTATATCGGTACAATAGCCAAGGTCAAGTTGTTTCAGTAAATGCTGATACCAATGTCGATGAAGATCCCAATGATGGTGAATTCCTTCAGGAAGCAGGCCATCGCTCGTTCCTACTTGGATTTGGAAAATTTGGTTTCCTCTTTGTATTGGGTATTTTTGTTCCACTTTTCCTCGCAACAGGATTGATTCGAGATGAGCATGAAGCTGGGACTCTCCATTATCTGGTTGGTAAACCGATTGCCCGTGCTGAGATTCTAATGTATCGTCTTCTAGGATTCATTGGACTTTCATGGCCATATTTCCTAATCCTAATCTTCCTCTCAGCATTGGTGACTGGATTCTTTGGTCCAGGTGATTCTATCTACAGATTCTCTGATTTGGGGATTTGGTTTGGGGTTCTAATTGCTACCTTCCTTTGTGTTTTGGCCTATGCAGCGATTTTTGCATCATTCGGAATAATTGCACCGCGATACGGTGTGGCATTGTCACTGATGTTTGCAGTCTGGGAATTCTTCATGATGTTCTTGGGGATGATTGAGACCACTAGACAAATGGGAATTGCATCCTTGTCAATCTCATTCTGGGGTTCTGAAATAATCAATTCAATTGGTTGGCTTGTTTGGGGCGATTATACCATGATGTCTCATATGGCTGAATCAATTGGTTTCTTTGCTGAAATGGCCCTATGGACGGTTTGGTATCAGCCGTTCCCCACATCATCTCCATTAGTCAACATGGTCATTTCAATCGTATTATTATTGATGATAATTGGGATGTTTGTTTTGCTTGGTCAATCATCCTTCAAGAAGCGAGAACTCAACTGAGGTTGTTGAATGGAATCCAATTCACCCCCAACGTTCGGAGGCGACTTATCGTCGCTTTGGCGTTTGGACACCCTTCCTCCTCTCCGTCGCCTCTCCTGGTGGTGGTGGTGGTGGATGATCGTCTTGCCCGATGCGGAGAATCCAAAGCGCAGCCGTCAATTGATGGTTTTGTGGTCTACCAAGGATGCACCCCATGTCAGGGTCAATGAGCATGATTGGAAACCTGAAGGCCGCTTCCATGTTGATGAGAACGGCAGACATACGTTACCTGGGATGGTCTGTGCTTGGTGGTATGATGGCAAAGAGATGCATGAACCATACCTTATGCGCGAGGCCAGAATTGCTGCACTTGATGGACAGCACCCGGATTGGCCAGGTTCTGGCGAGTTCTCAGGTTCGGGTGCAGTTGTCCCGGTAACTGATGATGACTTATCGATGGGAATGGCGGATGATGGTAGTCACTTCTGGCTTCGCTGCAAGGGTGATGATTCGGCAGTTGAAGGTGGTGCACCCAAATCCTTCGATTTGAAAATTACACCTTGGACTAAAGCTGCATCGTCAGCCGCGTATTCAAACAATGTTTTCGGCAATAATATGGGATATGATATCATTCGGCTCCACGCCTGTAAATGTGAAGGTAATATAGATGAGCAAACCGTGCAAGGAAGTGCTTACTTCCAGAAAGTCACCGTCCAAGCACCCTCAGTCCCATGGTTCTGGGGTTTCCTTCATTTCAGTGATGGAACCTATCTAGATTGGTTCATGCCCCATGCCTCGTTTTCCATGACAGCGCGTGATTCTCGTGCATGGAAATTGCGAGATGTAACTCAAATCCCACTAAAAACATCAGGTTTACTTCACGATGAGAAACGTGGCCGAAGTGAAAAATTTGAGAGGTGTGAAGTAGAGGTACTCCCGAGCGATTCGGAAGACGATTTTGATTCACGAGGGGAGAGATTACCTCGTTTTTCAGTTCGAGTATGGAATGGAAGAACACAAGTCGGACTCAAAATTCGTGCTGCAAATCGTGCACACTGGACCTTTGATCAACCGACTCGCGGCGGCCTTGTAAGCCACCTAACCTACAATGAATATCCATTGGAAGTTGAATCATTAACCATCCTAGATGAGAAAGGAATTCGTACCCTAGATGATTTTGAATGGGTACATGGAAACGCTGAACATGCGTGGGGATTATTGCATTGATTAGCAACTACAGCAATACATAACATTCATCATCGTCCTCAGCACAGCAACATATGAGGCAGCCAGATGAGTGAAGAAGAACTGAAGAGGAGTACAGGTTCTCCGATTGAGCCAGCATCAATCGGAACCGATTCTGAATTTACACCCACGCCAGAGCCAACCAACCCAAATGAAAATGAAAAATTGCGCAAAATGTTACGCGTCGCAGATGATGAAGAAATTCTGATGATTCGTAAACCGTCGCTTTTCGCTTTCATGCCCGCCTATCTGGTTGGATTGTGTGTCCTTGGTATTCACTTGTTCTTTGGATGGGCTGAAGCCCCAGATGATGCCTCAACTATCGAATCAGTGTTGTATTTCTTGGTTGAAGTCAGTGGCTGGGCAGGTGGCGCTGGTTTTGCTTTCGTAATGCTGTTTTTCACATGGTTAAATCGGCTCATCAACCATCCCGCAAGCGGAAGGTGGATGACATCAGTCCTTCTTTTGTCATCATTGACACCTTTCCTACTTCACATCGATGAGGTAGTCCGGATGGTATCCGAATCCGAATGGGAAATGAATCTCGAATGGAATTTCACTTTGTTCGGTATCTTTTGGACAGCTGTGATTTGGGGCATCACATTATGGTTCCAGAAGAGTTTCGTCTATGCAGTTACCAATGAGCGAATCATCCACCATCAGGATTTCATCTATGAAAGAGATGGCCTTAGGATTCTACACGAAGACATCATCGCAGTTCACAAGGGTCGAACTCCGATTGGCGCTCTTTTCGGATATGCAACTGTATACTGCAACATCGGAGATCAATCACATATTGCAACTGAAACCGTTGGAGGTGCAATTGGCATCGCAGGCACAGATCCCGCAACGAAAAGCGGAATTGGCAAATGGATGAGCCGCTTTTTCTTCCTCGCTACCTATCAGCGAACCGTCAAGGTAGAGCGTTTTACACCTGACATTTCCTTCTATGGCATTCGCAAGTGGGAAGAGGCTTACGACCTTATCAACAAGATGCATCGGGAAAATTCCGCTGTATCCAAGGCAGAAGAGCAGATTGAAGTCCAGAAGCAAATGGTCGAATTGCTATCTCAACAGCAGTCCGATGAATCCGAAGAAGAGTTGCCAGATAAGGACGACTTGTTGGATTTCTGAGCATCCACTCGCGCCGCTTCCTTCATAGGGCGTTTCGACCCCGCAGGGGTCGATGTCAGACGAGATTATGCTACAGGCCGCGCAAGCAATGTCCGGAGGGGACTTCCTCGGGGCGATGACAGTTTTCGAAACCCTAATCGAATCTGAGCCTGAAAATTACGCAGGCCACTATGGTTGGGCTGAAGCCGCTTTCATGGAACTTACAGAGAACATGAATGATGACGTGAATGCAGGTTTGATTCGAAAACGATACAAGGATTCGATGAAATTAGAACCTGATAATCTTGAGATAGTCTCATCTTTCGCTTCTTTTTGTTTGGACTGCAACCGAGTACCTGCAGCTGTAAAGGAGTACACAAGATTGCAAGAAATGGCAGATGCACAAGAGGTTGATGTCAACGATATGTTGTACGAAGCAGCACGACAATTGGTTGAAGTTATCGAAATGCAAACCGATGGGGATCGAAGTCATCCAATGGCACAGCAATATCTCAAGACTGCACTTGAGTGGGCGGTTACTGGATTAGGCTTCGTATCGACAGGAACTGTTGTCGAACTGCTATCCGAGTGAGGGTCGCCCATGACGGTGCGCGTCGCCGTCGCCGTAGGTTATCTTGGTAGAGGGTACAGTGGGTCTCAGGTTCAGCCCAATGTCCCAACCGTCCAAGGTGAACTTGAACAGGCACTCTTTCGATTGAATTGGTGTAAACGAGGAACACACCCGGTGACTCTCTCTAGCCGTACGGATGGCGGTGTTGATGCTCGAATGAATATCGGTAGTTTTGACATCCCTGCTCAAATTTGGGATGGAGTCGGGGAGCGAGGAATTGTAACGGCACTCAATGATCAAATTTCCACTGATATACGCGTTTGGGCTGCACAATCAGTTGATTCGGATTTGCGAACTAGAAATGCCACATCACGCACCTACATGTATCGATTACAGGCATTGAAAGGTTGGTTGCCCATATCAATTTCAGACCTCAATAACTGGTGTTCAATTTTTGTAGGTGAACATAATTTCCAGAATTTTTGTCGCCCCCAAGAAGGTCGTTCAACTATCAAACGTGTATTGTTTTGCGAACCATGGCTTGATGAAAATGGCGATGTCCTTGGTTTTATCATTGAAGCAGAGGGTTTTGTTTGGAATCAGGTTCGTCGCATTGCTTCTGCAATGCTAGGAATGGCCACGGGAAAACATTCAATTGAGGATGTTCAGAATGCTCTGAATTCACCTGAAGTCCCGGTAGATTTCGGTCGAGCAGAACCTGAATGGTTGACACTTTGGTCAATTGATCATCCGGAAACACCACATCTCTGTAGTCAATCGAAAATTGATTTTGATTTACCATTTGTCGCTGAATTGCCCCCCAAAGGTCGCGCTTATCGGTTATGGGCCAACAAGGCACGAGGGGAACAGGACCAGTTGCATCAAGCGGCATGGCTGGCTCATCTCAACTCAAATTGAGTGAGACAGTATCATCATCGGAAATAGAGAGTGCCTCTCGCAAGAACTCTGTTGAAATGACTTCGACCACATCAACGTGTCTTGTCAAATCAGGAATGAGAATTGCACAGGGTAATTCAGCCTCACTGGATTGTATTGTGGCATGGAATGCTGTCGCTCCTCCGAAAGATCTTCCTTCTCGCAAGAATCCACGAACCCTCAATGCCTTGATTTTCGAGAGGTCAATTTCAGATGCGCTGTTTTTGATATCGTCTGAAATATCCAGTGTGTCTACACCTGAAATATTCCTCAATGCCACATAAGATGCCAAATCATCACCCGAGACTTGGATGTTCAATGTCCCTGGCCAAGCAGTATCTCCCAAAATCGATTTGAATTGCTCCTGGTAGTGTTCCTGAGCCATGAAGACATGGGCCCGACCTAGTCCACTGCTTACCGAACCAGTCAGGCGCATGGCAAAGCGCGTGCGCCCCCCCCTCATAACGGTTCAAGCGTGAACGAATCCCCTTCTGTGACCAAACCCCAACCTGTGGCGGCCAATTCTGCCAATTGTGGAGAGGATGGGTTACACAATGGATTTGTGTGATTCAGGTGCAAGAATCGAATATCAGGGTCATTTTCATCCCTTGGCCCTAGCATTTCTAGAGTCTCTGTAACCGTCGGGTGGGGGATCTCAGACATATCACGATGTGACAATTCATTCCCATCCCAAAATGTGCCGTCGATAAGTGCGATGTCAACCCCCAACTCATTCAACCATTCTCTAATTTCCAATCCTTGCAAAGTTTGTGACCAAGAATCATGATCGGGCATGAACAATAGGTTTTTTTTCTGGCCCTGGATGAGAATTGCATGATTGTCACTCAATTCATCTCGATGGGGCACAGGTATGGGTTTGATGGTGAATCCACACCCCGTAATTGGTTCGAATGCCTCATTGGATGTCCAAGCATTGGGGGCAATGACTCCTTCATTTCGTAGAGAGCGCCAAAGAGGGTTTTCTTCGATGAGTGAATTCACTGATTGACTACAGTGTACTGCAAGGTCCTTTGCGCCCATCACTTCCTTGCCGAACAATCCCAAACCATCGACATGGCCTAGGTGGGCATGTGTGATACTGAGTGAATTGAGTTCACCATCAATAGGATCCACAGAATGCCAGATTTCAAATTGTTCACCGATTGAACGACTTGCTTCAATTAGATGTGTTGAACCATCTGAACCGACAATCCCGAGACTCACGGGATAGCGTCTCAATGCATCATTTGAGCGAACTCTAAGACAACATTCTCGGGCACAACCAGGTTGGGGGTAACCTCCATCCTGTGCCGTGCCGAGGACGGTCACTCGAACGTCTCGCATAGGTGTCCCTGGCCACCTTTCGCCATGAATGTCTTGGCGTAAGCATCAACAGCCAATCGGCCTGTGGAGGGGCATGGCGAGAGAACATCGATGGATGGCCGAGCGCTACGAAGAGTTGGTTTCAGCGGGTCTCAATTGGGAACCACCCACCCTAGAAAGTGCTAGTGAGCCAGAGTGTACGGTAGACGGTCAAAGGATGATTATGCTGTCCGCGAATAATTATCTCAATTTGACCACGCATCCAAAGGTCATGTCTGCCATGGTTGAAGCAACTCAAAAGTATGGTGCTGGTAGTGGTTCTGTTCGAGCAATTTCAGGTACAATGGACATTCACCTTGCTGCGGAAGAAGCCGTTGCCAAATTCAAGGGCGTAGAGGCCAGCCTCATCTATAGTGCAGGGTACACTGCCAATGTCGGTCTAATTCCAACCTTGGTTCAGGGGAAGCAAGATGTGATTATTTCCGATGAATTAAATCATGGTTCGATTATTGATGGGGTTCGTTTGACAAAGGCCCAGAGGGCGGTCTATCCTCACAACGACATGGGTGGATTGGAACAAGCCCTGAAGGACCATTCTGATGCCGAGAGAAAACTCATCATCACAGATGGCGTCTTTTCAATGGATGGGGACATCTGTCCATTGGATGAAATTACTGAATTGGCTGAAGAACACAATGCGATGATTTTCGTTGATGATTGCCATGGAGAAGGGGTCATGGGTAATCGTGGTGCTGGAATTGTAGATCATTTCGGATTACAAGGCAGAGTGGATTTTGAGATTGGTTCATTTTCAAAGGCCCTCGGTGTACAAGGTGGAATTGTGGCGGGTAGTGCTCAAATGCGTATGCATGCTCTCAATCATTCACGTTCATGGTTACTCTCTGGAAGTCAACCCCCTGGTGTGGCTGCCGCGCAAAAAGCGGCAGTCGAAGTCCTGATGGATGAGCCTCAACACCACGAACGTCTTTGGTCGAATACCAATCGGTTCAGAGGAGAAATGGCAAGTCTTGGCTTTGATTTGGGTGTCTCAACCACGCCGATAATTCCCGTGATGTGCGGTGAAAGCCGCGTTGCAAAAGATCTGGTGGCAGCGCTTCGCAACGAGGGAATTGTGGCAGGAGCCATTGTTTTCCCAATGGTTGCTAGGGATGCTGCACGTGTTCGAAATCAGTTGTCTGCAGGGCTGACTGATGAACAATTAGACCTCATTCTAACTGGTTACGAATCAGCTGGCCGAAAAGTAGGCCTAATCTGATTATTCCTCACCATCGTTGGCATACAAGGAAGGTGGGTCCTCTTCGATTTCCCCGATGGCCATTTCCATATCGAAATCTTCAACATCATTCTCAAGACTGTCTTCTTTGGGTTGAGGGTTATTCCCCTCAAAGGGGTCTAACCCCTCTTCCAATCGACATAACAATCTCCAACGGGGTGCCCAAGAAAGGTGAACATAAATTGGACCTGGTGCGAGTAATAACCCCCAACCGATATTGCGAATCCAATTGACAACGCCTTCGGATAATTCTGAATCCAAATTCGTGACGAATAACACACTTAGGATACTCAGTCCAATAAACGGCATGGGGTAGATGAGGCCTCTACGCAATGAGGTGGGTGGCCTCCTCAAAATCTTTGAAATAATGAGTGAGAAGTGGCCAGTTATTGCGATTATCAACATCAACAAAATCCCTAGGAATCCCCAATCACGAAGAGAATCTTGGTTCCAACCATTTTCGTACCCAAGGGGTAACAGTAACGAGATTGATACAAGAAACCCGTAAAATCCTCCAATAAATGCAGGGTGAGAAAGCCCCAATGGTCGATTGGCAAAGCGCTGAGATAAACTCCCACCTTCAATCAATAAACGCTGTTCTGGCGGCAAATCTTCAAGCCTCTCACGCCAACCCATCAGGCGTTTTGCGCATAGGGACGCTTTTGATTATAGGGGTCACTCTGAATCATCAACTATCGATTCTTTTGCATCCAAGGGGGTGTCCGAAACATCCCCCTCGCTTTTTGAGCGCTTAAAGGCCCGAAGGATGGCACCTGGTTCGTAATCAACAGCCCCCTCTTCGGTATCCATCCATTCTCGGTCAAGAACACCCTCGGCTGTTTCTTCTCGTTCCCGTGCTGACTCAAAAGAATCCACCTCATTCCCCTCCCTATCTTGGGCATTTGCTAAAGCTTGAGCCATATTGATAATCGCCAGTATCTTTGGATTATCCTCCCCTTCCCAACGAACCAATACATCTCCTTCCGAATCACCATCTCGAAGAAGGCTTCGATTCAGCATAGGGTCACGTGTTGAAAACAGTCTAACATCGGGCTGTAAAGTGACCCACTGCGATCCTTCACTAAGGACGTATACTGTGGTTTCTCCTGCGCTTTCTGAATCATGCCATGGATGCCCTGAAGAGATTGAAATAACGTCTAATTCTCTTTTCATTTTTTCAATTCGATTCCAATTAACCACCATGGTGATTAGAATAATTGCAATCAATATCCCAATGATTTGTAGGGGTGAGATTATGCCGATAATATGTATCATAGACAAAACAATGGTCAGGAAAAAAATAAGCAAACCGCTTCGAATCCATAATTGAGTAGTTTCGATCCAAGAATCTCCAATATCGGTGTCAGAGAATAATCTGGCACCCTTTGGAGCATCGACCATGTTTGTCCCAAGGCGCGAACCATCTCAAGATTGCTGCGCTAAGGGTTCCGTTCCATCTCCTAATTTCAAATCCCTCGTCCCCGAAATATCTCGGCGTTTCACAGGTCCTACTGTAAACGTGGTTCCGCCCCCTTTGGGGGGCGGTTGTTTCAAGAGGCGTAAGATGCGACGCTCAGCGTCGGTGAGGGAATGGTTGAACTTCCAAGAGGTGATGTAAGCGAGACTCGGCGCGGAGGCGCTGGTGTTCTCGAACTCCTTCTTGTGGATATGCAGAAACGTTCTGAATCAGGTTACATTCGCTGTGAAGCAGGGGCCCTTGGAGGTGCAGTTGGGCAAATCACAGTCAGGGAAGGAACACCTTCCATGGTACTTTATGAGGATTCA
>PVBE010581625.1_pt1 | contig 13366 bp, 10 predicted proteins | sample 1631181 | NCBI WGS metagenome assembly PVBE01 (sample SAMN08397723, study PRJNA350692) | Marine metagenome, whole genome shotgun sequencing project. | isolation source: water | place: Pacific Ocean | collected 2012-04
CGACGAGAATTGACGAGAGCCTGGCTCTCAATTTCGGGCGCTACCCCCTGAACTTCCGCGGAGGTCTGGGAGGGCCAAGACGAGGCATCAGCATTCTGGAGATCGGCAAACTCGAGGGACAGCTGGAGCGGGCGCTGCGGGATCCGCAGAGTCGTGATGCGGTGGTCGCTGGGCTGGCCCTTCGGATCGTTGAAGCCATCGAGCAGGGGGTCGGCAAGGCGCCTGGCCCAGCAACCCGGAGGCTCAGTTCACCGCCTGATGGGGACGACAGCGTTCCTCAAGCGAAGGATCGTCGAACCAGTGCTGTGGACGGGTGAAAAGGTCAGTGAGAAGGGCTTCGCGAGAACCCTCCTCGGCCTGATACCCGTATTCCCAACGCGCCAGAGGCGGCAGAGACATCAGGATCGATTCAGTGCGGCCATTGGTCTGTAATCCGAAAATGGTTCCGCGGTCCCAGACCAGATTGAATTCCACGTATCTGCCCCGGCGATACAGCTGGAACTGACGCTCACGATCGCCGTAGGCGAGGCCATTGCGCTTGTCAATGATTGGGGTGTAGGCGGGAAGGAATGCCGTTCCGTTAGCCCTCGCCAGATCATGCAGCTGCTCCCACGAGAGATTCACTGAACCGATCTCGGCCGCTTTTCGAGCGGCTGGGCCTTCAGGATCCTGACCGCGGTACAGACGCCCCGACCCATCCTGGTAGTCATAGAAGATGCCGCCGATGCCCCTCGTCTCCTGGCGATGCTTCAGGAAGAAGTACTCGTCACACCAGGGCTTGAACACCTTGTAGAGACGCTCATCGACGGAATCGCAGGCCTGCTGATGAGTGCGGTGGAAATGTCGGGCATCCTCAAGAAAGGGGTAATACGGCGTGAGATCAGCTCCTCCTCCGAACCACCAGACCGGTCCGGCCTCGAAATAGCGGTAATTGAGATGCACCGTGGGAACAAATGGATTTCTGGGATGCAGAACCATGGAGGTTCCTGTGGCAAACCAGGGATGCCCTTTGGCCTCGGGCCGCTGTTTGAGGATTGAAGGTGGCAGTTCCATGCCATGCACCTCAGAGAAATTCACACCTCCCTGCTCGAAGATGCGGCCTTCTCGCATCACTCGGGAACGACCACCACCTCCTTCCGGCCGATCCCAGCTCTCTTCCTGAAACTTGCCCACACCATCGATCTGCTCCAGACCTGAGCAGATCTGATCCTGAAGACCCATCACCAGCGCACGGGCACGCTCACGGGAGTCGGCGGGAGGACGCTCGCCGGAGAGGACCGAAGACGACGAGGGCGCTGATCCGAGCATCCGGCCCTTCAGACGCTTAAGCAGGGAACGGACCATGATCGACGGTGTCGGTGAACTGCTGACCATTTCAGCCCAGCACCGTTTCCGACAAGAGCGTGTGAAGGACTGTCATGGAAAAGCGCCCCTAGGATCCAGCCAATGAATGGGTTGCATGACCACTGCGGAACAGGCCACTCAAGCGCTCAGCGACCTCCGCGATGCGGGCAGTGACCGTTCCCTGCTGGATCTGGGCTGGCTTGATCAGGTGCGGGTGGCACCTCCCCGGGCGGTGATCCGGCTGAACCTGCCGGGATTCGCTCAAAATCAGCGCGACCAGATCGTCAGTGGAGCGAGACAGCGGCTTCTGCAACTGGAGGGCATCGATGATGTCCAGATCGAACTGGGTCAACCGCCCTCCCAGGGAGGCATCGGCCAGGCAGGCCATGGACAGGTCGCCGAACGACAGTCGATTCCAGGGGTCCGCCACGTGATTGCGGTCAGCAGCGGCAAGGGTGGCGTCGGCAAGAGCACCGTGGCGGTGAATCTGGCCTGTTCTTTGGCCGTGCGCGGTCTGAAGGTGGGGCTTCTGGATGCCGATATTTATGGACCCAACGCCCCGACCATGCTGGGCGTTGCTGACCGCACACCTGAAGTGAGCGGCAGCGGAGACAACCAGTGCATGCAGCCGATCGAAAGCTGCGGAATCGCGATGGTGTCGATGGGTCTTCTGATTGAGGAGAACCAGCCCGTGATCTGGCGAGGGCCCATGCTCAACGGCATTATTCGCCAGTTTCTTTATCAGGTGCAGTGGGGAGAGCGCGATGTCCTGGTCGTTGACCTGCCACCGGGCACTGGCGATGCCCAATTGTCATTAGCCCATGCTGTTCCCATGGCGGGCGTGGTGATCGTGACCACTCCTCAGCAGGTGGCCCTCCAGGATGCGCGACGCGGGTTGGCGATGTTCCGCCAGATGAACATCCCGGTGCTGGGTGTGGTCGAGAACATGAGCGCATTCATTCCACCAGACCAGCCCGATCGGAGATATGCCCTCTTCGGCACAGGTGGTGGCCAGACCCTGGCTGATGCCTTCGACGTCCCCCTGCTCGCCCAGATTCCGATGGAGATGCCTGTCCAGGAAGGCGGTGATCAGGGCAGACCGATCACCTTGTCCAAGCCCGACTCGGTGAGCGCCAAGACATTCCTGGTGCTGGCAGATCGTCTTTCGCCCATGGTGAACGACAAAGCCTGATCATGGTGTCCGGAGTCGGCCTCAACGGACAATCCCTGTTCAGAAGGACAGGCAAACGGCGGGGTCGAGGACGTGAGCGGGACTGGATTTTATGGGGAGTGCCGCTGGCCATGGTGGGCGTGGCCGGACTCCTGATTGCCAGCACTCAGCGCCAGGCTGATTACGCCGACTGGTATCACCACTGGATCACTGCAGGTGTCGGCGTGGGAATCGCGCTGTTGCTGGCAAGGCTGTCGCTGCTGCGACTCCGCCCCCTGCTGATCCCCATTTACGGACTCACCGTGATCAGCCTTGTCGCTGTCCGAATGATCGGCACCACAGCCCTTGGCGCACAACGCTGGATCAGCATCGGAGGCGTGCACGTGCAACCCTCCGAATTCGCGAAGCTGGCTGCAATCCTTCTGCTGGCGGCGGTGTTGGATCGACACCCTGTTGAACGCCCCGTGGATCTGCTCAGGCCACTCGGGGTGATTTCACTCCCCTGGCTGCTGGTGTTCATTCAGCCCGACTTAGGCACATCTCTGGTGTTCGGGGCGCTGCTGTTAACGATGCTCTACTGGTCTGGCATGCCTTTCGAATGGCTGGTTCTGCTGCTCTCCCCCCTGATCACGGCCCTGCTCGCTGGGCTGTTCCCCTGGGGACTCGCAGCATGGATCCCACTCACCCTGGGCATCGCCTACCGATCTCTGCCATGGAAAAAAGTCGCGCTGGCCTTGGTCCTGGCAGTGCAGAGCGCAGCTGCACTGGTGACTCCCTGGCTGTGGGCCAACGGTCTGCAGGATTATCAGCGAGACCGACTCGTGCTGTTTTTGGACCCCACCAAGGACCCCTTGGGTGGTGGTTATCACCTTCTGCAGAGCACTGTTGGAATTGGTTCAGGAGGACTGTTCGGAACTGGCCTGCTGCAGGGACAACTCACCAAACTGCGTTTTATCCCTGAGCAGCACACCGATTTCATCTTCAGTGCTCTGGGTGAGGAGCTGGGATTTGTAGGCACAATCCTGGTGGTGGTCGGTTTCGCATTGTTGATGGGGCGCTTGCTTCAGGTGGCAGGGAAAGCCCGCACCGACTTCGAATCGTTGGTGGTGATCGGCGTCGCCACGATGCTGATGTTCCAGGTTGTGGTGAATATCTTCATGACCATCGGACTTGGACCGGTGACCGGGATTCCTCTGCCCTTCATGAGCTACGGACGCAGCGCCATGGTGGTGAATTTCATCGCTCTTGGCCTGTGCCTGTCCGTGGCGAGGCGAGCAAGACGAGCCCTGATCCGTTGAAAGACTCCACACCGCTGTTGCAGTCGATTCAGGCCTGCATGGCGACAGGCGTCCCTCCTGGCCAAGCCAGCGACACCAATGCAAGACGGCTGTGGTGGGGTGGCCTGGAAGTGCTTCAGGATCTGCTGGAGATCCAGGACAACACCGCAGCAGGCATCTGGCTGGCGGCACCACTGCCGGCCCTCTATGCCCCCGATCTGCTTAAGCGTTTTCAGGGCTGGGTCTGGGCGCCTGAGGTCCTGGATGTGCTGAGTGCCGCCGAGCGATCAACCCTTCTCCCTCCGGATCGCCTCAAAGCAAGACAGTGCTCTGCCCCATCGGCCAGGCCGAACGAGCACTTCCAGCGCCTGCCCTTGAGAGAGTCCGACAGCCACGATCCACTGCTGATCGTGATTACAAGCCGGCTCCAGGTGGCACTGGCCCTCCACGGCGAAGAGGGGCAGCGGCAGCTGCTGATGCGCAGTGAACCCGACATTCTTGGTCAGGCCCTGACGCTGGTTGAACAGCGTCTGCGCCTGGATGCGCCTGAGCAGGCCGACGGGCTGCAACAGGCGGTTCGACAACTCGGTCCTTTGCAGAGCAGCAGCGATCTGGCCAAACAATTCTGGCCCTGCCTGGCGGAGCGACTTGCAGACATGGCGCCCACGGTCATGCTGCAGACGACGCAGGGACCCAAAGCCCCGACACATCCACCGCAGTCTGCAGATGATCACGGGGATGAGGATGCGGAACTGTCGCTCCTGGAGGCCATCACGCATGAAGTGCGCACACCCCTGGCGACCATCCGCACCTTGATCCGCTCCCTGCTAAGGCGCCGTGACCTCCCCCAGCAGGTACTTGGTCGTCTGGAGCAGATCGACACGGAATGCAGCGAGCAGATCGATCGGTTCGGGCTGATTTTCCAGGCGGCCGAACTGCAGCGGCAGCCCCACAGTTCATCCGCGCTGGCTCGCACCGATCTTGGGGCGATGCTGAATCTGCTGGCACCTGGATGGGAACAGCAGCTGCAACGCCGTGGATTGCATCTCGAGCTGAGTCTGGATAGTGAGCTTCCGCCTGTCCTGAGCGATCCAGGCCGACTGGAGCCGATGCTTGGCGGACTGATTGACCGCTGCAGCCGCAGCCTCCCGGCAGGAAGCAGCCTTGAATTGACCCTTCAACCCGCAGGCGCCCGCCTGAAGCTGCAGATTCTCACAAGAACGCCTGATCAGCTCTCAACCACAGCGGCCAACGCTGACGATCTGTCTCAGGAACGCCTTGGGCCAGTGCTCAGCTGGAACACCAGCACTGGTGGGCTGCAGCTGAGCCAGACAGCAACCCGCCGACTGCTTGAGCGCCTTGGCGGGCGCCTCACCCAGCGCCGGGACCGCGGGCTGACGGTGTTCTTTCCAATCGCCGATCATTGTTGACGGGTGTGAAGGTCCGGATCAGATGAGCCAATCAAAGCCGAATCATTTGCTACTTTCCAAACAGATCGGCATGCGGATTTCCTCAGGACAGCCATGACATCAACTCCTTTGACAGGGCAGCTTCCCCAGTACATCGGAAGCACCGGCGGCCTGCTCAATTCCGCTTTAACAGAAGAGAAATACGCCATCACCTGGAGCAGCAAAACCGATCAGGTCTTCGAGCTGCCCACCGGAGGTGCTGCCGTGATGAACACCGGCGAAAACATCATGTATTTCGCTCGCAAGGAACAGTGCCTGGCACTGGGCACCCAGTTGCGTACCAAGTTCAAGCCACGCATCGAGGACTACAAGATCTACAGGATCTACCCCGGTGGAGACACTGAATTCCTGCATCCCAAGGACGGTGTCTTTTCCGAGAAAGTCAACGAGGGCAGGGAAATGGTTGGTCATAACCCACGCCGCATCGGGCAGAACACCAACCCTGCAAAGATCAAATTCACCGGACGCGAAACGTTCGACACCTGATCCACTCTTCCCCTGGATCCATCTCGTCGTTCCGTCGAGCGTCATGATGGTCGGCGGTCGGTTTCGACGACTCTTTCATGCTCAGTCCCGACCGCAAAGCCCTCCTGGAAGCCGCTCAAGCAGGCGCAACCATGATTCCTGTGGCCTGCAGCTGGCCTGCGGATCTGGAGACACCACTGACCACCTGGTTGAAAGTCGGTGACCAGCGACCACCGGGAGTTTTGCTCGAATCTGTTGAAGGCGGAGAAACTCTCGGGCGCTGGAGCGTGGTGGCCTGTGACCCTGTCTGGACGTTGTCAGCAGCGCGTGATGGGCTCGAGCGAACCTGGCGAGACAATCACCGCGAAACCTTCAGCGGCAACCCATTCGATTGCCTGAGGAGCTGTCTTGAGCCCTACCGACCGGCAACCCTTCCTGGACTTCCTCCACTGGGCCAGCTCTATGGAATGTGGGGCTATGAATTGATCCGCTGGATCGAGCCCAGCGTGCCCGTCCATCCAGCGATCGCCGATGGTCCTCCCGACGGATTGTGGATGCTGATGGACAGCATCCTGATCTTCGATCAGGTGAAACGCCTGATCACCGCTGTTGCCTATGGGGACCTGAGCGGGCAGCGCAATGCAGCCTCAACTCCTGAGGAGGCCTGGGAAGGGGCGATGGAGCGAATCAACTCATTGCGCGAACGCATGGCTGCCCCACTGCCGTCCGTGCGGCCTCTCAACTGGAGACCAGACAGAGGCGCGACCCCGGAGACCAGAAGCAATCGCACCCGCGAGGATTTCCACCGGGCGGTGGATCAAGCGCGTCACCACATTGCTGCGGGTGATGCCTTCCAGCTGGTGGTCAGTCAGCGACTGAGCGCTGATGTCAATCATCCACCGCTGGATCTGTATCGCAGCCTGCGGATGATCAATCCCTCCCCGTACATGGCGTTTTTCGACTTCGGTGACTGGCAGCTGATCGGCTCCAGTCCCGAGGTGATGGTGAAAGCGGAACCGGATCAAGGCGGGATCCGCACAGTGCTGCGACCGATTGCCGGTACAAGGCCTCGAGGCAGCAATCCTGTGGAAGACCGGAACTTCGAAGCCGACCTGCTCGCTGATCCCAAGGAACGAGCCGAGCATGTGATGCTCGTTGATCTGGGCCGCAATGATCTCGGCCGGGTATGTACGCCCGGTTCGGTCACCGTGCGCGAACTGATGGTGATCGAGCGGTATTCCCATGTCATGCACATCGTGAGCGAAGTGGAAGGCCGTCTTGCCCCTGGCAAGGACATCTGGGATCTGTTGATGGCTTCTTTCCCGGCAGGGACTGTCAGCGGAGCACCGAAGATCAGGGCGATGCAGCTCATTCACGACCTTGAACCAGACGCCCGTGGTCCCTATTCGGGGGTCTACGGATCGGTGGACCTGGCCGGAGCACTCAATACCGCCATCACCATTCGCACCATGGTTGTGAAACCGAGGTCCGGCGGCGGATGGGCCCTGCAGGTGCAAGCAGGAGCCGGAATCGTGGCCGATTCCCAGCCAGAGGCAGAGTTCCAGGAAACACTCAACAAGGCGCGCGGCATGCTCACAGCGCTCGCCTGTCTCGAGGACTTCGGGGCATGACCCGGAACAGGTTGCTCAAAGGCTTTGAAGTCGAACTGTTCACAGGGCGGCCCGATGGACGCAATGTCGGTATTGCAGCCCGCGCACAGCAGGAACTACCGGGATTCGTCACGGAACCGGATCACCGCAATCTCGAATACGTGACCGATCCGCTGGCGGATTACGACGCAATTCCCGAAGCACTGCTTTCACCTCGCCGCAAGTTGCGTCGCTGGCTGATGGAACAAAATCTCACCCTGCTGCCAGGCAGCGCCCTCAGCCTCGGCGACACTGAACGTTTTGAGCGTTCAGACCCGAAGAACCCTTACCACTCACTGATTGAATCCACCTACGGCACGGCCGTGGTGACAGCAAGCATCCATATCAATCTGGGGATCAAGAATCCAGCCGAACTCTTCGCTGCGCTGCGTCTGGTGCGATGCGAAGCGGCTCTGTTGCTCTCTCTGAGTGCCAGTTCACCCTTTCTCAACGGCCGCATCACCGGAGCGCATTCCCAGCGCTGGCTCCAGTTCCCGCTCACCCCGGCCCGCGTTCCTCTCTTCCTTGACCATCAGCACTTCATCTCCTGGACCAATCAACAGATTCAGGACGGTTCAATGCACAACGTCCGTCATCTGTGGACCTCCGTGCGACCCAACGGACCTGACCGTCCGCACCAACTGAATCGTCTCGAGCTGCGCATCTGCGATCTGATCACTGACCCCGAGGTGCTGATTGCAGTGACCGTTCTTCTGGAACTGCGCGTGCAGCAGGTGCTGCGAGAGCCCGAGCAGCACGACCCCCTGCAAAGCAGTGCACTCAATCTGCAACAACTGCAGGAGCTCAGCATGAGCAACGATCGCGCCGCGGCCCGTTCCAGTCTTGAGGCCACATTGCACAACTGGCGCGACGGACGCGAACGCTCCTGCCGAGACTGGCTGGAGCAGCTGATCGACAGCGTGACGCCTCTGGCTCAGGAACTCGGATTGAAGCAGCAACTCGAGCCACTGGCCGCCGTCTTACGAGAAGGGAATCAGGCCATGCGATGGCTGCAGGGAATCCAATCCGGAAAAAGCATCGAAGCGGTGCTGCGCGAAAGCATCACGGCAATGCAGGAGGAGGAAATGCGTGGGGTTTGCACGTCCACCGAACGCACTTTGGGATGATCATGACGACTTCAGATCCAGACCCACTCTCGATGTCCTCCTCCCCTGCAATCATTCCTGCGAGCGATCAGCCCAGGGCTGGGGTACAGGAGACATCCGGCAATGGCCATCTGCTCCAGCAGCGCCTGGCTCTGGTGGAGGATCTTTGGCAGACCGTGCTGCGCAGCGAATGTCCTGCTGAACAGGCAGAACGCCTGCTGCGCATGAAGCAACTCAGTGATCCGGCCCTTCCCGAGCCCAGTGCCGTCAGTTCGGATTCAGTGGTGTCACTGATCCGAGATATGGACCTCTCAGAGGCCATCGCAGCCGCCAGGGCCTTCTCCCTGTATTTCCAGCTGGTGAATATTCTCGAGCAGCGCATCGAGGAGGACAGCTACCTCGAAAGCATTGTTCGCTCTCAGGAACTGGCCGAGCAGGTCGATCCCTTCACTCCACCTCTGGCAACCCAGACAGAACCAGCCACGTTCAGTGAATTGTTTGAACGCCTTCGTCGCCTGAACGTTCCTCCAGCACAACTGGAGACTCTGCTTCAGGAGCTCGACATCCGACTGGTCTTCACAGCCCATCCCACGGAAATCGTGCGTCACACGGTGAGGCATAAGCAGCGACGTGTTGCCAGCCTCCTGCAACAGCTGGAGACCGCCTTCGAGACCAGTCCACGGGAGGCAGACAGCATCCGTCTTCATCTGGAGGAGGAAATCAGGCTCTGGTGGCGTACGGATGAACTGCACCAGTTCAAGCCATCAGTGCTCGATGAGGTGGATTACGCCCTGCACTATTTCCAGCAGGTGCTGTTCGACGCGATGCCGCAGCTGCGGCGACGGCTCACAACCGCTCTCGCCTGCAGCTACCCAGATGTTCAGCTGCCTCCTTCCTCTTTCTGCACCTTCGGCTCCTGGGTCGGCTCCGATCGCGACGGCAACCCCTCAGTCACAACCGACATCACCTGGCGCACAGCCTGTTACCAGCGCGAATTGATGCTGGACCGATACATCAGTGCCGTTCAAAGCCTGCGCGACCAGCTCAGCATTTCGATGCAATGGAGTCAGGTGAGTGCTTCCCTGCTGGAATCACTGGAAATGGATCGGTTCCGCTTCCCGGAGGTCTACGAGGAACGAGCCACCCGCTACCGCCTCGAGCCCTACCGCTTGAAGATGAGCTTCATGCTCGAGCGGCTGCGCCTCACGAAGCTGAGAAACGATCAACTTGCTGATGCAGGCTGGCGTGCCCCTGCCGAAAGTCCGCAACCCTTCGCTCCAGAGAGCCAACCAAGCGAAGCTCTGCACTATGGCTCGGTTGCCGAATTCCGCAGTGATCTCGAACTGATTCGAACCAGCCTGGTGAGCACTGATCTCACCTGCGAACCCCTCGACACACTGCTCACGCAGGTTCACATCTACGGCTTCTCCCTTGCCGGTCTTGACATCCGCCAGGAGAGCACACGCCACAGTGACGCGCTCGATGAACTCAGTCGCTACCTGAATCCAGATCAGGCCTATGGAGACCTGAATGAGCAGGAGCGGGTGAACTGGTTGCTGCAGGAACTCCAGACGCGGCGGCCGCTGATTCCCCCAGCGGTTGATTGGTCAGCCACCACAGCGGAAACCGTGGATGTGTTCCGGATGCTGCATCGCCTTCAGGACGAGTTCGGCAGCCGGATCTGTCGCACCTATGTGATCTCTATGAGTCACAGCGTTTCCGACCTGCTGGAAGTGCTGCTGCTGGCCAAGGAAGCCGGCCTTGTGGACCCCTCCTCCGGTCATGCGGATCTGCTCGTGGTGCCCCTGTTCGAAACGGTGGAGGATCTGCAACGCGCACCCGAAGTGATGGAGGAACTGTTCCAGACATCGCTCTACAGAAACCTGTTGCCACGCGTGGGCAGCCAGGGGCTGCCTCTTCAGGAGCTGATGCTTGGATATTCCGACAGCAACAAGGACTCTGGATTTCTGTCCAGCAACTGGGAAATCCACAAAGCGCAGATTGCCCTTCAGGATCTGGCGGCACGTCATGGCGTGGCGCTGCGTTTGTTCCACGGCCGTGGAGGGTCAGTTGGCAGAGGCGGTGGCCCTGCCTACCAGGCAATCCTCGCCCAGCCCAGCGGCACGCTTCAGGGAAGGATCAAGATCACCGAACAGGGCGAAGTGCTGGCCTCCAAGTACAGCCTGCCCGAGCTGGCCCTCTACAACCTCGAAACGGTCACCACGGCCGTGGTGCAGAACAGCCTGGTCACCAATCAGCTGGATGCCACACCGAGCTGGAACGACCTGATGGCCAGGCTGGCGAAATGCTCTCGGCGTCACTACAGAGCCCTGGTTCACGACAATCCGGATCTTGTTGCCTTCTTCGAGCAGGTCACTCCCATTGAGGAAATCAGCAAGCTGCAGATTTCGAGTCGTCCGGCCCGGCGCAAATCCGGTGCCAGGGACCTGTCCAGCCTGCGGGCGATCCCCTGGGTGTTCGGCTGGACCCAGAGCCGTTTCCTGTTGCCGAGCTGGTTCGGTGTGGGAACAGCTCTCAGTGAGGAGCTGCAGGCTGATCCAGAGCAAATGACCTTGCTGCGCACGCTCCATCAGCGCTGGCCGTTCTTCCGGATGCTGATCTCAAAGGTGGAGATGACACTCTCCAAGGTGGATCTTGATCTGGCCCGTCACTACGTGAGCAGTCTTGGCAGCGCTGATCATCGCGACGCATTTGAACGGATCTACAACACAATCGCGGATGAATACACACTCACCCGACGCCTGGTGCTGGACATCACCAGACAGGAAAGGCTCCTGGATGCAGATCCTGCGCTGCAGCTGTCCGTGAACCTGCGCAACCGCACCATCGTGCCACTGGGATTCCTACAGGTCGCCTTGCTCAAACGACTGCGTGATCAGAACCGTCAGCCACCGATGAGCGAGTTTCCGAGTGACGGCGACGGTCGGACCTACAGCCGCAGCGAGCTTCTCCGTGGAGCTCTGCTGACCATCAACGGCATCGCTGCCGGCATGCGCAACACCGGTTGAGTGGCACTGCTTCCCTTCCGTCAACAGGCCGCCGCTCCAAGGCTCCCGGAGCGCTACAGCGTCAGCATGGAGTTCGTTCCTGACGGGCACAGCATCAATGCCCTGCTTCAGGACTGCGGCGATCAACCACACCCGGTGGAACGTTGGCCACTTGCACTGCAACGCAGCATCTGGCATCTGAGCATCCTCGACAGTGAAGAGCAGCGGCTTGTGGGCTTTGTGAGAGCCACCAGCGATCAGGCGCTCAATGCCAATCTCTGGAACCTCGCTGCCGCTTCAGGACCTGATCAATCCAGATTGCTGGCGGTGCTGGTTCACCGTTCCCTTGCCTGCCTGCGCAGAGATCTGCCTGGATGCAGCATTTCAAGTGCAGCACCCGATCAGGCGCTGGATGCACTCAAATCGCGCGGATTCATTCTTGATCCAGGTGGGATCAGAGCAATGGGGCTGCGTCTCCGGTAGCTGGTCACTCTTTCTGTACACGAGCATGGAGGGACTCGAACCCCCGACCCTCAGAACCGGAATCTGATGCTCTATCCAACTGAGCTACATGCCCACGCGGCGGCTGGGAGAACAACCACGCTCCAGTTACCTTAGCCACACACCGCACCCGGACCGATTCGGCTTCTCCGGCTCGAACTGCAGGAGTTCCGCAACCACTGCCATCTGCAGCTGGAGATTGATGCGCCGCGCCTGCTGGTGATCGGCAGCAACGGCGTTGGCAAATCCAACCTGCTCGAATCAGTGGAGCTGCTGGGCAGTCTGCGGTCGCATCGATCCAGCCAGGATATGGATCTGATCCACTGGGACGCCTCCCGCGCTCTGCTCAAGGCCACCTGCCTGGATGACGATGTGGTCGAGCTCGAACTGCGGCGACGGGGAGGACGACAGGCACGACGCAACGGCAAGGTGCTGCAGCGTCAAATGGATCTGATCGGCCCCCTGCGCTGTGTCGGGTTCAGTGCACTGGATCTGCATCTGGTGCGTGGAGAGCCGGCGCTGAGACGTCAGTGGCTCGATCGTGTCGTGTTGCAACTCGAACCCGTCTATGGCGAATTGCTCGGTCGATACAACCGTCTGCTGCGGCAACGCAGTCAGTTCTGGAGACGAGGTGGCCTCGGCACATCGCTGGAACGGAACGTCCTGCTGGACAGCTTCGACACCCAGATGGCACTGGTGTGCACACGCATTCACCGACGCCGACGCCGTGCATTGGCACGACTCGAGCCACTCGCTGCAGCCTGGCAGCAACGTCTCAGCCAGGGCCATGAACTGCTGGAACTGCTTTATTCACCTGGGAGCGTGCTGGAGGGGGAAGAGGCTGAGGAAGCCTGGAGGTTGTCCATCGAAGAGCAACTTCAGCGGCAGCGGCCTGAGGAGGAAAGGCTGGGCAGCTGCAGGGTGGGACCCCATCGCGACGAAATCAATCTGATGCTCAATGGCACCGCAGCCCGTCGCTTCGGCTCTGCCGGGCAGCAGCGCACCGTTGTACTGGCACTGAAGCTCGCCGAACTGGAATTGGTCGGTGAACTCTGTGGTCATCCCCCTTTGCTGCTGCTGGACGACGTGCTGGCGGAACTGGATCCACGCCGCCAGCTCACCCTTCTGGAAGCTGTGGGTGATTCCCATCAATGCCTGGTGAGCGCAACGCACCTGGACGCCTTCGAAGGCCAATGGCGGCAGCGCTCACAGATTCTCAACGCCGATCACTTGAGAAACGGAATGAGAAAAAGCTAAGGTCTGGAGCCCTTTTCCTTGATGCCCTGATGGAGCAGACCCTGTCCTGCCTGCATCCCAACCCGGGATGGGACGACGCTTTGATCATTTCAGCCCCCAGTCCCAGTCAGATGAGTGCG
>PVBE010587740.1_pt1 | contig 13363 bp, 8 predicted proteins | sample 1631181 | NCBI WGS metagenome assembly PVBE01 (sample SAMN08397723, study PRJNA350692) | Marine metagenome, whole genome shotgun sequencing project. | isolation source: water | place: Pacific Ocean | collected 2012-04
CATCGCCGAATGACCTGGGTAACCTCCATGACCTTCCGTGTTGCCATCGCTCCCCTGTTCTCCCGCGCCGCCAAATGGGCCTTTATCGGCTTTTTAGCTTGGTATCCGCAGAATGCCGATTCGGCATCATCGAATTGGGCGGAGACGGACCAAACCAAGGTCCGCATGATCGCCGGCACCCACGGTGTCGGGGACAGCCGGGAATTGCGGCTGGGCCTGCATTTTCAGATGCAGCCCGGATGGAAAGTCTATTGGCGCTCGCCCGGCGATGCCGGTTCCCCGCCAAATGTGAAGTGGGACGGTTCAAGGAATTTGTCTAACGCCGACATCCAATGGCCGGTGCCGCTGCGGTTCTCGGTGCTGGGCCTGGAAACTTTGGGCTACAAGAACGAGGTGGTGTTCCCGGTTACCGCATCCGCGGTAACCACATCGCAAGCGGTCGACGTGAAAGCCCGGGTCCGTTATCTCACCTGTAACGACATTTGCATTCCCTACGAAGCGAACCTGAGCTTAAACCTGCCCGCCGTCGATGCCGGTCCCAGCGAGCATGCACATCTCATAAACCGGTTTCGCGCCACCGTGCCGGACGACGGCACGGCCCACGGACTGAAGATCGATGCCTTGCACAGCGTCAAAGACGACAAGGGCATGCGCCTGCAGCTCGTCGCCAGCGCACAGACAGCCTTCACCCAGCCCGATGCATTTTTCGAGGGTGCCCACGGCCTGGCCTACGGAAAGCCGAACGTGACCATAATCGACGGCCGCAGCCAGGCGTTGTTTGACGTCAGCGTCGATGGCTTGGACGGTTTGGATGACGACAAGGGACAGACCCTCGACAGTCGCACCTTCGTGGTCACCCTCGTAGACGGCAAGCGGGCGGCAGAGAAATCCCTGGTGGCGCGGCCAGACGCCCGGCCTGCAGCACTGATTTTCAACGCGCCTCCCCGCGACAGCGTCTCCCTAATCAGCATTCTCCTGCTCGCGATCATCGGCGGCCTGATCCTAAATCTCATGCCCTGCGTCTTGCCGGTTCTATCCTTGAAACTGCTGGGCTTGGTCCAGCACGGCGACGATGACCCGCGGGCGGCGCGCACCGGGTTTCTTGCCTCAGCCACCGGAATCATCGCCGCATTTCTGGTTTTGGCTGGGGCATTGGCTAGCCTCAAGGCCGGCGGCATGGTTGTCGGATGGGGCATTCAATTCCAGCAGCCTTGGTTCCTGATCGGCCTGGCCCTCTTGATCACTCTTTTCGCCTGTAATCTTTGGGGCTTCTTCGAGTTGCGCCTACCACAATCGATTTCCGACGCCAGCATCCGCGCCGGCAATGCCAACGGGCTGGGCGGACATTTTCTGCAAGGGGCCTTAGCCACCCTGCTGGCAACGCCCTGCTCGGCGCCGTTTCTTGGCACGGCCGTCGGGTTCGCGTTGGCCGGGGGCACAGCGGACATATTCCTGGTGTTCGCGGCTTTGGGCCTAGGCGTGGCGCTTCCCTATCTCCTCATCGCAGCGTTCCCGAAGACGGCAACGTGGCTGCCAAAACCCGGCGCCTGGATGGTCAAATTGAAGATCGTGCTGGGCTTCGCCTTAGCGGCTACGGGAGCGTGGATTCTGACCGTCCTGGCCGGCACCGCCAGCGCTAAAGCGGCCTGGGTCGTTGCCGGCCTGATGGCTGCCTCCGGTGGTGTCCTGTACTGGGCACATAAACTTGGTCATGCGGGCGTCAAACTGTCAGCGCCGGCCCTGTTAGCCGCATTCCTTGTCGCCACGGCCACGCCGCACTGGTTGTCGCAATCGACGGCCAACGCAGGCAAAATCAACAACACCATTTGGCAACCCTTCGATGAGGATGTCATCCCCAGACTGGTGGCGGAAGGCAAGACAGTCTACGTGGATGTGACCGCGGACTGGTGTATTACTTGTCTAGTCAACAAGGCTGTGGTGTTGGGTGACCAACGGGTCAACGATTTACTCTCCAGCGGTAAAATCATTGCCATGCAGGCGGATTGGACGAAACCGAGTGACGCCATTTCCCGGTATCTAGCCAAGTACGGCCGCTACGGCATTCCGTTCAACATGGTCTACGGCCCCAACAAACCTGACGGTATCGTGCTACCCGAATTATTGAGCGCCGGGATCGTTCTGGATGCCTTCGGCACCGCGGCAGACGACCCGATTCTGACCTCCCAGAAATAATTGCCAGTTAAGGGGTGAAATCATCTACTGAAGAGATTAAATCTCTGATGTCCGCCACACATTGCGGCACGAGATTTCTTTTGCATTGATCCAGAGGGTAGCGACATGACCATTGACATAGGCGACAATATTCCTTCCGTAAACCTAGCCACCATGGGCACCAAAGGCAAAGAAGACCTTCCAACCGACGATCTTTTCAGAGACAAGAAAGTGGTCATTTTTGGCGTTCCCGGCGCCTTCACACCGACTTGCTCCGCCAAGCATTTGCCGGGCTTCGTGGAATACGCCGACGCCATCAAGGCGACGGGCGTCGACACCATCGTATGCATCTCCGTGAATGACGCCTTCGTCATGGGTGCCTGGGGTCAGGACCAGAACGTTGGCGACAAAGTAATGATGGTGGCGGACGGCAGCGCGCATTTCGCCGAGGCGGCCGGACTTGAATTAGATCTGCGTGATCGGGGTATGGGCATGCGCTGCCAGCGCTTTTCCATGCTGGTCGAAGACGGCATCGTCAAGAGCCTCAATATCGACGTAGGCACGTTCGAAAAGACCAGCGCCGAACAAATGCTGAGCGACCTCTAAGGCTTGCAGTCCATTAAGATCTGCGAGGCCAGTGCTACCCCGGAGCCTTTGCTTTTCTGGGCGCCGACTTCGACCTCCGCATAGAACCGTTCGCCTTCGGCCAGGGCCCAGTCGCGAAGGGCGGGAATAGGCGGACAAGCTTTCTTGAACGGGCGTCATCCCAGACGTGTGCGCCTCGCTCCAGCGCGCGCACCTGGCCTTCGAACGCCACCTGAAATGCAATGGAGGGGGCGGGAAATGGATGCCGTCTGACAAAGCCGGCGCATAGATATCCTCGGCAACGCTGGCGCGGTGGAACCAAACCTATCATGTCAGCTTATCGATCTCACGATGCCGCAACCACAGCGGCAGGCGGCAGAGCGCGGTCGGCGTTTGCGGTATTCCGTGTTCATCAAGGAAGCGCGAGCGATACCTCGGCCCCACCGTACGCGGTAAGGAGTTCACCCCACGCACCAAAGACCCGAATACGGTGCTGAACAACATGCGCTGGGGACTCGGTTTGATGTAATTCGCCGTTTCCGGTTTACTAACGCCTCCTCCCACGTCGATAAACGGGCGAAATCATGACCATCGAAACCTCCCTTCCCATCTCTCCCTTTACGCTGACCCGGTTAGACATACATGTCTTCCGGGCCAGCGTGTCTAAGCCGGTCGTTACGTCTTTCAAAACCATGAACAGCCGCGCCACCGCATTGCTTCGCGTTGAAGATACGGACGGGGCTCACGGCTGGGGTGAAATCTGGGGAAATTTCCCAACCATCACGTCAGAACACCGGGCCCGGCTGGCGGCTTGGGCGCTGCCTTCGCTCGCTATTGGCGCGGAGGTCTCCGACCCAGCCGCTTTCCACGCCCACGTGCGCGCCAAGCTCCGGGTGATCGAAGTGCAAAGCGACGAGCCCGGCCCCATCGCCGGCATCGCGGCGGCCCTAGATCAGGCCATTTGGGACCTGGCTGCCCGAAAGCACGATGTTTCCTTGCGGCGGCTGCTGCGCGGCAACGCACCGGATTTCGTACCGGCCTATGCCAGCGGCCTGAACCCCAAGGGCGCGGCCAATCAGGTCGCCGCCGCGCGGATGCGCGGATTTCAACGCTTCAAGTTGAAGATCGGATTCGGTGATGACGTGGACCTGCCCAACCTTGACGACATCCGCGCCGGCATGACGGATGACGAAATCCTCTTCGTCGACGCCAACATGCGCTGGTCGCAGGAAGAAGCGGCCACCCAGGTGGGCAAGCTCTCAGATTATGAACTTGGTTGGATCGAGGAGCCCATCCGCGCCGACGAGCCGGCCGAGGCCTGGCGCGCCCTTCGCACGGCCACGACTACGCCCCTTGCCGGCGGTGAAAACCTACGCGGTGATCAATCCTTCACGGAGTCCCTGGAATGGCTGAACTTCATGCAGCCCGACGTGGGCAAGCTAGGCGGGATCAGCGGGTGTTACGCGATTGCCCGCCAAGCCTTGGATGCGGGCGTCACCTATTGCCCCCACTGGCTGAGCGGCGGCGTGGGCTTGCTGCATTCAGCCAACCTCTTGGCCGGGGTCGGCGGTGACGGCGTGCTGGAGATGGACGTCAACGAAAACCCACTCCGCGAAGCAGTGTCGGGAGGCGCCATCGAACTGCGCAACGGCGATGCTCACATGCCGACGGGGCCGGGCATCGGGCTCGATGTCGATGCGGCCATCCGAGACCTAGAGTCCCGCCGAGTCCTTCACGAAACCATTACCGAAGCCGGTGGTTAGTGCTCATTCGCCGCCTTTTATCGCGCGATGCTCTCCGCTAGCCAATACGCTGAGCGCCGATAGTATTCCGGGACCGTCGGCACCTGTTTGCACCGGTCAAGGCGGCGCAGTCGATTTTGAAACCACCCGGCGTTGTGGCGGTGCGGCAGCACCGTTTACCATTAGGTGGAAAAGAACCGCATGCTGACGCTGTCAGCGGCAAAGGGTTCAAACAGAAACACCGCGACACTTACGCGGAGGCCTATCAAAACCCATACCTTTAGGAGAGCCCGTGATGAAAGAAGGATTGGAAGTGGGTGCCACCCACACGGCCCGTTACGAAATCGACAAGGACCGAACCATTGGGTTTATGGGTGAGGAGCTTCGCGTGTACGCCACACCTATCATGGTCCGCGACATGGAGAACACCTGCCGGCTGTTCCTGGAGGACGTCTATCTGGACAAAGACGAAAACTCCGTCGGCGCGCGTGTTGAAATCGACCACATGGGCCCGACCCTAGTTGGCATGTACGTGAACATCAAGATCACGGTTACCGAACTGAGAGGTCCCAAGGTCGCCTTCGAATTCGAGGTGCATGACCAGATCGAGCAGGTTGGACGCGGCAAGCACCTACGATTCGTGGTACCCTTGGATAAGCAGCGCGAACGCCTGGAAGGGAAGCGCACGCAACTGAAAGGATAGCCCCATGGCACCGGATGGCGGCGGCAAGACCCGCAAGGTACCCCTCTACTGCAACCAATGCGTTGTGGGCCCCGACCTGTTTATGGTCGAGGTTGAGGACGGCATCGCCAAATCCATCCAACCGAACTTCAACGTCAAGGAGCACCCGGCTGAGGGCCGGGTTTGCGTCAAGGCCTACGGCCTGATCCAGAAAACCTACAACCCCAACCGCATCACGCGCCCCATGAAGCGAACCAATCCGAGAAAGGGACGCAACGAGGACCCGGGGTGGGCGCCCATTTCCTGGGACGAAGCGCTGGACACCATCGCCAAGCGGATGCGCGTCATGCGCGCCGGCGGTCTGTTCGACGAAGAAGGTTATCCGAAGCTGGCTGTAACCTTTGGCGGCGGCGGCACACCGACCCGCTACATGGGCGCATTCCCCGCGTTCCTCTCCGCCTGGGGCAAGGCGGACATGGGATTCGGGTCTGGCCAGGGCGCCAAATGCTACCACTCAGAACACCTCTATGGGGAACTCTGGCACCGAGCCTTCACGGTGATCATCGATTCCGAAAACTGTGATTACCTGATCAATTTCGGCCACAACCATGACGCCGCTGGAGGCGTCACCGGCGTATGGCGCCAGGCTAATGCTCGCTCCCGCGGCCTGAAGCGCATTCAGGTGGAACCGCACATGTCGATCACCGGCGCTTCCAGTGCCGAATGGGTCCCCATAAAACCAAAATCAGACCCGGCCTTCATCTTTGGCCTAATCCATCGGATCCTGCACGAACGCGATTGGATGAACATCTGCGACATCCCGTTCCTGCGCGACGAAACCAACTCGCCCTATCTGGTGGGGCCGAATGGCTACTACCTGCGCGATAGAGATAACGGAAAACCATTGATCTGGGACAACGCTGATAGCACCGCCAAGCCCTACGATGCGGATATCAGCGAAGCCGCGCTTGAGGGAACCTTCAACGTATCCGGGGTCGAACACGGCCCCGATAGTGAGACCTGGGAACACGAGCACATTGGCGCGCGTCCCGCCTTCGAACTTCTGCGCGACCACATGGCGGCGTTTACGCCGGAGTGGGCGGAGGGTGAATGCGATGTGCCCGCCGACACAATTCGCCGCATTTCCGATGAGTTCGTCGCTCACGCGCGGGTCGGCGAAACTATCGAAATTGACGGTAAAACCCTGCCCCTGCGCCCAGTTGGCATTCTTTTAGGCAAAGGAATCAACAACGGATGGGGCGGTTACCACATGATGTGGGGCCGCACGCTACTTACCTGCTTGGTCGGAGCGCTGGAAGTGCCAGGCGGTACGCTGGGCACCAAGGTGCGGCTCAACCGGCCGGCCAACAACCGACTGAACAGTGCGACCCATGGCGAAGACGGGTTCATGCACTATCCGTTCAACCCCACCGACCGCCAAAGCTGGAAGGCCAAGCCCTCGGCCCGCAACGGCTACGATACCCTAGTGCCCCTAGCTGCAAATTCACCGTGGTCAGCGGCCTTGGGCCCGGCGCACCTGCCGTGGTTATTTCAGAAGGATCAGCCTACCCCTTGGCCGCGCCAAACCCTGCCTGAGATGTGGATCTGTTACCGCACTAATCCGGCGATATCCTCATGGAACGGGCCACAGGTCGCCGCACGCATCGCCGAGTTTCCATTCACGGTTGCCTTTGCCTACACTCAAGACGAGACCAACTACATGGCCGATATCCTGCTGCCGGAGGCGGGCGACATTGAGAGCCTGCAGCTAAGCCGTATAGGGTCGACAAACTCCGGCGAGAATTCATGGCACCACGAGGGGTGGGCGATCCGCCAACCAGCTGTAGAGCCGGCCGGTGAATGCCTGGACATGACCATTATTGCGACGCGCCTGGCTGAGAAGGTTGGCCTGCTTGAGGAATTCAACGGCGCCATAAATCGCGGCGCGGCAGGCATGCGGCTGACCGGTGAGGGTTTCGATTATTCCCTCGACACCACCAAGGCACACGGCTGCGAGGAAATCTGGGATGCAGTGGCCAAGGCCGGATCGCACGAGTTAACCAACGGGGGAAACGTCGTCGGCATCGACTGGTTCAAGGAACACGGGTTCATGCTGGGGCCCTTCTCACGCCTGGAATGGTATCTGCAGCCGCGCCTCAAGGAAAAGGGGCTTCGTTTCGAAATTCCCTATCAAGAGCGCATCAAACGCCACGGCGTACAATTGAAGCGCCGCCTGCATGAAAACGGCATCACCTGGTGGGATCACCAACTGGCGGAGTACGACCCCTTGCCGCGTTACGAGCGGTTCCCCGACATCTGGGAGAACTACGCCGCGGAGGTCGGTCGTGATCCCGACGAGTTCCCCTTCTGGGCGGTGACGTCCCGGTCCATGCAATACGCCTGGGGCGCCAACGTAGGCCTGCCTCTGATCCGGGAGGTGGCGAATAACATCTCCGGCCACGATGGGGTGATCATCAACCGCACCCGAGCGAGGGAAGCTGGCATCGAGGAAGGAGATCCAATCACCATTGAGTCAGCCGCCGGCATGAGCCACGGCCGCGCCCATCTTCGCGAAGGGATCCGCCCCGATACGGTCCTGATGATCGGCCAGTTCGACCATTGGGCGACCCCACTCGCGAAAGATTTCGGCCTAGCCAGCCTAAATACCGTAACCCCACTGTCCCTGTCGCTCACAGACAGCACCGGGAGCGGAGCAGATCTCATGCGTGTCGCCGTGCATCGTGGACACCGGAGCAAAGAAGGAAGCGCCGCATGACCCGATGGGGGATGACCGTCGATCTTAATCGCTGCGTCGGCTGCCAAACTTGCACCATCGCCTGCAAACACGCCAATGCGACGCCGCCTGGCGTCCAATGGCGCAAGGTCATCGACGTAGAGTTGGGCACCTTTCCTGATGTGGAACGCCTGTTCGTGGTCACGGGTTGCCAACACTGTGACGAACCGCCCTGCGTTCCCGTCTGTCCGTCCGGGGCCACGGCGAAGCGGTCCGACGGCCTAGTAACCATAGACTACGACATGTGCATCGGTTGTGCGTCCTGCGTGGTGGCCTGTCCTTATCAGGCACGAACCATCGTCCATGAGAAAGAGTATTACTACACGGGTCGCGCCACGGCCCAGGAACTGCAGCGCCCCCACGAGGAAAGATTGGGCGTCGCCAACAAATGCACCTTCTGCATCGAACGCATCGACGACGGCCTGGCGGCCGGCCTGACGCCCGGTAGGGACATGGAGGCAACGCCCGCCTGTGTGGCGTCCTGTATTGCTCAGGCCTTGAAGTTCGGCGACTACGACAATTCGGACAGCGAGGTTTCGAAAATCGTTCGCGACAACAACACCTTCCAGATGCACGAGGAATTGGGGACCAACCCGCAAATCCGTTATCTCTACGAAGTGCCCAAGAGCATGCCGGGCCGCGACGCGGACGCAGACGTCGCGTCACTCGCCGATCCAGCCAACCCCCTGGTCGGCAAGCGCCAGCGATATTGGGACTACCGGGCCGCCATGAACTTCGCCTTGGGCGGTATGGCGTCAGGCCTCGGCATCATCGCGTGGATCACACACCTCATGGGCCTTTTGAACACAAGCTCCTTGCAGGGGGCCAACCTCGCGGCCGCCGGGATCATGGCCATCGGCCTATTCTTCGTGTTCCTAAAGCTCGGTCGCAAAGGCCGCTTTCTGAAGGTTCTCCTCCGACCACAGACCTCTTGGATGACCCGCGAAACCTACTGCGTGGCGGCATTCTTCCCCGCCGTGGGTTTATCCTTGTTGTGGCCCCATCCAGCTCTGTTTGCGCTCGCAGGACTGGCCGCCGCCGGTTTTCTATTCGCGCAGGGGCAGATTCTCTATTCGGCCAAAGGCATTCCATCCTGGCGCGCCCCTCAGGTGCCGTGGATGCTAATGGCGACCGGGCTTTTCGAAGGTGTAGGGCTGCTGGCGCTGATCGCCGCTGGACTGGACGTCAGCGCGCACCTGGGCAGTATCTTGCCGACCTTCGGCGTCGGGTTGGCGATGATCAGCGGTTATCAGCTGTTGTCCTATAAATGGTCCGGCCCAGAGAACAGCATCGGGCCCCTGGCCATGGCCGACATCAATCAACTGGCACCAATCATTCTGGGGGCCGCCTACGCGGTCCCGGGAATCCTGTTCGCCATTGCTAACGCGGTCCCCGGTGCGGATGTCCTGGCGGGACTGATGGCCGTGGGCAGCGGTTTTTTCTGGAAGTTCATGCTGGTGACACGAATCTGCCATCAGCAGGGATTTGCCCTGGCGAAAGTCCCGCAACGGGGCTCCGGAACTCGCGCCGCGCCGGCGCGGATGGGCCACGACGTCGCCTAGCCGCCGTCGCGGATCTGTTCCGCCTCGGCGCGGGCCAGATCATCAACCCGCTCATTCTCGGCGTGACCCGCGTGGCCCTTGACCCAACGCCAACTGACATCATGTCCAGCGACCGCCGCGTCCAGGCGCTGCCAAAGATCCACATTCTTGACCGGTTTCTTCGCCGCCGAACGCCAGCCGTTTTTCTTCCAGGTAAAGATCCACTTGGTGATGCCGTCTTTCACGTAGGTACTGTCCGTGGTCAAGGTCACTCGGCCCGGCCGCTTCAACACCTCCAGCCCCTGGATGGCAGCCATCAATTCCATACGGTTGTTGGTGGTCTCTGTCTCGCCGCCGGAAAGCTCCCTCTCGGTGCCGCGCCAGCGCAGCAAAACACCCCAGCCCCCCGGCCCTGGGTTGCCCAGGCAGGCACCATCGGTGAAAATTTCGATGTCCGTCTCGTTCGTCATACCAGCCCGTAATCCTGTGGTCCCGTGACCCGCTGATGGAACTGAAGCTTCTCCCAGTGCTCAAGCGGGTCTTTCTTGGTGACCAGCGCATCGGCCGGCGTGTAAAGCCAATCGTAGAGACGGGTCAGCAAGAACCGCATGGCGGCGCCCCGCGCCAGAACGGGCAGCGCAGCCAACTCGTCGTCGGAGAAGTCCCGAACCCTGCCATAAGCCGTCAAAAGACGCTTTGCCTTGGTCACGTTGAAGCTGCCGTCCGCCTCAAAACACCAGGCGTTCATACAGATAGCGATATCGTAGGCAAACATATCCGTGCAGGCAAAATAGAAGTCGATCAGGCCCGTCAGTTCAGGGCCGCGAAAAAACACGTTGTCGGGAAACAGGTCCGCGTGGATTATGCCGCGCGGCAGGGTATCAGGCCAGTTCAACTCCAAGGCGGCAAGCTCCGTTTCCAAATCTTCGGCCAGGCCCTGCTGTACCTCGTTGGCGCGGTCGGCGCTCCGGCGTAACAGGGGCCGCCAGGATTGAACGGACAGGTCATTGGGTCGCCGCAAGGCGAAGTCGTCCCCGGCCAAATGCATGCGCGCCAACGCCCGGCCCAGTTCGCCGCAGTGGTAAGGCTGAATGCGCCGAGGCCACATGCCCGCCAGGAACGTGACGATGGCCGCCTGCCGATTGCTCAGTTTGTGCAGCACCTCACCGTCCCGCGCCCGGACAGGGACGGGGCAAGCGATGCCCTTCGCCGCCAAATGCTCTTTCAAACCGAGGAAGAACGGCAAGTCGGCCGAATGGACGCGATTTTCATAAAGCGTGAGGATGAAGTTACCTACCGTGGTGCTGAGCAGGTAGTTGGAATTTTCCACACCTTCGACAATACCCGTCGCCGACAGGGCTTCGCCGATGTCGTATTGGGCCACGAAGGCGACCAGGTCCTCATCGCCAACTTCCGTGTAGACAGCCATAATGCGTGTTTAGGACGACACAAGGGCATAGGCAAGATTGTCCTTCCTTGTGTAGGTCATCTTAGACGCGCATTATGAAGATCGTGAAGATTAAAATCTGACGCGATCGAAATCACGCCGCTCGGAACACGATCCGCCAGATGCTGACGTTACTGTCGAAGCTCGCAAGTACGGTTCGGCGCATTTCCTCCCGCGCGCCCAGCCGTCGTCATGGTGTGATTGGCAGCAATCCTGATCGAGTTGGTGAATCCGAAAGCCAGCCGATTATAGATCGACGAGAATTGACTTTAGCCCGGCTTGCCGGAGTTTAACGACTCCATTACAGTCTCGACACACACGCTGTTGACGCGAGAGCGTTGCGCTGTTGTTGTACCTAAAATATTTTCCTGGCGCGCGTTTATTCGCATCGGGGATCAGCCGCCACCAAGCGGTATGCGGACAAGGCGAAAACATTGCGGCTTTCACGTTTTCTTGGCCTTGCGGCCACCACGATCATACTGAGCGGCTGTGAATCGCTAGGAAACAGCGCTGGAAGTGCTTATGAACGGGTGGCTAGCCTATGGGATAAACCTACCGTTCTGCCATGCCCAGATTATCGTATTCTCGCGGACGCGTCGCGAATTGTGCAATTTCGACAAGGAACGGGTCGGGACCTTGTGGACGTCAACATCGACGGCCGCATCGGAGACCTGACGATGGAATGCCTGACGGATGTGAACAAAGATACCAATTCGGGAAACATGGAAGTCGCCATCACCGTTAGTTTCGGTGCCAAGCGCGGCCCCGCCAATATCAATAAACAGGCGGTGTTGCCCTATTTCATATCCGTAACCGATCACAAGCGGAATGTTCTTTACCGCGAAGAGTTCAAGGTTTCCGTTCGATTTCCAGGAAATCAATCAGCGATCCAGTTTTTTGGCGAAACCGTGAAACTGGAGTTGCCATTGACACCCAAGGTTTCGAGCCAGAACTACTTGATCTACTCGGGTTTTCAGTTGAACCGCGAACAACTGCTGTACAATCAACGAATCAAAGAGCGTCGGCGTCGCTAAACTGCAACATAGGGCAAGCCTATCCGCGACATAAGGTTTTTTATATCCGACTCCCGGTTGACCCCATTTTCCGCCTATGGGATAGTTTTATTGATTTATCGTGAAGTGAATTCAGCGCTGCGGGAGAGTTCGGCGGTCACAAGACACGCCGGCGCCGAAGGAGCAACCGCCCCGGAAACTCTCAGGCATCCGGACCGCAGCGGGATGGCACTCTGGAGAGCGGGTATGGGGTCTTCGGCAACGAAGATCTAGGTACTCCACCGAAGATGTAAGCTACGTTCCGCAGTAATAATTGCAGACGGGCGATTCTTTCAGGTACCGAGACAGAGGGGGCGCTGCAGATTTTCGCCACTACGTTCGTGGGGCGCTGATCCGCAAGCGGCTCTCATTCGCTGAAGGAGAACGCCATGAAAGGTCAAGACACCGGTTCAGCTCTCAAGACGACTCCCTTAGACAGCCTACATCAATCGCTTGAAGCTCGCATGGTGCCCTTTGCAGGTTATTCCATGCCCATCCAGTATGCCTTAGGGATCATCACTGAACATAACCAGACGCGCGAGAAGGCATCTTTGTTCGACGTCTCGCATATGGGCCAAATTCGCATCCATGGCGCCGATGCGGCAGAGGCGCTGGAAACCATCGTGCCGGGTAGCATTGACGGTTTGGAGCCAGGAGGCATGCGTTACACCATGCTGACCACCGATGTCGGTACGATCATCGACGACATAATGGTGACCCGCGAGGACGACGGGTTGTTCGTCGTTGTGAACGCATCCCGTTTCGAATCTGACCTACCGCACATGCAGGCGAAAATTGGAGCGGATGTGGGGGTCGAGGTTCTGACAGACCGGGCGCTTATCGCCCTCCAAGGTCCAAAAGCGGCGGCGGCTCTTGCCGATTTGTCATCAGAGGTGACGGGCATGCCGTTCATGTCCGCCAGAACTATCACCATTGACAGCATAGAAACCCTCGTCAACCGATGCGGCTACACGGGTGAAGATGGGTTCGAAATCTCCATTCCCGCTGACAGCGCCGAAGACCTGGTCCGCACACTGCTGGCCGACCACCGCGTTGAGATGGCCGGACTGGGCGCACGAGATACGTTACGCTTGGAAGCCGGGCTTTGCCTCTATGGTCAGGATATCGACGAAACGACGACACCCATCGAAGCCGGCCTCAACTGGACCATCACCAAGCGCCGTCGTGAGGAAGGCGGTTTTCCGGGCGCCAACGTGATCGTTAGCCAGATTGCTGACGGGCCGGCGCGCAGGCTAGTCGGTATCCGACCTGAAGGCCGCGCCCCGGCGCGCGCCGGAACAGCCATCAACACGGTTGACGGCGAACCACTGGGCGAAATTACCAGCGG
>PVBE012779941.1_pt1 | contig 13363 bp, 15 predicted proteins | sample 1631181 | NCBI WGS metagenome assembly PVBE01 (sample SAMN08397723, study PRJNA350692) | Marine metagenome, whole genome shotgun sequencing project. | isolation source: water | place: Pacific Ocean | collected 2012-04
CAATTGATGACAAGCTTAAAATTGCTAATGCTTTAGACTCTTTAGGTGTAGATTATATTGAAGGTGGATGGCCTGGAGCTAATCCAACTGATACAGAATTTTTTCAAAAAAAAATTAATATTCAAAAGTCTATATTAACTGCTTTTGGCATGACAAAAAAAACAGGCAGAATCGCAGAGAATGATCCAGGATTGTCGGCTTTGCTAAATTCTAAAGCTCCTGCAATTTGTCTTGTTGGAAAGTCTTGGGACTTTCATGTTGATGTTGCGTTAGGGATTTCAAATGAAGAAAATTTAGAAAATATAAGTGAAAGCACAAAACATTTTGTAAAAGAGAAGAAAGAATTCATGTTTGATGCAGAACATTTTTTTGATGGATTTAAAAATAATAAAGAATATGCAATTTCTTGTATAAAATCTGCATATGAAAATGGAGCACGTTGGATTGTTTTATGCGACACAAACGGAGGAACATTTCCCGATGAAGTTGGAAAAATTGTAACTGAAGTAACAAAGTATATTCCTGGAAAAAACTTAGGAATACATGCTCATAACGATACTGGTAATGCAGTAGCTAATTCATTGGCAGCAGTATTGTCAGGTGCACGACAAGTGCAAGGAACCATAAATGGATTAGGGGAAAGATGTGGTAATGCGAATTTAATGTCAATTATTCCTACAATTCACCTAAAAGATAATTTTTCACAAAAATTTACTACAAATATAAAAAGTGAAAATATAAATAAATTAACGCAATGCTCTAGATTGTTAGATGAAATTTTAAATAGAAAACCAAATCAACATTTACCCTATGTTGGTGCAGCTGCATTTTCTCATAAAGGAGGATTACATGTTTCAGCAGTTCAAAAAGATCCAAAAACATATGAGCATATAAAACCTGAATCAGTAGGAAATGTAAGAAACATTGTCGTTTCAGATCAAGCAGGAAAATCAAACATTATATCAAGGCTCAAGTCCATTGGTGTTGATTTTAAAGAAAATGATCCAAAGATTAAAAAATTACTGGAAGAGGTTAAAGATCGTGAGTTTATTGGTTATAGTTACGATGGTGCTGATGCTTCTTTTGAATTACTTGCGAGAAGAATTATGGGTGAAATTCCAAGATATATTTCAATTAAAGAGTACGATGTAAGTGTAAAAAAAAACAGTTCTGGAAACATTATTTCTTCAGCAAAAGCACAGCTAGAGGTAGATAAAAAAATAATTTTGTGTGAAGGTGAAGGGAATGGTCCTGTACACGCCTTAGACAATGCAATTAGAAGCAATGTTGATAAGCTTGCAAAATATTCAAAATATTTAAAAGATCTTAAATTGGTAGATTATAAAGTTAGAATTTTAAATACTGGAACAGAAGCTGTGACAAGAGTTTCTATTGAAAGTACCGACTCAAAAGGAAAAAATTGGTTTACTATTTGTGTATCAACAAACATAATTGATGCATCATTTAAAGCTTTGGTTGATAGCTTAGATTACAAATTATTTAAAGATAATGCTCCTGCAAGCAATTAATGTCTTTTAATAATATATCATTCATTTTACATAAGCCGCAATTATCAGAAAATATAGGAGCTTGCGCTAGAGCAATCAAAAATTTTAATTTTAATAAACTTATTGTCGTAAATCCAAAACCTTTATTTCCAAATGATAAGATTTTAGCAACTTCAGTAGGGGCAAAAGATATTATAAAAAACTGTAGGGTTTATAAAAATTTAGAGTCTTCAGTTAAAAAAATTGATTATTTAATAGCAACAACATCAAGATTTAGAAACAAAAATATAAAACATATTAAATTAAAAGATTTAAATAAAATTGATTATACTAATAAAGATGAGCTTTTTGGGGAGTCTGACGCAGTTGGGCAACGAATAAAAATAGAAAATCAGGCATTTGAAGTTATTGGTGTAATGAAAGAGCGGGGTGTTGTTGCTCTTCAGGATTATGACGTAAAAGTTTTTATTCCTATAAAATCAATGCAAAAGTTAATTGCAGGGGTTAATCATATTGGATTAATGCGTGCAAAAGTAGACAGTGAAGAAAATATTCCAAAGGCTGTGGAAGATATTATCGCAACATTAAGAGTAAGACATAATATTAAAGATTCAAGCGGTAAAAATGATGATTTCACTGTAAAAAATTCAGTTGAAGCGCTGGCAATAATTACCACAATTACAGACTCACTCAAATATTTTCTTGCTGCCATGGCCGCCCTTTCTCTGATTGTTGGTGGTATAGGGATTATGAACATAATGCTTGTTTCGGTAACTGAACGAACTCGAGAAATAGGTTTACGGAAGGCGCTCGGTGCAACCAACACGAATATATTGGACCAATTTCTTATAGAGGCGGTCACAGTTACTTTATTAGGCGGCGTGATAGGAATTATTGTTGGGACAACTTTCTCTTTTTTGATAGCTGCAATAGCTAACTATCTCGGATATGATTGGGAATTTATAGTATCTTTATTTTCCATTGTGCTGTCGGTTGGTGTATCAACTATAATTGGGCTGGTTTTTGGGCTTTACCCGGCGCGGAAAGCATCAAAGCTAGATCCAATTGTTGCACTTAGGTATGAATAATTATGAAACTGTTAATTTTAATTAAAGCAGCGAGTGGCGCAATGCGCGCAAACATAGCAAGAACAAGCCTCACAGTCTTGGGTGTAGTTATTGGTATTGCAAGTGTGATAATTGTTTTCTCAGCAGGAGAGGGTATTAGTAATATTGTACTTGGTCAGGTAGAGGCGTTTGGTACAGATTTTATTGAAGTTGAAATAAAAGTGCCTTCAAGTAAAACAGGTGGGGCAAGTGAAACACAAAGTGCTGCAAACCTGATTCAGGGGGTTCAAGTTACTACCCTAACATTAGATGACATGGAAGATTTAGATAAACTGCCAAATGTTGCAAACAGCTACGGTGGCATTCTTGGGCAAGAGCTTGCAAGCTACGGAAGCGATGTAAAAAAGACGATTATCTGGGGGGTTAGTGCTAGTTATATTGATATAGATAATACGGGTATAGATTATGGACGTTTCTACACAAAAGCAGAGGACAAATCTCTTGCGCCAGTTATTGTATTAGGTCCCAAAATAAAAGATCAGCTATTTGGGGAAAGTGACCCAATAGGAAAATTAGTCAAAATACAGAATTCTAAATTTAAAGTAATTGGTGTTATGGAGGAACGCGGGGCTGTTATGTCTATGGATTTTGATGAATTCATATATATGCCGGTCAGGACACTTCAAAAGCGCGTGATGGGCGTTGATCATTTGTCGTTCACAATTCATCAGTTACATAATATTGATATTGCAGATGAAACCGCCGCAGAAATGCGTGTAATTTTGAGAGAAAACCACAACATTTCTCCGCCAGAGGGGGAAAGGCAAGGATGGACAGATACAGGTAAAGACGATTTCCGTGTTGTAACTATGCAGGAGATGATGGAAATTATGGGGGTTATAACAGGGGCGTTAACGTATCTACTGCTTGCTATAGTTGCCATATCGCTAGTTGTTGGAGGTGTTGGGATACTAAATATCATGTATGTGATTGTGAGTGAAAGAACAAAAGAGATAGGACTTAGGAAAGCTGTTGGTGCTAAGTACTCAGATATAATGCAGCAGTTTTTAGTGGAATCTGTATTGATTACTATTGTTGGTGGGGTTATTGGAATTTTCTTTGGTGTTCTGGTTTCTTATCTGATATCTTTTGCCGCAAATTACAGTGGAATTGATTGGACGTTTGTGATACCGCTAAGAGCATTTGTGACAGCGTTAATATTTTCTCTTGTGTTTGGTGTGCTCTTTGGAGTTTATCCGGCTCGCAAAGCTGCAAGAATGGATCCGATGACCGCCCTGTTTAGTGAGTAGTTGTGATAGAATTTAGTATTAATAATTAATAGATAATTATGAAACATAATACTGGGTCTACAAAAATATTTATAATTGTTGCTCTTGTTTTATTGGCGGGAGTTGCCTATTATTTTTCTTCACCAGAAGAACCGGCTTCAGAGCAAAGTCTTGATGTTGCAGTAATTTCTGCTGAAATAAAGAATAATGAAGCCGTGTTGCTTGATGTGCGCACAGAAAAAGAAATTGAAACAGATGGATACGCCGCAGGTTCAATGCATTTTAATTTGGCATTACTTGAGGCTGGAGAGCTACCTAATATTCCTAGAAATATACGTGTTTATATATACTGTCTTGGTGGGGTTCGTGCAGAAAAGGCAAAAACTATTCTTGAAGAGAATGGCTTTACTGATGTGATAAATATTGGAGGGTGTCACGATTGGGAAGTAGCAGGTGGAGAGGTTATAAGATAATTTTAAAGTGTTATGAGAGGGTACCTTATTAAACTAGAGGAAGAAACCTTAAAAAATACTGACTACAGGCGAGTACTTTATACTGCAAAAAACTCACAACTTGTCCTTATGAGCCTTCCACCAGGTTGTGAAATTGGCGAAGAGGTTCATAAGCTAGATCAGTTTATTCGCTTCGAAGAAGGCGTTGGTAGTGTAATTCTTAATGATGATGAACAAAAAGTTGGTGATGGCGATGCGGTAGTGATTCCTGCAGGGACAAAACATAATGTAGTAAACATATCTAAAGATAAAGATTTAAAACTTTATAGTGTCTATTCTCCAGCAGAGCACAAAAGTGGAACACTACATAAAACAAAGGAAGATGCAGATGGTGACCACGACCATCATTTTGATGGGCAAATAGATGTACCAGATTAAATACATTGATTTTTTGGTAGACTTTTTATATGGAAGAAGACTTTGAGGAAGGACAAGAGCAACAAGGAGAACAACAAACAGTAGAAATTGCGCAAAAAGCAGATAGTAAAAATAATTTAGTAATAATTTTACTAAGTATATTTATTGTATTAATTGTTGCCTCTGTTGGTGTTTATTTTTTCTATTTTAACGACAGTAGTTTAGTTGAGGAAAATGATGATGCGCTAGAGGCTGTTAGTTCGCGTATCAATGTGAAAAGGGGGTATGCTGTTGCAAAGGATGGGATTGTTGAAATTACACCCGGAACTATAGACGTCATTAATAATAAAGGAGTGGTTGTAGATACAATTATTGCAGATAAAAGTGGTAGTGCAGAAATCAATGCAAGTGTGTCACCAAACGAAAGATTTATATTCTATACCGTCACGCTTGGTGACGGTGGTGAAGGAACAATATACGACACTTTTGATATGAAGGGTCACGATATTGGATTTATAACAGCAGTTAAACCTTCAAAATGGCTAGAAAACGGGAAATTTGAACGCTATATTGGAGGGTGTGTTGAGTCTGGAGGCGAGTGCAGGGCTGTACAATCTGTAAGCGCAAACACGCCATGGATATTTGAAGAGAATGTACCAAACAATAGTATATATCCAGACGATGCACAAACTGATATATCAGAACAGCAACAAACTGAAAAAATTATTTCGATAGAGAGATTTGGTGGACTTTGTGCTTATGGTGGATGTTGGTCCAGATTTGATATGTATAGTGATGGACGTTTAGAGTATTCGGAAGGTAGTGGGAGTCTAAATAAAGAAGGTAATGCTAGTAAGAGTGATATTGCGAAAGTAGTTAAGTTGATTGAGGAGACTGATTTTGAGAAAATCAGAGAAAATAAGTTTACAGGCGTATGCCCAACAGCTTACGATGGGTCAAAAACTATAACTACCTTTCATACAGATCATGGCATAGAAAAGATTGATAGTTGCGAAACAAGCATACCAGACCCCGATTTGTTTAGAGAAGTTTATATATTAATGGATTCCCTTTAGGGCATACTTGTTAATTATGGAAGGAAATAAATTAGAAACGACGAGAAAAAGAGGGGTACGGCTTACAGTCTGGTTTGTTTTTCTGGTTATAATTGGTTTGTTTTCAGTTCTTTCTAACACTATGTTCAGGTCTAGCTTAATTCAAGTTTATCCCGACATACCGGTGTGGGCATTTTCAGTATTTGCTGTTTTGTCACTACTGGTTGCTATATTCACTTTATTTTTATTTTTTTGGAAAAGGTGTGCCTTCTATGGACTACTTGCTATTAGTGTAATTGCGTTTTTGCTCAATCTGTATGTTGGGGCCGGCACATTAAATGCATTAATAGGTTTTGTTGTGGTTGCTATTTTGTATCTTCTTATCCGTCCAAAATGGCACCTTTTTACATAAAGGTGCAAGAATATCTTTAATTGACTCATTTTATATAGTGTGTAGAGTGTGTGGCGGAGGAGAATATTGAATGAGTAACTCAAGAGCCAGAAATAATGGAAACAGAGAGTTATTTTTGGAAAAAGTCGGAGACAGATTCAATATACCTACCGGTTGTGACACATCTTTTCGTGAAGTAAGAAAGGCACTGGAAAAAGAGATTATTTCTATTGCTCTTGAAGTTGCAGAAGGTAATCGTACTCAAACCGCACGATTGTTGGGTATTTCTCGTCGCACGATCCTTTCCAAGTTAAAGGAACACGAACTATAGCGCCCCGAAGCCTCCCAGGCTTTCGGGGCGGTTTTCGTTTATATTTCAAAAATACCAGATATTGAAGATGATTAAATCAACAATATATTAAATAAATACCCAAACGTTAATACTTGAGGGACAGTTATAATTGGCAACCATATGGCGGTTTTTTTACCGATATTGCTCCATATCAAGCCAATTTCTGTGTAATCAGTAACAACACCAGCCATTAAAAATACAAATGGATTCCCCAATACTCCAACTTTATTGAATATTTCAAATGCTATTGGTGAACTTCCTTCGCTACACACTTCAATAACAGTTGCAAATAGAAGCGTTAGAAGAAGTCCCATAAATGTTGGCCCTAGATATTGGTGGAAGATGTGGGTGGGGATATAGGCTCCAATAAGTGCACCGATAAGAATACCTATTAATATCCACCACAAAACCATATTTGAAAGACTTACTATTCCCTTGAATATTCCTCTTATACTTTCTTTTAAATTAAAATATTTAACTTTTGTCCATTCATATGCGCTGTCATCTGCGTCTACTTCTAGAGACTGTTCAATTAATTTTGCTTTTTCTAGAAAAATAAAAATAAAACCTGTTGTTAAGGCAATAAACATAGCAGCAAGAATAAAATAGATTGCATGTATACCAAAAAAACCAAAGAGAAGAATTGTAACAGGAAGATTTGCCCAAGGTGAAGCAAGTAGAAAGGTAATAACAGAAGGAATACCAGCTCCTTTTTTGTAGAGCTGAATAGCTATCGCTAAGATTCCGTGTGAACAGGCCGACATAACTAAACCTGCAATAACTGCATAAAACACAGAACGCAAGCGCTTTTGCCCGAGATATTTAAAAATAAATTGCTCAGGAATGAAATATTCTATAAACCCACCAAGAAATAATCCAAGCAATATGGCCCACCAAATCAAACTTATGAATTCGACAAGACTTTCATTAAGATTTGAAAGTACAGGCATATATGAAAGAAAAAATACTGCTATAAATAGAGAACCAACAATACTTAGTTTCTTGCCCAATTTAATAGGACTATTGGCGGACGTAGAATTATGAGAATCCATATATTTTTATTATACACTCACTGCAAAGCTTTACTTTGGTGTTATGGTAGACTTTTTGTATGAATAGAGGATTTGAGATTATAGGAGTACTAATAACAATAGCAATAATAGCTGTAATCGGTGTTGGAATTTTGTATATTTTTACCACAAATCCACCTACTGAGAATTACCCAACATCATTCCCTGATATAGAACAAATAGAGCAAGAACTAGAAGAATTGGAGAAAAGAAACGAGACCTCCACAGAATAGGTAATAAATAGGCTGGTGTTAGGCGTTATAACATAACTTGTAGCCATATATTTAGATGAGGTTTTTCAATAGAATCGTACTATATGCACTTGTGTAAACATGTATAGCTGATAAACTTTTAGTATGAAAAAAGATTTTTCATTGGCTCAAATTATAATTGCAATAGAAATCATAGCTGGTATAGGCATGGGAGTTTTTTATGTAATTGATACTATTTCATATAGAAAAGATTCTCCCGCTGGGATTATTAAACAAGCAGAAAAAGCTAGAGAGGAATTGGAGAAAAGAAACGAGAGTGCCCCAGACACAACAGAAAGGACAAGAACCTAGAATGTTAATTATAGATAGAAAGTAAGTTTTGGAAGACTTCTAATATGAAATTGCAAAAATCACAATGGTTTCTTGTATTTTTTAATCTTGCTTATATACTAGCTTTTCTTGCTTACTACGTAAGTATTCGTGACTACGAATTTTTATGGTATATCGGAGTTCTAGTTTTCTTTTTTGCACTTATACTCTTAACACTAAATAAAAGTAAATTTGACGCACTTATTTTATGGGGGCTTTCAATTTGGGGCTTTCTACATATGGCAGGGGGAGGGATATCAGTAGGAGATAGCGTTTTGTACGCATATCAAGTATTGCCGATTATTTCTAGTGGGGAATATACAATCTTAAAATTTGACCAAATTGTTCACTTTTATGGATTCGCCGTTGCTACACTTCTTGCATATCATCTTATAAAACCACACCTTAAAGAGTCACAGAAAAGGAAGGCCGTTTATTTTGTTGTTATTATGGCTGGAGCAGGTCTTGGTGTGATAAATGAAATTGTTGAGTTTGTTGCAGTTATTGTATTCCCAGAAACAGGTGTGGGGGGTTATGTAAATACATCTCTAGATTTAGTTTCAAATATGCTTGGTGCAATGGTGGCAGGTATCTATATACACGTCTCTAATAGATAAGTAAAAATGAAACGGCCCCGCGCAAGTGTTAACTTGCGCGGGGCCGTTGTGCTCGCTTCTACGCGCGAGCGCCTGTGCGGACGTTCTGCCCGCGAGCCCTGCGCGCGTTGCGGAGCCGTCGCTCTCGCTTCAGTTTTCGCCTTTGGGCTGCTGTGCGAGACACACGAAGCCTCTGCCTGCTCGGTGTCACATGAGCACGTTCGGGAGGCAACGCACGAGCACGTACATGGACGGGAACTGTTTCCTGTCCGGCGGCTTGCGCGATGACGCCCTCAATCGCACTGGAGCGCTTGCCATACCTCGATAGGAGTGCCAGTGCGCCCGTGACGAGGACCACGATCGCGACGATGGTCACGCTTACCGTTGTGGCAGTGAAGTTGTCCTGGTTCAGGAAGTCCATCTCAATTCCTCCAAATTGGTGTGGTTGAAAGAAATATGAAAAATCCGACGTAATACTATCACAGAAATATAGACTTGTCAAGTATTAGAATTTGACTAAAAATCACTAAAGAGTAGGCTCAATAATAGTAGAGTTCTCTAAAAAAGGAGGAGTAACGAGTGTCTACCGAAACTAAGCGTAAGGGCTGGTTCGGTATGTCACCGGGCCATCGCAAGAATTTTCTTGTCACATTTAGTGCGTTCAAACTTAGAATGTTTGAGCGTTGCCCGCTTGAATTTTACTACAACTACATTGAGCCTGAAGAAACAGTAATATTTGCACCAAACCTGTTCGGGATTTCAGTCCATAGAATGTTGCAATTTTTTTTCGAGAGAGGATATGAATCGAAGGAAACTTTTCTGAGGTTTTGGTGGATATATTGGTGGAAGGTTGTTTTACATCAAAACAGGTTGAGAGGGATTCGTTTCCTTGATGAAGACCAAGAAGAAGAGGAGAAAAAATATTACAAAATTGGAGTAAAAATTCTTTCCAGCTTTTGGGGTGAGAACATCGTACTTCGCGGTACCGACCTTTCCCCAGAAGTGGAAAAGCGTTTTAGTTTTTCATTTGGTAGGTTCACTCTTATTGGTTCTATTGATAGGCGTCAGCCCGTAAGAAAACCAGAAGAAGGAATTGAAATTATTGACTACAAGACGGGTTTGAAATATTTCAAAGAACCCGAGATGCGTCGTGATTATCAATTCACAGTCTACCAACTTGCAGAAGAAATACTCACTGGTAAATCTCCTGTTGCTATGTATGTTGATAGGCTTAATCTTGGCGAGCGTATATCTGTAGCCCTTCGCACAGATGAAGATTACGAACTCCTCTATAGGGTGCTAGAGAGTACATATGTAACACTTACGAAACTACTCACAACAACTCCAAAGCCTGCCGATAAAGAATTGTTGTTGCGGAACCCGGAGTATGCAAGTGTGAAAACCTTTATGCCTCGCCCTAGTTCATATTGCAATATTTGTCCGCATGAGGGACGTTGTTTTGCGAGTAGAGCAACACGTCTGGGTGATGAAGATGTGACTGAAGCTCTCGTGGAGTTGGGCAAAGCATCGACACACAGTGACGCGACTCAACTTGAACTTGCGCTTCCATATAAGTTCAAGAAGTATCGTGAAGGTGTCGACAAAAAAGACACACCCACCAGTAAACACAAGAGAAAAGTTTCAAAAGGTAAGGGTCAGCTCTCTTGGGATCTGGACTAGAAAACCCCCGTTGAACATTCAACGGGGGTTTCACTTTTTTCGCTTCGGATAGCTGAGCCACGCGTCAATGGTAATCATACCTCTCTCAATCATTACACGCGCAAGGTCCATTGCATTATGAACCCCGAGCTTATCCATTGCCTCTTTCCTTTGTTGGGCAATTGTGTCGGTCTTTACCATCGCTATCTCGGCGATATCTTTGTTACAGAGCCCCATAGCAACAAGCTTCGCGGTCCGTAGCTCGGCTTCTGTGAGGGCTAAAAGATCTCTCACAGGTTGCTTGGGGTTTGAGCCTCTATGACCTTCGCCCATATTAAATACCTCCACAGGAACTTTAGCCTAAATACAATCAATGTTCAAGCTATATATTTATGGTACTATTATCCGCATATGAGCGAATATAAGGCTACAATTGGGCTTGAAATTCATGCAGAACTCTCGACCGAAACGAAAATGTTCTGCAATTCAATGAATGATTCGAACGAAAGGCGTCCAAATGTAAATATTTGCCCGGTATGTATGGCACACCCCGGCACACTTCCAGTAATAAATAAGAAGGCAGTGAAACATGTGCTTCGAGTTGGTTCAGCTCTTGGGTCGCAAATTGCCGACTTCACAGAGTTTGATAGGAAAAATTATTTTTATCCAGACATTCCAAAGGGATATCAAATAAGCCAGTATAAATACCCGCTTGTTTCAGGGGGGTCATTATCTGGTGCTGAAATTACTCGTATACATTTGGAAGAAGATACTGCTCGTTCTACACACGATACCCACGACACACAAACATTGATAGATTTCAACAGAGCGGGGGTTCCACTTATGGAACTTGTAACTGAGCCTGTAATAAAAGATGCAGAGCATGCAGTAATATTTGCAAAAGAGTTACAGCTATTGCTCAGGTACCTTGGTGCAAGTGAAGCAAATATGGAAAAGGGCGAAATGCGTGTTGAGGCAAACGTAAGTGTTTCTAAAACGAAAGAATTTGGAACAAAAGTAGAGGTAAAAAACCTCAATTCTTTCAAAGTTGTTGGAAAAGCAATTGAATATGAAATAGAACGCCAAATAGAGACGCTTGAAGACGGTGGTGAAATAGTCCAAGAAACTCGTGGTTGGGATGAAAATAAAGGAAAGACATTTTCACAAAGAAAAAAAGAAACATCTGAAGACTATAGATATTTTCCAGAGCCAGATTTACCAAAATTGAAACTATCCGAAATAGAAGACTTTAAAAATATAGAAAAAGAATTACCAGAACTTCCTTGGGAAAAACGAGAACGTTTGGGAAGTTCTTATGGATTAAAAAATGAGGATATAGATGTATTTATTAGCAATATCCCTCTTGCACATTTTTTTGAAAGTACAATGAAACTTTTAAAAGAAGACAAAGAAAGCGCGAAGCTTGTCTCTAATTATATGACTAGCGATATACAAGGCTTTCTGAAGAAAGGGGAACACACACTTACAGATAATAGAATAGGTATGCTTGACCCAGAGAACTTTGCTCACTTAATAGAAATGGTAAGAGAAGGTGAAGTAAGTTCGCGTGGTGCGAAAGAGATTTTGTCTGACACTCTATCTGGTGGAAAATCAGTTCGTGTTATAGCAGAAGAAAAAGAGCTATTTCAGAAAAGTGATAAGGGGGAGCTTGAAAAAATAGTTAAAAAAATAATTAGCGAAAATGAAGGTGTTGTTTTAGAATATAAGGGCGGAAAGGAAAAGTCGTTGCAGTTTTTGATTGGACAGGCCATGAGGCAGACAAAAGGCAGTGCGAATCCGCAAGTTTTAACAGATATATTTAAAAAATTAATTACGTAATTAAATACGTATTTAATTACGTAATAAAAAACAATGGCAAAAATAGCAATAAATGGACTTGGAAGAATAGGAAGAGCTTTCTTAAAGGTTGCAAGTAAGCGACATGAGCTTGAAATTGTTGCTGTAAATGATCTTGGCGATATTGAAAATCTTGCATACTTGTTGAAATACGATAGTGCATACGGAAAAAATGATGAAAAAATTGAAGTTCGTGATGGAAAACTTGTAGTTAATGACCACGAAATAGAATTTCTTCAGGAAAAAGACCCGTTAAAGTTGCCATGGAGAGAAATGAAGATAGATATTGTTGTAGAGGCAACTGGCGTTTTTGCTGGGTACATGAAATCACGTCCACATATAGAGGCTGGGGCGAAACGCGTTGTCATTTCTGCACCAGTAAAAGATGAACCACCAGAAGGAATAGATGGCGCAACAGTTTTAATGGGTGTTAATGAAGACAGGCTTAAAACATGTGATATTAGTTCAAATGCTAGTTGTACTACAAATGCATCAAGTCCATTAATTCAAATATTGAATGAATCTATTGGAATAGAAAAGGCCATGCTCAATACAATCCATGGATATACAGCAACGCAATCGCTTGTAGATAGTCCAAATAAAAAAGACCCAAGAAGGGGAAGGGCGGCTGCCGTAAATATTATTCCCACAACAACAGGAGCAGCCAAAGCAACAACAAAAGCAGTTACGAGTCTTGAAGGAAAGTTTGACGGAATGGCAACACGAGTACCAGTTGTTACTGGGTCACTTGTAGACATTACATTTCTTGCAAGTAGAGACACAACCACAGAGGAAGTAAATGAAATATTACAAAATGCAGCAAAAGACCCTAGATGGAATAAAGTTTTTGCCACAACCAATACTCCTATAGTTTCAACAGACATTATTGGCGCACCAGAGGCTGCGATTGCCGATTTATCCTTTACTAAAGTTGTTGATGGTAACTTAGTAAAAGTACTTAGTTGGTATGACAACGAAATAGGATACACTCATGCACTTGTAGAACATGTAATAGCTTCGGCTTCTCATATAAATTAGTATGCAAGTATATATTGGTGCAGACCACGCA
>PVBE012922436.1_pt1 | contig 13363 bp, 9 predicted proteins | sample 1631181 | NCBI WGS metagenome assembly PVBE01 (sample SAMN08397723, study PRJNA350692) | Marine metagenome, whole genome shotgun sequencing project. | isolation source: water | place: Pacific Ocean | collected 2012-04
GATGAAAAAACTAGGAAGAAAGGGCTTCACGCTGGTTGAATTACTAGTTGTGATTGCCATTATTGGTGTTTTGATTGGTTTGCTTCTGCCAGCCGTTCAAGCAGCTCGTGAGGCAGCTCGCCGAAGTGCTTGTACAAATAAGATGAAGCAGTTGCAGCTAGCAGTATTGAACTACGAAAGTGCGAATAGTCGATTCCCTGCACAGGGACGTTCTCCAGAGCTCTATTCAATCCTTGGAAATGCTCAAGGGTGGGATCGATGGGGCTGGACCTTGCTTGTTCTTCCATTTGCTGAAGAAACGAATCGCTATGACACCATCATAGGCAAAATTCGTTCAACGAATGGCAAGGGCTATAGGCCATGGAATTCAAATGCCGGTACGCGTCCTGAGCTTGTTCAAGACATGCCGATGTTTCACTGTCCTTCGGATCCCAACACAGCCTCGAATGCTGGTGGGAACACACCTGCTCGGACAAACTACCGAGGTAATCGAGGTGATGTTTTCTTGGAAAGATGGCATACCGCGAAGCGGGGTCCATTTGCCGTGGGCAAGACTGGAAACATGAACAATAATCCACGAGATCAGGCTGTGTTTATGGCCGATATTATGGATGGAACCTCCAACACAATTTCACTTGGTGAGGCAAAGATCGCCGATGCCTCTCATATGCACAGTAAGGGTGGGTACACCATCACGAGTGGTCTGAATCAAAATTCAGCTCCAAGTGTGTGTGGAGCATTGCTTGGCAATGATGGCATCTATACAGGAACAGCGCCATCGAATTTTGGCCAGGGTCCTGGTGTGCGGGCATTCGATTCAGAGGAAGGTTTCACATCTTTCTTTACGGCTGCTCCACCGAATTACCCCCGTTGTGCTAATAATCACGAGCAGTGGAATTGCCAGCCTGCAAGTAGTTATCACCCTGGTGGTGCTTCTATGGCTATGATTGATGGATCAGTCAAATTCATTAACGATAATATCGATAGTGATGTAACGACTGCTCAAAACAACGACGCGAACAATCCCGTTGGCCAAAGTGTTCGCGGTGTCATTGGTCGGTTGGGCACCATTGCCGGTGGTGAGTCTGCCAGCCTTCCTTAGGATTTTTTCGTTGCCTATGTTTGCTCCAGTATCTGCGGCAATGGGTTTATGCCTGTTGCCGCAGTGCTGGGGGAAGCGGGCACAGGGCCTTAACATATCTTTTCAATGCGAGGAGAGTCTCTTGGCTACTTTTTTTGTGTTTCAGAAAACGTTTAATCGTTCACGGTTGTGCATGTTTTTTGCTGCCTTGGCTGTCACAGCTATTGTGGGTTGCGGTGGTTCGAGTGGTCCAGCCGTATCAGCAGTGAAGGGCGTTGTTACGCTTGATGGTTCGCCTGTCGCAGATGCACTTGTTGCATTCACGCCAAACGATCCATCGGGTATTTCTGCAGTTGGAAAAACTGGAGCAGACGGTTCATTTACGCTCAGTGCAACCGGTGCGAAGCCGGGGGCTGGAACAGCTCCTGGTTCGTATGTTGTAACGGTTGAGAAAAAGGTTTTTCCGAAGCCACCAAACATTACCGAGGATGATCCTCGGTATGGGACTCCAGAGCAGGAAAAGCTGGAAAGAGAAGCTGCCGAAGCAGAGCCTGAATATGCTGTGCCACAGGCATACGGTGATCAGAAGACATCAGGGCTTACAGCATCGGTAGAAAGTGGTGGTGGCGAGTTCACGTTTGCGTTGGAATCGTCGTTTGAGGGGAAATAAGTTCATTCTCCTGTCTTCGTGTGTGCTGCACACGTAAGGACGTATCTGAGCAGCGTTCGCAAGGATGCGACACGCTCAGGTATGATTCCTTGAATTCTGGTGCAGTGTGAGGGTCAGTGGACGCCATCACGCTGGAATGCATTTCAGCTGATGCGAGGGAATACCACACAAGCTGCAGATGCAGCGACAAAGGCACGTGGCCTTCCGTTTGATAAACCGTGGCCTGATGACCCATGGATACAAGCGATTCATGCAAGTGAGATAAGCAAGCAAGCAATCTTTGACAAAATTGTCATCGCTGAGCAATCGGGAAATATCCCTGCGACTCGAGAATTAATTCGAGAACTTGTTAGGTTGTATCCAGAAGTTGATCTGCTTGCTCAGGGTGAGCTTGAAATGCAGAAGTCCAACTTCTTGGCCGCCGAGAAGTATTTTCGTGCGGGCTTATCGTTTGATCCCTCCTCAATTGAGTTAGAAGAGTTTCTTGCAGAAGCGGTTGCGCAGCAGGGAAGAAAGGAAGAAGCTGCCGAGCTTCTTCAGAATATTTTGTCTCGTGAACCGAGTTATGCGCCAGCGTGGAGGAGACTTGCTGAGTACCTCAGTGATATTGACCTCGAAGCCTCTCGTAAAGCTGCGGCTCAGGCAGCATGGTATGGACAGGCCGTGGAATAGAGAGCGATCAGCCGATGGGCCCATACAACAAACGTTTCACGTAACAAACAGACACCACCGTACCTGTTCTCCTCTCAATGGCATCTGTTCCAAGATGATTTTTTGAGTGTTGTTGTGCTTGAGAGTCGGTTGAACGTGTATGAATGTGATTGTGTACCGATTCAAAAAGCATGAGCGATCGTATGCGTGTACACTTACGTGTATTGGGAGGTGGATGAATGGCTATGTTTTCATATGCACGATTGAGCGTTATGGTTGTCCTCATGCCACTGTGCTTTTGTTGTCTTCAGTCATATGCGTTGGAAGCGGGAGACGCATCCCAGCAGTTTCTTATGGCAATGCGAGGTGGGAATCAGCATGTCCCAACAGACCAGCAACTCAAACAGTACACTCGTATTTTCGATTTTATTGATAGCGATGGAGACGGGCAGCATACTCAGAAAGAGTTTGTCGATGATGGAACCTACCTGACCCCTCAGGCAAGGCAGGGTATTTTTCGTGCAGCTGATTCGAATAATGATGGACTGGTTACGAAGAAGGAATACATTGAGAATCGCATTATTACAGATGAGGCAAAGGAGATTTTTGTCTCGCTCGATGCCAATAACAATGGCATATTGTCGAAGAGGGAGTTTCTCGATAGTGGTAGAATCAAGGACAGAAGTCTTGCAGAACGTGTCTTTGAGGCGTTTGATCGGGATGGTGTTGAAGAAGTATCGCTACCGCGGTATCTGCGGGTTTGGGGGCGTTGGGCGAGAATACAACAGTGACTGAGTGTTCTACGAACGGTCCGTCACGTATGGGAACAGCCTTAACCAACCGGAGCAAGTGTGAGGTTAAATTGATTCTGTGGCGACGTGTTGACTTGATGAAGTGTCGGAGAGTAGTCAGTGACTGAAACGATACGATCACGTCTAAACTCCAAAAGACGTAACCATCCATCACCTCCATTTGGCTTCATTTGAAAATTGACAAGCATTTGATGAACGTCTCTGCCGCCAGGAGTCTTCGTCGAAAGCCGCCCCAAACCATCACCTAGGACATGGCCATTAAGCGTCAGGATGAAGTTTTCATGTTGGCATATAAGGTTTTTCCAAAGTTCTTCCCCGTCCATCACATCATTGCCTGTGGTGCGAGCCATGCCATAGGAATGAGGGTTCCACTTCTGCTTGCTGCCATACTGCTTCCAGTCATAACGAGTTTCATCGTAATAGACATAGGCATGTGTAATAAGAATGGCTTCTCGATCAGAATACTTTGTAACGATTTCATTTGCCCAGCGAACAACATCTGCACGCGGTCCAAACTCTAATGCTAAAACAATAAAAGACCGGTTGCCCACAGTGAAAAGATGATAGGTATTCTCCATATGAGAGGGTTCCTTGTCATAGGTGCCTCCAAAGCACGATTCTGCACGTGCTTTTTCCACGGGAAAATACTTATTGAGTAATGTCGTTCGGTCCTTCCCGTTCCCATTGATACTGTAGTCGTGGTTTCCTGGAACCATGCAGTATGGCACATGGCCATCCAAATGCGACATGGCTTGAAGAGCAATGTCCCATTGAGCTGGGGAATTACGATTTGTGATATCACCAAGGTGAAGGACAGCTTTGATATTCCATGATTCTTTATTGTCTACAAGCCATTGAGTCTGGGCATAAAAACCTTCGGGGGACATTTGGCAGTAGTTCTGAGTGTCGGGGAGAACGGCAATCGTAAAACTATCTTTTTCGTTTTTCGTGGGTGCGCCAGGTTTTTCATCCTGCTCTGTTGAAGCAGCTTCAACGACATCTGTTTGAAGAGGGCGGAGTGTGGATGCGACTGGAACAAGAAGTCCTGATTTCATTGCATGCCGTCGACTCAGTTTTTTCATCATGATGTTCCTTCAGGATCGTTTTTGGCACGAATTACCAGATCCATAAAATGTATATGGATAGTGATATTCTTGCATTCATTCAGAAGGACGTTTAGAAAAAATAGAAAAGCTGGAATCCTTGCCGATTTATCTAAACCGTTTTTCCCTCGACCAAGCACCGGATATCTGTATTCACGATGTTCGCGTTAGTGGAGTGCCACGACGATTCGCATGTTGGATGTCACGTTTTATCGAACCGGTTGCCCATGGTTCCGGAGTTTGGCCACAACATCCAGGCTAAGAATACCGCGAATCTTAAAGGCGAGAGCCGGCTTTTTGTCGAGCAACTTATTCAGGCTCTCTTGAGGCCAGACAAACACCAGGCTGGGCTCAATGGCGACAACATCTGCCGTTGCCTTTTCGCCTGAAAGAAAACTCATCTCACCAACAAATTGTCCTGGGGTATCACGGTCTATGACACCCCCGGCTGAACGTACTTCCAAAGCACCCCGCTGAAGCACCTGAATATCGCGAACGACTGTATCACGTTGTACAACCGTCGTTCCAGTTTCAATCTTGCGCCACTCACCGACTTTGAGAAGCTGGCGAAACTCACCTGGTGTCAATTCAGAAAAGACATTGTCGTACAGTTCTTGCTCAGGACCATCGAGTCGACGCGGCCGACGTTCCCTCAGCAGGATACCAATCTGTATAAGGTTCACACTGATAAATAGTGCATTCCATCCGATTGGTGCCCATAGAATATGATCACTGCAGTGACAATAGAACGGGAGAAGTGAGAGACCTGCAAAAATCGTCAGCACACGTAGCCAGAGAATATCGCGAACGAGGTAGGAAATAAGATAAAGAACATTGGCAACATGAACCATGTCTTCTACGCATGGGCAATATATCACGACCATGAATAACAACGCTGGATCCATCAGTACATCTCCTTCGTAGAAACGATTCGAAGAACGTGCCCCTCAACGCATATTGCTGACAATAGTTTTGACACACTGTTTCTGTCTCATGTGATTTGATATTCCTGTGTTGTTGGTGATTTTTCCCTTCCAATTGGCCATGACATCTCCCTTTTTCTCTGCCTGGATCATTCGGGCAAAAGCAAGAAGCAAAGCAGCCTTCCATGTAGACGGTCGATGAAGCAATTCCACTCGTCGTAGAAGACTCCGATCTGCATAAGGAGGTATTCGCTTACCGAAGCCATATGTGCAAACTGTCTCAGTCGCAGTGAATAATGATCTCAGGCAATAGTCCCTGTAGCAAAATGAGTGACACTACACAACACATATCGACACCAATGTCGAATGCGAGAGAATAGAAATTTACTTTTTCTCTATTGTGTCGAGGCTATGCACACTCATTACAGTGGCCTCAGAGCACAATTTCAGTGATCTGCTCATAGAGTGGGTTTTTAGATTTGCTCTTTTGGCTCAATTCAACGTCTTCCATGCATGAAAAACGTTTTGTAATCCAAAACGCTTCCTGCCGTCTGATGAAAATGATAAACCATCAGTTATTCAGTTTTGGGCGACTTTTTTCTCATGCTTTTCACGACATGATGGAATACTGCTCCAAGTTGCAACGGTATTCTGAGGTCCTAAACTCCCAGGTGTGTTTTACCAAGTGCTTCTTTCAATTATCGAGATCATAGCCCAAAGGACAACGATGAGAATCCAATTGAATTTCATGGTGGGAGGCTTCATCTTCATTTGTGTGGTCATTGGTAGCTACGCTCATGCGGAGAATAGACGCCCCAATATTCTGTTCTTCTTTGCAGATGATTGGGGCCGCTATGCCAGTATCTATGCTGATAAAGACAAGCCTTCGCTCAACGACGTAATCTCAACACCCAACATTGATCGGATTGGTCGGGAAGGAGTGGTGTTCGAAAATGCCTTTGTTCCCGTTGCGTCGTGTTCACCGTGTCGTGCTTCGCTGGCAACGGGACGTTACTTCTGGAACTGTGGTTCTAATGCGTTCCTGAATAGTAAGGGAAGCAGTTGGGAGGGGTACGATAATCCCATGAAGAACCTGCCCAAGTTCGGTGATCTTATACGCGAAAGTGGTTACTACACACAGCGTTCGCGAAAAACATTCGCCTTCAATCCAAGTGCACGGCCGAAGAGTGTGCGGTCTTTGGGTACAGTTGGGTATGAACGGTATGGGCTCTATGTTGGAACGGCGGATGATCAGGTTGAAAGGCAACGGAGACACAACGAGATTGTTGAAAACTGCCGCAAGGAAATACAGCAGGTGCTTGCTGGCAGATCTCAAGAGCAGCCCTTTTTCTTTGTTTTTGGCAGCATCAACACCCACCGTCCTTACACTCCTGATTCGGGAAAGAATCTTTGGGGCATTGAACCAGATGATCTCAAGGGACTGTTACCAAAGTTTCTTCCCGATGCCCATGATGTGAGGCGCGACTTTTCAGATTATCTGGGCGAAGTGCTGGCCCTTGATCTGATGCTTGGAGCGATGCTTGAGGAGTTAGAGTCTTCTGGTGAACTCGACAATACCGTGGTCATTCTTTCTGGTGACCATGGCATTCCCGGAATCCCCCGTGGGAAGACGAACTGCTATGATCTCGCCACGCGTGTGCCGTTACTGGTCCGATGGCCTAACGGGATTCTTGCTGGCAGACGAGTCAATGATTTTGTAAGCACCATGGATGTGGGGCCGACGCTGCTTGATCTCACGGGAAGCAAAGTGCCCGCCAGTATGGATGGCCGCACCTTCTTTCCTCAACTCACAAGCAACAAGAGTGGTTGGATTGATCCAGAGCGGGACTCGGTCATCATCGGTCGTGAGCTTCACGTCCACAATGCCCGTCCAGGAAATGTGCCTTATCCTATGCGTGCTATCCGCACAAAAGACCATCTCTACATTCGTAACTTCAAGTCGGAACGATGGCCCATGGGTGATCCGTATGACGCGGCCTTCCTTACAAACCCAGATGCGCTGTACAAAATGGGTTTGTCAACAACACCGGCTTATCGTGATCTCGATGGTAGTCTTACGAAGGCGTGGATGATGTCTCAGCGGGAACGTTCTCACGATAAGGAACTCTTCTCTCTGACGATGGAGCCTCGCCCGAGTGAAGAACTCTATGACTTAAGAAATGATCCTGATCAACTAATCAATCGTGCTGCTGACACAGCATACGCCGCCGTTCTGAGTTCTTTGCGTGGTCGTGTTATGAAGGTGATGAATGAAACGGACGATCCACGCCTGACAGACTCCTTCGATCGATTGCCTTGGGTTGATTCAACCAAACCATAATCAGGTCATCGGATGTGTTTGAAGAATTAATCAGTGACACTCGCAGGGCGTCCCAATCCCTTGCTTTCAATTTTTGGCACCGCACCGACATGGGAACAGGTGGCAGCTGCTACATCGCATGCCTTTCTTAAGACTTGTTCGTATGAGTGACCACGCAGCACACCTAATAAAAATGCTGCTGCAAAAGAGTCTCCAGCTCCGACGGTATCCTTGAGGGTTGTTGGTGTAGCGTGTTGTGACATGACGGCATCTGGAGTTATTAAGATAGCGCCTTCTTCACCAGATGTCATCACGATAAGGTCAAGACTATATTGATCACGAAGACAACAAAGTTGTTTTTCAATTGATGTATCAGACGCGATCCCACAAGCAGAAAGGACCGTCGGTAATTCGTCATTGCTGAGTTTCAAAAGATTCGCAAACCCTAGAGACTGGCGGATGATCTCACGGTCATAGAAAGGCTCTCGTAGATTGATGTCGACAAGCCGAAGGGTGTTTGTTGTTCGTGCAATTTCAAGTGATTGGGAAAGAGTGTCTCTTGATAGTTTAGATCGCTGACCAAGGGTCCCAAAATAGATGGCATCAGTGGCTTCCACCAAAGTCTCTACTTGAGAAGTCCATTTGATGTAATCCCAAGCTGAATTTTCGTGGATTATGAAACTTGGTTTCCCTGCCGAATCGACGTTCACACTCACCGTTCCTGTTGGCGCATTTCGAACTGTATCAACACATCGTATATCAATATCAAAACGCCTCATCATCTCGATTGCATCGCGTCCGTGCTGATCTGCACCAACAGCACTAACGACTGCAATATGTGCACCTTGAATCGCAGCATGACAAGCAAAGTTCGCAGGTGCGCCACCAAAACACTTTCTATCAGGAAATACATCCCATAGGACTTCACCGATGGAAACAATTTTTGGTGTATTCACATGCATGACGTTTGGATTGAAAATTTCTGAAAGACAATCATGTCAAAGTCCTTGGTCATCGGTTATAAAGAGTAACTTGATCGAGTGTATGCCCAAAGATCGGTCTGTTGGTCTGTAGCAGGCATTATTAAAATTGATGTTTGAGGATCATGAGCATTCTCATTCGAAGTAAGGACAGGAGGTTTCCCGTGGCAAAAAAACCCCGATATGCCTTTGTTTTCCAAACCGTTTTCCAAGTCGTTGCTACCAGTGTATTCATCAGTATTCCATGTCTGGTCGTGAATGCGTATGCGCTGGCAAATGACAGAGTCATTTCAGGAGATAATACTCAGAACGACGAAGAAACACCGCATTTGTCCCACGATAGACACGTGCATCGCTATGGTAGTCCTCATCAGACAGTCAAGCCAACTGCACAACGTTTTTTTACCACGCGTTCAAGTGAAATCGTTTTACCGCTTCCCTCTGAAGAAGATGCATTTACGTTTGCTGTATTTGGAGACCGAACAGGAGGCCAGCCAGAAGGGGTGGATGTACTGGCGGATGCTGTTCGGGACGTCAATTTGCTTGAGCCAGATCTCGTTATGACGGTTGGTGATCTAGTCAACGGTTACAACCAGACAGCTGACTGGCTCATGCAGATGCGCGAGTTTAAGGCGATCATGAACACATTACTTTGCCCATGGTTTCCAGTGGCTGGAAATCATGACGTGTACTGGAGACCTCTCAATGACCCGGAGATGCCCAAGTTTCAGCACCAAGGTAATTACGAGATGTACTTCGGGCCCCTCTGGTATTCGTTTCAACACAAGGAATGTTCATTTATTGTTCTCTACTCAGATGAGGGTGATTTAGAAACTGGCGAAAAAAGTTTTTCTCTTCCGCGCCTCCAGAAGATGAGTGACCAACAGCGTGCATTTTTGCAAGAGGCTCTTGAACGAGGAAAAGATTGTCAGCACCAGTTTGTGTTTCTCCATCACCCCAGATGGCTTGGTGGTAAATACGGAGATGATTGGAAAAAACGTGTCCATCCCCTTCTTATTGAGGCAGGTAACGTCACCGCCGTTTTTGCTGGTCATATTCATCGCATGCGAAGTGACCCAAATGATGGGATTGAATATATTTCGCTCGCTACCGTTGGTGGCAGCCAAAAGGGTCTTGTTCCAGAAGCAGGTTACCTTCATCAATACCACCTTGTCACGGTTCGAAAGAAACAGGTTGCCATGGCGGCATTTCCAGTTGGAGAGGCTATGGATGTTCGAGAAATCACTGCCGCTCTTCAGGAAGAAACCGTTCAGTTAGCAAATCTCCCAATTACCTTTCAAGGCGGTGTGGACATGAAGGCTCAGCAACACGAAAAGCCACTCACAAGTCATTTTTCTGTATCGTTTTCAAATCCAACACATCGTCCGGTTGAGTACACGGTATCTCTTGAGAGCAATGATAATCGCTGGCTCTTTACGCCAGATCACGCGCATGGTGTCCTCGATCCAGGGAAAAGTTGTAACGTTGAGTATCAGGCATCGTATGTAGCAAAGCATTTTGAGCGATCATCGGAAATGGTGCAGGTGGCGCTTACTCAGGATTACCTTGCACCAGCAACGCGGTACCGTATTCCAGAGGTCGTGAAAGATGTTCCACTTCTTTTTGAGCAGAGGGCCGATACCAGGGCTATTGCGAATCACGCACTTTCACTCGACGGCAGTGACGATTGTGTTCTTCTTGAATCCGAGAAGGTTCCAGTGCCGCAGGGGCCTTTTACTGTCGAGTGTTGGTTCAAAGCCAGGCAGTTTGCAGATCGAGTAGGACTGTTGGCAAAAACTGAGCAAAGCGAGTTTGGCATATTCGCATCGAAAGGTCAGCTTGATGCGAGCATTTTTCTTGATGGAAGCTACAGAAGCGTACGGTCAGATTTGCCACTCAAAACGAATCGATGGTATCACGTGGCTATGGTCTATAAGGGTGATGAATTGGTTTTGTATGTTGATGGAAAACCACAAGGCAGAGTGCAGACGAAGCCTTCAATGAAGAGAAAAGTGAACGCTCTTCCGTTTATTATCGGTGCCGACACCGATAATCGCGGTCAAGCCAACTCATTTTTTAATGGTGAGATTGATGAAGTGCGAGTTTCAAAGGGTGCTCGATATACAGAGCCTTTTGTGCCAAGTCGACGATGTACACCTGATGAAAATACGCTGATCTTGTTGGACTGTGATCAGACGGTTGGTCCCTTTCTTGTCGATCAAGGTCCGCAGGGACATGGTTTTCAAATGAGTGGTGATGTGCATCTTGTTGAGGTTAAAGAGTCTGCCGGCCAGTAAGGTGTGTGCCTCTTGCCCTTTAATGTTCAAGTACTGCTCGACCATCGGCAATGTTTGGTTTACGTGGTGGTCTCATGTCAATGAGACCACCAGCGAGCCTGAGAGAAGTTTGAACAGACGAACCAATGCGTAGGCCGTTGAGTTATCTGTCCATAGTGGGCAAATTGACTTTGTCTGGAACTGGCATTCGTTCTGTTTTTCCGAAGGTTTACTTTTCGATGGACATCGATATTCTTTTGTGACTGTAGTGATCAAGGTTTTGAAAATCTCTGCTCATTTCAGCATTAAGCGTTGAAAATACCCCACAAGGATAATAATTGTGTCACCATCCAAGACCTCTGTATTAATGATGCTCCTCACATGTTTTGTGAACTATTGTGCTGTTCAGCATGCGGCTGCTCAGGAAGCCGTGACTGTTGACAATTTTGTGCGGGCGGAAACAGATCTCACATTTAAGAGGTATGTTGATCAAGGAGCCTTTGGGAAGTTTTTTCACATTCGACAACCAACACCAATTGACAAGCAAGATGTTATCCGGATGAATCGTGACACCCTCTATTCGGCAGGTGTGTTCGATCTGGATGCTTCACCCCTCACCGTCGTGAAACCAGATTCCGATGGCCGTTTTCTTTCGATGCTGGTTATTAACCAAGATCATTCAATGCAACCAGTTATCCATGAGGCAGGCACGTTTGAGTATTCCCGAGAAACAATTGGGACGCGCTATGTGTTTGTTCTTTTTCGTACATTTGTTGATGCGAATGATCCAAAAGACATTCGTCTTGCAAATGCACTTCAGGATAAAATTATTTCAAAACAATCAGACGCAGGAAGTTTTGAAGTTCCTCAATGGGATGAAAAATCGCTTGAGACCGTGCGGGATGCAATCAACGTTTTAGCTGCAACAAAGCCAAATACGAATGGAATGTTTGGTGATAAGTCGAAGTTGAATCCTATTAGCCATCTTCTTGGAACGGCTTATGGTTGGGGAGGTAATCCTGAAGAGGCTGCCACATATGTGAATGTGGTACCAGAAAAAAATGATGGTAAGACACCGTATGAGCTGGTCATCAAAGAACGTATACCTGTCGATGGATTTGTATCAGTGACTGTGTACAACGCAAAAGGGTTCATGGAAGAAAACAGCCTGAACGCATACTCGGTAAATAATGTTACGGCAGAAAAGAACGCAGATGGCACCGTCACGATTCACTTTGGTGGCGATCCTAAAAGCACCAATTACCTGCCCATTACCCCGGGCTGGAACTATGTTGTTCGCATGTATCAGCCTAAAAAAGAAGTTCTCGATGGTTCCTGGACATTTCCTGATCCGCAACCTGTCAAATAAGGTGAACTGTCCTGTTATGCTGAGGAACAGACAAGTTCATAACTCGTCCGATATCTAAGGACATGAGGTCATAGGAGTGTCTGATTCCAAGCCAAAAAATAACAAGTGGCGGATTACATTTCGGGTAACGCTGACAACCATTTTCCTGAGTTTGTTGGCGTTATCATCACTTGCAATTGGTTTTACTTCTTTTCTTTTTGGTCGACAGAATGCGTCTGACTTATCTGCACAAATAATTGAACAGACGTCAAATCGAATTGATCTTCGTATACGAGCACTATTAGATGTTGCACGCTCACACAGTCAGATAAACAAGAACCTCGTCAACTCAGGTCAGCTACGCAAAGAAAATGCTCAGCACGATGCCGAGATAACGTCAGCAGATTTTCCAGCAATTTCATCCTACTTTCTTGAGGTGATGAAGGTCCACAAAGAGCTTGCGTACCTTTCTCTCGCAATTGAGGAGACGGGTGAATACTGCATGCTTGAACGAAAACAGGAAAATATCATTAGTCGTCGTTACATCAGGAACGCAGACAACCTGATGGAGATACATGACTATGAGCACCAACCCGATGGGGAAGTGACACATCGAATCGTTGACTATAACGACTACGATCCACGAAGGCGTCCGTGGTATATAGCAGCAAAGGAGGCTGGTCGACAAACGTGGCCCGACAGCTTCGTTTTCTGGGGAACGAATGAGGTGAGTACGACACCTGGAAAAACCTGTGCGACCCCCATTTATTCAGAAGGCAAGCTTTTGTATGTCCTGACTGCTGACTTTGAATTAAGAGACCTTTCATATTTTCTCAAAAATCGGATTCGAGTCGGTCATTCTGGAGGAGGAAGGCCGTTCATCATCGAACGAAGATCAGATGGAACGAGGCGTGTTGTTGCACATCCGCAGGCTGAAATCCTGACAGAAATGATTAGGCCAACAGTACCTGACGGCGATACGGTCCTGACGATTGTCCCGGGACAGGATCTTCAACCAACCTTAGTACCTATCGAACGATTTGCTGATCCGGTTGTTCGAGCGTTTGCAGAGAATCTGCCTGAAACGTTTAAGGAGAGAGAGAGCGTTGTTTCATTCTCTTTTAATGTCGGGACTGAACAGTTTATTGGAAGTTATCAGAGACTCCGTGGTTTGAACTACCCCGATTGGATAACGTGCA
>PVBE010557454.1_pt1 | contig 13361 bp, 14 predicted proteins | sample 1631181 | NCBI WGS metagenome assembly PVBE01 (sample SAMN08397723, study PRJNA350692) | Marine metagenome, whole genome shotgun sequencing project. | isolation source: water | place: Pacific Ocean | collected 2012-04
CACGAGAGCTTTCCCTCCGCCACGTAGAATTGAAAAAGCGTATGGCACGGAGGCAGCGCCATATGATCGACCTCCGCGACATTCCACGCGGAGACGATTAGGCGACGCGAATCGGGGTTAGATTTGATTTGTCTGAGCAGCTTTTCGATCTGATCGATCTTTCGCCCGTCGGGTGCAGGCCAGGAACGCCACTGATGTCCGTAAACCGGCCCAAGTTCGCCGCTCTCGTCCGCCCACTCATCCCAGATGGAGACACCGTTTTCGTTGAGCCACTTGACGTTCGTATCGCCTCTGAGAAACCAGAGCAGCTCGATGATGATGGAGCGCAGATGCAGCTTCTTCGTCGTAACGCAGGGAAAACCCTCGGATAGATCGAAGCGCATCTGGTGACCGAATACGCTGAGCGTGCCGGTGCCGGTGCGATCGTCTTTGCGGACTCCCGTCTCTAGGATCCGCTCGAGTAGGTTGAGGTACTGACGCATGGAGATTGAAGCGGAGCCTAGGTCGAAAAATTGAGGAAGTCTCGCCCAAGCCGCGCTGACCGGAGATCTTTCGAGTTAAATCACCCAATCAAATGAAGAGCTTACAAGCTCCCTCGGTGCTACCACCAGCCCACGCGGTGACCGCCGATCCACAGCGCAACGACCGCCAGGGGCGCGCCGACAAAAGCCGTGCGAAAGACCCATCGCGAGAGCTTGCTCATCGCAACAGCGTTCTCGCCACCGAGCGCCACACCGTTCCGCCGAAAGACGACGAGAACGCAGACCGCATTTGCCGCAACCGCCCCGAGCCCGCACCCGACTTTCACCCAAAGCAGCGCGTCGGCCTGCGTGCCCACCAAGAGCACGACGCCGGTGAGAACCACCAAGGAAAGCAGCGGGATTTCGAAATACAGATCCGTCCAATAATGCAGCCTCGCCGTCGCATATTGGAGTCGCTCGGAGAAACGCCCACCCAACTCGATGACGATCTCCGCGGCGACGAGCCCCCCCAGGCCGCGATCGCCGCGAGATGTGCCGCATGCCAGCCGCTTAGAATCATGGCGGCATCATGGTCGCTCGGCGGTACCGTCGGTGGGCTTTCAACACCTCGGCTGACGATTTGGATCAATCATCGTCGTCGTCATCGTCGTCGTCGTCGTCGTCGCCGCCGGCGAGTCTTCCGAGATCAGCGAGATGGCCTCGGGCCGTGTTGACAGTGCCGGCGGTGTCAGCAGCCTCGGCAGAGACCGAGCCCGCATCGGTGTTGACGTAGGCAAGCGCGGCGCCGCTCTCGTAAACGAGCTCGCCGCCCTTATGGCCCGTATCGACAGCGAGCGCTGCTGTAGCGACGGAGCCCGCTGTGGCGACCCCGGCTACGACCCGGCGCATCGTCTCGCGGCGCGCCGTGAGCAGCGGCAGCAGCATCAGCCCCAGCACGCCGGTTGAGGCCCAAACGAAACGCTCGCCGCTCTCTTCGTGGCGCTCGATGGCGGACTCGGCGACCACCCGCTCCACGCGGTCCTCGTCGGCCTCTCCTGAAGAGAGCGCGGCGAACCCGCCGGCTACCAGGCCAGCTTGCAGTAAGAAGACGATAGCCCAGGCCCGGCGCGAAAGACCGCGACGCCAAGCGTAGAGGAGGGTTCCGATTGCGAGGAGCGGAACAACGACGGCGAGTGCGAGGGGAAGATGGACGATGAGTGGATGGACGGGGGTCATGGGATTCTCCGTGGTTTGCGTGGCCGGCCCAGTACCGCCCAGGCTCGTGAGGTGGGACGAACGTGACCGCGCAGATCGTCCCGAACCAGGAGGCAAATGACGTAGGCGCGCAGAATCCTCTGAAAAACAAGGGTCTGTGGCGCCGTATGCGGCATCCGACAGATGGATGTGCGATGGATCTCCTATGCCCGAGCGGGCTTATGTCTGAGAGAAAGCATGCCTGAGAAAGCCAATGCCTGACGAAGACGAAACGGCTCGCGGGAACGGGCTCCCCCTGGCGCTCTTTGCAGCCATCGTGGTGGTGGTCGGTGTGGATGTGGTGGCCGACATCCAAGAAGGCACGAGCATATTCCACGTAGCCGTGGAGGTGATCGCGATGGCGCTCGCGGCCGTGGGCGTGGCCTGGCTGGCGGTCCGATTCGTCCGCGCGCGGTGGGATACGACGCGGCTTCGTGCATCCCTGGCTAACGCCCGAGAGGACGCGGAGCGTTGGCGACGCGAGACCGCCGATGTGCTCGCCGGCCTCGGGGCCGCGATCGACCGCGAATTTGACCGCTGGGGGCTGACCCCGGCGGAGCGCGAAGTCGGTCTGCTCTTGTTAAAGGGTCTGAGCCATAAGGAGATCGCCGGACTGCGAAGCGTGAGCGAACGAACGGTACGGGAGCAGGCGCGCGCGCTCTACAAGAAGGGGGATCTCTCGGGTCGCGCGGATCTCGCAGCGTACTTTCTTGAAGACCTCTTGCTGCCCACAGAGCTTGCCGGGAAAGCCCGGTCATCTAAATAATTGACGATCGTCACGCCTCAAATTGACGGTTATCAATTTTGAGGCCGCGCTGGCAACTTATCTTTCCGAAAAGCGTTGGTGGAACGCGAGGGGATGCAGCCGACTGCTAGGCGCGACGTATCACGAGAGCCTGGTATCGACGGACGATCTTGCTCGCGCTGCCACGCACCCGCCGCGTACCCCGCGCCCGATCTGGAGATTCCTCATGGCAATCAAACATCGCTTCGCGTTTCTATCTGCGCTTCTGACAACTGTTGCAGCGGCCGCCACCGGCGGCGCCGCGACCGCCGAGACGTCAACCCCCGACGCGGCGGACGCCACACGCCTCGATGATGAGGGCGACAAGGATAAGAAGGACGACAAGGATAAGAAGGAGGGCAAAAAGGGCAAGAAGGACGGCTCCTCCGGCTCCGGCTCGTGCGGGGCGGGTAGTTGCGGTTCTCGTTGATTAGCACCCCCCAAGTGATCGCAAACAACACGATGACCGACGACCGCCCCTATATGTCGGTGCAGCTGCAGTTGCTGCACGCCTGCAACTTGAAGTGCGCGCACTGCTACGACGAACAGGCGTTTAAGGTACGCCAGCCTTCCACGTCGGAGATGTTGCGGCGCATCGACGCGATCTACGAATTTGCCGACCGGCGCGGATTCGCGGCGGATATTCACCTTTCGGGCGGCGAGCCCACACTGCGACGCGATCTCCTCCAGATCGTCCGACACATCTTCGACGAACACGACGGAGACGCGCTGCTCTTCAGCAACGGAACGAAATGGACCCGTGAGGGGGCACGCAAGCTTCGGAGTGCGGGGCTGCGCTACGTGCAGGTAAGCCTCGAAGGTCCGAAACACCAGACCAATGAAATCCGCGGCGACGGCGTATTCCAGAAGGCGATGACCACGCTAAAAATGCTCCGCGAAGAGGACTTTCGGCGAACGATCAGCGTGACCGTTACGTCGCGCAACTTTCCCGGTCTCTTCGACTTCGTTGAGTCTCTCGACTCGGAGGACGTCCACTTTCATCTGCGCGAGGTCTTCCCCATCGGCTCCGGCTCTCAACTGCTCGGGCTCACCCACGCGCAGCGCCGGCAGCTGGCTGAATGGGTGATCGGTTGGTCGGGTAAGTCGTCCCTAGGCCTCGAGGACCCTGTACATTGCTCCGCCTCCCGCGACTACGCGCGCTCGATGCGCGGCTGCGTCGCGGGACGCAATCACTTCTGCGTAGATGTCGATGGCTCGGTGTTCCCGTGCCGCCCTCTGGAATATCCGGTGGGCACGGTGGACGACTTGGAGGCAGCGTGGACCTCCCCCACGATGCAGAGCATCCGCGAGCAAGACTTCGAGGGACAGTGCGGACGCTGCCAAATCAAGTCGAATTGCGGGGGTTGTCGCGTACACGCATTGCTCGACGGAAACATCCTCGGTGAGGATAGACGCTGCTTCGCCCCAGAGGAGGGCCTTGTCTACTCGCCCTTTGAAGCACAAGCGCTGCGCGCGGCCGAACGCGTCGGCGAGCACGTCTGGAAGACGCGCCAAGCCGTCAATCGCGCAGTATCGAGCGCTCGATCGCTACCGGTGATTCAACGGGGAATCGAGATGCTGCTCGGCAATGAGGGACCGCCCAACGCGCGTCGCTAGTGAGAAGGGGTCAGTCGACGAACAGTGTTTCGTTATGACAACAGTCAACGTCGAATCGAATGACGCGCGTCACGATGCGCAGAAGGTGGGGCGGCGGCGACACGAGAGCCCCCAGCGCCAGTAGGCACTGGGGAGACATCACACGTTCCAAGAGGAGACTTGAGAATGAAGCTCGATAAGATTGTACGGCTTGCCGCCATGGTATTTTCGACGGGTGTAGCGGCCGCTTGCGGAGCCTCGAGCTCCGGCGGAGGCGATGCAAAAACCCCTGCGGATGCGGACGGCGCTGCCGCGGAGGAGAAGGCTGGCTCTTGCGGCGGCAAGAAAGACGGCTCGTGCGGTGGCAAAGGCGGTTCCTGCGGCGGCAAGAAGGGCGGTGCCTGTGGCGGCAAGCACGAAGGCGACGCGCCGGCAGGCGACGCGGCGCCGGCAGGTGACGCAGCGCCGGCAGGTGACGCAGCGCCGGCAGAAGGCACGGAGGAAGACACGAAGCAGGGCTCTTGCGGCGGCAAGAAAGGCGGTTCCTGCGGCGGCAAGAAAGCGCAGTTCTAAGGGGACTCTACCTCCCCTTGTGAGTGCCGCAGGCTCCGGGAATTGGCTCGGAGTCTGCGGAATTTTTTTGTGCCAAGCTCGACGAATTGCGCCGCTACGGATGAGCGGCGGCGCCACCTGATCCGGAGTCTGTACCAGACTCTGCAAACGGGTCCTCGTCGAGCGCGACGGCGATACAAAGCACGTCGACGCCCTCAGCGCTCTCCTCGCACTCCCGCCTATCGGCGCCGCAACGAGTCAGGAAGCCGCCATTTTCGTCGAGACAACCGCAACTCGGGCCATCCGCGCAGTGGCCGCTGGGCGCAGCGAGGCAGGCGTGTACGGTGCAATTGCAGCAATGCTCGGTGAGCACGCAACCTTCGTCACAGCTCTCACCAGGCGGCGGCAGGCCCTTGCAGAGCGCCCCTTGCGTGCCGATGCAAAATTCGTCCTGGGCGCACGTGTCGTCTCCGCAGGAGTACCCCTGAGCCTGCTGGGTCGGCGCCTCGAGGCCGGTCGGGCCTCCCGCGGGCTTCGGCTCCGCAGATCCACCACCGCAGCCGAAACCCGCGAGAGCCACCAGCCCCCCGAAAAGGCAGAGTTTGAGATTGCTCATTGCACCAACTCCAAGTCCGCTTGCCCCGTGCGGTCGAACGCCTGAACGTAGCCGGCGTCGAGATCGAAGACGATTGCGATCTTTGATGTACCGACCGTGTCGTTGACGACACCGAGAGTACTCCCGCCATTCGCGGAACGACTGGCGGCCCAGGCGGCCAGCTCGGAATGAACATACGCCTTCGCGGAACCGCCAACGCGAACCCCGTAGGTCATCGCCTTGGCCGGGAAGATCGGGTCGGCCGGGGGGCGCATTGGCTGGAAGTCGTCGGCATGGTCCGAGAAATAGCTGCCGTAGGGGTAACTCTGGTAGTTGCGCGCGTGGCCCGTTTGCTCGGAGAGCACGGTGGTCTCAGGGTGCATCGACTTCCACGCGGCCCACGTCATCTCCCACGAATGAACGCGCGGAGCGATCTTGCCCAGCGCCGCTCCCCTCGTCCCGACGCCCAGAAGCTGACTGAACCACGTGTCGGCGGCGCGATTGTAGAAGACGAGGTTCGCGTTGTAGAGCTGTCCGCTGACGCCTAGCTCGACGGTTTGCCCCGGAATGAATGCCGTCGGATCGTGGGCGATGGACGAGAATGTGAGCGGGCAGTGAGTCAGTGCGAGCGGCACGCCACCGACCTCGTCGTTGACGATCTCATGCCACCACAAGATGTTGTGCGGATACGCCCGAACGTCAGCGCCGACGGCCACGCCTACGACGAACGAGCTCTCGCTCAGGTACGCCGCTTCTTTGCTGTCCGCACCGACCTGTTCGGGTCTGGTGAGCGCTGGTATACAATCCTTGGCGGGGCATCCTGGCCTGATCTCGCCGCAAGGCACCGCGCATTCTTCGGTCGATACGAGCGGCGCCGTCTTTACGCTCTCTTCGCGATTGAAGATCTCGCTTCCGTCATTGAACACCGACCACGCGAACCAAAACTGGTTGTAGCCGGGCAGCGGCGTGAGCGAGCTGTCGCCGCGGCCGAGGGCGTCGTATTCCGCTCCCGAGTCAACGTCGCGGAGTCGCAAGTCTGTGATGCGACCCGAGGGATTGACGGAGCCGAGGCCGTTGCCCGCACTTTTTGAGGGGGCGTCGCCGCCCGCTTGCTGTCCCGTGTTGTTGCCGTCGTCGTTGCCGTCATCACTGCCGGCGTCGCCGCCGGCGCCGTCACCTGGTGCACCTGCGGATGCATTCGCCGAAGACGGACCTGGGGACTTGTCGGCGCCGCACGCAGCGAGCAAGAAACCCGGCCGCGCGGTCGGGTGCGCGGCGCATCGCGGCGACCGTGACGCATCGCGGAGCGCTTGATAACTCACTCGCGCACTGCGATGACCGCGCCATGGCGTGGATTGAAGTCATCGGACCAGAACAGGCCGAGGGTGATCTCGGCGAACTCTACGACGCGATCGGACACGCACGGGGCGGGGTCGCACGGGTACACCAGATCCAGTCGCTGAATCCGCGGGCGATGAAAGCGCACTTGGACTTGTACAAGGCCGTCGTCTTCGCGCGCTCGTCACTGACGCGCGTAGAGCGGGAGCGCATCGCGGTCGTCGTTTCCGCAGCAAACCAGTGCGCGTATTGCATCGCTCATCACGCAGCCGCCTTGCGTCAACTCAGAGACGACCCAGACGTAGTGGCTGCACTCGAGACGGGCGACTGGGCACCAACGGAGGGCGAAGCAGACGGCGACGAAAAGCTCGACGCCCGGGCGCGGGCGCTGCTCGAATGGGCCCGTGAAGCAACGCTCGCTCCGCACCTAAGCACTGAGGCTTCGGTCCAGTGTCTACGGAACGTCGGCTTCGATGACCGCGCGATACTCGATGCAACGCTCACGGTCGGGTACTTCTGCTTCGTCAATCGGCTGGTCTTGCTGCTCGGCGTTTCCGTAGAGGAAGACTTCGAAGACACGTGTCGCTCGGACCTCGGGTAACTGAACGACCATTTAGACCCGGGCGCCGGGCCAAGAAATGTAGGAGCTGGGAGCACCGTGTAGGACACCCCGCGGACCGACGCCGGACCGAAATCTGGCCCAACGGTCAGCTCACTCTCAACGGAATTTCACTGCAAGATTTGCGCATGCCCATGGCTCGGCCGCTCCGAAGCGCAACGTATGCGCCGGACAAATGCCTGCGTGTGACGGAGGTCATCTGTCGCTAGGATTCATTTGACGGATAGCAAGCAGCCGCGCGGAGTACCGCGTGACTCACGCACCCACGGCGGAGATCGACGATGAGCGACGTAAACCCCGAATGCGCGACCTGCAAACTAGGCTGTGTCTCAAAAGGTGACTGCCCGTTCCACGAAGTGCGGATCAGGGAGGGCGAATTCCTCCTTCACCAAGGCGAGAAGCCTCGCTCTGTGTGGTTCGTCAAAGAGGGCCAGGTCGCCGTCTCGTCCGTGGACGCATGCGGGGAGGAGACGTCTTGCGCGGTGCGTAGCCAGGGAGCCTTGCTAGGTATCGAAGCGCTGACGGAGAGCCAATCTGCCTACCAGGCGCGCGCTCTGACGCCGGTAGTTGCCTGTGAGCTTGCGGCCGACACCCTCGATGAGTGGGTCGGGGTGCGCGACACGCCGATGGGAGCCGTGCTCGAACTTGCTATCGAGGAGGCCCAGCAACGGGTCGTGGAGCGACGCGGATTGGCGGGTAGTGCGGTCAGCCGTCTCTCGCGCTTCCTCCTCGAACGACTGGAACGCGACGAGAATCGGGTCCGGATGCCGCAGCAGGTCCTCGCGAATGTTCTCGGGATGAGAGCGGAGACGTTATCCCGAGCGATCGGCAAGCTGCGCGCCGCGGGAGCCGTAGCACCCGGTAGAGGGCTCGTGGTGCTCGACGCGGATAGGCTGAGCGAGTTCTCGACGGAGAGCGAGTCCGAGGCCGCAACCGGCTGAATTCGAAGCGCAGCGAATCGCTGCGTTCCACGTCCGCAGCGAATGCCGCTGGGCCCGTTCCAACGTCACAATTGCGCCTCGAGTCGTCCCTGGGCTCAGGGCAAATGCGCAGTAGATGACGTCGCCCCCTTAACCGGCCGCGCGTCTGTCCGCTTGCCCCGCAAGGAACCGTTAACGGCGGTTGCCTCGTCCATGGCCTTGGGGTACGCCGGCGACCGCACGCTTCGACTTTCGAGCCGGAGCGCGGCGGCCCCGCCCCCCCTACATCGGGGCCGTCCCATTCCGATCAACCCGGCAAAGCCGGACGCAGGAGTAAGTTGATGGCACGAAATAAGATCTCTCTCATCGGCGCAGGCAACATCGGTGGCGAACTCGCCAACCTGGCAATGACCAAACAGCTGGGAGACGTCGTGCTCTTCGACATCCCCCCGAAGGAGGACTACGCCAAAGGTAAGGCACTCGATCTCGAGCAGTCCTCGACCCTGAGCGGCTCCGACTCGTCGGTCATGGGAACGTCGAACTGGGAGGATTGCGCCAACTCGGACGTCGTCATCATCACTGCCGGCGTCCCCCGCAAGCCGGGTCAGTCCCGCGACGACCTCATCGCCATCAACGTTCCGATCATTCAGAACGTCGCCGACAACGCCAAGAAGCACTGCCCCGAAGCCTTCGTCATCGTCATCAGCAACCCGCTGGATGCAATGGTCTGGGAATTCCAGCGGCGCACAGGCTTCGACACGAAGAAGGTCATCGGCATGGCCGGCGTCCTCGACTCGGCGCGCTTCAACCTCTTCCTCGCTCGCGAGGCTGGCTGCAGCGTCAAAGATGTCCGCGCGATGGTCCTCGGCGGCCACGGCGACACGATGGTGCCCATCCTCAGCAACTGCACCGTAGACGGCGTACCGATCGAGCAGTTCATCGCCAAGGATAAACTCGACGCCATCGTCTCGCGCACCCGCAAGGGCGGCGGCGAGATCGTGGGACTCATGGGCACGAGCGCGTACTACGCGCCGGCAGCTAGCGCCATCGCTATGGCCGAGGCCTACCTCAACGATGAAAAGCGCATGCTCGCGTCCGCTTCCTACTTGCAGGGCGAATACGGTTACGAGGGTTTCTTCATGGGCGTGCCGACCATCATCGGTGCGGGCGGCGCGGAGAAGATCGTCGAGATCAAACTGACCGACGCAGAAAAGACCATGCTCGAAGAGAGCGCCAACGCCGTCAAGGGCATCGTCGAAATCGTCAAGAAAGCGTCCGCCTAGTCCAAGGCGACCGACAGCCCGAGTCAGTAAAGACACGAACTCATGAAGATCCACGAGTATCAAGGCAAGCAGATCTTCAAGCGGTACGGCGTCCCCGTGCCGCAGGGGATCCCCTGCTTCACCAAAGACGAAGTCAAAGACGCGGCCAAGAAGCTGATCAACGACACGGGCATCCCCGTCGTAGTGGTCAAGGCTCAAATCCACGCAGGCGGGCGCGGCAAAGCCGGCGGCGTGAAGGTCGTCAAGGGTGGCGCCGAAGAGGCAGAGCAAGTCGGCAAAGAGCTCTTTGGGAAGGTCTTGGTCACACATCAGACCGGACATGAGGGCCAGACGGTCCGTCGCCTCTACGTGGAGCAAGGCTTGGACATCAAGCGCGAACTCTATCTTGGTCTCGTCGTCGATCGCTCCGCTCGGCGCATCGCAGTGATGGCTTCGACCGAAGGCGGCGTGGAGATCGAACAAGTCGCAGCGAAGACGCCGGAGAAGATCCTCACCGAGCACGTGGACCCATTACTCGGGCTCACCGCGTACCAGGCCCGGAAGCTGGCGTACGCGCTCAACATCGGCGAGGGCAGCCCCAACCCGAAAGCGACTGTGAAGCAGTTCTGCCAAATCGTCATGGCGCTGGCGGTTCTCTTCGAGAAAGAAGATTGCTCGCTCTGCGAGGTGAATCCGCTCGTCGTTACGGGCACCGGCGACGTCGTCGCGCTGGACTCGAAGATCAACTTCGACTCCAACGGCGCAGCTCGTCACCCCGAATGGGCCGAGCTACAAGATCGCGACGAAGAGGATGCGAGAGAACTCGAGGCGGCTGCTGCCGGACTCAGCTACGTGTCCTTAGACGGCACCATCGGCTGTCTCGTGAACGGCGCCGGTCTCGCGATGTCTACAATGGACATCATCAAGCACTCCGGCGGTGAGCCAGCGAACTTCCTCGACGTCGGTGGTGGAGCCACGAAGGAGCAGGTCGAAAAGGCGTTTTCGATGATCCTCTCGAGCCCCAAGGTGAAGGGGATTTTCGTGAACATCTTCGGCGGCATCATGAAATGCGACGTCATCGCAGAAGGCGTCGTCGCCGCTGCACGTTCCCTCGGCTTGAAGGTCCCGCTCGTCGTTCGGCTCGAAGGAACCAACGTCGAAGCCGGCAAGAAGATCCTCGCGGAGAGCGGGTTAAAAATCGAAACGGCAACCACCATGGCCGACGGCGCCAAGAAAATCGTCGCCGCTGTCAACTGACCCGCTGACCAGTGAAGCAGACGAACGGAGAAGAATGAAATGAGCATTCTCGTCAATAACGACACCAAGGTCGTGGTCCAGGGCATTACGGGCAGCGCCGGTTCTTTCCACGCTCGGCAGTGCATCGAGTACGGCACCAAGGTCGTCGCAGGCTCGACCCCGAACCGCGGCGGCGAAGTCTTCGAGGCAAAAGGCCCGAAAGGCGAAGCCGTCAACGTGCCGGTCTTCAACACCACCGAAGCGGCGGTCAAGGAGACGGGCGCCGACACCTCGTGCATTTTCGTCCCGCCACTCGGCGCCGCGGACGCCATCCTCGAGGCCATCGACGCGGGCGTGGGCCTGGTCGTGTGCATCACCGAGGGCATCCCGGTCATGGACATGATCCGCGTTCGACGCGCGCTCATGGACACGGACGCGAAGCTGATCGGACCCAACTGTCCGGGAGTTATCACGCCGGGCGAGTGCAAGATCGGCATCATGCCCGGACACATCCACAAACCGGGACGCATCGGCGTCGTCTCGAAGTCAGGCACACTGACGTACGAGGCGGTCGGTCAGCTCACGGCGGCAGGCCAAGGTCAGTCGACCGCCCTCGGCATCGGCGGCGACCCGGTCGCCGGCCTCGACTTCATCGACGTTCTCACGCTCTTCAACGACGATCCGGACACTGACGCGGTCATCATGATCGGCGAGATCGGCGGCACCGCCGAAGAAGAAGCCGCGGACTGGATCAAGCACAACATGAAGAAGCCCGTCGCGGCCTTCGTCGCGGGCACCACGGCGCCGCCCGGCAAACGCATGGGTCACGCCGGCGCGATCATCAGCGGAGGCAAGGGCCTCGCGTCCGACAAGATCGCCGCACTCGAAGCGGCCGGCGCGAAGATCGCGCCGACGCCTAGCGACATGGCTAGCACGTTGCTCAGCATGATGTAGAAGTCGCGCGCTAACGCTCCCAATTGGTCATCGTACCGACTTTCTCGAAGCCGAGGGCGCATACGATCGGCGAAGAAGTGGTCTGCACAGCGTACATGCCGACGGTGCGGATCCCGAGGCGCACCGCAATGTCCACACGCGCGCGCAGCACGGCTTTGTACGCGCCGCGGCCGCGGGCCGTGGCGATGGTGGAGCCGCCCCAGAGTAGGCCGATGCCGACGTCGGGAAAGAGGTTCATGCCACCCATCGAGACGGGTTCGCCGGTGAGTGGTTCGTAGACGACGACTCGATGGACGCGCCCCGCGGGCGTTTTACACGCGTCAAGGTACATCGCTTCCTCGGCATCGTTGGTTTGCGTGGTGCGCTCGAAAGCCGCGTCGATGACCCGCACCGAGTCGCGAAGCTGCGCCAGCGTCGACACCCGGGCCACGGTGAAGTCCGAGTTCGACGCTTCGTCCATGTGGGACACGTCAAAGACGCGCGCATCGTGCAGATCGCCCGCTTCGTAAGAGGAGCGTTCGAGTGCGCGCACCAGAACGGCGGAGTCGGTCGCGTCACTCGCATCGCTCGAGTCGATCGCTACGATACGGCTTGCTCGTGTTCGATGCGCTGCGTCGACTTCGGCGATGAGAGCCTCGGTCTCTTCCGCGTTGCCGCGGAGCCGCGTGCACTGGTTCAAGTAGGCTTCGGGACGGGCGCACGTCACGTACTGAAGCTCGGGCCTGTCGACGACCATCGCGTCGGCTGGTGCCCAGAACATATCGGACAGCGCAGCATGAAGTTGTTCGGCAGGTTTCATGGCTGGCTAGCTCGGTCGCCGGCGACTTTACGCCAGTTCGCGCGACTCGCAAGCTCACGGCTCAGACCGTGGGCGTCGACGCCGTCGGCATCTTGCCCGATTCGTGATCGGACGAGCCACCACCGGAACCGTCGGTACCGGTGGCCTGCAGGCCGCCATCCAAGAGACGGATCGGAACGGGATCGCCCTCCCCTGCCACAAGCTGCCGGTAGGGGAAGGGAAGTTCGATATTCTCTGCCTTGAACGCCTTGAGCACCTCGTCCATGAGGGAGAATTTGCCCGCCGCAAAATCGGACGTCTTCACCCAGACGCCGAAGGTCAAGTCGACCGAAGAGTCTCCGTACCCGCCCCCAAGAAGCACCGGACCGGGCTCCTCCAGCGAGTAGCGATTGTTGGCCGCCACCTCAAAGAGGACGCGCCTCACATTCAGAAGGTCTTCTCCGTATCCGACGCCAATGGGGATCCCGACGAGTCGTCGCTCGAAGGCGCTCATGTTAAGGACGACTCCTTCAAAGGCCGTCTTCGCCGGCACACGGACCAGCCGAAAGTCGAACGTACGTATGCGCACGGAAAGCAAACGGATCTCGGTGACCGATCCTTCTTCTGATCCGACCTTGATCCAATCACCGATCTGAAAGGGCTCCTCGATCAGCAGGAAGACCCCGCTGAGCACGTTCGCGACGGTACTTTGAGCGGCAAAACTCAGACCGATGGTCAGCACGCCCATCGCGCCGAGGACGACTCCGAGCTTCACGCCGATCGCGTTCAGAGCGAGGCCGAATGTCAGGAGGAGGATGAGATAGCCGACGATGCGAGTTACGAGCTCGCGCTTATTGGGACTCAACTTGGCGAGCGGCAAGCGCTTCTTGACGACCCGTTTTAGGATCCAACCGACGACGAGAATGACGACGAACGCAACCACGCCACCTACGGTGAACGCCGGCCACCAAGTTTGGATTTTCGCGACTATCGAATCCATCAATCCCCCCCC